>Ga0325410_1000684_pt1 | contig 35704 bp, 13 predicted proteins | sample PopdelMetagenome_16_FD_206182 | JGI IMG/M metagenome (GOLD analysis project Ga0325410, IMG submission 206182) | Populus deltoides microbial communities from Bellville, Georgia, United States - Xylem-PdIQD-R3 | ecosystem: Host-associated > Plants > Phyllosphere > Stem > Wood/Secondary xylem...
GGACCATGGATTTTAATTCCAGTTAATAAAATGGTTTTAGTTGTAAGGGTAAATTGGAGAAAAAAGGAGTCAAAAAGCGTGTTAAATAGCAAATCTGTAATGATTTTGATTTTATTTGTTTTATTTTAAAAGGCTACTACTACTGTAGTAAACCAAGTTAGAAAATACCCAAGAGGCGGAGCGGTTAGGTATGCTCTCGTTGCTTACGAGATTTGGGGTTTGACCCCTCTCTTCATCCGCAGTCGGTTTCTTGGGGAGCCTTTGCCACCCGGGATGGAGATTAGTCTGGGCGAAGCCTGAAATACTTTGGTTCACACCAAAAAAAAACGAAGTTAGAAAATATGATGTAAATTAAAATTAATTAAATAAACAGCAACATATATCTCAATTAAACACACAGTATATTGATCTTAGTAATCTTTCATTTGTTAATTAAAAAAAGGAAGGCAATGCTATCAATAACTTGATCATGATTAATTTAAATTTCAAGAAACGAAATACATCTGGAAAGTGTGGATACGGTGTTTTTCATGTTGAAATGCATCAAAATGATATTTTTTTATTTTTTAAAAATTATTTTTAAAATTAGTGTATTAAAACAATCCAAAACATTAAAAAAATTAATTTTAATAAAAAAATAAATTAAATTTTTATGAAACATGGTGCAAATCAGAAAACGATGCTTAACTATAAAAATAAGAGAGAATTAGACTAAAAACGTGATCTTCACTGACCTTAAATTCCAAACAGTAAAAGCACATTAGAGATAGAATTACATTAAGAATAAAATAGTGGAGTACGTACGTGATTAAGTTATTTCAATTAAAAAAGAATATATTTGAAAATTAAAGAATAATTAAATCTCATAAATCTAAAGTAAATCTCATGAGTAAGAGGCCCCCCTGGCTAAAAGGAGAGGTTTTTCTTTTTTTATAATGAATAATGAGTTCATAAAGGTCTCTTAACCCAACTAACATGATTTTATATATATATTAATTAATTAATTAATTATATTAAAGAGTCTCATCATCGTGTCGTGTCTACTGCACAAGAAATCTTCAAGGTTAAGTTGCCTAATCAAGCAGATCTTCTGTGTAATGATATCACAACCTCCATTAAGCTTAACAGCAATTACGGTCATTGGTCATCAGCAGATACAGATTGGATTAGGTGATTACCCACGTGCTTGGCACGTGAAGGAACCCGACATGGACAGCAGCTGGGATCCCCTGCGACAGTACCCACGGCACGATCTGGGTGGGTTGGTCATCATCTTCGTCCTTTTCTTTCTTTCTTTATTTTTTAAAAAATCAATTTCAATTAACTAAAGTAGCATCTATATATTTATATAGTTTCAGTTGAAACATGGCTTTCCGAAACACCGAAAGGAATCATTGCCGCCATCTCCTCCACTTATTTCACATAACTCTGCAGTGTTTTATTAATAATAATAATAATAATAATAATCTGATTTCTAAGCTGATTGGCTAGCGAGTAACGGTCCATAACAAATCAGAAGAAAAGTGGGGCTTATGATTTGTCTACTGGGTTTTAGTTGAAAATGTGGGCTTCATCTGGTTGGTCTTGTGGGACAAATCTAACCCCTCCCCTACCAACATTATTTCATTAGGCAACTTAAACGTCCACATCACTCTTCTTTTTCCGCTTTCTGAGCAGTCAATTATGCTTTGATTTTCTTGTTATTCTTTCTGAGTATAATCATTACTTTTATTTATATTATCGCCGGGAATAAAATGGTGTCGTCGAGTCCTACAGTCTTTTGTTTTCGTATTTTTTAAAAAAATTAAAAAAATATATTTTTAAATCATCTTATGTATTGATATTAAAAATATTATTAATTAAAAATTAGTTTAAAAAATAACTATTATTACAATATAAAATAGTTTTAGTTTGATGGAAATTAGGCAAAACAAAATAAAATAAACAAATACGAGTCAGGTGATATGGGAAACCAAATCTTGATTTATCAAAGCAAGTTGACAAGGTCCGACGGGTTGTATTTTAAAGTCCGACTGAATTAATTGCTTAAAACGAAAGATATTGGCCGCCGTTATTTAGTAGATGCTTAGATCATTTTATTTTTTTGGGATTAAAATCCATGTTCCTTGGATTATTTATTTTTATTTTTAAATCATAGTCCGGAATATTTCCAAATCATGTTCCAAAAGACATGAAAGGATCCAATTCCAAAATTTTAACTAGGCAAAGATAAATTATCTTATTATATATGTATAAGAATTAAGAATATTAAGAAACACATCTTATAAAAGAAAAAAATTATAAGATAAACATTTGTTCTTAGTTCTCATTTCTTAATTGACAGTACTGGCTTAACTCACGTAGAGGGAAAGGGGCAAGGGGAAAAAAAAAAGAAAAGAAGCAAAGGACAAGGTTTTGGGGGTCATGAACATGATGATAGCAGTTAGTTGTGAATGAAAAGGAAAAGTGAAAAAAAACAAAAAGAAAAGAAGAGAGGTTTAATATATACTTTTGGTTTCATTATAATTGGAAATATCTTATAAAATATATGGTTTTAAACTAGTTCCGTGACCTGGAATTTAAGGAAAAAATGTGCATCATTAGGTCAAATTCTCTTGGGACAAGGAAAGGCATCATGTCCTAACATGGTTTTGAAGCTCCAAACAAGGCATCCATGGGAGGGAGGCACAGAAACAGTTTCTATCTTTTCAAAGGTTGTTAGCCAGAGCAATAACTAATCGTTACTGATTGACTATGGTTTTGTTTTATGCATGATTACGGGAGAGAGTAACTTTTCATTTTTATTTTTGGCTTTCAAAGTTGAAATCTTGGAGGCTCTCAAGCATGTTCATGCACCAGCAACAACAAGCACGAAGTAGTTGATTTTCAGTCTCACTTTCCAGTTCTTGATTGATTAGTCATTCCTTAGATAATATGATGGAAAAATATTCCTATCGTTTAATTAGAGGACAAAAAAAACTGAGAAATCCAATTTGACACGAAGTTCTAGGCCCGCAGCCCCTTCCTTTCAACTCCCTCATTGAAACAATCCCTTTCAACGCCGGATCTCCTTTGTCTGAAGAGAGACATGCATTAATGACAGAGTGATTCACCATGTCATTAAACGAGGTTGATTGCCAACGTGTTGCTTGTGGAAAAAGTAATCCTTCTATTCCTTGATAAACCAGAGGAGATCATTTACAGAGAATGATTGTAGGGGTAAATATGAAGGTAGCCTCACTTTTACTTCTTTGTGGGTATCAGATGCATTTGTTTTCTCGCGAGAGTTCCTGACCTGACTGACGTCTTGACTTTCCAACATTTATTAACTTGTTCTTGAAAGCAGCCTCAGTCCACATGGCAAACCATCTCTAACATGTTAATCCTAATCGCCACCCAAAGACAATGTCGGCCATGCCCAGTATTTTGTTCTTTTCCGGTCATTTGCAAGATGTATTGCCGCGGTGGGTCAGTTAACATTCAGGCGTCATTCCTTCTCTCGATGTCTCGGTTTAAAACTCTCTTTTATAAAAATAGAATAGAAAACCCGATACTATGACGCCATAAATTTGTAGCACTCGAGCTTGCATCCAAAATGTTATATATTTGAAAAAATAGATTATATACATGCCGGAAAACAAGCTTAAAATATCCCGAGTCTCTGGTTAATGTGTAACATAATACTAGTATTATACCAAGCTATATGTGAGTGCAGATCATCATCTACAATCAACTTGTAAACAAGTTAAAGAACAATCCAATGTTCAAAGCATTGTCAGATCAGATCATGCATGTAAATACTCAAACTTCTTCAACTCCCTTTTGATTGTTGCATCAACGCGCGGATGGCCAAATTAAGGTTCATGCATATTCACAGTAAAATAGCAGCAGCAGCAGCAGCATTACCAGTCACCAAAAATAAGATTGACTTTCTTTGGTTTTCATTAGTGTTAGCCTTTCTATCCCATTGGATAAAGTTTGTTTTATCCGAAATGAGTGTAAAAGAAAAAACTTTTTCTGGAACCAGGTCCATACACAAGAGTCATATGGGCTTGTCCGTCCGAGTACTTACGTTCTGGCACGCTGTGGATAAAAACATTTCGACATGAAAAAAATGCTAATTATAAAAAAATTTATACCCAAGTCACTGGACTAATTGATAATTTTAATAATTTTAATTAAAAAAATATAACAGTAATAATGAAAAAAAATAATGAAGAAAGGTAGAAAAAAGAAATAGACTTGGGCGAATATAAAAAACTCAATATTAAAAGGTAAAACTAGAAAAAAAAAAACATGAAAAATATAATCACTAAAAATGAAAGGGAAAAAAAACACAAATGTCAATTTTTAATACATCAAATCAAATATTAAATAATAAAATTAATATAAATAAATTAATAAATAACAAAAATATATATATTATTAATAGAAACCACCTCCATTAAATTCTACTCTCGAGTACAAATCTTTAGACACCAAAATCAAATTTATTAGTGATTGAAATCCAATCACTCAAACGCTATTTCCATAAAAGTTTATGATGATTTTTTGTTGTCCTCTCTAAGTTTCAACCACTGAAACATAAAATAAATAAACTTTAAGATAAAAATGAATAGAGAGTTTCAATCACTGAAACATAAAATAAATAAACTTTAAGATAAAAATGAATATTCCAAAATCATAAGTGACCAATTTTTTAAAAAAATATTGAGACTAAATTGTAGATTTACGCATCTTATAACAGTCAACAAGGAAAAAGGCTATCATTTATTATCAAATGTCAATTTTGATCCTTGTTTACTAATTTTGTTTTTTATAATAATTCAAAAATATCAAAGTAAAAATAACATGTCATCCAATACTAAAAAAATTCTTAAACACCCGGGGAATGTGATAAAAAAACAATCCAAAAGGAATGAAAAATCTAGGACAGAAAGAAACAAACTTTTCAAGTCCAAATTGAAAGAAATTAAAGTTTAGAAGACTGAGATAAATCAAAATAAAAAAGCGAGGGACCAAGGAAGAAAGGTTGGTCAATGAACACTACTATGAATAACATTTTATGGGAGGGTGAATAATGTTTTACACAGTAATACGCCGTCCTCTTTTAGTTTTTTTTAATAAAGAGTAAGCTATTGCCACATGATTTTGGACACCAATTGGGTACGCATTTATTTAGTCTAGTTTATTTAATCTATATTCCTAGCATGGTTGTTAGACTAGATCCAGAAATCGACCTAGAAAAAAGTTAGGTCAATGATATACTACATTATAAATGAAAGATTAAAATGGAATGTTTCAAGACTACAGGGACAAAATTGAAAGATTATAAGATTACAGAGACAAAATGCTTTTTTACACATCACCAAACCCTAATCTATTATAATTATAGATAAAACTAAAAGAGTTTTGCATTTCATTATTCCATATCTCTACTTTTCCTTGGGGAACTGCATCTATGGTACATTTTATTAAAAAACTATCTCTATTGATGCATTTCGCAGCACTAAGGGGGCTGTCCCGAGCCAAAGCCGGCAACTATCCATCTGACTTCTCTTTTGCAGACTGCAGGAAAAAAAAATGTTTTCCCAGGCTGAAATGGAGGATATTAAACTAGAAGATAAAAGCCAACAGAAGTTCGAACTGAATTCTGATTTAGAGGAAGACGAGGCAGAAAAAAAACAAATTCAGGGCACAGAAGTTTAATGAGCCTGAATGATGCCTCTGATGAATTATTTGATGTTCCTGATTCTGGTGAAGTGATAGATTTTGGCCATTTAGAGAATGGTTGGTCTCCTGAAGGGAGTCAAGAATGACTTGCTTCGGTATTTACTAACCTTCGGTATTAATACAAATATCAATAAGAACCCACGGCTGACCGTATGGCTCGGCATCCTTATTCCACTTGCTAACCCTTTTCGCATAAAATGAAATATGAATCATCTACATCACCTACACCCTTGTGATCACTAAAAGGACATGTCTACTCCTACAGTCGGTGTACCATTTGGGATGTGCTAGGACTGCTGCTATGAGAGGATAGAAATCCAGAAGCTAATAGTTGAGCTTGTGAACACATCAAAACTATTGATGGTCTGTTCCCAAATCCAATATGATCAGGAATGAAGATTTTTGTAGTGTTTTAATAAAGAGTGATCATATATTCACATTAATATTCTTTTATTCAGAATTTATAAAATTGATAATTGATAATAGAAGACCCGACACTTGTAAAACAGTTTTTTTAGTGGGATTTAATATTTAAAGACCCTCTGATAATAAAATTAGTGATTTTTAATAAGATATTGCAATAAATAAGTGAATGAGCTTTAAATTCTAAAAACAAGAGTATTTGTTCTTGATTTTAGAATTGTATACCTGATTTAGGTGCCAATGAATAGCTTTAATGGTTTTTTTAATATTTCTTATAATTTTAATTATGTTTATTTATTTAGGTTGTTAATTTTGTTCTATTTTGTCTAAAATGACCCGCATACTTTTATCATTTTAAAAAATCGAACAAAGTGAAATATATTTCATCTCGCTCAGGATCTCAAGTCATTTAGGATTTCTCATCCAAATTCTAGCCAAGATGTTTTAGGTTTTCTTCGTTTGTTATTTTCCGGATAATCAACTTTTGTTCTTCATCACTCAAGGATTTAATTATATATATTAAAAAAAAAAAACTTACCATTTGGTCCTCAAAATGCATGAAGTTAAATCCTTCTAGACCAATACATGGATGATGGCTCTGGCTGGGGATAATAACAATAGATAGACCATTCAAAATTTTTGTATCTATAAATATATACTTGATATTCTGGCAGTTATTATTATATATGTTTGACTGACCATTTGATGTTTATTGATCTAGACTTTACAAGATTCCATTCCTCTTGGTAGATTATTATAATTTTTGTTATAAAAACATTGATAGTTGTTTATTTATTAAGGTATATTTGTCTACTTTAGAGAATGAATAGATCCATTTTGATAGTGAAAATCACAATCTATAATAATATTTAGTTGATGACTTTCCCTCCATACCACTACAAAATCAAGATCCTTATTTATATGTTAATGATAGAGATGATGTTTGATTTATACTTCTTTTGCATATAAAAACCCTTTTAATTTCTCAATATTTTGGCATTTTCTTTGTGTTGGATTATTTTAAGTTAAAGTTCTCTTTAGTTTTACTTTTGACTATTTATTAATGTTTTAAATTTTGAAATTATGTTTAGATGCTTAACATTGTATTTGTATTGTATAATTTGAATTTAATTTATCTTTATATTTGAATTGGAATTATGTATATTGAATTAATATTTTTTATTATATATATGTGTGTGTGAGCGCGACGAAACATGAAATGCTCTGAAATCAAAATTTATTCCAATAAGAATAATATAACACCAACCATAACAAAATTAACAACTTGTTTTTAATAGGTAAAATATCACATGAAAATATTGAATGAGTGAGGGCATCGCCAATGGAAGTGGCCATTTAGAAAAACCAAAATTGTTAATAAGACAGTAAATATATTTTCTTTTCTTATGCATACTCCAATGGAAGATGCTATTTTAACAACACGTTATTTTAACAACTTATTTATATTTTAATATATTTGATATCATACAACTATAATTTAATTAATTTTTATATGATATAATAATGTTATTAATTATATAACTAAATTTAAAATTAATGAAGTAATATTGTTGCATCATGTGTGAATTAATTTTACAGGATATGTTTAAAATAACCAAGAAATCTCGACATAGTTAATTAAAAATGCATTAGCCTAAACAATACATCAATTGAGTAAATTAAAATTAAAACCCATATTTTGCATAATTTCTAACTTCATATTTTCGAAATCGGATAAAACTTAGAAATATCAATTTTCATAATTTGTTCTTCTTTTTGAATCCTTTCTAGTTCTTGCACTTTGATGTATCATTATAGATCATCGATCATCCAAGTAGGAATTGAAAACAAAACTGTTATCTTAGTTTTTTTCATTAGGAGATGAAAATGCAAGGAATTGAAGAATTATCTACATGTTCGCACAGGCTTCAAATCACTCTACAAAAATGAGATTTCACCAATACAGGCTTCGAATCAAACCAAAAATCACCAAAACCAACACTCAAATTCGCAGAGACTGGCTACCAACAATAGAAAGTTTAAAAGATAAAGTCTAATAAAAAAAAAATCATCAAATAGATCATAATTAAAGAGAAAAAACCATTTTGAGAACGGTAAGCAAGCCAATTGAAAAGGTAAAGCAATAATTGATGAGCAAGGACAATAATCACCTGAATTGAGAGGTTAGGGCACGGCTAAGACAATCAATTGACGAGCAAGGACAATCAAAGGACAACCGCCTCTTGTTCTTCTTAGTAAACCACAAAGAAGCTAGGGCACAAGGCTTTGAGGTTTGCCGGCTTCTTGTTCTTGTTTTTGAAGAGGGAAGCAAGGGACACCTGTGGATAAAAGAGTCGGTGGCCAACAGGTATAAGTACCTCCTCCATGCTTTTTTGCTTTTTCAGGGATGTGTGGAAGGCGTAGGAATAGCGTTTCAGTGGGAGAAAGATTTTAGTTTTGGATATTTTAGTTTCGGTTTTCGTTGTTTAACCCAATTTTACTGTCCCGGGAAGAGGAGCAGCCGGGAAAGTTTATGGGCCCACAACTAAACCAACACGTGTCAAACAAAAAGAGTCTCCACGTCTATCATTTCAAAACCACAACTTTAACTGTTTCCACTTCGCTCCATTTTTCTCTCTCTTCTCCACAGTTCCCGATTTTCCCTCTCCTTAAATCTACGCACTCTGGCTCACGTAATCCTCCGCTATTCTGCATCCATTGCGCACGTTACCAAGCACTATAAATCCGCTGCCCTCTTATTCTCTACTATGGCCTCTCTATCTTCCCCGCCAACCCAAAACACCATCGTCCAACCGGGACGGATCCGGGTCATCAAAGAAGGATCCAGAGGGCAAGTGGGCGGTGGTCCTGTTGTTTACTGGATGTTTAGAGATCAACGACTTAAAGACAACTGGGCTTTGATCCATGCCGTTGATCAGGCTAACAGGAGCAATGTGCCTATAGCTGTGGCATTCAATTTGTTTGATCAGTTCCTGGGGGCCAAAGCAAGACAATTAGGGTTTATGTTAAGGGGTTTGTGTCAGCTTCAAAGTCATATTGAAGAGACACTTCAGATCCCATTTTTCTTGTTCCTGGTCAGTTTTATAAGAATGTTGAATGAAACCCGTTTGGTTTTTTCTGTGCTGCTTGTGGTAATTTGTGTTCTTTTTTGGGGTGCTCTTATAGATGGCGATGAAAATATTCAAACTTCAATAATCAAAAAAGAAAAAAGACTCAAACTTTGACGAAATGTGCTTAGTACTTTGCATTGCACCCGCTTAGCTATAAACAAACCATTATCATGTGAAATTTATTGGCTTTTCTGGGGTTTGGTGTGTAGGGAGAAGCTGAAGAGACTATACCAGCATTCTTAAAAGACTGTGGGGCTTCACTTTTAGTTACTGATTTTTCACCTCTTAGACAATTTCGTACATGCCAAGATGAAATTTGTAAGAGAGTAAGTGATTCAGTGACCATACATGAAGTTGATGCTCATAATATTGTACCTATTTGGGTGGCGTCAGAGAAGTTGGAATACAGTGCTAGGACTTTAAGGGGTAAGATAAATAAATTGCTACCTGAGTACCTCATTGATTTCCCAATGTTACAACTGCCGAAGAACAAGTGGGTTCCAGCTACAAAGCAGTCAATTGATTGGAATGATCTCATTGACAATGTTTTGAGGTTAGACATTAATGTGTTTGAGTAAAGCTGCGTTGAGCTTCATTGGATTGTAGTGTTGATTCGTGATTTCGTATGTGTAGGAAAGGGGCAGAAGTTCCTGAAATCAAATGGTGTGAGCCAGGAGAAGATGCAGCAATGGAAGTGTTGATGGGAAGTAAAGATGGATTCTTGACGCAAAGGTTGAAGAATTATTCTACAGATAGGAATAACCCACTAAAACCTAAAGGGCTCTCCGGTCTGTCTCCATATCTTCATTTTGGGCAGATTTCTGCACAGCGGTGTGCCTTGGAGGCACGTAAAGTGAGGAATCTTAGTCCTCAGGTTTGCAGTGTCAAATCCTAGAATCTTGGTTCAAATTTTATTTTCAAGTGAAGCATGGATAATTACAATTACTTAGTCCTTCGGCTTGTCATTTTACATGTTAATTTTTCCTAAGCCCCCGTAATTAACAATCTATCACATGTTGATCGTTTCATCAATTGCTTTTTCTCTGTGGTTCTTACATACAACTAATATATAGCTTAAAAAATGTGCATGTACCTGTTACTCTGAAGTCAGCCGATGCATTTTTGGAGGAGTTGATTGTGCGTAGAGAACTTGCGGACAACTTTTGCTTTTACCAGCCCAATTATGATTCCATACATGGGGCATGGGAGTGGGCACGTAAGACCTTGGCTGACCATGCTTCTGACAAGCGAGAACATATTTACTCGTGAGTGCAATTGTTTTCATTTGGTTATTTTTACTGCAAAAGTTTCTGTCGCATGCCAGACTTTCTGAAATTTCAAATGACAACTGCATTTATAGGAAAGAGCAATTAGAGAAGGCACAGACAGCTGATCCTGTAAGCCTATGTTTTGTCCATAAATACTATTCTATGAGGACCTGCCAAAGATTATTTTCATAGTTTTCTTTTGCTTATGCATTGCTAATATCATCTTATATCAATTTGCAGCTTTGGAATGCTTCTCAGATGGAGATGGTTTGCCATGGGAAGATGCATGGTTTCATGCGGCAAGTAACTTTTCTCTTTTTCTGAGAATGTGTGGCTAGTAACTTCCTGATTGTTATTCTCATATTTGTTTTTTCTGGTCTGATAGTAAGGCAATGAAAATCAGGAAAAGTTGGATGTCTAATATGAATGAATATAATAGAGCCAGGTGAACCAATGCAAAGAAATTAGGCAACTGACGTTACATTGACGGAGAAATGCAAAAGCATGATTGTATGAAGAAGCCAATGTGAAATCTTTTGAACATACATTCATATCAATGGTATTCAGTGTCATTTTATATATCTGCAAGCATGTTAAGTGGTGGTGCTTTTAATTTGAGAGTATTGCCTGTTGGCATCAATATTGGCTAGCTGTTTGTATTGGTTTGGTTGCTGTCATTTGATGTTCTTAGAAACTAGAAAACTTTGTGCAGTATGTATTGGGCGAAAAAGATTCTTGAGTGGACAAGAGGGCCTGAAGAAGCCCTTGCGATATCCATATATCTAAATGACAAGGTAATTTTACTACAATGACATAGTGCTTCCATGAATTTTCAAACCAGAGCATAATGTGTTCAACTAACCTGCCTGCAGTATGAGATAGATGGGAGGGATCCAGGTGGATATGTTGGTTGCATGTGGTCAATATGTGGCATCCACGATCAGGTTTGGTTTCAATAATTTTAGTGGGATAAGCTACCTCCTGATTTTATGCAGTGCTAAAGTTCTTTCCTCAAATCCATCTAACATCATTCTATATCATAGTAAGAAGCTGGTATAGATAAAAATAAAGATGTACTTTTGAGTGAAATGAATGCGTGATTTCCATAGTTGACTGAACTGTAAATTTACGACAGTAGTTGTATTCATCTCTTCTGTAAAAAAAAAAAATGAAACTAGGAATGGTTCTGGTTAATCTTTCGTTTACATAATAAGTGGCATCAACTAGCCCTTCTGGTTTTGATTTCAGGGTTGGAAAGAGCGACCGATTTTTGGGAAAATACGTTATATGAACTATGCAGGCTGCAAGCGGAAATTTAATGTTGATGGCTACATTACTTATGTCAAGAGAATTGTGGGCGACATTAAGAAGAGAAAAGCGGAAAATGAGCTCCACAAAACAATGAAGGAGCTCCCCAGTTAATTTTTGCTTTAACTGAAAGATTAGGAATAATCTGTTAAAAGAAAATTATCTGTGAACCTAGTGTGTATTCAAATTTTCAACACAGATCGATGTGATCTGTTCCGGCGACTCTAACTCACCTAACCTCTCAGCCTTGAGCCGAACCAGTACCTCATTACAATTACCTAGTTATGAGTGTGTACCGTAATCGGAGCAGCATAAGCATGCGGTGCGGATTACAGCGTGACACAGTACTTTTATTTTAAATTTAAAATAATATTTGCGAACACATTGAGAAATTTATTCTTCAAAGATGGTTCTCGTTATGCATGAGACTGAGTTCCATGTTACGTAAATGGCTGCACAGCAAGTAACTGCTCAACAAAACTTTTCTAATTATGGCACATGTGCTCGTATCCTCAAACAATGCCAAAGAGATTTTATAGTAATAATGGTCGAGGTTTTTCCTACTGAAAGATTAGCCGTATGCTAACTCCATGGATCTTCTCATATGAACCCAAAAAGAAAACGCACCTTGCTTGCTTCTAACCCGCGTAGGTGTCGTTCTTCTTGTTCCGGCTTCCCTGAACTGGCCTATTTGAGATGAGAATTTTTTCATCTTCATCCCAGTCATAAAATTTGAAAGCAGTGCTGCGTGGTTCCTTTCGTCTTTACCACCACTAAACATGTCTCTGTTCTCGGTGTCCATGAATTGCAGAACCAATGAGTCGCCCCTGAACCCCAACAACCTTCACAACTGGCGCGGTGCAGCTAACATCTGATGGTGCGCCAAAAACATAATATCCAAAAGATTAAACCAGGATGCCATAACATCTTATCACTATCATATATAGTACGGGAACTCATTGTTTTCAGTTTCAAAATTAGATTGATTTTTTTTTTCAGTTTTAATTAGTAAAGCAATATTTATACACGTAGTCAGTTTCTCTGCAGCTTTGGCTTGTATTACAAAACACACAAGAAGCTACAGCCTTTTGAGCAGGGGCGCCTTCCTGTAACATGAAACATGAACCACACAACTACGACTATCAGGGGCAGACATTTTACATTAAAAAATGGATACAATAAAATGAAAGAATGTGTTGATGAATTACAAATCGGATAGTCAGAACCTAGAGAAGCCTCGTGTTCCGCTTCTAATCCCAACACATTTATATCTGCAGATCGTCCAGTGAAAGTTCATTTGCTGTCAGCAGTTTCAGCTTCTGCAATTTTAAATCAATGACATTATTATTTTGGCCAGACATTCAGTTCAAAAAATAACGTATAAGGGTCCTTGGAGGCTCTAGAGAAAACTAGTTACCGTAATAAAATGTGGAGGATCATCCAGACTCGAAGAACCCAAAATTACTTCCCTCTGTAACTTGCTTGTAAGCTTGTGGCAAACTCTTAGCTGGAGATTAATTAGATTAGAAACACCAAACAAGCCAAAAAGACAACCATAATAATTGATTTGGGATTCAACATAAAGACAACCATAATAATTGATCTGGGATTCAACATCTTCTTACCTCAGATCTTGTAGCTCCACCTACGATGAATACAAAAATACGCTGGCCCATCTTTTTGAAATCACTAGATGCATGTCTTAGAACAGAATCACTGTAGGGAAATGCAAAAAAACAACATTACAAATAAAGCCACGAGGATAATAAAGCTACTCTTGGCCTTTTAAGTTCCCTAACACTCCAAATACAAGCACAACAGACTACGGTGGCACGGTTAATTTTGAGGTCATAAGAGCAACAACCTAAATCAATCAGGAGACCATAAACAAGCAGGGAATTCGTTTAAACAGATACAGCACAGGAGCATAACAAAAGATTAAGAATGTGTTAAGTTTAAAGAGGAAAATATCAGGAGTTGAATTCCATGGTTTATTTTCTCAGACAATCATAGAATATTCAATTGACTATGCATGAAAGAACAGCAATACCTTGAATAACCATCATCAGAGTTCCGTGGTCGAGCCCATGTAGGAGTCCGTCTTGATCTCATTGAATGGGGTGCTGGAGCTTGATGCATTGGTGTAGACTGGGATGTCCCATGGAAAGTTGGGCTTGGGTCATTCATGCATGGATATTCATCCTTGGAGAGTTCTCCTTTGTTAAGTTTATCAATAAGTTCCTGAAAAGGATTTGCATTAGGGTGAGTACCATCCTTTCATATTATCTAACTAAAAGTTAAGGCATCAAGGCTGTTGATAAATCACATAAACATTTCGCACCAACGGAAATTACCTATTTAGGAAACCACAAACTCACCCATAGACACAAGGCACACGGATAAAAAGCTCAATGATCCCATATAATGAAGTGTGAGTCTTGCATGATTTTGACCACATGTTCTGTTTTTATTTGCCTAGTCTATGAATGAGTAAGTAAACTAAATCTACACAATAATTTCTCCCCATTTAGAAGCAAATTTGATAATGGAAGAGGGAGGAATTAGTAACAAAACTACATGTAGCAAAAGCAATATAAAAATGAAAGGGGAACAATAAAAGCTTTTTGAAAGGAAATTTTTGACGTCAAAGATAACAAAGCACAATAGGTCAGCCTATACATGAAAAACCAAATACAAAGAATACAGATGTACCTCTATCATGGGGTAAAAGCGAGACAACTGCCATGTTGTTTCTTCAGCACCAGTGCGGTCTTTCCTGGCAGCGCGCTTCTTCTGGCAGTTGATTGGGAAGGAGAACAGAAACTGTAAGCTTTGAAAGTGTCAATCAGAAGTGGCATTTCAACAAACATTTGTGTTCACCTTATGAATATCAAACTTCAGGGAGAAAGCACCAGTTGAACTTTTTTTGGTCTCTGATGCCGCCGCAAGCAATCTCATATTATTCACAGCATTCATGTCATCCTGCGGTAATCTTACCACCTGAAAGAAATTCGAACAATTAATTGTGATATGCATGGAAAATGTTCTCAATAATATCAAACCAGGAAGGTAAGCAAAAGCTCTGCTCATTGACCTCAAAACAGTACAAGAAATTGAAAACCAGCACAGAAACAATGAAAAATACCTTCATTATATTATGACCTTCTTCACCCTCAAACTTCTCAGGATAAATGGCCGCAAGAATCATCAACAACCGCAACTTATTTTCACGAGTTGCATCCTGAAAAAGAGTGAGACTCCTACTTGATAAATATTATTGACAAGTTGAAATGCATCCATTAAAATTTACTTCAAGTTTTACCTCTTTTGTAGTCAAAAATTTGATAACATCTGTCATTCCTGCATCTCCAAAAACCAGGTCCTGCTCTAGTTGCCCAAGCTCTCGAAGCCCCGACTCCCTGATAATTCTATTAATTTTTCCAGCAATCTGCATCCATAAAACATAATTTGCATGAAGCCATGGACCGCAAGAAAATTCCATCAACCAGTGGTTCTTCTTTTTCTTTCTGATTACGCACTAACTATTCCATGTGTATTCCAAAGGGGAAAAAACTGAATAATACAATTTAAGCTGATTGCAATTCGTGCTTCCATCAGGAAAAAAATTTGACCTTAATCATTTGTGCTCCCGTGAATTATGAGTTTTAAGCAGAGCACACAAACTAATATTCAGAAAGCAGAAATTCAACATCGATATCTACAAAGGCAGTCAAAAGTGTAGTATTTCATAGTTACTAGAAAGCAGGCAAATGAAAATATGGAACCAAATAATCTAATGGCATTTCCATCAGGGCAAAAATTCAAACTCCACCCACTGGTATCAAAAGCAAGGTTCATATAATGTTATGTAAAATTATCTGAAACTCAAAAGTGACATGCAGGGAAGGAGAACTGAGCGAAGAGGAAGAATTGAAGACCCTAATATTAATTGATATTTCCAGTGAGGCTTCACAATCATGACACACTGGTTTGGTTAAGCAAGTTAATTAATTAACAAGTCACCTCAAATAAACCAAGCAGAGCCTTAACAATATCTATGTGACACTGCAATCAGAGGGAGTATGAGTAGGATGCCTAAACATAAAGCTCTAAAAAAGGCAACATTGAGAAGTAGATAAACAAAAAATGGGTCCATTTGCCGCACTCTCTAAAACATTGTGCTGTTCTAAAAGGGACTTCAGCAGCCTAGCTAAAATACAAGTATAGAGACAAGCAAGAGTAAAAAGCAACAATCAAGAAAGTGCTCAAAAAGTATCCTGCCTCATTAGTTTGAGTCAGTAATGGAATGAATAGAGAATTATTTGGACAAGAAATAAAGCAGAATGCACTTTGGTCAATAACCTCATCTTATTTTGTTACTGATCAAATCTACACAAAATGATCTCCATTAACCCATAGCATTTGAGCTAATAAGCAAATAGCATCAATGACCTCTTAATCATTTTGGGGGGGGGGGGGTTTACATTAAAGCCATAATGCCAACAAACATTAGGAATTCAAAGATAAAATCGTTCATGAGAATGAAATAGCAAAATCATGGTGTCATCAAGCCAAGCACTGTTCATTTGTAATTAAAAATATGTACAACACCAACATCCAACATTCAATCTTAAGGGGTGAGACAGAGGCATAACCTGGTGGTAACAGCACATCTCCTTCAAAGAAAAGGTCTGGGATTCAAATACCCATCCCATAAAATAACTATTCATTCATCAAAAAAATTGTTTGGAAAGGATATCTAGAATGGGAAATTAGTTTCAAATAACCAACATGTATAATAGCTACAATATATGTCAAATTGCCATGGCGAAAGCATCACATGGCATAGTGGTCCGGAGCCTGAAGATTACTTTGCTAAACAAGTGGGAAGAACGAAGCCAAACTTCTGAGCCAGATTTGAAAATAAGGGCATGATATTAAAACTGTATTCCTTTGCTTATGTTACACATTGCCAACAAAAGTGGAAAAAAAAGAGGTAGTTTGCTGCCAGAAGCAAGAAACTAACCTCCACATGGAGGGAGATCTTGTCAATCTGCTCACTGTATTGAGGCAATGCTTGAACCATCTGTTGCAAGTCCCTTGTAGAAAGTTCACCACCACCTCTACACAGGTAAACTTCAAGGTTGGAGATATACCATCACATAAACTCAAAATCTGATTAACAAGTAGCTTTTACAAAACAGGAAGAAACAAAAATACACAAGGCATATGCCACACCTCTAATTGAACAATCAAAGTGAACTATACATGGTTGATATAGAAACAAGCACATATCAATTCCCAGCTTCGACAGGTATATATAAAAAAAAGAAAGAGGATGGAAACATAACAAGAAAAAATTCGCTTTAAGATAATATGAGTAGCGGTTGTTCTCAGTACATTAACACCATTGATATTGTTAACTTCTTACTGCATCAGGCATCTGTCCACTCATTTCCCATACTTCATGGCCACCTCCCTCCTTAAAAAACAATCCCTCTCAATTCCCCTCCACGGGTGTGCGTAGAAGAAAACAAAATATCAGCATCCTCACAACAACCAACCTACCATACAGGTGCTCCCCACTTCCTATAAGAATCTAAAATTTCTCAACCCTCCCCTGATGTGGGCACTTCCAGGGGAGATAAATGAGTAGGCACATGAAAGAATACTCTTTGCAATGTCAACTACTCCCAGATTTCTAATGGCTAGTCTTCTCTACACCTTTTTCTCTTCATGAAAAATACTCTAGACCATTTGGCAATGGGATCCCAGACTGCAAAATATTATGAACCAGGTGGTTCAAAGCAAGAGCTGAGAAAAAAGAAGTTCAGATCACAAGAAAGGGAATAGAAGACATGTAAAACCCTCCATTAATTAAACAACACTGAATTAATGAAAAATTTTAACTTCAATTTAACACAGATCAGTTATTAGAGCAATATCTCATAAGTAGCATCAGTAACTAAGTGCCTTTGAAAACAGGGAAAGAATTTTCTATTGAATTACTCATTTGTGAATTTTGAATCATTAAGCAATGCTTCTATGAAGTTAAAGTTGATGAAACTAACAGAATATACTAGGTCACTAATGACATCATGACAATGGTCAGCAATTTACATGGGTAAAGAATTTTCATCAACCTTGAACCATGTTGGATTTTGGCTGCTTTATTTTTTGATACGAAGTTGGTCATCTTCTCGTGCAGCCGCTCACTAGCCTAATAAAGAAACCAAAGCTTAGAGCATTCACAGAGTGGAGGTTTAAAACCTAACAAAACATATAACCATACTTACATCTGCTATGTGTGCATGCCGAAGCTCAAGCCAGACAGGATCATGTTCCTCCAAAAGAACATCCTTTTTTTCAGGTGGACCACCAGCTTTGCTGAGCACCTGAAAAATGCAATTCCTTGATAAACAGTATAACAAAGAGATCCAACCTCAAATCAGTAAATGCTGAAGTATATAGAACTCTCAACTGTTGACTTACCTCATGCACATATTTGTTTCCCTCCATATTCAATAGATCATGACACATGGCATCATATGTCCACTCGTGTATGATAGGAGCAATCTAGAATTGCAAAATAAGCACATAAGCAATACAACCAAGCCATACAACAAGCATATAGCGAGTTTCTAAGCAACATGCACTTGAGAGACCTGATCTATAGATCTATCCAAGATAAGCAGTTCACATGTTTCTGTCTGAGGGAAGTGTTCAGTCTTTTGCTTATATTGGATCAGACAATCCCAAATTCTAGCAGCAAGTTTTGTAGGAATTAAATCACGGAAAGTCGTCATTGTTGTTACATCAAGGGACTTGGCGGCACGATATCGCACAAAAGGAAATTCCTGGAAAAAAAGACATGCATGCCTAAGAATATTATCAGGAGATTGTGAATCAACATTTGGAAACCATTATATATACCCGAAGCGAAGCAAAAACTGTAGCAATGCGAGAAGCCATCACATTCAAACACGCATCACCTTTGCGAGAATCCTCCTCATCCACAAAAAGTTCCTCTAAAGCCCTTTCATTATCAGTAATAAAACCCTGTGTGGAATAATATATCACCTCTAATGGGAGAAAAAATAACATAATGAAGATAGGCACAAAAAATGGAAATTATGGATGGAAATAAAACATTTACAAACCAAAACAACTTTCATAAGCTGTAATCGGAAATTTGTAAAAAGGATCAAACAATTGGTTTAAATAACAAATAATAGTTTTAAAAAGTGAAATAAAACACAAGCTGTTTTAAATTGCTCAGTTTGATATCTAGCTTAGAATCACCTCAACCTTCCCCTAGGGGATTTCTTTAAAAAACAAAAGGAAAAAAAAATGATAGCTAGCTTAGAACCAACTCAAACTATGACCTAGGGGGATTCTTTAAAAAAAGGAAAAAAAAGTTCATTTCCCCTAAAAACAAATTGCAATTTCAAGTTACTGCAAGCATTGGCATCATCATTGACTGGATCTTCAAGAACCTAGCATTGGAGCTCAGTCAATTAAGATGCCCTAAAAATAATCATCAGTCACTATGGCAAAAGCACCAGATGCATGAACAATCACATCTATCTCTCTCTTCCTCTTTTTTCTTTCACAAGCTCTATATTTTTGTTTCATTTATAGGTTGTATGCTGCTCCCAATCCCATCTCTACCATTGAGTTATAAGCTCAAGACACAAAAGGCCTTTTCTCTTAAAAATGACTCAAAAGAAGCATAAATAGTTGGATACCAAAAGAGCTGCAAAGTTCAGAAATTGGCATTATTACAGATTGCCATGTCATATGCCTTCTGAGATACCATGTTGCACTGGAGAAAATAAAGGTAACTACTTTTAAACAAAGATAGCATCTAGTCCTAAAAATCAATCTTGTTGATGCTAATTCTGGTTGAAAACAAAAGGATCATGGAAGCTACGGAATATCAGTAAAGAAATGAGGCATCCCTAAAAAGTTGCTGGAAACTCAACATGATAAAAGAGCTTTTCCTCGGCAACAATGAAGATTCAAACAATAGCTATTGTTGTAATTTAATGCATGAAAAAATAGAAAGGGTAAACAATATTTTGCATGCAATATTGAACCAGATAAATGATTTAGAATTACAAACCTGGCTATCTATAGCAAAATACTCCAAATTCATCTGCATGGCTCACACATTAAAATAAAAAATATGTCAATATCTTTTGTAAGTTTTAAACAAATGATGGGTCGAGAAAACACATATCTAGCTGAAAAATCAAATTTGCTTCAGCACAATTATTGATCCAAAGGACAAAAAGTTTTACTGAGAAAGAGACCCGTACCTCTCTCAATGCCCCTATACGAGTTAATACACTTGAATCTTTCTTGATATGAGAAACCAGTTCTCTTGAAATAGGGGAACTGAAGAAAACAAATGCCCTTCATATGCAGACAAGAAAAATAAAATAAGTTGAGAAACATTTGTAAGTTTGAACTTCCAAAAGGTAAAATTGACTAGCATAGGACAATGAATAGAACTTTTCACATACTTTTTGTATAAAGGCGATTTCCCAGACATGTCTGACAAGAACATTATAACACTGCAAAATAAAACCAATAATAAGAACACCACCAGCATTACATAAATCAAATAGAGACAGAATTAATAACATGGGGACAGAAAAAAAAACAAGGGACAGAGTGACAGGCCCCCATCCATTGACTTCTCTATAGAGAGAACTTCAATTCTTTCTTTAAAGATAGCATGATGATATAACCATGTCAAGCATGTGGCAGTATTCGTTTTAAAGTAAATAGGCACTGCAAAACATGCATTGCTACTGATAAAATTGCACTAGGTAAGTAATGGAAGTAAGATTTGCTAAAGAAAAATAAAAAATCACAACGTAGCCCAGGAATTGAGAGGTAAAGTCCCTTAGTCAACCTACCAGATCAGCTCAGTAACTTAGCGAATAATAAGGAACAATGCCCAAAAAGGTTAGGCATCATGTTTACTGAAACTGAGTATATTACAAGAAGTCGTTGGCTTGCCCTTAGAACTAAAATTCAGATTTATAATCTCACCCACTCTGAAATTGAACACTGTATACAATCTATTCAAGATGAATTAACAAAATATGTCCCAATGTTATTCAGGCAGGTCCCAATTGCTGCAGAGAAATTAAACTGGAAAAGCTCCAGGAAATCAATATTCTTTTTTTTTTTTTTTTTTGAAGGGCAGGATGCTGAATATTGTCAAAAATATATTACTTCTCTTTTGTTGGTTGGATGAAGTATATAGCATCCATGGAGGGCAATGGCTGCCTTCGTCTGTATATGTCTTCTACCACTGCAGAGAAAAAAAAGAGATAATCAAGCAACTTGGAGAGTACAGCAATTAAATTTCAAATGGACATAGATTTTTCTTTCTCCCATCGTTTAAACCATATAATCCCACTTGCAATGCAACTTCAGGAATTTTACTCTAAGCTAAGAAAATAATATATTGGAGCGGCATTTTTCTGTAATTTACAGCAAACAGAATACCAGTACGATTACATGGAGGATAAAATGCTTCAATGGATAGCCATGTGTAGAATTGAATCATTTATTTTTATGGCATAATATTTCATGAATTGCTCCATCTCATAGAATACTAAAATAATATCCATTGGTGTTTGCAGCCTGTTATCTAAAGTGATCTAAAATGCATATAATACATTCCAAGTAATATTTTGCACAGAAAAACTACAAAAAGAAAATTTTCTATGTTATGTCTCTCAAGTGGATTTTTAAATTGTAACGAAACAGCTGAACTATCTCAAATTTTTTGAGTTTGCCCTTTTATTCTTACATGAAACTCCTTCCTGCGTGATATCAGCCATCTTGCATGAGCATGACATGATCTTCACAGTAAGTCTGTCCATGATAAGTACCTGCAGGTATGAGATTCAAGTCCTGACATTAATGACATATGCGTCCTGTATGAGTTGGAAAGCGGTGGCAAGATAGCTTTAATCACACGGAAATGTATCAAAACACTAGTCTAAACCGGGAAGTCATCGGGTAAGGCAATAGACATGATTCTAACAAGTCCCAAATTTTCACTAACAGATAATTTCATCTGGATACAGTCAAAATATCATCGACACAAGCTGGACATGTGCCATTTGTATCAGAACACAGGTGTCGTACTTCTAAGCTTGACAGGAAATCAATTCCAGACACTGTGAAAATGCTAGGATATTTATTTGAAACTCCATGAAATGCAAGGACATTTACTTGATCTAAATGGTATTAAGAAAATAGTATCGATGACAGGAATAGCAAAATAATAGAACCACGTGAGATACCTTCCAAGTTGATTTTGAATTCCCTGTTTTGGCTGATCGAAGCATTTCATGCAACAAACCTGAACAATGGGTAAATTTAGAATGACAAACAAAGTTCATAAAAAGCACCTATTTAATAAGAAAAAAAAAGTATTAGGATCAAGAATGAACAGTGCACTAGCAATAAATGCGAGAACATTCACTTCCATAACATTCCCTTCCTATTTTTCTGATAGACTCAACAAAAGAAGATAACAGCATCAATCAATTCAAGATGGTCTAATTAGCTTTGGTCTCTTTAGCTTTGGTCTCTTTAGCAAGTAGCTTATTCCAATGGACAGAAATTGTTTCGTGCAAAAGCCATTCTTCTTAGTAAAATAAGATATCCAACCCCAAGCATTTCAACTCCTATCATCCACTTCACAAATTCTAGAATCCAAACACTGATACAAATATTTCCATTAATAATAATCCTCACAATCTTAAAACTGCAATCTCCACCACCACGAAACTTCGATATAGCATAGAAATTGAAGAAATTCCTAGCAACTAATACTAACTAAGTTTGGCCAGTAACTCTATTAATTAGTTGCCAGAAATATTACAAAATTACTAGGAACACAATGTCATCGTTACATTACACAATGAAGCTTTAAGAAAAAGAAAGAAAAAACTAAATTATTACTCTTAAGACAAACCAAATTATAAACTCCATTGGACAGAGAGAAAAAGGCACAAGATCACATCAAACTGCTTGCTTTTGACTCTATCAAACTGAACCTATAAAATTCGAGTAGAGAAGGAGAGATTGAACTTACGTTCACGGCTGATTTGCCTAAGATTCTTGTAGTCGCTACCGTAAGAAGACGACGAGTCAGAATCCGAGAGCGACATGTCGACAATTATTCAAGCCTTCAGAGCCTCTGATTCTATCTCTCTAGTCTTCTCCCGATCGGCGGATCCAGAAACGACAGTTGCAGAGATCGTTTTCTAGTAAGCTAAGTAGGGAGACATAGAAAAAGGTAGGGAGGGAGGGAGGGAGGTCAAAAGGAAGCAAAAATGGTGACAAGGAAAAAGAACAGTGAAAAATTGGCTAATCTTTACTGTCATTGCAGGGTTTTTTTTATTTTATTAATTGAAACAAATATATATAAATAGTTTTTGAAATTTATAGTGTGGGTTTTGGAAGTTGACCATAGCCGGTTCAATTCGCGTTTCGTCGTGGAATGGAAAAGGATATTGACCGGTCTGCGATGGGATTTCTTAATTTTGTTTATACTTTATAGCCATTGTTTATTGGATTAATTATATTTATCATCTTTTACACTTGCAGTTGCAATATTTCTCCCAAAACAAAATTTTAGAATCGTTCTCTCTCGAAGAAAACAAAAATTTCATCAATTTACAGGATAAAATTACAATAATTTCAACCAAACAAAAAACTAAGAAAACCATATGAAATTTGATTCAAGAATCTCACCTATTAAAAAATAAAAAAACCATATGAAATTTGATTCAAGAATCTCACCTATTAAAAAATAAAAATTGAATTATCTAGGTGGTAATCCAGTTGTAAGAACTTGGGATTAAGAGATTTGCTCGCTCTGTGGTCTTAGGTTCGAGCCTTGCGGTTGCTCATATGATGGCCACTGGAGGGTTACATGGTCGTTAACTTCAGGGCCCGTGAGATTAGTCGAGGTGCACGCAAGCTGGTCCGGACACCCACATTAAACTAAAAAAAAATTGAAATATATAATAGTATCATGTACTTAGCTATTTGACACTGTTTTATCCTAGTAGAATAAAATAAATATATAAACTTTTTCAACGTATTTTTTACCATAAAAAAATTCAAATCAAAATATTTATATGCACTTCTAATTAAATAAATAAAAATTATTTGTGCTAGTAAACATAAAAAAAATACTGTTATTGATAAGTAAAGACTAAAATGGAAAAATTAAGAGATAAATGTAGATCAAAATATTTGATCTTGTAACAGGATTATGTATTCAATTGTATTTAATAACTTTGTTTCTTAAAATAAATTTTTTATTTAATCAACCGATTATCTATATAAATAAAACATAGAAAAAAAAGTCGTTTGTGATAACCAAAGACTACATTGAAAAAATAAAAAGATAGATATAGATCAAGATATTTGATTTCGCAACACGGATCATATACTAGGTTGTGTCTAACATCTTTATTTCTTATAATAAATTCTTTATTTAATTAAATGATAATAGAAACAAACATACATGGAAACAATTAAATAAAATCAAAGAAAAAAAATATTTTGCAAAGCTGCACGTATTTAAAAACAATCTTATGATTTTATGTGAAAACCAATTAAAAAATAAGTGATATTTAACCTATGATTAAATTAAAAAGCTGAGAGATAAATGTAGCTAATAACATTTTTTCTCGAATGAATATTTTATTTAATAAAATAATAATAAAAAACCACATATAAAAATTAACTAAATAAAATTAAAAGGAAAAAAAATTAAGTAAAGCTACAAAGAAAGAATGTCTCTTTATATATATATATATATATATATATATATATATATATATATATATATATATTGATTTATTATACATATGCGAACACATTATATATATATCTTACTTGTAAACAATATTTTTTGGCACATTGATTTTCCCACCATATTTAGAGTTATAATGTGTTCGCATATGTATAATAAATCAAAATGTAATATTTACTAAGAGTTATTTGATATTATTTTTATCCTTAAAATTTTAAAAATATAATGTGAAAATTTTGTCATTTTGACTATTTTTTTGTTGTTTCATGAAGATGTTTTGGAAACTTTTTAAAATATTTTTTTTCTTTTAAAACTTTTATGTCATTACATTGTATAGAAGCCAAGTTGGATTTAAGATATCAAAGAGAAATATGAATGTGAATCACTTGATTGGGGTGCTTGCAATAATGGTAAAAGTTGTTTTTTAAATATTTTTTATTTTAAAATATATTAAAATAATTTTTTTATTTTTAAAAAAATATTTTTGATATCAAAACAATCTAAAAATATATATAAAAAATTAATTTAAAATAAAAAATTAAAATTTATGAAAAATATGGTTAAACCATGCTCTTCAATACTCTCAAAGTCAAGGATTCATAAGGTTGGATGTTTGGTGATCAGACTAATCTTCATGTTTTTTTTCTTTTCAATTAAAGCAATTTTTTTTTTTTTACTGCCTTTTATTTTCAAGGTTATCATAATCTTATATATATGATCACAGATTGTGGGAGTTAACTTGGATTAACTAGAGTTTTTTTTGTTGTTTTTTTTTCTGTCTTTCAACATTAGATTTTTTTGATACTTTAAATAGGTCCAAATCGGGTTTTTTTATACCTTTTTTCATTGTTATTTTTTTTGTTTTTGTTGCATTATTTTATTCATATTATTAAAATTATCAATTTATCAATTGGTTTGGTAGCTTAGGTCTTAGAATTTTTTGTTCTTTAGCATTTTTTTACAAAAAAAAAAAAAGTGATTGGCTTGTGGCCAAATGCAAGCCACACAAATTTAATATACATCAAAATATATTGAGCATGTGACTTACTTGATTTCTTTTGCCCCAAAATAGTGTGTGTGTGTCTATATAGTGTTGGGTTCCTATCTTAGTACAAAATAGATGATGATAGTAAAGATAAAGAAAACAAAACATAAAATGAGACAGATATAATTGTGTTTGTTAATGGTGTATAAGATAAAATAATTATTTTTATATTATATTTGGTTATGGTCGATCCCCGAGTCAAGTTTTAAAACTATGATAATAACTATTTTTATTTTTATAATGACTCATGTCAATCTAAGTTTATCCCTTGACGCGTGATCTAGATTTTGCCGATAATTGATTCTTAAATTGAGTTTTAAAGTTATAATAATAATTATTTTTATTCTTAAATATTTTATTTGGATAATTTTAAAACTCAAAGTTTTTTACAAATATATTTTAAAAATAAAAAATAAAAAATATTGTCTATGAAGATATGTTTTTTTTATACCTTATATTTGAAGTATAAAAATTTACTCTAAAATTATTTTAAAAATAAATCTATTTTTATTTTTATATTTTTATTGCTTCAATTGAATATCTTTCTATTTCTATTCTTTTTATTCTTTTAATCTTAAAACAATAACTAAACCCTATTATATATATAAAAAAAAAAGGGCAGAAAGGATTTGCGTTTGGTGTTGCTTTGTGGACCATAGTGGTTAAATATAATGAAGAGGACCATCTGGGCCAGGCAACCTCTTGGCTCTTGCACAGGTCCAATGAACTACGGTCCCTCCCTGCTCCCTTGATATTTTCTGCAAAATCTTTGCCCAAAAATTCTTTCTTTCTTTCTTTTCAGAAAAAGCATTACGATTTACGAAGTCATCTTTTTTTTTTAAAAAAAAAATATTATTATTATTATTATTATTATGGATTGAGAAAGGTGGTGGGACTGAATTTGACTCTCCAATCCACTCTCGTCTCTGGAAGAATAACATATACGAGGGAGAAATGAAAAGCATTCTGGCTTCAGAGCATGAAGTTTACGCTCCCCTTTTCTGAAACCACTAAAAACTCGAACAGCAAAAAAAGAAAGAAGGAGAGAATGGATGGATGGATGGGACTCCACGCATGAATGTAGACATTACACAAAATTGTTGTCAAACTCCTTAACAGCTTGTGATGCTTGAAGTGGACATTTCAGCCAGACCTTAAAATCGTGCGCTGGCTGTGCCATGGAGGAACTGACTTTCACAGGTAGGATTAAAACTTGTACGATCAAACCATACAAGATCCAAAAAATTGTCACAAGAGAAGCATTTAATCCACTTGGATCTTTTCTTTGTCTTTTAATTATTCCATCCACCAAGTTATTAATACTTATATATTGCTGGTGTACTATATTTTTTAAATATATTTTTTCTTAAAAATATTTTTAAAAATATACATTTTTAATATTGACACATTATAAATCATTAAAAAATATTAATTTAATATTTTTTTTCAAATCAAACACATTTTTAAACAATAAAAAAAGAACTATCCAGTTTCTAAGCAACAAATCCAATTCCCAATAATAATAAAAATACTAAAATAAATATTTAATTCCCGATTATCTAAAATAAAGATTAACCAAAATGAAAATAAAACAAAGATGTCTAACAACATATTTGTTGTTGGCCATCACTTAATTAACAATTCCCATAGCAATTAACACAGGAAAAAAAAAGTTATCAGTACCAACTAATCAAAATATTCAAGATTTGGATCAAACAAAACCCTAAGGAGAGGGGGTTAAACCCTTATCATTACTAACATTATGATTATAGTACCTGCAGAGGACATCACATTTTATCACGTTACCGTAAACATAGAACCCAGGTGCCACCATGATCCTAACCATGGCTGGAACCAACTTCCTTGCCCTGTCTCCACCCATATCCTCCATGTAAACTGAGTCAAAGTTCATCCCTTTATCCACCCTGAAGATTGGCAAGCCAGGGTGCACCGAATTGGCCAAAAGGTGCACCAACCACATGTTTTTAGAAGCACTAAAGAATGCCTGCAACAATGGCTCAGGCCAGGCTCTATTCCACCCCAACATAGCCACAATCTCACTCATTTTCCTGTCACAAAACATGCTAAACTCTTCACTGAAATGCCTTGTCCCTTTACTCAATACCTCCTCCCATGTCAACTCTTTCAGCACATTAAATGACGAGTAGTTTGCTTCACATCTATCAATTGGGTTCAATATTTGATTTACAAAATTCTTTTGGAACCCAACAGATTCAAAATCTTCAAAGAAAGCTTTGTTCAACAAAGCCTCAAGGCAAAAGAGCACACCTTTAGGATTCTTATAGAATGAAATCTTTATATCATAAGGCTGAAGTAACGCAGATATTCTCTCATAAACTCTAACTCCCATGTGCCTTAGTTGCATAGCGAGTGACCTGCTTAATAGCCTAACAGAGGACCTAGCTTCAGATACTGAAACCAAAAATTGCTCTATCACTTTATCACTAACCCCCATAAGACCATTTTGTTGATATTGATGAATGTTGTAGCCGTGTTCACCTCGATAAAGTGGGTTGTTACTGCTACATTCATCAAGTCCAGACTTCAAATCATGGCAATAAATTTCAAGCATGCTAAGCTTGTTTTCAAGTTCAGCCATTGAGTACTTGAGCCTTGAAACTTCAAGAAGTGCGCCATCTCTCTTTCTTGTTGCTTGAATCAATTTATGAGATAGCTCAGCTACAGCAGTCTTCCATTGCTCTTCTCTTGCTATTGAAGCATCACCAGTGGATTTTGGACTCTTCCTAGTCAATGAAGAAAATATGGACTTGAAAATTCCATTTGGACTTGCAATAGATGAATGCTTGTTTAAGCCATTATTGTCCAAAGGAACAACTGAAATCTTCTCTCTTGCATGTGGATGGCACTTGTTGCAAGAAATTGAACCACGATCGTCATCTCCATTACTGCTATCACCATGTCGTTTCTTGGTGTTTTGCTTGCTGTTTTTGTCATGGAGAGGTGATCTTGGATGGAGTTTTGGCGTCGGTATCTTGTCTATAAAACTAGCTGGTGTTGTTTTGGTAGTACCACTTTGGCTTCTCTCTTCACTATATTCATCTCCGTGCTCTTCTTTTTCACATTCTTGAATCTGCGACACCAATTAAAAGAAAAACAAACAACAGCAACAAAGTTAAGAAAACTGGTAATTAAGAAGGAAAATATTGCAAACTTTTAAGTACTGAACCATTTGGTCCGATTAATTAAAGTAAATAATTCTTGAATTCCCCATCATTTACTTACAGGTGTGATATGAGGGTTTTGAAGAGGGGGTACTACTGTTGGTGCTGGAGGAGGAGAGGAGGAAGGAGAAGAGGAAGAGGAAGGAGCCATGTTTATTTGTTATCAATCTCATTTTTTTGTGTAGTTTTCTTTTTAACTAGGAGTCTAGGACTACATGTAGACTGGTCCATCTAGTAATATACGTGGATATATATGATGTTTTTTTCTTTAAATAAAATAAAAAATTCTAGGATATGGTACATGCAGCTGTTTCTTATCCGTTGCAGTCTCTTTTCGTTTTCTTTCATTTTCTAAGGTAGTGTCCTATTCGTCCTGTAATCATGGTGATCAATCACTAGAAAATACTAAGAGTTTAAAAAATGTATTTTTTTTTTAATAATTTTAAATTATTTTGATGTATTAATTTTATAAATAAATTTTAAAAAATAAAAAAATATTATTTTAATATATTTTAAATAAAAAATATTTCAAAAAACAATTATTATTTCAGTACCAAACTACTTAAATAGTTTTACGAGCTAAATAATATTAAAAAATAGCTTTGTGTTATTAGTTTTTGGTGAATAAAATATTATAAGAGCTTTTATATGTACATATATATATATATATATATTTTGAAAGGCATTAGTTATCAACTTTTCATTATGGATTGCACTATATGCAATCCACAGTAAAAATGTTATTTTTTTATTTTTTTATTTGATTTAATTAATTAATATTATTTTTTTTCATTTTAGTTATCACACAGATTTCAAATTTAACGGGTTAACATAGTTTGGCAGGTTAACCCAGTAGATTGATTTTTTTCTCTTCTAATTTTATTTTTTAATATCGATTTAATGGAGAATTAAACTTTATAATTTATTTTGTTTACTTTTCATTCAATTATTGTGATCTCGTGAGAGGATTTTACTGAACCCCTTTTCGCAAAGCATTATTTATTGGAATAGTGCTTTGCTTTATTTCTTCATTTTCAATTATTTTTTTTAATTTTATTCTTTAATATTAATTTTTTTATTTAGCTATCACACTTTTATGACATGGTTATGCGGTCAAACTCGTATCAAAGGCTCTTGAGTCTGGTGTTGTAGTCAAATCCAGGGCTCTTGGGCTGGCATTGCAGTTAGACTCACTTAAACTTGGATTATACAAGTTTAATATTATTATTTATATTATAAATATTATTATTTTATTATAATGAATATTTCTAATATAACAATTAATAAATTTGAAAAAAAATATTGTTAGTTATAGGTTTTTTTTCTTGCCTTTTTCTTTGTTTTTTAATTAATCTTTTTTTTGTTTGATTTATTTATTTAATGTTAATTTTTTTTTCCTATTTAGTTATCAGTTATCACACTCTCATGACAAGAATTTCAAGTTTGATGGGTTATCCCGGTTTGGCGGGTTAACCCCGTTGATTCATTTTTTTTCCTTCTAATTTCATCTTTTAATATCAATTTGATTGAGAATTAAACTTCATGATTTGTTTTGTTTACTTTTTATTAGATTATCATGATCTCATGAGGGGATTTTATTGTACCCCTCCTCGCAAAGCACTATTCGTTGGAATAGTGTTTTGCTTTTTGCTTTTTTTTTTCTTTTCAATTAATTTTTTTTTAATATTAATTTTTTTCTATTTAGTTATTACACTTTCATGACACGACCTTGCAACCAGACTCACATCCAAGGCTCTTGAGTCTGATATTGCAGTCAAACCTAAGGCTCTTGGGCCTGGCATTGCAAACAAACTCACTTAAACTTAAGTCATGTAATTTTAATATTATTATTAATATTAAAAACAATATTATTTGTATTATAAATATTGCTATTAGTATTATAATTAATATTATAAACATTACTCTTAGGTTAAGCGTTGCAACTATATCTAAGACTCTTAGGTTTAGCTTTGCAGATAGATCTAATTAAATTTTAGCTTGTTTTATATTTTTTATATAAAAAAAAAGATAATTCATAATATAACACGGACTACTTAACTAGTATATACATATGTATAATAACAGTATAAGCAGCAAGCTCAAAGTACCTCCAATTATTTTCTTAGATATCACTTATCATCGAGCAAATTTGTTTTCCGTTCATTGATTTTTTGTTCTTTCATAAAATCCTTTTTTTTTTTTCAATCTCTTATTCAATTAGATAATGAGATGATAACTAAACAACAAAATCACTTACTCTTATATATGTTAATATCGAGTTTATATACACGATAAAATAATATCAAGTTATAGTAAATTTAAGTTGGTTTCAGAGGTACTAGTTTTTTTCCCGCGCCATGTCATAGTATCATTTTTTTTAAAAAATATTTTATTAGATTTTATGGAAATTAATATAAATATTTGAAAGACTTTTAATAATTTAAATTATGAACTGAAAAATACTTAATTATTAAGTCAAAATCATGTCTTTTTTATGTATTTTTTTTATTTGACATAGTCATGACTCTTTTTTTATTAAAAGTTTGGTTTTCTTAATATAAATTTAAAATATCTAAAATTAAAAAAATAGAATTCAAATGATTTGAACTTAATAGTAAAAACTGTATTTTTTTAGACAATTCTTTTTTTTTTTTACCATCAATTTTTTTTTTATCAAAATTTTGGTTCTCAATATACTTATCATGTAAAGAAAATTAAAAAAAAAACAAAATTAATGTCTCAATTATTTTCATCCTCTTTATGAAGAATAAAAGAATAAATAGTTTGAATTTCATATATAATTATTCATAAAATAATTGTTAATATTATAAAAACAATTCTAATTTTATTTGAAAACTATGACATGGTCAATCATTTTTTTAATAACATTTTAATAATTTTATTTAAAAAGAATTTTATTATATAATTAAAAAAAATAGGAAAGGCCAACATAAAAAAAGACTAGACACATTTGAATCTGGAAGGATGAGATCATCTCATGCATGGCCTAAAATATAAAATTTTAACTTATTTTTATCTAAAAACACTTTAAAAATATCCTTAAAATCTCAATAACCCTTTTTCTAACCTCAAAATATTATTTAATCACTCTAAAAATTGAAAATAAAATTAAACAAAAAGATTTATATAAACTCCAATCTACTCTTTCTTAACATAGATAAAAAAACAAAATTACTTCCATTAAATTTCACTTTCTAAGATGAACTTATTAATACCAAGACTGATTTTTTTAAAATAAAATGTAATTGTCCAAAACTTTTTTATCCTTTTTTTTTTTCCGATGGTTTTCTCTCTTGCCTTTCATCAAAAATAAAAAAACATCTTATCTTCTCTGCATACAAAAAATAAATGTTTTATCCTCTTAAATTTTTACATGTTTGTCACTTGATAATACTGGAGCATCATAGTATTCCTTGTTAAAAAAAAAAAAAAAAAATTCAACGAAGGAAAGTAAACATTTTTTAATGAAGGTTTTCTACAACTTCATCTCATTCCTGCCAGTACAGTGAGAATATGGTATTACTCTAAGCTATGCAGTAAATGAGCAAGCGAATTAATATTATCATTCGATCGATGTCAGCTACTCAGCTAACTAAGTTATTTAGGGACGATGGTCGGTGGATGCACTGGATTAAATCCCCAGGTACTAGCTCGAACTTCCTCCATACATATTGATTTATTTTTTTTTCTAATTAATTTCAACCTGGAGTTTACATTTTTCCTTTCTAATAAGAAATTTTATGATCAAAATTAAATAATACACTTGAGTTTCTAAATAAATCAGGATATTTTTGTTTCATCTTTGATTTTTTTATTCATGTTTCTTATTTTATTTGTGAGCTTCGCTACGAAACTCTCATGATAAAAATTTTTATTATAGTGAGGATCTTTCTCACCCCAGTCAAGAATTTTTATTTATTCTGACCTTACTCCATAAATGTTGATTTTTTTTTTCTCTAATTAATTTCAACTTGGGGTTTACACTTCACAACAGCCATCCTCGTACCTTAAGGTGAGAATTGACTGACCATAAGATATATTTTGCTAGTTCCAGGTGAGCCGGGGATTTCCAAATTTTGTATTGAATGATTTCCGGAGGGGCTTCTTTTTCATTCTCCTTTTTTATTATCAAAGTAAGATCAAATGTACAATACTTGCCAAACGAATCAATGAAGAATGTAAAAGGAAGAAAGCGAAGTGTTTGACTCTTTCCATAACTCACACAAATGAGGAGGCCCGCACGGAACCAAGATCCTGATGAAACAGGAAAGAAAAGCTTCCGTTGAGCACATATGGCCGGGGCAGGTCAATTTTTAGGTGTCCTTCCCGGACAGTGGTTCACTGTGACATAATAAAAGTCAGCCAAAATCTATGGCTAGTAAGCTCTCTGCTGGGTCAGAGTCCTGGCACAACAATTTAATTTTTGCTGCAAAGTCCCTTCTGGACGGTCACCCTGGCGTTTAAAGTCGTTTGCTGCCGTTAAAACGGGACCAGAGAGCACATACCGAGGAAGGAGTCTCCAGCGTGGTGAACATTCTAAATAGATGGAAAGACTGATTCCTTTGATCTTTAAATGAAAATGGAAAAAATTCCAAGATTAAGGTGTGAATGCAGCCAATACCGTCAAGCCCAGATGCTTAAGGCGACTCCGGTACGTCAATGAAGCTCCCTTCTGTTAAAATCAAGCCACGACTGGTTTGAGGCGAGGTCAAAAATAATGCCTGATGATGTTAATGAAGGCAGCGTGTGACATGGTGCCATTATGGTCATAGTTAATTAATTATATCCACCCTATGCCCATTCATGGATTTTTTATCTCGTCATTCTTGAGGTTGCGAGTGTTGGGGGATTTTAGTGCAAGGCTACAAAGTAATTTAATAAATTTAAAGAAAATTTAAATGATCGGTTTTTATTTAAGACAATAAGACAAAAAATAAAAGAAGATATCGGATCATATAAACTTTTTAAATTTGTAAACCGGGTTATTAAACTGAAAATATCATACATGAAAAAATAGTGAAACTCAATCCCCAATAAATCTAACATCGAATGATGAATAATCACATTATTATTATCACTATTAAAGCTATCATTTTTATTATTATTATCATTGCTATTATTATTGCTATCATTACATCTGTAAGTATTATTATTATTATTAATAAATAATATCATTATTATTGTTATTATTATTATTATTATCAATATTATTATCATGATCATTACCCCTATTATTATTATTATTATTGTTATTGATGATACAATAGTAATAATAATTATTGTTGTTGTTATTATTATTATCACTCCTAGTATTACTATTTTTTTATTCTTATCACTATTATAATAATAATTATTATTGTTATAACAATTATTATTATTATTATTATAATAAACTATAATTATCATTATTATTATTGTTAATAGTATTATTATAATTATTAGAAATATTATTAGCACCATCATCATCATCATCATCATTACTACTAATACTATTATGGCTATTATTATAATTATTACTATTATTATTGTTATTATTATTATTATTATTAATAGCATTGTTATTATTATTATTAAATAATTGCAGACCGAGGGAGAGGGAGGCTGGTCTTGCATGTGAAGTTAATAAATGAGACAATGGGGAAAGAGAGTGCCCCTCTTTTAAGCGGTGATCGTTTATTTATTTTGCGCCAGCAGACTGTAGCCGTGGTGTCGTCTACCTTTGCACGCGTTAAAAAAAAAAAAAAAACTATACTTCCAAATAGTACCTAGGCCTAGATGTATGTTGAGTCCGGACAAAAACACAACCATCAAACAAGGATTGGAACCAGGGGCGCATGCGCATACCCTTGTGCACTGTTACAACAATATTGAGGATCATAGATTCTTGACCGATTGATATTGAGGACTGTCTGTATTTTTTTTAATATATATATATATTTTAAAATTATTTTAATATGCTAATAGAAATGATAAATTTTAAAAATAAAAAAATATTATTTTAATTTATTTCTAAATTAAAAACACTCTGAAAAAGAACTACAACCATGATGATAAATATTATCTTAGTACAAAAAAAATTCACTTCAACCATTAACCCAATTTTATTATACTACTTTAACAATCATTTTAGTACTAAGTTTTTTCAAAATTTGTTTCCTGCTAACAATTTTATAGTATTTTTTAAAAAATAAATTTTGATATTTATAATTAAATTAGTTTGTTTGGTTTTTTTTAAATGAAATAAATTTTAACGGTGTTGAATTGGAATAAAAACCATGAATGATCCTGCCTGAATTTTTATTGCAAGAACTCCTAAAATAATGATCTTTAATTGAGGGAGCAAAAAGTACTAATGCTAGGTATAATTATAAATTATGATCTTGTTTTACCAACATATTAAACAAAATTTAAAACCATTTTTTACATTATTAACAATTATTATTGTAATAATTTATTTTTATAAAAACCTCCCGTCTCATCATGCATCAGACAAAACCTAAGACGACAATTTTGCCCGGCAAATTTAGAGGGAGCGCAAGTTTAGAACCAAAGATAAAAACTAAAGCCCAATAGAGAATCAATGGTCAAACGCAGCCCAACATTGAATAATGGACCATGGTCCGCACTGGATGTTCTCTTCTACATCTTCTTCAACATCCAACGGAACACGACACGATTTTCAGACAATAAAAATTTCCAAGTCTTTGCAC
>Ga0325410_1000685_pt1 | contig 35682 bp, 24 predicted proteins | sample PopdelMetagenome_16_FD_206182 | JGI IMG/M metagenome (GOLD analysis project Ga0325410, IMG submission 206182) | Populus deltoides microbial communities from Bellville, Georgia, United States - Xylem-PdIQD-R3 | ecosystem: Host-associated > Plants > Phyllosphere > Stem > Wood/Secondary xylem...
TTCGTTGATGCTGCTGAAGTCATGCCCAAAGCCCTGCCACAGGCTATTAAAAGTATTGTCACTCTTGAAGGAGATGGAGGCCCTGGAACCATCAAGCAAACTTATTTTGGCGATGGTCAGTACGTAGCTTCACTAGTAGTCTGATACATGATTTCCGTAACAGTCACAATCCATCATTTTGAATAGAGTGGTTTCACTCTTTTGCTCCTCCTAGTAAACAAAAATGAGCTAAAAAACTAACAACATGGATTTGCATTGTGAACTTTTGACCAAGGTCGAGTCTTACATACATATGAACTAAAGAACTATGCGTGCTTGTTGATTCCTCAGGCAGCCTATCTTTCAAGGAGAGGACTGATGCTATTGACAAGGATAATTTCTCATATGCGTACACTGTGGTCGAAGGTGATGCCTAGGCAAACACATATGAAAAAATATTTAACGAATCCAAGATTGAAGCCTCCCCTGACGGAGGATCGGTGTGCAAGACCAGCACCACATACTACACTGTTGGCAACATGGACGCAAAAGCAGATGAAATTAAGGATGGACAAGAAAAGCAAATGGGATTATTCAAGGCCATTGAAGCCTACCTGTTGGCAAATCCTGATGCTTAAATCTATTTTATCTGATCTTTTTCTTCATAAGTTGGTGTTGATGTTTGTTCAATTGGTTTGGTAATAAAGAGTGTTTGGGTGTTCTTCAGTCCTGTTATTTCCAATAATATTAAAAGATATATAAGGATAAAACTTTTACATACAAACGATTTACTACATCCTGTTCACTCCCACATCATACTAATTAAATCAGCATGCAGTCCAGCAACTAATTAGTTAAGTTGTGGCCTCCTCGTTGAGTGATCTTAAGGGATTCATTTTTCTGTTAACTAGGTTATGTTACGGAGATAGGTTTGAATTTGGTTTTAAAATGTTTGCCGCCTCAATTTGTAAGATTAGGTATATCATTTAAATCGTAAATCAAATCAAGTTGAAATTTTATAAAAAGATACTAGACATATAAAACAATATTATGATACATTTTCAGTTTAAATGGAGTTTAGAAATATATTATTTCAGAGAATAGAAGTTATTAGACGAATCTTGTCATATTAGACCTAAAATCTACTAAGAATATGCAAAAATTGGAGATTCGGGTTGTATGGAGTAATTTTAGCATGAATACTTTGTTTTATTGCCCCATTTTATTTATTTATTTAATATTAAATAATTATTTTTAATTTGAGTTTGTTTTGGCTCATTAGACATTGTTTAGTGATATTGGACTTATACAAGTTAATTATTGGTTTAGACCCATTAGCTTACAATCCAAAAGGGATCTATTAGAGTTAGTCAGAGAAGACTATATTATTTTTTTTGAGCTCTAAATTTGGACAGCAAGTTAAAGAAAAAACATGAGTTTTCTTTTTGTTTGTTTGTTGCAAAACAACCTTTCTTTCTAAGGAAAAAGATTGCATACTAACTCATCAATGATTAATTGGCTTTGTGACGTCATTCATATACTTAGGGTTCTTAGATATAAGGTTATGATGTAAGTCTTTTTTCAATGTCTTTGGTTCTTAGATACAGGGTTACTCTAAGCCAAGGTTCTATCAAACTTTATTTTTGACATTACGGGTTGTTATCTACTTCATTGGGGGTTGCTTGACTATTTGATCAAGAGATATGTATCAGTTGGTGTCAGAGTTAGGCTCCAAAATCAAGTTATATCATTTATTCTTTTCTTGTTAGTTTCAGCTACCTTAGCTTTAATTGTCTTTGATTTAGTTTCCAATTATTTTGTGTCTAGAGATTAGTAGTTTGCTTCTAAAGTTCATTAAAAAATATTTTATTTTAATTTGCTATTGTCTCAGAATATATCAATAGCATAAAGAGTAAAAAACATATAAGGAAAAGAACATCCAAATGTCATTTTTGTCAAATTAGCCACAATTCACAAACAATGAAGAATTTGATCCAAGCCAATTCAAACAATTCTTGAATTTTATATACTATTTGTAGGAGTCATATACAATTTAAGTTCATTTGGAGATCGTTTGCTATAGTAACTAAGGTCAGAATTAAAATTTGTCGTAATAGGTTTGATTCATATTAGAAGGGAATTTTAGGTCAAATAAATTTAAAAGGTTCTCAAATTTTATATACTAGGTTTTAAGGTCCTAAGGACACCCCATATCAAATTTGAGGCCAATTGGAGTTTGTTTCTATAGGAACTAAATTCAAAATTGAAACTTGTTGTAACAAGTTTAATTTGCGTCAATAATTCAAATTTGTTTTGATTCTATTATTTTTAAATTCTAACAGTATAATAACATCATAATTGATATATTTTTGTGTCATTTAATTTTTTTATAACCTTTGCATCTTTTTTCTTTTACTTCTATAAAAAACATTATTTTTTCATACAAATTTGCTTGTATTAACGAAATTGTAATCATAGTTTCATGTTTGCTTATTTTTATATTTTTATTGATTATTGAGTCATATACACATATTTGGATACACTACTAAGTCTTGTTATATTTGGTGTTGATTTCAGTTCTGGAAGAGTCGAAGAAAGGTAAGACGAGAGAAAAAAGGCGTAGCAAACATATTTGAGTGAAACACGAGAGGAGTGTAAACACATGATGAAGTGGTTAAGAAATATATATTACTTGTCAACTAACTAATTTTTAAATTTGAAGGATTTGTGTTTGGCTTGTTTTTGTGACTTGATATGGTTTAAAGACTGGTTTTTTCGTTTGAGGTCGATTGAGGTTTTGGTATGCAGTGAACTAATAGTAGTTTTTTCTATTTGTTTTTCCAGTCTAGCAAGTTGTTTGCTTAGGGTATTAGGGTTGGTATTTGTGAAGTTGTTTTGTTGGATGATATGTTTGGTATTGGTAAGAGTGTCTTCACCAGGTATTTTATATGGGGCTGCATCAACAGTCTGGTTATTGTGGGTTATTTGGATGTTTCTCAGAGGTGAATGGTCAGACTCAACTGTTGGTCCACTGGTGAGGTTCCATACTGGTGTTTTGGAACGGGTTGTAATAGGACATATGCATGTTTGATGGATGCAAATGGATATGCAACATGATGTTCAGATGCATAATGTAATTCGAACCAATCAAAGAATAGAATTTGTACTTTATGTATCTCAATGTAATCATAAAACTGTTTTTGAATATCATGTCTTTATAAGAGGAAGTGTTTGAAAAACCAAGATTGTTTTTTAGAATTTGGATCACTATAAAAGTCATTTTTCAAATGAGTTTTATCTAGAACAAAATGTTTTTCTGAAGTCAAAACATTCAGCTCATTTTGGATGTTTTCAGTGACTATAGAAAAGGTTAGAGAAGTTGGAGGAGATTGTTGTCCAATGTTGATGTACATTGGTTTTGGTATATTTGTAGTGTAATCTGCATTTTGAAAGCTTGTAGAAGGGGTGTCTAAAGTAGAATGTCTAGAAGGATTTATATCATATGAAATATTTATGACAAAGGGGATTTTGGAAATTCTTCCAAGATCTATTGTGCTGGACGAAGAAGATTCTTCTGAGAATCTAGAGCTTGTAGAATGACGGTGGAAAGATAATTTGACTTTACCATCAGTATATTAAGTTATGTTTTTAATTTGGACATTTGGTTGTGGTGGTTGTGGTATTTCGAGATGGGTTGCTCCTTCAAGGATCTAATCTTTTAGAAGGGTTATATCTTTCCATTGGATAGCTTTAGGAACAACTGTGTTTGATCGAGATAGATCTGTTTGGAGAATGAGTGTTTCTCCTTTTTTGGATTGGTATTTGTGTTTACTGGCAAAAGCTGAGAACATGGCTTTGTAATGGATTTCGAATATAAGAGCAACGTGGATAGATGATTCAAGCATATTGTAATTATGGGTCTTGATTTGTAATAACATGCTTTGTAAGATATTTTTATCTTTGAGGGATATAGTAAGGTTTGGATAGCAGTCAAAAGATATTAGACCGCTATAGAGGTTAGACTTAATGGAACTTAGGAGTGAGTCTAGGAAGTTGTGGAATCTAGCATCTCGGAAAATAGCTAAAATGGAGGTGTTTAAGCCTTCTTTTGTAAGGGGTTTTATCCCAACTTGGACAAGGCCAATATCGATGTATTTGTAGTTTCTGATTAGGTGCTTTTGTAGGGATTTTTGGGAGAGGAGTTGGATAATCTCAAAAGATTTTGTAAGCTGAATATCTCTTTCCTTGGTTATAATCGTAAAATCCGTTTTGAAAATGTCATATTTAGATTTTTGATAAATCTGTGTTTAGGAAATCTTTGGAATTTTCCAATCATCAATATTTTTTTGTAAAATCTTCAATTGTTATTTCTTCACTTTGTACAATCCTCTTATTCTCAGAGGTTTCACATGTAGAAAAAGCCAAAATAGAAGATCTGTAAAAAATAGAATTCATAGTTTGAAAAGATAATTTAGAAAACAGGTTGCAAGTTATATGGTTTGCTGCCCTATACGCGCACTCGCTCAACGGTACTTACACCGTTCAATAGTATTCACCTATTAACTAAGGTTCTCTCTTCTCACTTGGATTTCTATAAATTAAATCACTATTTCTACCCAAATCCCAATAAGTCTGATACCAAATTGAATAGAGAAGTGAAACAAAATTGAACAGAGTCAAATATATATATATATATATATTTTTGACACAACATCATATCGGAAATCGATGAACCTGTTTCCCCTCATTATCGAGGTACAATCCATACACCAACATCAATCAATATTTCATTAAAAATAATTCTTACATATACACATAATATTATGTTTGCTTAATTACAAGATCACATTATAATATACATACATACACATGAGGTTACATTCTTATTCTACTAGTAGTCATCACGAATTTAAACAAAAGCATCTAATAACAATTGTACATTCAATATATTTTGTTCATATAAAATACATCGTGATTTAAAATGCAAATATATGATTCCTTGGAAAACTAGGTTCCTGAGTATTGGGGTTCCTAGGCACCTCGTTGGTGTGACGTCCCTACTGCAGTACAAATATTTATAAGAATATAGTTAATTAATAATAAGTAGTCAAGTAGCTTAATGAAGCATTAACATTATTCTTTATTTAAAGCATAACATTCGTGGTTCCTTCATATACTTGGTATGTACAAATCGTAGTACACATTAATGCATCAATTCTTGCAATTACTCATAACTTTCACATCCGACTATCCTTTTAGGACACCATTAGCCGAGGTTAACCATTTATTCATCCCGAGCATCCATTTAGGATGCCATTAGCCGAAACTAATCATTTATTTATCCCGACCATCCACTTAGGATGCCATTAGACGAAGCTAATATTTATTTATCCTGGCTGTAAACCTCCGGTTATAATTTTTCTGGGTTATTAAAATATGAGAAATTTAACCAATAGTAAAATGGGTTAAATTAAATTAAAAAAACCTCAATCAAGATAAAAATAGTGAAATTAATGAAATGAAAAGTGAATATAGTACTAAATTGTTGAAAAGAAAAACATTTGTGGGGACAAAATGAATGTGTAAGACCAAGAGAGGTCAATATTCAAATAATAGAAGGTTAGGAGTTTATGTATAAATGATAAAAAAAAAAATGGGGATAAATATGCAATTAACAAGATGATAGCACTATAAATATCATTCTATTTTCTCTCTTAGAGTGACTTGCAAGAGCAAGAGAGAGTTTAGAGAGAGGCTGGAGAGAAGACATATTAATGGCAGCAAATCGGACAACTATAACTCCACTTTCCACCGTTGGATCAAAACGATATTCGGATATGTTGTTCTACTCCATGTCGTGTACATTTTCACCGGAGGGATCTTTTATATCAGTCCACATTTGAGAAATATCGCAGAAGGACAATATTTGGGAAAATACACTTCTGGACAGTCTTCGTCGCTGACTGTTGTCTCCTTCATCCACCGTTGGATCAGGCTATAATTTAGATTTGTTGTTTTTCCAGATTCTATATAGATTTGGAACGGTGGAAATCAGAAACAAACACTCGGTATAGAAGTTGTGCTTCTCGCACAGTAGGTCTGCAAGTTTGAGGTGAGTTTGGTTAAACCCATGTTTCTGTAAATTTCACCATTTGATGAAGCTGATATTTGGATATGTTATACTCATAATAATGCATTATAACTTGACCGTATGGATTGTTTAAAATAGTATTTGTGTGTTATTTATGGTTGATTGAAACTGTTGTCAAAATTGATTTTGTGTGAACTAAAACAGCCCTAAAATTAAAAGGAAATGGAGCATTAGAGAGACTTAATTTTTGGGAGACTTTGGGGCTGATGTGATAGCCCTAAAAGTGTATGTTTAGGGGGGTTAAATACCTCTCCAAAATAAAAAATCAAAAAATAAAAATAAAAATGTATAAGGTTATTGTGCTTATTATCCTAATTTATAAGGACAACTCGGATTAATATAAAAAGCCGGCCACATGAGTGAGGGCAAGGAAAGTTAGCTGACCATATGAAGAGCAAATAGGAAAAGGGGGAAATTGTGGTTTTCCTTAATGAATTTATTATAATAGGTTGTTTTCTTTATGAGAATGTGTGTGAATTGAATGAAATTAACATGAAAAGAATGAGGGAACTCTTGGTTCCTTAAGGCCATGCTTTCGGTCAATTATGCATCAAAGGGGGGAGGATGTTTAATTTGACATATTTAGCTTGATGACGTGTGTTTAATGTAGCTTGATAACGTGTGTTTAATTGTGTCAAAATGAGAAAAAAAATGCATGTTGAAATGTCAAGGATTGTGTTTAGAAGAATATTATTCGAAAAGTTTGTAAAATCAATATGAATGTTTTATTTTGATGTTAAGAGGGACGATTGAAATAAATAAGATAAATTGGCTCTTAAAAAGATATTTTTGATACTCTTATATGATATGTGATATGGCTAGGGGTTTAGATAAAAGAGAAAAAGTTAAATTGTGGATGTTGTGTGTAAATGGAAAAGGTTGATGAATTTGAACACGTTCGTCTTCTTACTTTTGGAGAGAATTCGAGTAGGAGTATGAGGGAATTAGGATCAGGTTCCTCATAGTAATTGTAGTTTTGGATGTTAGCTAACTAAGAAAATTGGTCTTGCTCAATTTGGAGTTGTACAACTCCAGTTATGGGTCACCAACCGAGACTGGGTCATGACTAACTCTGTAAAGCAGTAGGACTGATTAGTTGATGAGCAATTTGGACTATCTTAGGGGTAGAACTGGGTTCTCCTTCCTTTAGGGGACTTGTAGCCCCATGTCTTAGCTTTCCAATGCAACCAACCTCTCTTGAAACAGAGTCCTAGAACTTCAAATATAGTTAAAAATCAGAGCAAAGGTTGGAATGCCACCTCTATAGATAGTAACGGTTTAAGACAGTAGCAGTTCAATGTCTAGACAGTAACGGTTCAAGACAGTAATAGTTCAATGCTTAGACAGTAATGATTGGATAGTAACAGTCCAAGGTCTAGACAGTAACTGTTCGAGATTTAAATAGTAACAGTTCAAATATAAAGAAAGGAATGATAATTATAGTTGGATAAAGGATGGCAACATAAATGGGTGTAATGAGAAAAATGTAAACTATAAAGAAAGAAATGATTGAAAAAAAGATCTATTAGCTATTGATATGATTATTATAAAACATATCCTTGAATGAGAAAAATTTATGAGATGAGTTTGTGATTGCAGGAGGGACCACCGGTGTGGTGCAACAGTAGCAGTAAGGGAGCACAAGTAGAGCTTCTACTGTAGGTAGGTGATCCTCATCTAAGCTTTTTAGTTAAATTCAAGAATTTAATATGTTAATAATGTGAGATGTGAATTTGCAACATTGGATATTATGTGAAAGGATGGAAGTTTGTGTAATGATGTTGTTATTTCGGATAGTATTCTGAATGTATTTGTGTATTCAAGGTGAACTACCCTTGTGTGCATTGCCAAGTGATGGGAGTACCACTAACAAAGAAAATATAAGAAGTGTAATATATGTTTCGACTAGCAAACATTTAGTGTATGTTAGGATCCCGGGTAAGGGGATCAACATGTATTGGCTAGAATACATTTAGTGTATGTTAGAATCCCGGATAAGAGGATCAACATGTATTGGTTAGCATACATTTAGTGTATGTAGGATCCCAGGTAAGGGGATCGCCTTGCATCGACTCCTACGGGGTGATGATGATACCAGTGAAAGTGGTATCGGTAATGTGTTAAACAAAAATGATCATGGTTAATCTTATGAAATCTTGAATGGAGGTTGATAATGGAAGAGGAAATGATTTTTAGTAATTGAAGGAGAAAGAGTTTCCAATGAAAACCATAAGGGAGAAGTGAATAAAATATGAATGCATGTTTGTCTTTTTAAATTATTGGATATTTGTGTTGCTATATTATTGTGATTTTCATGTTTCAATAATATGTATTTTGTTCCAGGACCATCGCATGCACGACAGGAGTAGATCTTAGCTTATGTTCGCTTTTTGTAGTCTAAGTTCTAGGGAGTATACTCTTGTATTTTGTAATATTACAACTTTTATATAACTTAATTTGTATAATTGATGTTTAAACTTGAATAGATGAACTTAATTATGAAATTCATATAATCATGTTTCATGTATGCATGTTTATCTCATTTATTCCCCTATAATGATATTTGTTGTTCAATGTATGTTATATATGTTGTGGTTGTGATAATGATGATGATGTTTGTGGAATTGAGACCCAAGATGATTGGGTCATGATTGAGTTATGAGATGTAAGATATTAGAAGTGTAAAGAGGGTATGTGTCGACAACTTGGGACCTTTCTTTATAGGGGAGATTGCCAAAATTTCGGTGGAAATTTCGGTAGAGTTTTATTATGAGAACTAAAAAAAATAATTAAATTACCCGTATTTTTACATACCAAATAGAAAAGTAACTATAAACACAAATGAAAGTGTGGGGCGTTACTCCGGCCATCTACTCAAGATGTTATTAGTCAAAACTAATCATTTATTCATCCTGGTCATCCATTTAGAATGCCTTTAGCCGAAGCTAATCATTTATTTATCCCAGCCATCCACTCAAGATGTCATTAGCTGAATCTAATCATTTATTCATCAACAATTACTCTTTTGACAGCTTGATATTTGTACTAACACAATATGGTGACACTCATGATAAAACATTTCATAAATTAACATTATGACAGACAAAGGTGAAAATCACCTACCTATTCCACCCGCCGGGTATCCTTGTCCTGACGAAAGTCTGATCCCAAACGCACCACCTAAAACATCAATGGCCCAAATCAATACATTCGTATTCAGTAATCACACAACTCATCACTATGCATGTCTCAAGCATACACAAGTTCATGTTCCATTGTTCCACATATTACAATCACACAAAGCAATCATTTAAATCACCAGGCCAACTTAATTTTGGCGATGAATGCTAATTCGCTATAGACAACCCAATTTCGACAACGAACACTGCCTTTCAATTCCAACATTACATTTATTATTAGAACCCAGCAGAATCACACAATTTCAAGCATGAACACATGCATTTTAGTTCCATCCTTACAGTCACACGTTTCCACAGAATTTTGTCAAAGATTTATATACAAAAATTACATGACAGTTGCATGAACAATTCTTTTTATTTTGGCAAGGTCATCCTTCAAGCATTTGGCCACCTAAACTCATGATCTTTCCAGCCACCATTATGGCCGGCCAATTAACTACATTTGCATCTGTAAAATCATTCATCCCCTTATACTGTCTATTCTGGTTATAGGTCTCTCATTCAACCCTTTTATTGTCTTTTTTTTTTAGTTTAGTTTTTCCCCTAGCAACTAGTGTAAAATTCTAGATAATCCCCCATGGTTTTTCAACTCCCTTCAGTTCCAAGGCTCAAAAATAGGTGAAGAGAAGATTTTGTTCATACCTTACTGTTTTTAGTAGTTTTAGGAAGGAATTTAACAAGTTTTTCTCCCCTCTCTACTCATATTTTTATGCTTCTTCTTCCTCTATGGTTTCGGTTTTCCTTCCCTCCTCTAGTTGTACCAACCGGCCTGTTACACACCTTCTTTTATCATGGTTTCAGCCATTTTTGGCACTCTTTAACTCTCTTTTCCTCTATAGGGTTCAAGAGGGATGCATGCAGCTGGGTTGGGGGTCTTCTCTATGGGAAAGAGGGAATGGGTTTGTTGCATGCAGCTGATTGGATTTTGGGGAAGATCAAGGGTCTCTCTCTCTCTCTCTCTCTCTCTCTCTCTCTCTCTCTCTCTCTCTCTCTCTCTCTCTCTCCTTGCATTTATACCCTCTTTAAATGAGGTGGGGTGTTTGGGGTTAGTTTAGAAGTGTTCTTGACCCTGTTTTGGTTATTTGAAGACTGGTTTCCCCCCCTCTTAACTCCTTAAAACATTTTAGTTTGTTTCCCTAAACTTTTACTTAGACTGAGTCTGGTTTGTTTCCCTAAACTTTTACTTAGACTAAGTTACTGTCGATTCAAAAATCAGCAACGAAAACTGCGTTGCTGCCATTCAGGAATCGGCAGCGACGGTGGAGTCATTTTTTGCATTCATTTTTGTTGGGTGTTTACATTCTCCCTCCCTTTACATGAATTTCATCCTCGAAATTTAAGAGGTTTCATAATCCATACCTAGTAGTTCAAATAGATTGGGGTACTTTTTTCTCATTTTGGACTCCCTCTCTCTAGTTTCCTCTTTTATTTGAGTAGTTCGCCATAAGATTCTGACGATGGGGATCTTTCTATTCCGTAGTTCCTTCACTTCCCAATCTAGTATCCTTATGGGCATCAATTCAAGTTTTAAGTCTCCTTTGACTTCTACTGGAAATTGAGGTAGGATTCGAGCGGGATCCATGTCAACTTTTCTTAACAATGAGACTTGGAACACGTCATGGACCTTGGCTAACTGTGGTGGCAATTCCACTTTATAGGTTACTGACCCAATTCATTGCAAGATTTTAAAGGGTCTGATGAAGCGGGGAGTTAACTTCCCTTTCAATCCAAGCCATAACATGTTCTTCCACGGGGCTACCTTCAGGAACACTTGGTCTCCCACACTAAATTCGAGACATCTTCTCCTCACATTAACATACTTTTTTTTTCTATCCTGTGTGGTTTTGATGTGATCCCTAATGGTTCTCACTTTCTCCATGGTGACTTGAACCAACTCTGCGCCATACAACTTTCGGTCTCCAACTTTTTCCCAACATAAAAGAATCTTGCACCTCCTATCAAACAAGGCCATCCTTGTTGTGGCTTGGTGACTATTATTGTATGTGAACTCCACTAATGTTATGTGTTCATCTTAGTTCCCTCCAAATTCTAGTACACATACCCGTAGGATATCTTCCAACACTTGGATGACTCTTTCCAACTTGCCATTAGTTTGGGGGTGAAACACAGTGCTCATATCCAATCTTGTCCCTAAGGCGCGTTGTATGCTCAACCAAAGGCAGGAGGTGAACCTGGGATCCCGATCTGAGACAATGGATATTGGAACCCCATGGAGCCGTACCACCTCATTTATGTAAATCTTGGCAAGCATCCGAGACAATGGATACTAGAACCCTATGGAGCCATACCACCTTGTTCATGTAAATCTTGGCAAGCTTGTCTACAGAATTGGTCATCTTTATAGATAAGAATAGTACAGATTTCATCAAGTGGTCTATGATGACTCATATTGCATCATTTCCTTTTCTCCCTGGTGATCATCTCTCACTTCCATTCTAGAATTTGTAATGAGTGCAATGGTCTCACGGCTCTTTGGTGTTCAACTTTGACTTGTTGGCATTCTCTGCACTTTGACACATACTCAATTATTTTCCTTTTCATATTAGGCCACCAATAGAGGTGTTTCAGGTCCCGATACATCTTAGGGCTACTAGGATGTATGGAGAACTTGGACTAATATGCCTCTCGTAGAACCATCCGTTTGACTGTCTCATCATTAGGCACGTACAACCATTGTCCCATCATCAATGATCCATTATCCGCTACCCGGAATTGTGTTTCTACCTCGACCTCCACTTTCTTCCAATCTTGGACCCCTTATTGTCACGAAATTGAGCTTGTAGTATTTTATCCCGATACGTTAGTCGTACCAAAGTTGGGCTAATAATTCACCTCTTGAATTAATGTCCAATTCTACACCCATCTCTTTCAATTCTGCCAATTGTTGTTCCTTCCACATTGTTGGCTTAATTAGGGCGGCTTTATTTTTACGACTGAGAGCATTTGCCACCACGTTTGCCTTCCCTGGGTGGTATTCTATGGTGTAATCATAATCCTTAATAAGTTCTATCCACCTTCTTTATCATATTCAACTTATTTTGTGATATCAATTACTTCAAACTTTTATGATCAGTAAAGATTTGGGTTTAAGACCCATACAAATAGTGTCTCCATATCCTCAGAGCGAATACTACAGCGGCCAACTCCAGATCCTACACCGGGTAGTTCGCCTCATGCATCTTTAACTGTCTTGATGTATAGGCAATCACCTTCACTTGTTGCATTAAAACACACCCCAGTTCCTTCCCTAAGACATTACTATAAACTACAAAACCTTTGGTCCCTAAGGGAAGTGTTAACACTAGAGTGATGGTAAGCCTTCTCTTTAATTCTTGGAAGCTTCCCTCATATTCTTCCGACCACACCCACTTCTTATTCTTCCTAGTTAGCTGGGTTGAAGGGGTTGCTATCAAGGAAAATCCCTCAATAAATCTCTGGTAGTATCTTGTAAGTCCTAGGAAACTATGTATTTCGGTGATCGAAATCGGTCTTTCTCATTTCAAGACTACTTCAACTTTCTAGGGGTCTACGAAAACAACTTCGACTGAAATAACATGTCCCAGGAACGTCACCCTTTCCGGCCAAAATTCACATTTACTTAGTTTTGCATGAAGCTTATGTTTTCTCAAGGTCTCCAAGGCCTGCCTCAAATGTCCCTCATGCTTCTTGAAAGAGTTCGAGTAAACCAGTATATCATCGATGAAAAACACCATAAATATATCAAGGTATGGTTAGAAAACCCGATTCATTAAGTCCATTAAGAGAGCTAGGGCATTTGTCAACCTAAACGGTAATGCCAAAAATTCATAGTGTCCGTAACGGGTCCTAAATGCGGTCTTTGGTACATCCACCTCTATAATCTTCATCTGATAGTACCCTGATCTCAAATCTATTTTTGAAAATGCTCTCGCTCCTTTTAGTTGATCAAATAAATCATCTATCCGCAGTAACAGGTACTTATTTTTCATCGTTATTTTGCTCAACTGGCGATAGTCAACACAAAGTTTGTGGGTTCCATCTTTCTTTCTTACGAATAAAATCTGCGCTCCCTAAAGAGAATTACTGGGTCGTATAAACCCTTTATCTAGCAATTCTTGTAGTTGAGTCTTTAGCTCATTCAATTATATCAGAGCCATCCAGTGCGGTTGTTGGGTTATGGGTGGGACTCTAGGGAAAGTGTTTATAGACACTTATACCTCTCGCTCTAGGGGTAGTCCCGGTAGTTCTTCAGGAAATATGTCTGGGAATTCCTTCACCACAAAAATATCCTTTAGTTGTAGACCATAACCATTTGAGTTTAAGATGTATGTGAGGTATCCCATGTATCCCTTACTCAAAATTTTCTGAGCTGTTACAACCGATATTAAGGCGATCGGTTTGGGAATCCTCTCTCCTTCGAAAACCATCCTCTTACCCTCAAGTGCTTGGAATGTAACAGTTTTAGCATAACAATTTATTAGGGCCTTGTATTTACTCAGCCAATCCATGCCTAGGATTATGTCAAAATCATCCAATTCCAAGGGAATCAAGTTTACTTCTGCTTCATACCCAGCTAAACTAAACCCCACTCCCACATACATATTATTTGTTTCAACCATGTTCCCCATCGGAGTTCCTGTTGGGGCACTCCTTCTTATAATGACCTCTGCCACAACAGTAATGACACCCTTGTCCTAGATACTGGCAGTTTCTCCACTTATGACTTTCCCCTCTACACACAAAGCATTGCTTTGGGGAAACTAAGTAGTCCCTGGGTGTTTTTGTCCATATTTTGCATAAGAAAGGTAGTCAACACCCTTGCGATCACTGATCCTTGCTGAAGAGTTTGCCCTCGATTAGTGTGACTGCCCAACCATCATTCCCCCACTTGACTATTAGTGGGGTGGTACCGTTAAGGTCCCTTTTTTCCTGTACTGCTCAAACACCCTACTCTTTCCTTTCTTCGAAAGTGGTGGTCTGCTACTGAAATAATCCCCATTCCTCTTTTTGCCTGTACCTTGATGCCCCTGTTGACTTTCTTCAATATAAGCCTCTAGAGTTTGTGCAACCTCAATCAACTCCCTCACAGATTTAAACCATAAGGTGATCAATCTTTTTAACGATCCAGCTTTTTCAATGCCAAAATTGATGGAAATTTTTTTTCATCCGGTTTCTGGATTTTTTCACCACATCATTCTTCATATTTATCATTGCATTTTGTTCATTATCAAGACACAATCTATGTAGGAAAATGTAAATCAACATTCCCATAAAACGGATTCTCAATACACGTGCCCATAATATTATATTTTCATACTTATAGGTTTACATTATATCGTATTGACATACTCATAAATTCACATTCTTGTTCTAGTCTCGTTAGCATTACGAGATCATACAAGAGTGTCAAACAATAAGTTACACAACTAGTACTTTCATTATCCTAACCTCATCTAATTTCACAACACGATATCCTCATTTTATGAACATCTCATATGTATATCCATAAACATCATATCAACTTGTACGCACATTCACATCCGTGTTTCATTTAAATTTTCATTACTAGTCTTTATAAAAAGGGTCGGACGACTAATTTAGTGATTAACACGTTCGTTCATATAGAACTCATATCACTCATAACATGTGAAAATATAGTTCCTTTCAAAATGTGTGAGCTGTGAAACGTATTTCCCTACATACCATGTTGGTATGATATCCCTGTTACAACACAAGATGATTTCAAGCATTATAAGCAATTTAAAGAAACTTAATAAAACAATATTAGTGTAATATTTCATTCATGGATCAAAAGAGCGTAATTCTATCATTTCTCCCTACTTATGTAAATAGCACGTTAATAATTCATCAATTACCAAGGCTAATTACAATACTCAAACTCGATCATTAATCTCGAATACCGTTAACCGAACTAACGTTATTCTCTGTTTAAAGCATAACAATCGTAGTTCTTTCATGTACTTAGTATATATAAAACATAGTATACATGAACACATCAATTCTTGAAATTAACTCCTAACTCTCAAATCCAATTATCCTCTTAGGATGCCATTAGCCGAAGCTAATTGTTTATTCATCTCGGTCATCCACTTAGGGTGCCAGTCATTTACACATCCTGGTCATCCACTTAGGGGGCCATTAGCCATAGCTAATCATTTGTTCATCCCAATCATCCTCTTAGGATGTCATTAGCTGAAGCTAATCATTTCTTAATCTCGATCACCCTCTTAGGATGCCATTAGTCGAAGAATCAATTATTTGTCCCGATCATCTCTTCGGTTGCCATTAGTCAAAGCTAATCAATCATTTGTCCCGGTCATCCCTTCAGATGCCATTAGCCGAACCTAATAAATCATTTATCCCGGTCATCCATTCAGATGCCATTAACCGAAGCTAATCACAACCAATCAAATGTTTTAGGGCGGTTTATGAACTCACTACAACATGGTAATATCCTTTGAATTGCTCATTCAAACGATTCATAACAACTCGACATTCACTGCAATATAATAGCAAACCCTTCGTGATACTCGTATAAGCGTTTTGTAATAGTTTAACATTCAGAAAACATGATAATAGATTTTTTGTAATACACAAACAAAACATTCCATAACAGTTTAACATTAAGTAACACAACAGTACACCCTTCGTATTACTCATCCCACCATTCATGACAATTAATGTTCAATACAATACAATAATAGATCCCTCATAATACTCATACAACCATTCGTGATAATTAACATTCAGTATAATACAATGGTAGATCTTTCGAAATATTCATACAACCATTCGTCACAATTACATTCAATAAAATACAACAGTAGATCCTTCGTAATATTCATACAACCATTCGTCACAATTACATTCAATAAAATACAACAGTAGATCCTTCGTAATATTCATACAACCATTCATCACAATTACATTCAACAAGACACAACAATAGATCCTTCGTAATACTCATACAATCATTCGTCATAATTACATTCAATAAAATACAACAGTAGATCCTTTGTAATACTCATACTATCATTCATCAGCAGCCCAAATTCATTGTAGCCAGTCAACATCTCATAGTTGGTTTAATATTCATCACAACACAATAATATATCCACCTCTAATAGGCAATTTCAGAATATTAACATTTTTGTCATTGTTTCAACATTCAACAAGAACCAGATCGACATTTCATAGTTGTTTCGACAATCATCAAGACTTCAATCAAACACGTCATCATCATTTCATCATTCAACAAGAATTTAAAAAAATATCATCATAAGTAAATTATTTCAAAACATAAACATCATACGAGAAAAAGGTGGAAACCACCTACCAGTCCCTCCTGTGGGATGTCATTGCTCGGTCGAAGGTTTGATCATGGTCGCTCCACCTAACACGTCAATGGTCACAAATTAGCACATTTGCATTCTGAAATCACATTCATTACCATACCTATTTCAAGAATCCATATGTTCACATGCAAATGTTCCACATGTTACACAATCATACATGAAATCGTTGCAAGCATTTAAGTCATTTCTGACCGGGGAGTCTATTGTAGAAAATCAACAACGAAAACTGGTTCGCTGCTAGCTGCACAATTCGGCAGCACAACTGATTCGCTGCAGGCACTTCAATTTTGATAATGAATGCTTCACTGCGGCCAACACACTTTCAGCAGCGAATGTTAATTCGCTGCAAGCAACTCAATTTTGGCAACAAATCACAATTTCGCTGCAGTCAATACACTTTCGATAGCGAATGCTAATTCACTGCTGACAGCTTAATTTCAATAGTGAATCACAAATTCGCTGCAGACCACACTTTCAGCAGAGAATGCTAATTTGCTGCAGACAACTCAATTTCGACAGCAAATCACAAATTTACAACAGAACATGCACTTTCGACAGCAAATGCTAATTCACTACAGACAACACAATTTTAGACATCGAATGTTGATTCGCTGCAGACACACAATTTCGGCAGGGAACATAGATTCGCTATAGATAATGCAATTTCAACAATAAATGTTGATTCGCTACAGACAACGTAATTCAACAACGAAAATTCCTTTGCTGTAGGCAACACCACTTGATAGCGAAACCTAATTCGCTGCACATAACACAATTGGCAGCGAAACTGGTTCGCTGCAAGCAACATAAATTGGTAGCAAAATTGGTTCGTTGTCAGCACCATAATTAGGCAGTGAAAACTGGTTCTCTACCAGCACTATAATTTAGCAGCGAAAATTGGTTCGTTACAGGCCATGCAAATCGGTAGCGAAAGCAAATTTGATGCGGACAACACAATTCGATAGCGCAAGCAGATTCGTTGTAGACGACATAATTCGGTAGCGAACACTGATTTGCCGCAGATACTATAATTCAGCATCAAAAACTGATTCGCTGTGGACAACACAATTCGGCTACGAAAACTTACTCGCTACAGGCAACATAATTCAACAGCGAGACTTACTCGCTGCTGACATAAAAATTATTTATAAAAACTAAGTCGTTGTTGACTCAGAAATCATCAACGCAACCTCTGTCGCTGCCGATTCACAAATCAGCATCAGTGACGGAATCGTTTCTTATTTGACTTCTTCCCTTCGGCCAAGTGTAAAGCTTACGCTAGGCTTTTCTCCTTTGTAACACTTCCTAATCGAAACTTGTACACATAATGACAACAGTCATACTCCAATTCGTATCACAAAAGCATGAATAGTGCACCATCAAATCTCAACATACACATTTGATTTAGGTTTTTCTAACTACTAGCTCAAATGATACAAATCCATTCATCACACAACAAAATCAATGCATTATCAAGTGGCAAATTCCATTTTAGCTGCAGCATGTTTCTTCAAGATTTATTATCAACATATTTTCATGTAACTACATCAACCGAACATGCTGAATCACACCATTAACACAAGTATAATTAAGTTTCGGTTTCATATGATCTAACATCTCTAACAAGGTTGTCATCTATGCATTTTATTCCTTTTATCCCTATTATGTCCAGCCCTCACCAAGGTCGGCCAACTTTCCAAGTTTGTGCATTCAAATTTGCAATATTTCTTTTGTTAAATATTCTAGAATTAGGTCCCCCATTCAGCCCTATTTTTTGTCCCTTCTTTTAGTTTAGTTCTTTTCATAACAATTGGAGTAAAATTCCTAGGCCATGCATCCATAGTTTTCTTATTCCTTTTGGTTTCAAGGCCTTAAGAACAGATGGAGAAGGACAAGGTTTATACCTCACGGATTTAGTATTTTTGGGACGGGTTTGACAACATTTATCCCCTTCTGGTCTCGATTTGCTTCTTCCTCTCTTCCTCTCTTTCGGTTTTCTCCTCCTCCTGTCAGTTTCCCACCAATTTTAAGCCTTCACTCCCTTAATGTTTGCAGTTGTCCAACCTCTTATCAAGCTTTTCTTTCTCTCTCTCATGCTTGAGGCATATGCAGCAGAGTTGTTGAACTCTCTTTGGGAAGGAGGAAAGAACAAGAGCATGCAGCTCATTTTAGGAAAAGGGAAGGGGGTAAGAGCATGCAACTCGTTTTGGAAGAGGGAAAGAGGGCAAAAGCATGTGGCTCGTTTTGGGAAAAGTGGGGAGTCACCCTTTCTCTCTCCTTGTATTTATAACCCCCAAAGTGTGCTAGGGTGTTTGGGACCAAGGTTATCCTTACCCCCTTTTTAAGTTCTCTTGGGCTGGTTTTTATTCCCATTCTCTCTAGGATAGGTTGGTCCAATTCTAATTTTTGATAGGTCTTACACTGCCACTGTCGATTCAGAAATCGACAATAAAAATTATGCCGCTGCCGATTCAAAAATCAGTAACCAACTATGTCGCTGCCAATTCAGAAATCAATAGTCAAAACCTATTCAGAAATCAACAATAAAAACTGTGTCGCTACCGATTCATAAATCAGCAGCCAATTATGTCATTGCCGATTTAGAAACCCACTATGTCGCTGCTGATTCAAAAATCGGCAGCCAAAAAAATGTGTCATTGTTGATTCATAAATCGGCAGGCAAAAACTTTTCCCCTGCCGATTCAGAAATCAACAGCCAACTATGCCTCTGCCAATTCAGAAATCGGCAGCCAAAAACTATGTCGCTGCTGATTCATAAAACGATAACCAAAAACTATGCTGCTGTCGATTCAGAAATCGACAGCCAACTGTGCTCCTGCCGATTCAGAAATTAGCAGTAAAAAACTATGCCGCTGCCGGTTGAGAAAGCGGTAGCAAAACTGCGTCGCTGCGGATTCAGAAATCAGCATCCAACTGTGCTGCTGCCGATTCAGAAATCAACAGCAATGGTGGAGTCATTTCGGCTTTAGTTCTCTCCTTTTTTTTTCTTTTTTTTGGGTGTTTACAATCCTTGTCCCAAATCCTGGTGCAATTCATCCCTCAACTTCTCAATTATATGTTCTTATGTTTGCACATAGTGTGGGCGAACAACGAGAGATCATGGAACCTCTTTTCATATTCTAATATCGACATATCACCTTATCTTAATGCCAAGAACTCCTATTCCTTTACTTTACAATGGTATTTGGAATAAAACTTATTCTTAAACTCTTTCTTAAAGTCACTCCAAATCAGTGTCTCGGTTGCACACCTCAGCCCCACCATGTCATGGCCTTATCGGATAATAACTGAGTGGCACAGTCTACCCTCAAACCCTCAGGTATATTTATTTGGATCATGGTCTTCTCTACCTTCCTAATCCACCTCATAGCTACCTCTGCATCTTGTTCCCCCATATACGGTTTGCAGCCCATTTCCCTCATACTTTTGACCAAACGTACAAGTAGCACCACTCTATCCATGGTCGTGACATTTACAGGGGCTGCCTACAGAATCTGCATGATGGGAGTTGTTTGTGTCATCAAGCTAGCCATGACCTCCATCACTACTTTAACTATATGTACAAGAAGTCTCGAGTCTACATATTATGGGGGTACACCTGTTGGAAGAGTCGACAGTTATGCCTCTGACCTTTCTTACAGCCCTAATGCAGCTAGGGGTACTTCCTCTGTTTGGTTAGGCCTCTGACCTTTCTTCGCTACCGTGTTTCCTCCCCGCAAGGTTTCAGGTGATATTCTTGAAGCATGAGATGTTGTATCTTTCAAGGGATCTTTGTCTCGCAAGCCTTGGGCACCTCGGCCCCCACTCTTCCTTTCTAAGGAGGGTGGCTCAGTATGTGTTCCTTGTCGAGCGCGTATCATCCTGAAATTTATCACAACAACATCATTATCAATGATCCTCAGGATTCAGACCAAGGGCTCTGATACCAATTGTAACAACCTGGCTTTTCAAGCTAAAACAACAGTAAATTTATATATATACATATTTGACACAACATCATATTGAAAATTGATGAACCTATTTCTCCTCATTATCGAGGTACAATCCGTACACTAACATCAATCAATATTTCATTAAAAGTGATTCTTACATATACAAATAATAATATGTTTGCTTAATTACAAGTTCATATTATAATATACATACATAAACATGAGTTTGCGTTCTTATATGAATTTAAACAAAAAACCTATATAATAACAGTTATACATTCAGTACATTTTGTTCATACAAAATACATTGTGATTTAAAATGCAATTGCATGATTCCTTGCAAAAGTAGGTTCTCGTGTATTGGGGTTCCTAATCACCTCGTTGGTGTGACGTCCCTGCTACAGTACAAATATTTATAAGAATATAGTTAATTAATAATAAGCAGCCAGGTAGTTTAATGAAGCATTAACATTATTCTCTATTTAAAACATAACATTTGTGGTTCCTTTAAATACTTGATGTGTACAGATCGTAGTACACATTAACGCATCAATTATTGCAACTACTCATAACTTTCACATCTGGCTATCCTCTTAGGGCACTATTAGCTGAAGTTAACTGTTCATTCATCTCGGCCATCCACTCAAGATGCCATTAGTTGAAGCTAATCATTTATTCATCCCGGTTGTTGCACCCTCGCGGCGGAGCGCGGCGTCACGACGATCCTCGATTGATTTCGGGGTCTTTTGTTTGTTGTCGATAAAGGGAGTCGCCACCTAGTATTATGATCACTAGGAAACCTGACTGGTCTTTCAGAGATTCTAAGGCAAGGGACTGGTTGCATAAAGGGAAGGTATTAGCACCCCTAGTATGCCCTACCTAAGGTAAACTGCTTGGTGTTTGGTTTACCTTATAGTTGCTATGGTGTTGGTGTTTTCCTAGGATACGTTTTGCTATGATGAATGGATTTGGGCTGAAAGTTTAAAAAGAAATAACCCTTGGTCAATGTAGATCACACCCTTAGATATGTCTACAAAGTACAAAGGAGAACCAATGCAGATCTCTTGAAATCTGTGTTTGATTCAGATTAAATTTATTAAGATAGAAATCCAAGGAGATTCAATGTGCTTTAAAAGCACATTTTTCCCTTTTGCCTTAGTATTTCATACTTTCACGTCTCGTAAACCGTGGAGTCAAAAATTGAAATGTCCTTGATTATAATCGAGGCTTCTTTCAAGGATGTGTGATGACTTATTATTTCTAGAAAAATATTTTGAATCACTTGGGGTTTCTTTATCCAAACATTAACAGCGAATAATAATAAGTTATTCCCAATAATATTTTGGATATTCACCCCTTTGGGATTTCTTTATCCAAACATTAACGGTGAATAATAACAAGTTATTCCCACTAATATTTTGGATATTCATCCCTTTGGGATTTCTTTATCCAAACATTAACGGTGAATAATAGATGAATTCCCCCAAAATAAGATTTTTGTATTTTTTTGGAATATTGGCCAATACCCTTTGGAGTTTTACAAACATGTTGTAAAATCCAGAAATGCAAGAAAATAAATTTTTTGGTTGTGTTTAAGAAATCCATGCGTAAACACATTTTCGAAACTTCAATTGTTTTATAATAAAATTTATTTTCTTGCATTTCTGGAACACATTTTCGAAACCTCAACTGTTTTATATATATATATATATATATATATATAAAACGTTCAAAACATGTTAGAGTATTGGCCGTATGCAACACACAAGAAAATATTTTTTGTTTTTCAGACATGTATATATATTTACAACATTTCAAGGAAAAACCGGGTATTTTAATACCAGATTTGTATTTTCACAATATAAAAAAAATAGCAAAACCATAAAATAAATACACGAGAAAAACAACGATGTTACTCGTTTTTTTTTTGGGCTGGATCCAGCTCGGCCCATGTGGCTGGGCTGAACCCAGCAAGCCTAGCCGGGTCACTGGCCCAAACCAGTGACCCGGCTGGGCACTATTGCAGCTTGCATGCGTGAATTACTCACACATGCATTGCACAGTGCGAAGGTAATTAATTTACCTTCGCACAGTGCCAAATCCTTTACTTAAAAAAACTGAAAGAGAAGAGAGACGGCTTACCTGGCGAGGCAGCGGCTGAAGGAGAAGTGGAGGGAGATAGTCGGGCGCTGCTCACGAAGGACGACCTTCCTCGCTGTTCCCAGTGGAGAGAGGTTTGCTGGCTGAAAGATGATTGTCTCAATGGTGGCCCTTCAGTGTTACTATGACCAGGGCAGCCTTTGCAAGGAAGAGAAGGATGCTGTTGGAGGAGCAAACTATGGGAGAAGTGAAAATCCCCTCTGCTGCTGCTGGCTGCAAGTCAACGATGGATTCCGGGGCTGAAAACGATGCCGCTGTTGAAGCTGGAGACGGTTGCGTTCTGGTGCAGGACTTAGAGAAGAACTGTCTGTTTGGAATGTGAAGCAAAGCTCCTGACGTTGCTTGTGGCTCACGATTTTGGCTGATCTTAAGAGAGGTTGTTGGACCGTGGGGGGGAGAATCTGGGGGTGATGGGGAGAAGCCAAAAAGAAAGAAGGAGAGGACGAGGCTTTGGTTTTCTTGCTGTTCGGGTGATAGAGGGAAGATGTGTTTCGGTTTTGAGAATGGAGATGGAAAGGGCAGTGTGCTGCTGAAGGTGGGTGGCCGAGAGAGAGTCTGAAAGTTTGTGTTGATGAGCGGCTATGGGCTGTTTTTTTAAACTGGTGGGAAGGGAAAACTTTGCTGAAGGAAGGGGAAGGTCTGTGAAAAGAGAGATGGGGTTGTGATAGGAGAAAGGAGTATGTGGTGGCTGTCTTGTGGCTGAGAGGGAGAGCAACGGGTAAACCAAAGAGGGAGCCGATTCCAGTGAGGGAAAAAGGTTTGTGTTGATGAGAGCTGAAGGGGACAGTGTGTGGCCAGAGAGAGATCTTTGTTTTCTTTTTAAAATCAGGGGGGTGGCTGCTTCGTTTTTAAAAAGATGAGAGGGGGGAAAGGCTACGGCTTCTTTGCTAGAGACGATAGGTTTAGTGTTTTTTTTTGTGTTTTCTCTCTTTCCGAAAAGTTACCCCCTTGTCAATATTTTTTTTTCCTCCCTATTATTATGGCTGGAGGTTCATTTATATAGAAAATCTCTACACGTGCTATTCAAGGAAATATTGCAATAATTATTGCAGAGATCGTCTTCTATAACTAGCACCAACAAATCTTATATATATGGTATTTTATATTGCAGTGATTATTTTCCATAACCAGCACGACTCAAATCATATATCTATGGTATGATTATTTTCCATAACCAGCACGAATCAAATCATATATATGTGGTATTTTACATTGCAGTAATTATATATGATTCAATAATTATCTCCTTGACATATTGCTTCCTTGACATAAATATTGCAATAATTATTGCAGAGATTGTCTTCTATAACTAGCACCAACAAATCCTATATATATGGTATTTTATATTGCAGTGATTATTTTCCATAACCAGCACGACTCAAATCATATATCTATGGTATGATTATTTTCCATAACCAGCACGAATCAAATCATATATATATGGTATTTTACATTGCAGTAATTATATATGATTCAATAATTATCTCCTTGACATATTGCTTCCTTGACATAAATATTGCAATAATTATTGCAGAGATTGTCTTCTATAACTAGCACCAACAAATCCTATATATATGGTATTTTATATTGCAGTGATTATTTTCCATAACCAGCACGACTCAAATCATATATCTATGGTATGATTATTTTCCATAACCAGCACGAATCAAATCATATACATATGGTATTTTACATTGCAGTAATTATATATGATTCAATAATTATCTTCTTGACATATTGTTTCCTTGATATTAGCCTTGATGCTTTATGTTATCACCACATGTAAACCCTTATTATTATTATTATTATTATTATTATTATTATTATTATTATTATTATTTTATTTGAAAATTTATCAAAATATGGGTCAAAAATTGGGTAACAACACCGGTCATCTAATGAGGATGCCATTAGTCGAAACTAATCATTTATTTATCTCGGCCATCCAGTCGGATGCCATTAGCCGAAGCTAATCATTTATTCATCTCGGTCATCCATTCAAGATGCCATTAACCGAAGCTAATCATTTATTTATCCTGGTCATCCACTCAGGATGACATTAGCCACAGCTAATCATTTGTTCATCAACAATTACTCCTTTGACAACTTGGTATTTGTACAAACACAATATGGTGACATTCATGATAGAACATTTCATAAATTAACATTATGAAATAGGAAGGTGAAAATCACCTACTTGTTCCACCCGCGGGGTGTCCTTGTCTTGACAAAGGTCCAATCCCAGACACACCACCTAAAACATCAATGGCCACAAATCAGTACATTCATATTCAGTAATCACACAACTCGTCATTACACATGTCTCAAGCATACACAAGTTCATATTCCATTATTCCACATATTACCATCACACAAAACAATCATTTTAATCACCAAGCCAACATAATTTTGGCAGTGAATGCTAATTCGCTGCAGACAACCCAATTTCGACAGCGAATACTGCCTATCAGTTCCAAAATTACATTTGTTATTAGAACCTAGCAGAATCACATAATTTCAAGCATGAACATATGCATTTCAGTTCCAGCATTACATTCACACATTTCCACAGTATTTTGTCAAAGATTTATATACAGAAATTACATCACAGTTGCATGTACGATTCTATTTTTGGCAAGGCCATCCCTCAAGCATTTGGCCACCTAAACTCCTAGTTTGTCCAGCCACCATTATGGCCACACAACTAACTAGATTTTCATTTGCAAAATCATTCATCCCCCCATACTATGTATTCTGGTTATAGGTCCCTCATTCAGCCCTTTTATTGTCTTTCTTTTTAGTTTAGTTTTTCCCTTAACAACTAGTGTAAATCTAGGTCAATCCCTCATGGTTTTTCTTCTTGTCTTCGATTCCAAGGCTCAAGAATAGGTGAAGAGAAGATTTGGTTCATATCTTACTATTTTTAGTAGTTTTAGGAAGGAATTTAACAAGTTTTTCTCCTCCCTCTGTTCATATTTTTCTGCTTCTTCTTCCTCTTGTTTTGGTTTTCCTTCCCTCCTTCTTTAACTATCCCAGTCGACCTGTTACACACCCTATTTTATCATGGTTTCAGCCATTTTCGGCACTCTTTAACTCTTATTTCCTCTCTAGGGTTCAAGAGGGATGCATGCAACTAGATTGAGGGTCTTCTCTTTGAGAGAGAAGGAGAGGGTCTGCTACATGCAGCTGGTCGGATTTTAGGGAAGAGCAAGGGTCACTTTCTCTCTCTCCTTGCATTTATACCCCCTCTTAAATGAGGTATGGTGTTTGGGGTTGGTTTAGAAGTGTTCTTGTCCCCGTTTTGGTTATTCCAATACTAGTTTTCCCCCCCCTCTTAACTCCCTAAGGCAATCTGGTTTGTTTCCCTAAACTTTTACTAAGACTGAGTCAATGTCAATTCAAAAATCAGCAATGAAACAGTGGGGTTGTTTTTGGCATTCATTTTTGTTGAGTGTTTACAGTGTCGCTGTCAATTCAAAAATCAGCAGCGATGGTGGAGTCGTTTCTAGCTTTACTTGAGATGTTGTGTTCCATTGTTGCATCTATGGATTGCCAATCACATCAAAACACCAAGAGATATTTTTTAATAACTTTTGGTGGTTTGAACTTTGACCATTGAAAATTATAATAGATGAGACTTTATAGAATTTGGATGAGAAAGCATGGGTAGAGAAATATGCTACATTTTTGCAATGTAACTTTAGGTGGAAAGCACCATAGATGAACGACACGGTCTGCATAATGAGTTGTGGTTGCAAGATATGGGTTCCTCTAGTTGGTATAACTGGATACATTTAGGTGAAATGTATCACCTGCGTTTGTAGCGAGACATCTAAGTGAAATCCAGTATGTACTAAGAACTTTGGGATTAACAGATTTCACTAGTCTATTCAGACATCAGTCATCCCTCCAGGAGATAGAACTCATTAAGAAATATTAGGAAAGGCTTTTATTAGTGAATAAGGAAGAGAAAAGCGGGGATGGATCCTCATTCAGTCAAAATTACACGATTTGGAGAAATAAAGAGCTTTCTAAAATGATTGGACTCTCAAAACCTAGAAATTCAAAATTAGTAACGGAGCATCCTAAATTATATAAAAAAAAGAGTAACAAGGAAGAGTTAAAAAAAAAAAAAGTAGGTATGAAAGTGTGAAAGCAACCTCTGTCATAGCAAAGGACAATAATAGCTCTTGGAGAAACAACTGAAAGAAGAAGATAAGGTGAGAAACTTCTTAATTGACAACTAAAAGGGAAGGATGAACAGTTAGCAACTTTGGTAAGGGATCTTGAGATAAAAGATTGATAGAAAAGAGCTGAGATTGTTGAAGAGGTAACCAAAAGGATCCAAAATGAGATAAAAACTGTAATAGCCAAACATGATGAATAGGTCAACAAATATGTGCAGATAGAAAAGAAAGGGTCCAAATCAAAAAGTCAACTAAGAGCAAGATGATTTCTGATAAAGAAATGATAGACTCTTTGAAGAAAGATAAGGATAGCCTTAGAAAGAAATTAGATAATGAAAAAAAGAAGATTCAACAAGCTGAAATGGAAATAGAAGAAGGAAAAAAGATTCAAGCCTAATATATAACACAATCAGAAGAAGAAAGAAGTGCTAGGAAGGACGTTAAATCTGACATTTGATTATCAACTTGTGTATGCTTGAAATATGCATGGTGATGAGTTATGTGATTACTAAATACAAATGTATTGATTTGTGGCCATTGATGTTTCAGGTGGTATGACCAGGATTAGACCTTTGTCATGATAAAGACACCCTGCGGGTGGAACAGGTAGGTGGTTTCCACCTTTTTTATATTGTTAATGTTCTGAAATGACTTGTTGAGGATGATATATTATTGTGTTGTGATGAATGTTAAATCGACTATGAAATATTGATTGAGTTGTTGACGAATGTTAAACCGATAATGAAATGTGCGTTGAGTTGTTGATGAAAATATTAATGTTTTGAAATGACTTGTTTGAGAATGATATATTATTGTTGTAAACACCAAAAAAAAGAGTAAATTAAAGTCGAAAATGAGTCTACCATCGCTACCGATTTCTGAATTGGCAACGACACAGTTCTTCATTGCCAATTTATGAATCTATAGTGACACAGTTCGACTACTGATTTCTGAATCAGCATCGGTAAAGTTTTTAAGTGCCGATTTTTGAATCGGCAGCGACACAATTATTGGCTGCCGATTTCTGAATTAGCATCGGCAAAGTTTTTTGCTGTCGATTTTTGAATTAGCAGCGACACAATTATTAGTTGCCGATTTCTGAATTGGCAGTGGCACAGTTTCGTTGCCAATTTCTGAATCGGCACTGATAAAGTTTTTGGTTGTTGATTTCTAAATCAGCAGCGACATAGTTTTTTGTTGCCAATTTTTTAATCGACAGCGACACTGTAAAACCTAACAAAAAATTTGTGTTGGAATAGCCTATCATAAAATAGAATTGGAATAGAAACCATCCCAAGATAACCAAAAAGAAGGGTAAGAACAACCTTGGTCCAGTGCCCAAACACCCCAGCACATTTATAGGGGCTCTAAATATAAGGAGAGAGAAAGGGCGACTCTTCCTCTCCCCTAGAAACAGCTGCAGCCATTGCTGCAACTGAACCTCTCTTTTCCCCAAGAAAAACCGACCAGACCACCTGCATGCAAACCCTCTTGAGTGAAGAGTGTGTAGAGAGTTGAGAAGAAAAGAGAAGGTGACCCTCCTCTTCCCAAAACCGACCAAAACAACTGCAGCAGACCCTTCCCTCCTTCTAGAGAAAAACAATAGCCCAGCTGCATGTTCACTCCACTGCATGTGCAAGTAAAGGGAGAGTTAAAGGGTAGGATTAATAACTAAAAGCCATAGAGGGAGAGGGGTTATGACAGACGGCTGAACAAAAGAAGAAAGGGGAGGAAAACTGAACAGAAAAAGAGGAAGAAAACCAGTAGCAGAAGGGAAGAAGGACCATTAAATCTCTTTCCTAAAACCACTTAAAATCATAAGGTATGAACCAAAACCTTTCTCCTAATGTTCTTGTGACCTTGGGACCAAAAGGGAGAAAGAAACCCCAAGTAAATGGCCTAGGATTCTTGCACCAATTGTTAAAGAAAAACTGGACTAGGAAGAGGGACGAAAATGGGACTGAATGGGGGCCAAATTTTAGAATATTTAACAAAGGCAATGAACAAATTTTAAATGCATGAACTTGTAAAGATGACCGACCATGGTGGGGGGGCTGAACAGAACATATTGTGTGATGAAATGCATGTGTTCATGCTTGAAATTATGTCATTTTGCTAGGTTCTATGAACAAATGTAATGCTGGAATTGAAATGTATGTGTTCATGCTTGAAATTGTGTGATTCTACTGGGTCCTATGAACAAATGTAATGCTAGAACTAAAATGCATGTGTTCATGCTCGAAATTATGTTGTGTGCAGTAAACTAGTGTTCGCTACCGAAATTAAGTTGTCTGCAACGAATTAACATTCGTTGCCAAAAGTGTGTTGGCTACAGTGAATCAGCGTTCACTACCGAAAGGGTGTTGTCTACAGCGAATCTATAATTCGTTGTTGAAATTGTATTGTCTGCAGCGAATCTATGATTCACTACCGAAAGTGTGTGTTTCGCATCGAATTTGTGATTCTCTGCTGAAATTGAGTTGTCTGCAGCGAATTAACATTCGCTACTAAAAAAGTGTTGGTTGCAGTGGGTCAGCGTTGGCTGCCGAAAGGGTGTTGTCTGCAGCGAGTCAGCGTGCGTTGTTGAAAGTGTGTGTTCTGCAGTGAATTTGTGATTCGTTGCTGAAATTGAGTTGTCTGCAACGAATTAACATTCGCTGTTGAAAGTGTGTTGGCTACAACGAGTCAACGTTCATTGCTGAAAGGGTGTTTCCAAATTGAGTTGTCTACAGCGAATGAACATTCGCTGCTAAAAGTGTGTTGGCTGCAACAAACCAGCTTTCGCTGTCAAATTATGTAGCCTGCAGGGAACCAGTTTTTGCTGCTGAATTGTGTGGCCTGTAGCAGAACAGTTTTTTCTACCTAATTTTGTGGCCGAAGCGAATCAGTTTCACTGCTAATTTTCTACAAAAGACCCTCGGGCAGAAATGACTTAAATGCTTGAAACAATTTCATTGTAAGATGGTGTAAAATATGGAACACTTGAATGTGAAACATATGGACTCTTAAAATAAGTATTGTGATGAATGTTATTTAAGGATGCAAATATATTGATTTATGGTCATTGATGTCTTAGGTGATGTGGCCAGGATCAAACATTCGTCAAGACAAGGATAACCCGTAGGTGGAGTAGGTAGGTGGTTTCCACCTTTTTCTCATATGATGTTTATGTTTTGAAATAATTTACTTATGATAATATTTTATTAAATCCTTGTTGAATGATAATATGAAGTGTTTGATTGAATTCTTGATTATTGTCGAAACGACTATGATATGTCGATCGGGTTCTTGTTGAATGTTGAAACAATGACGAAAATGTTAACGTTCTGAAACGACCTGTTTGAGGTGTATATACTATTGTGTTGCAATGAATATTAAACCGATTATGAGATGTTGATTGGGTTATTATGAATTTGGGCTGCTGATGAATGGTAGTATGAGTATTACGAAGGATCTACTGTTGTATTTTATTGAATGTAATTGTGACAACTAGTTGTATGAGTATTACGAAGGATCTACTGTTGTATTTTATTGAATGTAATTGTGACATCTAGTTGTATGAGTATTACAAAAGATCTATTGTTGTGTCCTATTAAATATAATCGTGATGAATGGTTGTACGAGTATTACGAAGAATCTATTATTATGTCTTATTGAATGTAAATGTGACAAATGGTTGTACGAGTATTACGAATGATCTACTATTATGTCTTATTGAATGTAAATGTGACAAATGGTTGTACGAGTATTACGAAGGATCTACTATTGTATTTTATTTAATATAATTGCGATGAATGGTTGTATGAGTATTACGAAGGATCTACCATTGTATTATACTAAATGTTAATTATCACGAATAATTGTATGAGTATTACGAGGGATCTATTGTTGAATTGTATTGAACATTAATTGTCATGAATGGTTGGATGAGTAATACGAAGGATATACTGTTGTGTTACTGAATGTTAAACTGTTATGGAATGTTTGTTTGTGTTTTACAAAGGATCTATTATCGTGTTACTGCATGTTAAACTATTACAGAATGCTTGTACGAGTGTCACAAAGGGTCTGCTATTATGTTGTAATGAATGTCACGTTGTTAACACAAAGATCCCAATCCAGAAAGATAATTGTCGCGATGTCCCACACGTACGACATGTTGTGTATGGAGTTTGGTCTTGTTTTGAATGGTTGTGTAGCCCTGACCTTATACAATCAAATATGGGATTATGTGTGCCTAGCTGACTTGGCTTTGTAAGGCCAAAGGTGGGATTGTATAGCCTGGCTAGGAATTTACATGGCTTGTAGCCTTGGTTTAGCCCTTGCTATGCTTTGGCTTGTTTGCCTAGTGAGACACCTAGACTTTAGAATTTCTTTATGGTGAAGGAGATGTATCATTGGAGGAAAATTTTAGTGTTGGTAATTCATTGGAGAAAAATAGTGCTTTGCTAGTGCTATTGTATAGGAAAAAACCATTGACTAGCCATGATTGCTCGTTGGTTGATGTGTTATGTTATAGTTGTTTATGCCCTGTCATTGGTGAAAATGTTAGTTATAGGTAGTGTTATTGACATAGAAAATGGTGCATGGTTTACATATAAAAACTAGTTTATGTATAAGAGAAATTGTGTACATGAAAAGTTTGTGTGTGGTTCATGGAAACCCGAAGAAATTCACAAAAAAGCATGCTAGACAAGATTAGATAGATCAAGTCAACACCTTATTTAAAGGGTTGGAAAATCATTAGCCATTTATTTATTATTATTTTTAGAAAAAAACATGATCCATCACAAAGCAAAATAATTCAGTATGTAATGTTATTTTTATACCACAATACAACATAATTAATTAATATGTGTGCAACTTATAAGTTAATATATTTTCTTTTAATACACACAAAAAGGTACTTGATTGGAAAGGATAATAAAATAAAAAAACATAAGAAATTTCTAATAAATAAAATAAGAAATATTAGCAACGATTAGAGTATAAAATATTTAATAGTTAGATGATGCATCCACTATATGGAACAAATTAAAAATTCATATACAAATCTTAAATTTATAAGTTTAGTCAAAATTTGTCAAACATTAGTTAGAGAAATTGTGTGAATCAACACAAGATCTAAATATTAATAAAAGAAATAAAAATATCATTTATCCGGTTGTCATTTCCATTCATTTCCTATCAAACCTAGTTGTCATCTCTCTTTATCTCATGTCAAAACCCAACCATCATCACAACCCTTCTTTCTATCAAGACATAAATGGCATGATTTCTTCTGATTGAATGCTTTGGGAGTGTGTTTCTAACTATATTTAAATGTTTTATATATATATGTGTGTGTGTGTGTGTGTGTGTGTGTGTGTGTGTGTGTTTACCTTGAAAAAACATCAAATTAATTACAGATCAGTATATAACATGTCATTTCATCCATTACTAGACGATCTAGAATGCACTGGACTTCAAGTTGAAGCAAACTCATCTAGATGGAAATTCGGGCATGGTCAATGAATGTCCACTCGTTTGAACAATGAGATGGATGCAAGAGAAGGTCATGTATATTATAAGTGTGGCATATGCAATGACACAAGCCATAATAGAAAAACATGTCCTAATCTAACATATGTATGACAATATAATTATATGAAAAATATGTTAGGATATATAATTATATTTTTGTTAAGCATATTAAACTTATCTAATTTCACATCAATTACAAATACTATTACATAGGATGCTGCAAACTTGAGGTGGCGGATCATCTACTCATGTTGAGCATTCATATTTGGACGATGATAAATCTAGACAACATGACTATGATCAGAAAGAGCGTGACTATGATTATGGAGAGCATCAGTCACAGTACATGCATACAGGACCCACCGACACTTCTGTCTTGTGGTTGTAAGATCAACATCAATTGGAGGACGTATTCGTCGGTATTGTAAGCATATTTAATTTTAATATATTTTTAATTTACTTATCATTAAAGGTATTATATATGTAAATACTTATAAGTTAAATTGTTATGCAGGATGAGTCCTCTATTTATTATCGTACACATAGGCAGATGAGACCACATAAGTGGGTTCAACCATTTATGTTCTAGCTAAGTTTTTTGAATGTTAGTTGTCTAAACTACATCAAACTTAGCCACAACCTGATCAATGCACTAATTGAGCGATTGACATATTATGTCCCATCTTAGGCATGGGGAGATGACACTAACACTATAGGACATGGCGGTTTTGCTTGGACTGCTTATTAATGGATAGATAGTCACATATATTGGTGTTTGTAATCGGATTGCATTACGCGAGTGATCATTTGGACTAACATCCCTTCCTTCTAAGTTGAAGGGGGTAACATACATCTTAAATGAATTGATGAGACATTTACGACACCATCAAATGATGCTGACAATGAGGTCTTGGGGAGGTACAAATTAAATTATGATTTGAATGACATTTTCATGTGTTGATATTTTTTAAATTTATGTGAATTGTTATTAGAATTTTAATGTGTTATGTAGGTATGTTAGAACATATATATTGCATTTGTTTGGCAGTGTATTATTCACAGACCTCACATGGAGATATTTGTCATTAATTTATCTAACGCTCCTAGATGGTTTTAACACCATCCCCACATATAGCTAGGGACCTGCTGTTTTGGCATGCTTATACAAACATCTATGCCTTACATGCATAAAGGGCAAACAAATTAGGAGATATTTGCTACTTTTTCATGTATGAATCGAAAAATTGGATTATAACTATTTATATTTAAAATATTTATGTTAACAATAAATAATCAACTTGTTTTTATTTAATAATAGTTATGGTCCTAGGTGCTTCATGTTGGCCCCAAATACCTAAATTGTCACTTATGGCTATCCAAACTATTGGGGTTACAATATAGCTCACACTAGGATGTATTTATTGCAAAGTTATTTAGCAATATTGATACAAAATTATATTGTCTAATTGTAACTTTTAAAAATACAATTAAACTGACATATTTGTAATGCTAGGTGGTGTGCTGGTAGAGTATTTGAAAATAATCTAACACATGTATTGACATTATATTAGAGGGGGCTAAATAGGCAACATGTTATCCAGGCATTTTAGCCATTTTTTCAAATAAAAAACATGACTCCACCAAATTGTATCTATTTGGTATTTAAAAAACTTATATTACAAAGGTCATGTGGACGCTTTACTAGGAAGAAAGATTGACGATTGTTCTGGTTACTTGAACCAGCGAGATGGACATATGAACATTAGTGGTCTCGCTGGTATTTTTTTAGATGGTTGCACTAAATTGCCCAGATCAAGTAATGCACTAGTTCATCTACAAATAGCACAGTCCAGTTGACATCGATACGAGTGATGCTTTGAACGCCATAACTCGTTGGGGGTAAAAATGATGATTACAATTGGTTAAGCCACCATAGAGCTTATGTACCACAATGGGATGCACGAAGAAATGATATATTTACAGAGATGCAACTTGTGATTACAGATAAGGAGTATTTGATTTGGTATATGAGTATCACACGTCGGGTCATTACTCTAAATCCTGAGTTGGTTCTTATACTAGGTACATGCAGTACGAGCAATATGTCTAATAGATTCAAAATATTGTAAGTATGTTAAAAATTGGGTTTTATGTATTGATATTTTAATTTAACATTAATATTTTATTAATATTAGGATAACTTCATGTTATGAGAGAATCGAGAGACCTCATCAGTGCTTTGTAATATTGATGAAGAAAATGAAAGTTACACTTATGTGTCTTGGTGGTTCAATGTTTGTCGTACTGGACTTGAAATCTTTGGAGAGATGTTAAACTCTTGATGATGTCATGGTAGAGAACAAGGCCACTCAAGCAAGTGTGAGAGCTGGATCCATTCGTGCTACTAATGAGCCCGGATCATCTAATAGACAACGTAGATATAGATAGATTAGTTATGTTTATATATAATAAGATTTTAATTACTTGAATATTGTATTATTGTAGTATTTTATATTCATTTTTCATGTTATATATATTTTTTTATTTTTACATTCTAAGGGCTACCTGTGATTATGAAATGTGAGAGTTTGTTAAGTTTGGTGAGAATTTGTTAAGTTTGGTTTATGTGGTTTTCTACAGTTTTTTTAAGCATGACAAAACTTTGATATAGTTTCAATATAGGAAAAACTTTGCTAAAATTTTGTTAAAATTATAATTTTTTAACTCTCTAAAATCATTAATTAAATTAAATGTCGGATTAACAAAGTAAATAATAAATCTCATAAATTTTTTTTGTTAGATTTAGATTTTGAGGAAATTTGTTGTTAGGAGAGGCAATAGTCTACCTGCTAATCCTCTAGCTAAACTGGTCGGCCGGATGATCTAATTGTTTGAATCGGTCGATCAATTCGTATAAAAACTATGATTTGTATGAATATTTTCTTCTAAATATGTTTTATGCATCAAAATATATATCTTAAAAGTGAGTATTTTGTCACAATATTTTGCTGTTGTGTTAATTCGATCATTTATTTGCATTTTGTATGCTATTGCACAATTTGACCGTTTGACTTATGGGTCCAGCAACAAACCTTTCTTCTAGTATTCGGTCAGTTTTTGGTGAGGGCATGGCAGAAGAAAAATGCAAATGGA
>Ga0325410_1000686_pt1 | contig 35670 bp, 27 predicted proteins | sample PopdelMetagenome_16_FD_206182 | JGI IMG/M metagenome (GOLD analysis project Ga0325410, IMG submission 206182) | Populus deltoides microbial communities from Bellville, Georgia, United States - Xylem-PdIQD-R3 | ecosystem: Host-associated > Plants > Phyllosphere > Stem > Wood/Secondary xylem...
GCAAATAAATTTTTTATAACTTGAATATATTTCCTTGTGATCAAATAAAAAACTTAATCCAACCACGAGGGTAACTCGGGCCAATGAGCTTTTCTCTTTATAGCACGTGATAAAGCAATCCTCTCAGGCCACGATCACAAAATAAGATGAAAGGGGTGAGTAAACTTCAATGATCTAAGTATTTTTATTAGAATATTTTTTTTTTTATGAGTTTAACCAATCATTCTTCTCTAAGGACCCCCACTTGCCCAAAGCTTTCCACGTGTTGAAGAAAAGGGAGGAGATGTGTCCCTCGGGCGGTGGAGGGGCGGCAACACAGTAGTCGTCCCGGCATCTCTCTCCCTTTTATTTTACCTATAAATACAGGGGAGACGAGGAGAAAAAAAAGAGAAGAGAGAGGACAAGAGAGGGGGAAGACCGAAAAAAAAAAGAAGAAGCAAAGAAGAGAACGAAAAAACAGAGGAGAGAGAGAGAATAAAAAAACAGAGAGGAAGAAGAGAAGGAAAACCACCGCGAACCACTAGTGCCACCACCAGCGCTGCTGCCTGTTGCCTCCAGCAACTCTAACAACAACAGCAGCCAAAGCAGGTCAGCCCTTCTCCCCTTCTTTTTCTTCTCCTGCCCCGTCTCGCCATCCCAGCCTCCACTTTTCACATAGCATGTGAACACTGGAGAGCACTGTTCACAAGGGTCAAGCTAAGCCCAACCCACGTAGTTGGGCTGGGTTCGGCCCAGCCCATGTATTTAGGCCGGGCCCGGCCCATTTAAAAAAAAGAATTAAAAGAAAAAAATTCAATATTTGTGATTTCCCCACTTTTTTATTTATGTTTTTTTTGCTTAATATCGGTCTGTATTTTATGTCATAAAAAGTACAAATCCAGTATTATAACACGGTTTTTGTCAAAACTTCCAAAATACCAAAAAAAATTGAAAAAAGAAAAAAAATGTTTTTTGTGTATACGACCAATTGTCTCAAAGCTAACAAATCATATTGTGTTTTTCATACACCAAACAAAAATGTTTTAGCATGCATTTTGGCTTTAATAACCAACTTATTAAAGTTAAGAGAACATTGATCAAAATTTCAAAAACAACAAAAATTTTATTTTGTGTTGTTTTAGTATCAGGGATTATGAATTTATACATAAAATGTATTCCCAATATTAAAAAGGTATTTTCTTTTAACGACATAAAACAGTTAGGTTTTTACCTGATAAGATAAGAATCTCCTTACAGAGGAGGACTTTTCTTAAACCATAGACAGACCGACAATTAGAAACCACAACAAGACCTTAGATTTTATCAGACAACAAAACAATGTAATTTACCTTAGGTAGGGCGTAGTTGGGGTGCTAATACCTTCCCTTTACGCAATCAATCTTCGTACTTGATCTCTGAGACCAGTTAGGGTTCCTAGTGACTAAAATACTATATGGCGACTCCCATTCTAATTTTCCACTGATAAAAGACAAGAATTTATTGTCTCCCCTTATTTGCCAAATAGACTTACAGATACCCTGAGGGTGGATGATCGTCGCGACACTGCACACGTGCGATAGAATGGCAACTCCACTGGGGATACTTTGTGGACTAAGCTTTGTTTTTGTCTGATTATCGTGTTTTATTGTTTGGTTTGTGTGGTATTGTTAATATTTATTTCCTCATTTGCTCATACGCTTTAATTTCATACATGTTTGTTTGCATTGTAAAATTGCTTCATGCATCATTTGTATTTTTGTACGAGTTACATTGAAAACTCTAGGTTACGTGGGGGACTGACAGCTTACATTACGACTTTTAGTCAAGGTTTAAGTTAGTGTAAACCCCAACTCTTCGCTGAGTACTTAAACTGGTAATGATTGGTGCATATGCCATCCCATTACTTGCTGAGCCCCCATATTGCTTTTACGAGGGCGATCACTAGGACAACAAGAGACCCTTTTGAGACCAGGTAGCAAGTCACCCATCATGTAATGGCCCAACCTAACCTTAGAGTATGAACTCTCTACAAGACCTGTACATACATTTGCATCGTACATATACATCCAATCATTGTAAATAACGTGCATACATACGACAGGTTGAAATATAGCCCCCCTACGAGTCTACAACACCCGACTTAGAGCGAGAAGCATGTAAGATGAATAGCGTGCTCACTGTGATGTCCATTTTTAAGAAGAGTTGGAGTCTCTGAAAACAAGTGTAGCTCACCACATTAGCTTACTCGAGCAAACACTAAGAAATACCTTTGATGAAGGTCTTTCTAAATGACCGGTCACCTTTAATCAGGCTCCTACTAGCTCAGTCTGAAGAAAGAATGAGCGAACATGGTCAAGAGCCATAACAAAATCCAATATTTTTACCGTCAACGACACTTGCACTAGCCCCGACAGTCATGGAGGCATCTGCTAATGAGTCCCACAAGGGCAAGTCATCTTATAGCATTGATCAAGATAAGATAGAGGCGTTGGAAGCCAGAATCAAAGTCATTGAAGGGGTAGACTTATATGATCTAGTAATGGCAGCAAAGATGTGTCTGGTCCCAAATGTGGATGAAAAGAAAATATATATGCCCTTAGTCATGTAAATAACCCCTCCCCTATGAGGTTTGTCCTTGTAATGCTATTCATTTTATAAATTTGATTTTTATTTTTCATTTATGTATTAACTTGCATAGTCTGAATGAATTTAGAGTATGTAGTAAAAAAATTCCAAGGTCCAAGACCTTTAGTAATGTTTTTTGAAATTTGTATAGCCCCAATGTTCATACTCAAAAAAATAATTTGGAGGAAATTATCTAGACAATTTGTATGGATCTAATACTTATAGTAAAACTTCCATATAGGGTCCAAAGGCCTTAGACAATTATTGAAATTTTGTATTGGGTCCAACACCCATTCTTGAAAAAATATGTATTAAATTTTGGCAAGAATCAAATTTTGAATTTCGCCTAACCTTAGTAAGATTTGCCTCGTGCCTGGAATTGAGAATAAATATGGATTGTAAGTATATCTTTATATTCCTAAAGGATTATTGAAATGCCTTAAGGATCATGTCGAGAATGGAGTTATTGCACTGTGGAGATGAAGTCAAATCCTTTAGAGAGTTCAGGGGCTGTTGTCTTATGGAGATTGCATTAATTCTCGTTGCTGAGGTCTTGTCAATCCTATATTTTAAGAGTGTGCAATCGCACAAGGGAGACCATGTCAATTTCTTCTAAGGTAAATTATGCAATCGCACTAGGGAGATAAAGTTGATCCATTCCAAGGTGAATTGTGCAATTACACTAGAAAGACTAAGTCAATCCTATCATTGGTGAACTGTGCAATCGCACTGGAGATACCAAGTTTAATCTTTGCCAATGTATAAAACTCATCGATAATATTCATAGGTATAGTCGTCGGTAATATTTAAATTATGACTTAAGCAACCCCCATCTCCTCCTCCTTTATTTCTTCTTCTTCCTTTATTTTTCTCTATAAATAGCAGTAGAACCCCACCCTCATTTTATGACAAATCAAACTCTCATCACCACAAATTCAATTACCCCAACACTCAATATGTCAACTCTCTATTATGGTTCATTTTTAGGATTCCCCGCATCAAGTAAGCAAAACTATCAATTTTTTGTTTGAACTCAATTTTAAAATGTTAATTTTTATATGGTATCTTGATGTATTATACATAGTTTGTTTGTGTGTTTATTTGTTTTATAGCTTTTTCATATAGAAATTTGTTGTATGAATGTATGATTTGTGCATGTTAAGGTTTGTTTGAGATTTTGAAAAATTATATTTGTTTGTAATTTGTTGAAATTGATTATAATGAAATAAATAATGCCTTGTTTAATAAGTACGTTTTATATTTTGTTAATTTTATTGCCGAGTTGAAAATTTTGATAAATGTGGAGGAATTTAGATTTTTATAAAAAATTAATAATGATTTAATTGTACTATTAAAATAGATTGAATAAGTTTGAGTTAAACCAGTGTTAACTAATTTATTTAGTTCATATAATTAATTAATACATGTTATCATCAATAGTCTATATAGGTTTAATATGAGTAATGGATCGAGTTTCACCCAAAGGGTTGCGCAAGATGAATTATTGTAATGGGATTGAGGGTTTTATTAATTACATATTATCTAATCCGAAAAAAATTAGTGAAGGTGGTATTAGATATCCATGTTAGAGGTGTAAAAATAAAAAAAATTTCTCGATCCAGATATAGTAACGATGTGTCTTCTACAAAAAGATTTCATAAAAAAAATACTTATGTTGGTTTGCACACGGATAATCATATGTTCCTTACGAGAATATGATAGAAAACATGGTTGGGTCAACGTTTAGTTCTAGCTATGTGCATGGTGTCGTAGATGAAAATAGTAATTCTTATAGAAATATGATTATGGATGTGATGAGAATGAATCAGGGTTATTCAGGTAAATATTTAATTATAGATGAAGAACAAAATGCAGACGCAACCTGGTTTTTTTATCTTTTAAAAGACTCTGACAAACCATTATGGAATGCACAAATCATAATAAATTATTGGTCATTGCACAGGTGTTCACCGTGAAGTTAGAACATGGGCTAAGTGAAGTCGGTTACGATAGAGTTGTCGAATGAGCTAGAAACATTTTACCTGAAGGAAATAAGCTAAAAGAAAACTTTTATACTGCTAAACCCTTGATAAAACCCATGTAACATTAAATTAAAATTACAAAAAAATAATAATTCTTATAGAAAAACATTGTGGCCTCTCTAATAAACTACTATGGATGGAGTAATAATATATTTTTTTTCAAGATAAGCACGATAATTGAGAGGGAGAGAAAAAAAAGAAAAATGAAAAAAGGTAGTTAGATCCAGGTTGTGGTTACGCTGCCGACATGTACTGACATGGAAGAGAACTGCTTCCAAGCCAATTCCATCAGCACCAAAAAAGGTCGTCATCGGAGCTATAAGAAAGTCGCACGTGCCGCCTAAATATGATGACCATTCTCACATGTTGGCGCGTTCGCCTGCACTAGCCAGCTCCAATATAATTCTACAACCCGATTGGATTTGAAAGTTTTGTCATCCAATGAACAACACACTAGATATTTAAAAAATAAAAGGAACTTGTTTTGATTCAATTTGTAATTTTAGTTTACAAAATAATATTGACGGATAATCAAATAAAGGTGTTATGTCATGAGATTATATTTTTTTATTTGCACTCATCTTTTAGCATGAGTCTTTGTTTTTATTTAACAACTCCTTTTAGTATATTTTGATGTATATGATCATCGATTAATTTTATTAAATATAATAATAAAATCTTAATACACATTTCAAAATTTCCATCGTAAACTCAGAATTTAACATTGCCCATATGTTCTTTTTTATACTGAAATTGACTTCTCATCAGGATTATAGCTAGCATAACGCGGGTGACGGGACTAGTGATTAGGGATCCACTAGTTAAATAAATCCATATTTGTTTTTTTTATATATTAAAAAACATGCACTGTGACTATCCCTAGTCCATAGATAACTTCAAAAGCCCAAAACAACAAGGTATATATGGGCACAATCTAAATCCTGTTAAAGCAAGCATATCTCCGGCAACAAAGGCAAAGATTTTCCTTTCAGTTATATCCACTTTCAATTGCATTTGGGACCAAGGTCGAAAGGAAAAGAAGGCTGCCCCCCAGATCTTTGATTGCAGGAACTGCCACAACTAAGTTTGTTACATGATGGGGACGAAGGCTATATTTTCCACTTTCAAGCTTGTTTTGATTTTCGTGGCAAAAAGTGGCTACATCACGGAACGTTTATAATTAATAAACAGTAGACTTGACGAAAGGAGTTTCTTTAGAGATAACAAAATAAATTAATATATTTTTTTAAAAAAGTTATTTTCCTTCCAGGATTGGTGGGCTTGAGGTATGTTTTTTTTTTTTTTGTAATAGTCGAAAGTTTTATTAAAAAAAAAACTACAAAAATAATAGCCTTACTTACATTAGATGAACAAATAGAAAAGGAAAGCACAAAAGTTATTGCATGAAACAGGGGAGCACAACAAATGGGGAGAACGAAAAAATCATAAGAAACCAACTCCTCTCTATTGAACAATATTCTCTATATTAAGCTTTAAAGAGTTAGAATCAAGCCACAACCATAAAGCAATACTTTGGTGCACAATGGAAAAAACGATTTGAAGGTTAGGGGTAACGTTATTAAAAATAATGTCATTCCAGTGAAGCTAAAGATTCCAAACAACGCATGAGAAAAAAAGTTGTCATGAGAGATTCTGCTGCTTGTCTTTAATCATGAAAGACTATTGGTAGCACATATCATCAAAAGATTTTGAAAAACCACTGCAAAAACCCTGATTAGAAAGCAGTTTTATTCATATATTTGAAGGGGCTTGACGTATGTGGCTACATCTAAGTGCAATCTACACTTTGCAAAGCTCAAATCAATATTCTTTCCTAATTAATCTACTACAGACCAGCACCTATGATTCCATCACTAAACTTGAAGCCAAAGTTATTCCAAAGACACTAGCTTTATATTCTATGATCTGTTGATATTGCTTTTTGTTGATTTATTGCTTGATTTCCTTCCATAAATAGGGCAAATGACTTGCTGAGAATTGGACTCATGCATGGCGAACAAGTTGAGCTGTAGGGTTATGATGAACATGCTAATTACAAGCCATTGTCTTCCATGGAATAGGCATTGATGGCATTTGTTTTATTTTCCTGAGTTGGAGAAAAACAAATAGACCATAACACTGTTATTCCTTGGAAGATAATGACTCGTGGTTGACACTTGATCTCTCCAGTCCAGTTCAGATTCAAGCTAGCTGCTGTCTGTAAATTCTTTGAAAAGGGTTTGTTTTCTGGCTCACAAAACATTTACAGAATCGCCACCATTACACCTGCAATCAATGGTTGAAACGGCATTGTTCTCTGGCTATAAAATCCAGAGAACGAAAGGTCACATGGGGAAAAGAAAAGGGCAGAACCGAGGGGCTGAGAGGAGAGAAAAGAAGAAAAAAAAAACGGGGAGGAGAACAGGAAAAGGACAGGGAAACGAACAAGACAGAGGAGAGCAAATTTTCTGCCCCTGTTTCTTCTCAAAGAAGCAGAGGCGTTCGTGCCTCACGATCGTGAGGCACGAACACGGGAAGAAAGGCCATTCTCTGGCTTTATAGAAGCCGGAGAAGGCCACAGAAAAAGGGAGAAGAAAACAGAGAGGAACAAAAACAGAGAGCACAAACCAAACAGAAAAAAAAACACAAAAAAGAGAAGGAAAAGTAAAGGAGCAACACAGAGAGGAGGATTGGCTTTGCCATTGCTTTCGTCCCTGCAGACAGAGAAAGACCCAGAATCAAAACAAATTCACAGCAGGCCGGCCTCTTCATCATCTTCTCGGCTTCAAAAGCTGCTGAGAAAACAAAAAGAACACGCAGACAAGTGAGCACAGAAGGAAGATAAAGGGAAGCAGTAGGCGAGAATCCATCAGCGCTGCAAGCATCTTCGGTCTCAAGAAGCAGGTACACCCGTTTCTTCATTTTGCATTCTTTAAATTTGCAAGAGCACTGGGCGAAGGAAATTACCTTCGCACAGTGACATGCACGCATCACGCGTGCTTTGTCCAGCCCGGGAAACTGGCTTGGGCCTGTGGCCGGGCCGGGCTAGCTAGGTCTAGCCCAGCCCAAAAAATTAAAAAATAAATAAATAAATAAAATACAAAAATAAAAAAATAAAAAATATGTGCATGTGTAAAAATACATTTATTTTATTGGTTTATTCACTGACGCCAGAGTCAGGAATAAAAATACTGATTTAATTGTATTTTGTTTTTATTTAGCTACATAAAAAAATAAAAAATATGTGAATGCGTAATAAAATAAATTTATTTTATTTGTTTATTCACTAGCGTAGAGTCAGGAATAAAAAATATTGATCTAAATTTATTTTATAGGTACGTAATATTTACCAACGCCAGAGTTGGAATTATCCGTAGTTGAATATTCACTGGCTCCAGAGTCAGGAATATTATAAGCAAATGATCATAACATAAACTAATAAACGTTTAGCAATTTAAGACAAAAGCAGCAATGCAGTCTACCTCAGGTAGAACGTTTAAGGGGTGATAATACCTTTCCTTTTGCGTAACCAGTCCCGAACCATAGGATCTCTGTTGATCAGTTAGGGTTCCTAGTGACCATAATACTAGGTGGCGACTCCTTAAAACAAGATCTTTTTCCTAAAAGAACAAGATGCCAGAAATCTGTTCTTTTTCCATGAATTTTTAAGGTCGTCGCGATGTCGGGTACGACTGAATGACGACTCCACTTGGGACCTTAGGATTAAGCTTTGTCTTTTGTCTTATTATTTCTATTTTGTTTGTTGTGTTTATTTGTTTATTTTTCCCGCATTTACTGCTTTAGCATGCATCCTTGTTTATGTTGCCATGCATCACTTTGAGCACACACTTTACAACCTAGGATAAGTGGGGGAGTAATAGTACCCCAATGGCTTTAGCCTTGGTAAGACTCGTGAAACCATCCAACTCTTACTTGATTGTTTACTTGGAAGTGGTTGATATGCCAAACTGATATTACTCAGGGTCTCTATCTTCACACTACTTGTAAGCCTCATGTCGACCTTTCAACGATGATCACTGAGCATGCGAGAGACATTTTGAAACTAGATAATGACCAACCCCTTGATGCACTCAACAATTAGGATCTTCCTACTAGGTTGTCACCCCGTGAAGGGCAAGTTTGCATTTCATATGTATTTTTTTTAATCAATATTTTTGCATAAATTGCATGATTTACATTTAGCGTGTTGAAATATAGGTTCTCCATTGAAACCCACCTATAACAATCATTTGAGAAAAAGACAAATGGAAAACGAAGAAAGAGCCCAGTTGGAAACCCAACACCAAAAAGAGGTGGACAATCTTAAAGAAGAAGTTGCAAGGCTTACTAGTCTACTCGAACAGGCCTTGACAGACAAATCCGGAAAAACAATATATATAGCTCAGCGTGAACCTATGCTCGTAAATCCCTTCAATCCACAGAATCTGGGGGCAAATGAGTTGTCATCTGATTTTCAACAAGTCATGCATTTCCAACCAGCATACCCCACGAGAATTCCGTTTACCATTGATTCTACAGAGAAGGAATCTCAAAAGGGCAAGATGGTAAAAGAAGAGGGTCTGGAAAAATGGGCTGCCCTAGAAGAGAGGGTAAGAGTAGTTGAGGGAAACCATTTGTGTGACTTGGTGAAAGCTGCCAAGATGTATTTGGTACCTAACGTAGTCATTTCTAAGAAGTTTAGGGTGCCAGAATTCATTAAATATACAGGATCGTGGCCATTTTGATATGGGTATAACAAGATACGGCAGCTCTCTCTCCGCAAACTTGATATGGATTTTTTTTATTCAAGTGTATTAATTTATATGCATCGAGAAAATAAATATATCATATATTTTTAAAACTTTTATTATTTTATTTCATGATATAATTTTTCTATATTTAATACACTTGAATAAAAAAAATCCATATCAAGTTTTAAAGAATATATTGCTATAAGAAATTATATAAAATTTGGATTATGTATTTTCCATGTGGATGAGATTTGTTGCTATTTCTATTCAAACACAATAGTAACAATAAAAATAATTATAATTAAAATATCTACAATAAAAAATAAATGAGATTATAAATAATAAAGCAACTAAGTAATTGATTATATAGGAATAATCATAAACTAAAATTGTATTACCTTTACAATGCAGGGCATACAAAAATTTGTGAGATAATAGTAACAAATGGTGAAGTACGTGCAATTATAATAAAAAAAAATAAGTTTCTTTCTTAGAAAATAATAGATATACCACTCACAACTTCATTTGGATATTACTAATTCTCAATTATAATAAAATAATACGTGCTAGCTTAAGTACACCAGAAGGATTATGTCCACACACAATATATCAAATGGGGTCAACTAGGAAGTCCAATATCTAGACCTATTATAGGCGAACTCCATTTATAATAAAGCTAGATCCCATTGCTTAGACTTGTCTCCTACCAAACTTTGCAGTAGATTTCCTAGGTTGCGGTTAACCACTTTTGCTTATCTATATTTGAGGGTGATAAACACTGTAAAAATTTAACCGAGTACCAAGCTTTTCCTACAAACACTTCTAGAAATTGCTTATAAAATTCATATCCAATTGAGATAATGGGCTTAAGAACCCCATACAAGTGAACCAACTCTCTAAAGTAAAGATGGACTATTTGGTAAGCATTCATGGTCTTTTAAGATGCAATAAAATAGGTCTTCTTCCGAAACTTATCCACCACTATAAAGATTGAATCTATAACATGGTGGGTATGAGATAAGCTTGATATAAAATCGATACTAATATTCAATTAAGGAGCATCTAGAACATGAAATGGAGTATACAACCCAACATTAGTCAAAGCATCTTTGGATTCCTAATAAATGATACATCTCTTCACAAAGTCTGATACTTAATCTAGAAGTTTAGGCTAATAGTAAGTTGATAACACTGGGGTTAGAGTCTTATCACGTATAAAACGACTATTGTCATGTAACTCACAAATGTTATTGTCGCACGTCCCCCGCGCGGCGTCCGATGGCGATTTTTTCGTTTGTTTTGCTTGATTGGTTCTTTGGAGTCGCCACCAAGTATTATGGTCACTAGGAACCCTAACTGGTCTTTCAGAGATTCTAAGGCAAGGGACTGGTTGCGTAAAGGGAAGGTATTAGCACCCCTAGTACGCCTTGCCTAAGGTAAGCTGCTTGGTGTTTGGTTTGCTTTATAATTGCTATGGTGTTGGTGTTTTCTAATCTCATCCGTTTTCCTAGGTTTGATTCAAACTAAATTTATTAAGATAGAAATCCAAGAAGATTCCATGTGCTTTAAAAGCTCATTTTTCCCTTAGTATTTCAAGAGTTTGCGACTCGTAAATCGCAAGGAGGAGGGACAAAATTTAGAAATCTAAGAAAATTCAGAGCGCTTTAAAAGCCTATTTTTGCTTTAGTGTTTCATACTCTCACGGCTCGTAAACTGTGGAATAAAAAAAAATTAAAACGTCCTCGATTATAATCAAGGCTTCTTTTAAGGATGTGTGATGAATTATTATTCCTAGAAAATTATTTTGGATATTTACCACTTAGGGTTTCTTTATCCAACTATTAACAGTGAATAATAACAAGTTATTCCCAATAATATTTTGGATATTCATCCCTTTAGGATTTCTTTATCCAAACATTAACGGTGAATAATAGATGAATTCCCCCCAAAATAAGATTTTTTATTTTTTTTGAAATATTGGCCAATACCCTTTAGAGTTTTACAAACATGTTGTAAAATCCAGAAATGCAAGAAAATAATTTTTGTTGTGTTTAAGAAATCCATGCGAAAACACATTTTTGAAACTTCAAATATTTGTTTATTTATATAAAAAAAAACGTTCAAAACATGTCAGAGTGTTGGCCGTATGCAACACACAAGAAAACATTTTTTTACAACAAACACTCCAGTGCTTAAGCATAAATGATAAACCATTGCACACTTATTTTTAAAACAAACACTCCAATGCTATAAATGATAAACCATGCTTGTACAGGGATGATGCATTCACACGCCAAGACACTATTCAAGAGGGAAAATGCATTATAATTCACTTAGTAACAAGTTAGTGTTCAAGTGAATTATAATTAACTTGAACAATAAAATGCAAATGTTGTCATACAAAAAGCAGAGAGGAAAACGCAACCCCTCCCCTTAAACCTGCTGAAGGATTACTTAAAGTGCAAAGGGGTTTCCTTGTGTTTCGGTTCTTCTCTAGACAAAACTTCATTTAGGAGCCAAACTACCCCATGCAAGATCTTAAAAAAAAAAAAGGAAAACGCCTGACCATAAAAGTGAGCTAATAATGAAAGCCTAATAGCCCCCCACGGTTCCTCATGAACCAGAGGGAAAAAAAAAACAATAAAAAGCAAGGAACTCGCAAACTTTAACATAAAATAACCGTCTAAGCTCAAAGTCATGGAAAGGAACAGAAGACAAGCATTCATTCTATGGCAAAAAAATGGAAAACGAAGGTGCAAAGCCAGAATACAAAACATCAATTCCCCACATCTCATGCCAATCCTTATAGGTGACTACCATCTTCTGAATAATCTTTTTGACATTCTTGTTAGCAGCTTCTACCGCACCATTCATCTTTGGTCTATATGGCGAAGAGTTGGAATGCTTGATTTTTCATTTAACATAGAGTTCTATTATCATCTTGCCATTGAAATTCTGGGCATTATCAGTTATAATCTTTTCTGGTGGACCATACCGACACATCAAATCTCTCTCAATAAATTTCTTCACCACCTTTTGTGTCACATAGCCATGAGAATAACCTACGACCATTGCTGGCTTTTGGGTTTACAGGTCCACTCACATCAATTCCCCACATCGCGAAGGGCCATGGAGATGTCAAGTTAAACAGAAGAGCTGGAGGGGCGTTGATTTTGTCACTGTATACTTGGCACTTATGACATTTTCAAACATAGTCGATGGAATCCTTCTCTAATGTCATCCAGAAGTACCCGACTCTTTATATCTTCCTAGCCATCACGTGTCCATTAGCATGGGTTGAGCAAATCCCTTCATGGACTTCCCGTAACGCACTTTTTGCCTCAAATTCATCCAAACATCTCAACAAAGTCTCGTCAGATGATTTCTTATACAAAATCTCCCCATCAAGATAAAAATCCATTGCCAACCTCCTCAAGGTCTTCTTGTCAATTTTGGATGCCTCCATGGGATATGTCTGGTTTTGGATGAAATTCTTGATATCATAGTACCAAGGGTTTCCATCCACTTCTTTTTCGACTGAGCAGCAATGAGCTGGGTTATTTCTGATATTGATGTGTACCAGCTGTACCTTGTGCCCAAAGTCTATCTTGGCCATAGATGCTACCGTGGCCAAAGCATCTGCAAACTGGTTTCCTTCCCTTCCCAGATGGGTGAACTCTATTTCCTCAAATTCTCTAGCAGTTTAGAAAGGTATTCTTGGTAAGGCCTTAACTTCTCTTCCTTGGTTTGCCATTCTCCTTTTACTTGGCAAATGATCAGCATTGAGTTTCCATACACATTTATCTTTCTGATGTTCATCTCTAATGCAGCCTCTAAACTGAGAATGCAAGCTTCATACTCAGCCATGTTGTTGGTGCACCTGAACTGCAGCTTAACTAAAATCGGATACTGCTTCTTATCAGGAGAGATTATCACTGCACCCGCTTCGTTACCACGTACATTTACAGCACCATCAAAGTACATAATCCACCAATCTGATTTCTCTTCCTCGATTGCAAGCACATCTTCATCGGGAAAGTCAAAGTTTAATGACTCATAATCTTCCATAGCATGGTCAGCCAGGTGATCGGCAATAACACTCCTTTTCCACGGCTTTCCTTGTCATATATACTATGTCATACTCAGCCAATAGAACTTGCTATCTTGCAATTCAGCTAGATAGATAGGGATTTTCACAAATGTACCTCAACGGGTCTAATTTGGAAATTAACCACGTAGTGTGATACAACATATACTGACGTAATCTCTTTGCAACCCATGTCAGTGCGCAACATAGCTTCTCAATCACAGTATACCTAGACTCACATTCCGTGAACTTCTTGCTCAGGTAATAAATAACCCTTTCCTTCCTTCCGGTTTCATCGTGTTGCCCAAGCACACATCCCATTGCTGTTTCGGTTACTGTTAGGTACAATATCAATGGCCTTTCTGGTACAGGAGGAACAAGCACAGGTGGATTCAGCAAGTATTGCTTGATTTTCTCAAAAGCCTCTTCACACTCTTCATTCCATGTTCCAGGGTTCTTCTTCCTTAACAAATGAAAGATCGGGTCATAAGTCGTGATTAATTGGGATATAAACCGAGCAATGTAATTCAACCTTCCTAAGAAACCTCTCACATCCTTCTCAGTCTTGGGAGGTGGCATAGATTGAATAGCCTTTACTTTGTCGGGATCCACTTCTATCCCTTTGTCACTCACCACAAATCCCAACAACTTACTGGATTTCACCCCAAATGAACACTTCGCTGGGTTAAGCCTCAACTTATATTTCCATAGCCTTTCAAACAATTTCTTCAATATTTGGACATGATTCTCTCCCTCTCTAGATTTAGCAATCATGTCATCCATGTATACTTCAATCTCTTTGTGCATCATGTCGTGAAACAAAGTCACCATAGCCCTTTGGTAGGTGGCCCCAACATTCTTTAAACCAAATGGCATGACTTTGTAGCAAAAGGTTCCTCATGGTGTTACAAAGGTTGTCTTCTCCTTATCCTCTTGCGCCATTTTTATCTGATTGTAGCCCGAAAACCCATCCATAAAGGAATATATGGAGCTGCGTGCTGTATTATCAACTAACATATCTATGTGTGGTAAAGGGAAATTATCTTTAAGGCTAGCCCGGTTTAAGTCCCTAAAGTCCACACAAACTCTGATTTTACTTTCCTTTTTGGGTACCACCACTATGTTTGACACCCATTGTGGATACTTGACTACTTCCAAAAAAACCAGCATTCCATTGTTTTTCAATTTCTGCCTTTGCTCTGATTAAGATCTCCGGATGAGTTCTCCTTAACTTCTGCTTAATCGGCTTGCATCCTTCCACCAGTGGTATCCTATGTACTACGATATCCGTATCCAAACCAGGCATATCCTCGTAGGACCAGGAAAAGATATCTACGTAATCTCGAAGCAGTGCAGTCAACTCTTCTTTCTCTTCAGGGGTGATCAAAGTCCCTATTTTCAGCTCTTGCTTGATTTCTTCATTACCTACATTTATGGTTTCAAGTTCCTCTTTAGCGAGCCTCCAAGCTTGTTCGTGCTGTTCTATTAATTTTGTGAATTCCCATATGTTTTTCTCCTCCCATTCCTCATCTTCTATAGCTACCATGTATTCTTTAAAGTTTGGTCATTCATTCTCAATGTAAAGTGCAGGTGTTGTTGTGGAGGATCCGCTTTCAGGGTTCTTGAAAGTGGAAAGTGATGTGTAAATGCACAGTAAGACATCAAGATGAATTTTGAAAATGCATGATCCCATTAAAAGGAAAAGATTGGCTCAAAAACAAAAAAAAAATCCAATTGACATCTTAAGCCTCGATTGTCAATGAATAAAAACAAAACAAAACAGAAAAAGGCAAACAACATAGATAAAATTATAATCCAACAATCATTGTTGATTACATTTTAAAAACCAATGAAGCTTCTTGGGTCTCCCAATTCTGGAACTTCTCTCCTTCGACTAGCTTTTGAATGAAAGTCCTGACGGTGACTTAATTGCGGCAGCTCTTCATCCCTTCTTCCGGATTCAATCTTCTCGGCAATGTCCTCGACTTGATCTTCCTCCAGAGTGTTTATGTTCATTGAAGAAAGCTTCTGAAGGAGGTTTCCATGTCCCTTATCAGGCTGCATCACATATGTGGCCTTCGGAAACGAAATCCTAATTGGGGGGATGGCTAAGCTTTCTTCTTCAGGCTTCTTTCCTTCAATCCTAGCCATTCTCTTCTCCCTTCTTGCACCAGCAGCTCACTTGTAATCCTCCTTCTTGGGCTTATATTCAAGCCCAAACCTCTGTTCTGCAGCTTTCAGCTTGATTATATCAATCCATTCAAGCCTTCCTTTCTCAATGTCATATGGGAAAGGAATCTTGTGTTTCAAAAAGCTTTTAGCGGCCATTTTGGTGGCCTCCGAGATTTCTGGCTTCCTCACCATAGTGTTCTCGGGCACCCACTTGGTATTCACAACCTCAAATGCATGAAGGTTTCCATCCTTACAATCTTCAACTTCAATGAATGGAACCGCCACATTTCTTACCATTGATATGGTCTCCTCAGCCTTAACAGTAACCAGAACACCATTGGCAATGTACTTCAAACATTGATGTAGCGAGGAGGTGATAGCTCCCGCAGAATGTATCCATGGCCTTCCTAACAACATACTATAGGAAGGGTGGATATCCATCACTTGAAGGGTTACTAGAAAGACTTGTGGACCCACAACTAATTCGACCTCAATTGTCCCTATCACTTGCCTTGGCGAGCCATCATACGCTCTAGCCATCATCACACTGGGTTGCATGTGTGAGGGATCTACCAGCATTTCATCCAGCATATGCCTTGGTAACACATTAAGGGCTGAGCCATTATCGATGAGAACTTTATCGATGAGACAATCTTTGCATCGGACCGTGACATACAGGGGCTTATTATGTTCATTTCCTTCAGCGTCAAGTTCATCTTCCATGAAATATAAGTAATTGGCAACATGGATCCTCCCTACTAGATGCTCTATAGTCTTTTGTTCAATATCTTGGGGTACGTAGGCCTCATTTAGTACTTTTTGCAAAGCATTATGATGCGGCTCGAAGCTGAGTATTAATGACATGATGGAGATCTTGGCTGGGGTTTTCTTCAACTGATCCACTATACAGTACTCACTATGCTTCATCAATTTCAGGAACTCATTTGTTTCTTCCTCAGTCACAGGTTTATTTACCTCAAGCTCTTTATCGAGGTCCAACACCTCCTTGCCCTTAACCTTTCTTTGCTTCTCTAGTTCTTCAGGTGTGAAACAACGACCACTCCGAGTTAGCCCGCTTATCTCAGTTCGAAACAACGGCAAAGGAGTTTCAATATTCGAGGTATAACCATAATCTCTAGGCATCACTCCATAGTCATCTCACTCGGCCATCCTGAGGAGCGTTTTTCCCGGCAGCCTCGGGAAAACTCTTGCTTTCACTGCCTGCTGCCCAAGTCCCCACTCGCATCAGCCCACCGCGCCAATAAGCCAACGCTGTCGAAGCAGTCACTGTTGCTGAATCTGCCGACACTGTCCCGCAGGCTGCCACTGCCCTAGTGTCTAAACCAGCAGTCTTTCTCGTCAAGCCTTTGACTATCCAATCTGTAACATTCCCATTCCTGGGATAAAGCAACGTTCTCATGTTAACTGATAAACAGAGTGATTAAATTTTTTTTTTCTATATCTATTCATTGTGGTTGTATTAAAGTCCACTGAAATTTCAACGGAGTCTCCCCTATACCGGCAAGTCCCAAGTTATCGACATACGACCTGTTTATACTTCTAATATACCGCATCTCCTAACTCAATTCAACCCAATCATCCTAGGTCTCAGTCCCACAAACATCATCATTCATATCAACCACAATGTTTATAATATACATTGTACAAAAATTATCATTATGGATGGATAAAGATATAAACATGCATACATGGAACATAGTTATACAAACTACAGACTTAAATTCATCTATTCAAGTTTAAACATCAATTATACAATTTAAGTATATATAAACGTTGTAATATTACCAAATACAAGGGTATACTCCCTAGGACCTAAATTACAAAAATTGAACCCAAGCTAGAATTTACTCCTATCGTGTATGCGATGACCCTGAAAACAAAATACATATTATTGAAATATGAATATCACAATAATATAGCAATACAAATATCCAGCAATTTAAAAAGGCAAACATGCATTCATATTTTATTCACTCCTCCCTTTTGGTTTTCATTGGAAACTCTTTCTCCTTCATCTACTAAAAACCTTTTCCTCTTCCATTATCAACCTCCATTTAAGATCTCATAAGACCACCCATGATTATTTCCGCTTAACACATTACTGATACCAATTTCATTGTTATCATCATCACCATGTAGGAGTCGATGCAAGGTGATCCCCTTACCCGGGATCCTAACATACACTAAATGTATGCTAGTCAATACATGGTGATCCCCTTACCCGGGATCCTAACATACACTAAATGTATGCTAGTCCATGCATGGTGATCCCCTTACCCGGGATCCTAACATACACTAAATGTATGCTAGTCAATACATGGTGATCCCCTTACCCGGGATCCTAACATACACTAAATGTATGCTAGTTCACGCCCCAAATCACACTTCTCATATTTCCTTTGTCAACGATAATTTCATCCCTTGGCAATTCACACAACAAACGTTCACCTTGAATACACATACATTCAGAATACTATCCAAAATATCGGCATCATTATGCAAACTTTCCTCATTTCTCCTAATATCCAACGTTTGGTAATTCACATCTCACATCAATAACATATTAAATCATAGAATTTAACTAGAAAGTATAGGTGCGGATTACCTACCTGCAATAGAAGCTCTACTCGTGCTCCCCAGCTGCTGCTGTTGCACCACACCTGTGGTCCCTCCTGCAAATCACAGGTTTATCTCATAAATTTTTCTCATTCAAGGATATGTTTTATAGTAATCATATCAACAACCAGTAAGTCTTTCTTTCAGTCATTTCTTAATATTTTATGTTTTTCTCATTTCACCCATTATTATTGTCGTTCTTTGTCCAACCCCAGTTATCATTCCTTTCTTTATATTTGGACCATCACTGTCCAATTGTTACTGTCTTGTTTTTGAACTGTTACTGTCTGACCTCTCCTCAGATTTTTAATCATATCTGGAGTTATAGAACTCCGATTCAAGCGAGATTAGTGTCGTTGGAAAGCTAAGACATGAGGCTACAAGTTCTATGATTTAAGAAGAACCCAGTTCTGCCTCTAAGATAGTCAAAATCGCTCATCAACAAACAATTGGACTGTTACTGTCCAACTGTTACTGTCTCGTTTTTGAACTGTTACTGTCTGACCTCTCCTCAGATTTTTAACCATATCTGGAGTTATAGAACTCCGATTCAAGAGAAATTAGTGTCGTTGAAAAGTTAAGACATGAGGCTACAAGTTCTATGATTTAAGGAGAACCCAGTTCTGCCTCTAAGATAGTCAAAATCGCACGTTAACAAATACTTGGACTGTTACTGTCCAACTGTTATTGTCTCGTTTTTGAACTGTTACTGTCTGACCTCTCCTCAGATTTTTAACCATATCTGGAGTTATTGAACTCCAATTCAAGTGACATTAGTGTCGTTGGAAAACTAAGACATGAGGCTACAAGTTCTATGATTTAAGGAGAACCCAGTTCTGCCTCTAAGATAGTCAAAATCGCTCGTCAACAAACACTTGGACTGTTACTGTCCAACTGTTAGTGTCTCGTTTTTGAACTGTTACTGTCTGACCTCTCCTCATATTTTTAACCATATCTGGAGTTATAGATCTCTGATTCAAGCAAAATTAGTGTCTTTGGAAAGCTAAGACATGAGGCTACAAGTTCTATAATTTAAGGAGAACCCAGTTCTGCCTCTAAGATAGTCAAAATCGCTCGTCAATAAACACTTGGACTGTTACTGTCTCGTTTTTGAACTGTTACTGTCTGACATCTCCTCAGATTTTTAACCATATTTGGAGTTATAGAACTTAGATTCAAGAGAAATTAGTGTTGTTGGAAAGCTAAGACATGAGGCTACAAGTTCTATGATTTAAGGAGAACCTAGTTCTGCCTCTAAGATAGTCAAAATCGCTCGTCAACAAACACTTGGACTGTTACTGTCCAACTGTTAGTGTCTCGTTTTTGAACTGTTACTGTCTGACCTCTCCTTAGATTTTTAACCATATCTGGTGTTGTTACCCATTTTTGGGTTCACATAAAAATGAGAAAATACAAATATATATATATATCAAAAGAAATCCAAAAAATAATAGGAGCGAGAAAAGGATTGCTGGAATGCTGAAAAAATGCCAAAATTGGTTGAGGAGATTCAAAAATGCAAAAGGTTGAAATTTGACAGTGAGAGCCCTGTTGATGAGGAAAATTCAATTTGAGGAAGAAAAGTCCAAAATCAGATATTTATGGACTCAATTAAATTTTATCCAAGGTTTAATTGAATTTATAGAGGGTTTGATTGCAAGAAAATTGATTTTTGTAAGTCAATTTAGGCTTTTATCGGAAGAAATGAAAGTTCTGGGGTCCAATTGTAATTTTAAAGAGTTGATTTGGTCAAATGAGGGGCTTAATTGCATAATTATTGAAGTTTGATGGCCAATTAAGGACTTAATTGAAACAATTCGAGACCAAGGATCAAACCAGAAAAGGCGCTAACATTAAGGGATCCAATTACAATTTTGTCGGGGGGTTTGATTATAAAACAACGAAAACTTCAAGGGCCAAATTAGAAGAACCCAAGCGGCGTCGTTTCCACCAATAATGGTCTTCAAACAACTGTGAATCGGTGACGATAATGGAAGGAGACGTTAGAACCGATTATGGAATTATTCTCGAATCAATGGGGCGGGTATCGCGGCTGACATCCCTCGTCACCATGATGAACGCCGGCTTACCAAAATTGCTGGCGTCCTCTGGCTATAAAAGCCAGAGGAAGAGCTGCAACAAGAGGAGGAGGAGAGAGGGCAGAGAGGAGAGGCTACAAAAAACAAAAGGATACAGCTTTAAGAGAACGGAGGAAAGGAGGAGAAATTGAAAATACTAGAGAGAGCAATAAGGAGAGAAGAAGAAGCACACTGAACAGAAACAAAGGACACGGTAAAGATATAGCACAGCGCCACCATCATCTTCGTCCCCTCAAAATCAGGTATGTTTGCTGCCTTTCTCGTTTCCTGTAATGTGATGCCTGTTAATATATAGAAACGAAAAGAAAATCATGCCGAAACCAACATCTGAGACCACATGTATCATGCTCTGTTTTTTTTTTCGTTATACACTTATACTGGGAAGGGGATGAACAGTGCGAAGGTAATTTAATTACCTTTGCACTGTTCATGCACGCGTGATACGCGTGCATATGCTGAAAGGAGAGGCTGGTCACTGGCATGGGCCAGTGACCAGGCTGGGCTGGCTAGGTCCAGCCCAGTCACATGGGTTGGGCTGGGCCCAGCCTGCAAAAAAAAAAATTATTGTAAAAAATAATCTGAGTTTTCTGCAATTTTTTTTATATGTTGTATTTTAATCAATAGCGGTTTGTATTTTTATACTGTAAAGATACAAATTCGGTGTTAAAATACCTGATTTTCGTCAAGACATCAAAAAAAAAAAACAAAAATATTTTGTTTTCTTGCATACGGCCAAGTCTCTCAAAAATAAAAAAAATCATATTGTATTTTCATACCATAAAGAAAATTTCAAAAAAATATGTATTAACATGCATTTTGGCTTTAATAACCAGTTTATTAAAGTCACGAGAACTAGGCCAATATTTCAAAAATTCTAAAAAAATTTATTTTGTTTTCTTTTAATATCTGGGGTTATGATCTTATACGTAAGACGTGTTCTGGATATTAAATTTTCTTTGATGGCATTAGACCGGTTAGGTTTTATCCGATAAGATAAGGATCTCTTTACCGAAGAGAACTTTTCTTAAACCATAGACGGACCAACAAATAGAAAGCACGACATGACCTTAGATTTTATCAGACAATAAAACAATGCAGCTTACCTTAGGTAGGGCGTATTTGGGTTGCTAATACCTTCCCTTTGCGCAACCAGTCCCCGTACCCGATCTCTGAGACCAGTTAGGGTTCCTAGTGACCAAAATACTAGGTGGCGACTCCCATTCTATTTTATCACTCATAAAAGACAAGAATTCCTTGTCTCCCCACATTTGCCACATAAGATAAGAATTTGAGGGTGGATGTTTTCACCGCGACGCCGCACACGTGCGACATCTGGAGTTATAGATCTCCGATTCAAGCGAAATTAGTATTGTTGGAAAGCTAAGACCTGAGGCTACAATTTCTATGATTTAAGGAGAACTCAGTTCTGCCTTTAAGATAGTCAAAATCGCTTGTCAACAAACACTTGGATTGGGTAAATTATCATGGTTTCACATCCCCAATCACATACCACCCATGAATTAACTTAATTTTAACAACAAATACTTTTCCCCCAATTCAAGTCTAAAAACCCTAATCTATAACTCACATCAAGGCATCAATTCATTATCGAATTTGAAATGACTTATAAGATCATGTTTAGAATACCTTACCCGGTACGAATTAAGGTTTTGATCTCCAACCAGTTGAAGATTTTCAACTCCCTCCTTTCTTATCTAATGACAGCCACCCCTCCATCTTCTCTTCTTGTTTAATTTTTCTGGTTAATCCCTTACCCACAAGTGTTTATTCCATCTATAAACCCTTAATCTTGGACGGGTTCTTGAAATTTTGGTGTTTCTCTCTTGATTTTGCAAGAATAGATACAAAAACTCCCTCTTTTCTTTCCTTACGATTGCTGCAGATTTTTGGTGAGAATAAGAGTATTTATGCTCTATAATTTTTCTTATTTGCATTTAGGCCTCCACATTTTTTTTCTTCTTATAATTAAGTTATACCTCTTTTCATTTCTTATAATTTCACCCCATAACTTTTAGTTTAGTTTATTTTCATTAATTTAATCCAACCCTCAACACTTTTGTGTTGATTTATAATGTCTCGAAATATTTCGTCCAGAAACTTATATCCAAAAATTTCTGAATTCCCGTTTTTATTTAACCATATGCTTGAATTTCTTCACTTTTATTTCTCATGTAGTTCGTTTGCAATCTATGTAACCTTTATTTTTCCCTGGGTTTTACACAGTTTGTCCAGACTCGTTGCCAGCACCTGCTGCCGATTCTATCGACTTTGCCGATTTCTTCGGCGCTGCCGATTCCAACACTGCCCGCCGTGTCTAAACCAACACTGTTTCGTCAGCGTATCCCCTTGATGAATTTTCCTACCTGGCCTGGACAGTTCGGCGTCCAGCCCATGTTCGTCGAACAATATGCGCTACCGATTTTCCCCGACGAACCCACAACTGCACAAATCTGCGCTGCCGATTTTTCCCACTGGTGGGCATTGCTGCCACCACCCCAATGTCCAGACCAACAGTCTTCTTCATCAAGCCTTGGACTGTCCAGTCCCGAGATCCCGGGAATGCTGCCGGATCGCATCCCAGCCTCCGCGACGCCGTGCCGCTGGAGGGAACCAGCTACTAGATGGTTTGATTAGTCTTTCGCCCCTATACCCAAGTCAGACGAACGATTTGCACGTTAGTATCGCTGCGAGCCTCCACTAGAGTTTCCTCTGGTTTTGCCCCACTCAGGCATAGTTCACCATCTTTCGGGTCCCGACAGGCATGCTCTCACTCGAACCCTTCTCAGAAGATCAAGGTCGGTCGGCGGTGCAACCCTTGAGGGGATCCTGCTAGTCAGCTTCCTTGCGCCTTACGGGTTTACTCGCCCGTTGACTCGCACACATGTCAGACTCCTTGGACCGTGTTTCAAGACGAGACGAATGGGGATCCCATAGGCCGATGCCCGGAGCGCGCATGTGTCGGGGCACTCCTTGACGGCGTCTCCGCGGGCGTTTCAAAGGCCCGGGCTTGGGCCGCCACCGCGATACGCATCGGTCCACGCCCCAAGCCAATCGGCGGACCGACCGTAACTGTTCCACATCCGACCGGGGCACATCGCCGCCCCCTATCCACTTCCCTCCCGACAATTTCAAGCACTTTTTGACTCTCTTTTCAAAGTCCTTTTCATCTTTCCCTCGCGGTACTTGTTTGCTATCGGTCTCTCGCCTGTATTTGGAATTTACCGCCCGATTGGGGCTGCATTCCCAAACAATCCGACTCGCAGACAATGCCTCATGGTGCGGCAGGGTCCAGCCACGACGGGGCTCTCGCCCTCTCCGGCGCCCCTTTCTAGGGGACTTGGGCTTGGTCCGTTGCTGAGGACGCTTCTCCAGACTACAATTCAGACGCCGCAAGCGCTAGATTCTCAAGCTGGGCATTTCCCGGTTCGCTCACTGATGTAACCATATTATTCGATAGTTTCACCCACATCTACCTAATGTTTTGTCCATGTTTTATATATAAAATGCCTTGATGTTCTTTGTTTTATGTTTTGAAGGCACTTTTGGATGAAAGATGCAAAAGGGAGTAAATTGGAGGTAATTGGCAGATTTGACGTTCAGTCAATGTTTTGTGCAGAGCGTGAGTTCTAGAGATTGAAATGAAGTGATTGTAGTGGCACTAAAAATCTAACATCCATACCTTTCTGGAAATGTAATGCAAGAAAAATAAAAAGAGAAAGATCATGGAAATCACATCCTGCAAAGTCAAATCTCGCATTCTGCTAGTGTTGACCTTTGGCCATTCCAAATTTAATATCTGGAGCTACAGAAGTCCAATTAATGCCAACTCAATTTTTGTGGATTCCTGACTTAAAGACCTATCAACACTCCAAATTGCAGCCAAAAACGATGTCATAGGAGGGAGATATGAGTTTTCAAAGATGACAACTGAATTCTGCCAGCAAACAGGTTTCGTAAAGAAACAAGTCCAAATTGCATTCTGAAGCATCTAAACCGACATCCAAGTTTTTATATCAGCAATTTAGCTCCTCTAAGTCAGAGCTTGAAGATTTCATGCAAGGCTATTTCTCCTTTTAGGAAAAATAGTTATTGAAGTACTTAAATGTAAACTGCCAACTCAAGGAAGGACTATTTTGTAAAATAGAGACTAGGGTTTCTTAGCATATAAAAAGAAAGAGAGAAGGAGGCAACATCCAGCAGAAAAGAGGGAGAGAGAAGGAGGCAGCAGCCAGCAGAGAATAAACACAAATTCTCTCCAATACAAACCCAAAAATCATGCTCTTTTCATTCTTTAGAAGTAGTTGTTCAATAGTTATGCAAGACTAAGCTCTTTTCTTGGTTGCAAGGACACAACAAACCTTCGGATTTCAAGAACCGTGAGATTTATTCTTCCTTCTATTTTTAGTTTATGTTATGAATGAGTATGATTGTTTTCCTATGCATATTTCCTATGATTGTTGTTGATGATTGCTAGAGTGGACTCTAAGTTATTGTTGTGAACAATCTATTGCTAAGTTTAATATCAAAACCGGAGTTGTGATATATGAACTTGTGAAGCAACTAAGCTTGATAATTGTGGCGGAACTACATTATTGAACTTAGGGAGAACATTTGAACAAAGTGACATAAGCTGCGGACAACTTGTATGTTAATCTTGATGAAATTATCTAGTTCTTAAAGCTACCATTAAATTGAATCATTAGTGCGGACACTTTGATTGTTTGTTGGTTAAGATTAGTTATACGGCGGATCCGTTAATTAATCAATGTTAAGAAAAGATAAAATTTCAGAACATAAACTGCAATTTTTGTTTCTAGGATCGGTTCTAATTTCCGTTGGTGGATGTGTGCTTGCGACCAAGGTTTGTTTTCTTGATAAGTTTTGGTTTTAATTGATTTTGTTTGCTAGTATAATTGTTGTCATAGTTTAGATAATCACAAACCAAATCCCCCCAATTACATAACGTACAACATAAAAATCTGACTTGAAACTTCCTCGTGGGATTGACCCCTTGTTTGCTCTATACTATCTTGTGTGTTTTAAGCTAGGGTAATTAATTTGTGCGACCGCGACATCGCAACACTCACCGTTACTAGGGGAATCCTTGTAAGTTCCTTTCCTCTGGTTATTGATATGCTAAAACTCAGCGGGTAGTCCCGCCTGACCTGGGGTCGCAACGAGAGCATCCTAGAAAGTCGATGCCTGAGGGTCCAGGAGATCCCAGGGGCGACAGGCGCGCGCACGACCGTGTCCGAGGGTCTCTCAACCCCGCTCGTCGTGGCAATCGTTGTCGAGGACTCGATTTTGGGCCAACCGCAAGCGGGAGCGCGTGGGAGACCAGTATCCGCCCCCGCCCTCGTGAGCCGAGGGGAGTGGGGGCGACGATGCGTGACACCCAGGCAGACGTGCCCTCGACCAAGAGGCCTCGGGCGCAACTTGCATTCAAAGACTTGATTGTTCACGGGATTCTGCAATTCACACCAAGTATCGCATTTTGCTACGTTCTTCATCAATGCGAGAGCCGAGATATCCGTTGCCGAGAGTCGTTTAGATTATCACCATAAGAAGGCGCGCCCCCGACACCGAGGCTACGAAGGCACGCTCCTAGTACTCAATTTCCTTGGCACTTCTCGCACCGAGGTTCGTTTACAAGCCGCACAGGGCGTAAATGCATCCCTCCACGGCCCGCGAGGACGCGAGGGGCGGGTGTCCCCCGAGCCCAGCTTGTCATGCCACGGGTTCACGAGTCGTTCTGCTAGGCAGGTTTCAACAATGATCCTTCCGCAGGTTCACCTATGGAAACCTTGTTACGACTTCTCCTACCCCTAAATGATAAGGTTTAGTGGACTTCTCGCGACATCGCTGGCGGCGAACCGCCCACGTCGCCGTGATCCGAACACTTCACCGGACCATTCAATCGGTAGGAGTGACGGGCGGTGTGTACAAAGGGCAGGGACATAGTCAACACCAGCTGATGACTCCCGCTTACTAGGAATTCCTCGTTGAAGACCAACAATTGCAATGATCTATCCCCATCACGATGAAATTTCAAAGATTACCCGGGCTTGTCGGCCAAGGCTATAGACTCGTTGAATACATCAGTGTAGCGTGCGTGCGGCCCAGAACATCTAAGGGCATCACAGACCTGTTATTGCCTCAAACTTCCTTGGCCTGGAAGGCCATAGTCCCTCTAAGAAACTGGCCATGGAGGGTCACCTCCGCATAGCTATTTAGCAGGCTAAGGTCTCGTTCATTAACGGAATTAACCAGACAAATCGTTTCACCAATTAAGAACGGCCATGCCCCGTTTCTTTAGTTCTGTCCCTCTCTGATGCTATTTCAGAGGGCTCTATGCCCTCTGACCACCATGAGGCTCTTCCCCTCATGTAGTTCGGGCTTTGAGGTCTTGGGGCCAGTTGTCTATGGCTCCTGATGGAAGAAGCCCCTTTTGTATGCTGAAGCTATTGTGCTGCTGGTTGTTGATCTTTTTCTGTCTCTGGTTCCCTTTCTGTTGGTTGGGTTGCTGGAGTGGCTGTTCTTCTGAGGATGTTATCTCTATGTTTCTTTGCATGGAGTTTTCTTGTACTGGATCCTCATGTCCAGTTCTGGTTTGGTCTGTATTTGCCTACTACTATTTTGTAACTGCACTGATGTCTACCTCCAGAGGTAAGAGAGATGCTTAGTGGACCTATGAGCATTATGGTGGGATGTTGGTAAGCCACTGTTTGGTTTCTCATCCTGTTGCTACTGCTGATTGTTTTCAGTCTAGTCTGCTTTGCCAAACATTATAGTCTTTGGTAGATACCCATCTGGCCGGTTCTACTCACAACATGAAGCTCTGCTCGTGTACAGTAGTGGGTGTGGCTTTGGATATGTGTGGAGTCCTGCTTGATGATGGATTCCTTTGCCTGTTATGGAGTTCTGGTTGGGTGAGGTTCTCTCCTCAACTGCTTAGTCAGCTTGGCGGTAGTTTCTTCCATTTTCTAGCTTTGTATAGCTGCATTGCGCATCTGTCATGCTCCTTGCAGCTGGATAGCTAGTTTGTTTGTTGCTGCTATATGCAGCCTGAGGTTCTCTTCGCTTGCATGGGCAGTTGGGGACTCTGTCCTTGCTTGGTTAGTATGATTGTCGCTGCTACATGCAGCTTGGTATGATGTGCTTCTTGAAGCTGGCTGGAATTAGGTGCTGCTCCTTGCAGCTTCTTGTTGGACTATGTCCTTGAAATGCTATTGTTTGGTCGTGTGCTTGTTCTGCTGGACATGACCTTGATTCCTCTCGTGGGATTTGTTGTTGTTTTATGCAGGTTTATATTCTGAGGCTTGATTGTTGTTGCTTCATGCCGCCTAATATTCTCTTTGATTGCATAGGCAATTGGAGATTTGTTGAACTCTATCCATGGTCTGATTCGGCTGGCATCTCTAGGATCTCAATAGTATGGGTGAGGCTCTCTCCTCACATGTCTGGGATACTGGAAGCGAGCTAGCCTAAGGCGTATGGTCTGCAGGTGATGCTATATGACCTTGAATCCTCTTGTGGGTGCTGTTGCTGCTATATGCAAGTTGTGCTCCTTGTAGCTGCAGTTGGGCTTGATATGCTGAAGTTTTGATTGTTGCTGCGATATGCAGCCTGATGTCCTCTTTGATTGCTTAGGCAATTGAAGGTTTCCCTTTTAGTGGGAGCATGTTCCTCTAGGCGTTTTTTATTTTTCTTTTGCCCTGTATGAGAGCTGTCCATGTTATTGTATATGGGGTCTTATCCTCTTTCTCGGGTTGGCTTGTGCTGGGGAGAATGTTCTCCTATACTCGCCTTTTGTGTTTGCTATGATTTGTTAAAGGGAGTCTGTTCCCTTTGCTAGTGCATGTAATGTTCTGTTGGTTTCCAGCTTATACTGTAAGCTTGTCTTGCTTTTTTTTATCTATACATTTTTTACATTTGATCAAAAAACAAAAAAACCGCTCTCAGGGCACCACTCCCCTGCACCACCCAGTTGTGGTGACATTGTGTTCTGCTGCTCTGTGTTGTCATCTGGATATCTCTCTGGTTTCTGTGCAGGGTTTTAGTTTATGCTTAGCCTCTGCATGTTGTTGCTATTGGTCTTTGCTAGATTTGGGCGTAGCTGTAGAGTAGGTTCATGCAGCATTGATGTTCGTTTGTTCATGGTCGAGCGTCCAAAGTCATGACGCCTACAATTGCAACCAATCAGCTTGGTTGGAAAGAGAATCGTCTCTCTGATTCAGCCGGCTTTTGGACCCCCAAACTGATGCTTTCATGGTTTGCTTGCTGGAGCCGGTTGTGCATTTGGCCTCCTCTCTAGCTGGATCGTCTGCTGCATTGCAAGGAACCTTGTTTCCCGGTCACTGCTGGTTTTTGGTCCTCCTAGCAGACCATTAACTGCTAGTTTGTTCCTTTCTGTATGTTTATTGCCGCTTGGCTTTGATATTTGTCCAGGGAGCATGTTCCCTTAATGTTACTGTAAGCTTATCTTGATACAGTTTGTTCAAGGGAGTCTGTTGCCTTTGCCTAGATTTTCAAGTCTCTATGTTTTGCTGGTTTCCAGCTTGTCTTGTTATTTTTTATTTATAAAATTCTTACATTTAATATAAAAAAAAAAGAGCTCTCAGGGCACTGTGAGTCACATTTAGTTAATGATGATTTAGACACTAAATGTGACTTTTGGAAGATGTGTCTTGTTGGCTATATAGCTAGATGTTCTCCTGGATTTAAAGCATTGCAGAGCCTTATTGTTAACTCATGGTACTGTGAGGTATCCTTGACAATTCATAAATCTGGTGATTTTTAAATTTGCTAAAGATACTAATAAATTAAATGTCTTAGGGGTCCTTATTTAGTCTATGGCAGGCCTCTCATTTTCAGGACAATGCCAGAATACTTTGATTTTTCTTTTTTTACTATGCACACTATTCCAGTTTGGGTTAAATTTCCCAACCTCCCACTCAAGTGCTGATTTCTTAAATGTTTGTCTAAAATCGCCAGTGTCCTTGATAAACCTGTTCAAAGCGACATACTTACCTCTACCTTGTCAAGACTCTCCTATACCAGGGTGTTGGTGGAAGTTAACCTCTTATTTGATTTGCCTTACTCCATTGAAGTTACTTTGCCAAATGACAGCTTACTCCATTATTTATGAAACTCTTCCACGGTTTTGCAAACACTGTAAAACCCTTGGCCACCTTCCTTCAACTTGCCCCAAAGCTCCGCCTTCTAAAGTTCCAAGCCCACAACAGGCTCATGAAACTGCCCCTGTTCTCAACAGTACCAAAGACAGGGACTCTGTTTTCAACCGTTTGGGACCTCAACAAGGTTCTCCTATAGTTGTTTACTCAGAGGCAAATTTGCCAACCGATTGTGCTCCTCCTCCTATGCAGGTTGAGGCTGAGTGTGTATCTGAGAGTGGAGTTGCTGCTCCTAACTCTGGTGGTTGGGAACTTGTTCAGAGCAAAAGGGTTAAGCGTAAGGTTTCACCCTCACAACAACCTCATGCTGTACCGTGCCCAACCCAAGGGCATTCCCATCTGCTTCACCGGGATCATCAGCTCCCTCCTTCAGTTTCTGGTTCTCTTCCCACATCAGCTCCAGCTCCTAATGATTTAACTGGCTTTAGGACTGACAAGGGTAAATCTGTGGTTGTACCAGGTGCCCCATGCCCTCCTATGTCTCATACAGCTGGTATGCCCCCAAAGAGAAAGGCTCAGCAGCGCACGGGTGGTGTCTATGGCAGGGATGAGGGATTGCCTCCCCCTTCCTCTTCTTGATGCTCATTTGTTGTGAGTATGTCAGAGGGTTCAACAACCCTCTGCAGTATCATGTGGTTGCCAACCTCAGGAGGAAGAATACATTAGTTGTTTGTGTCTTCAATGCAGCTATTTCGGTAGGAACATGGAAGGTTTCTTCATAGTTGAGCTGTTGTAGGCAATGGACTCCTTGGCTGGTGCTGTTTCTTTCTTCGCGCTCTTCGTGGGATTGCAAGGGATAGCATGGGGTCTCGGTTTCGAGGAAACTCTACTTCGTCTTGCATGGGGCTGCCTGAGTATTCTACGTTTGTCTTCGGCTGGGCATGCTCTTCTCGGATTGGCTATTCCATCTTTCGAATTATAGGTGTTCTAGTGGGCCCTATATGATACAGGTGGCGGCTCTTGATTATGCTGGGTTTGCTGCTGGTATGATTCTGGTTTGCTCCTGGATTTTGTTCTGTTCTAGTTTGAGGGAGATTGTCCCCCTAGCCTCCCTCGGGTATTGGGAGCCCTTTTTGTTCTAGTTTTTTGTTGCAGGGTCTATTCTAGTTTTCTGGCCCTTGCCTGTTAGCTTGGTTTGGTTTCTAGATTGGAGTTCTGTTCCTGGGGTTGGTCCCCTTTTGATTCCAGGAGCCTATTCCTTGTTGTTGTATATGTCTGTACAGTTGACTAATTGATTTTCAGTGATGTTTTTTTTTTGATTTATATATTTTTTATATTTGATTAAAAAAAAAGAAAGAGCTCTCAAGCGAGATAGACTAGAGAAAGATGCTCTCTTTCTTGAAGATTTCTCCTTGCTATACGGTCCTGCAACTCCTGAGCCAATTTTGAATTTCTTTCTTCACTATTTCTTAATGGCCTGCTACGTGGCCAATGAGACACGAAATTTTGAGCTACCATTCTCTTGGATTACGCTAATTCAAGAGGGGTTCCAGTTTAACCTAATTAGATCGGGTACGGACTTGGTATTACCTCCAGCCTCCAAAGCGTCTACTGTTCCAGTTTCTTTCAATTTTCGTTCTTTTTCAACACCCAAGAACGGATCTGGGGCTAAGATTGGGGCTTCTTCTAAGTCGTGCTCTCTGGTTGATGACGGTCCTGATGGGTCAGGTGTCGTCCTCCTTGAAAGCGAACCGCTTCTTCCCCTCTTTGAGGGTGTATTCTCTGGTTTGGCTCTATCTTCTACTTGCAGAATCGGGGTCTCTCGCCTATCTGATGACAGGGTACCCATACCTTGCTCAGCCATGAAACCGCCCAGCATCTGCGCTGATGGTAGTGAAACTGGAAGCTCTCCTTGTTTAGGTACTCCCTCAGTTCTATGGATATGGCGAAGCTGCTTTTGCACTGTTTTTTGGTTTAAACTTATGGACTTCTCTGACCGAGTATGTGGCAGAGGTAGGATGTCTCCTACCCCTTCCACTATATGATGTTCATATCTGCCAATATTTTAGAGGGCTTTGTACCCTCTGTATCAACATGAGGCTTTAACCTCATGCTTTTGGGTTTTGATGCTGCTGTTATTATGGAGTTAGATTTGTGCTTCTGTTTGTTGTGGTTGCTCTGTCTCGCAGCCTATTGACTGAGTTACAGTTGTAATCAGTTGTGTACTCAGTGGGTCTCTTCCTGCTGGATGTTTTTCATCCTGCAGTGTGTTGCTGCTTTATGCAGCTGATGTGCTATTTTTCATCTTATTGAAGCGTATTAGTGTTGTTTGCTTGCTCTGGGCACTCGCTGCTTGCAAGTGTCAGCGGGAGTGATTATCAGTGGTAGCTATCCGTGTGTTGAATCTACTGGATTTTGTGGGTTCAGGCTGCTTGTCCAGTCTTCTCTTGCAGGGTGTTCTATTGGTTAGCTTTGTTGTGTTGCTGTTTAGCTCTTGGTGGAAAGAACACTGGTTGTTTGCCGTTAGCAGCTCAGCCTTTCCCCATAGGTGCTTGCAACAGTGGAGCTTGATGGAGCATGGTATAGTGGCTCCTTTGCTGCTACTATAGAGTTGATATGGTTATCTAAACGGGATGTGGCTTTCTGCTGATGCTGCCCTCTAGGTTTCTACGAGGGTCTATGGATTTTGGATGTGCTGGGTTTTGGGTGCATGTTTGGCCCTCAGTGGAGCAGTCTTGCTTTTTGTAGCTGGCTGTTGGAAATTATATTGGCTTTTGCTAGTCTTGTTGCTGCTATATGCAGGTTGTTTGCTACGCCTCTTTAAGTTGCAGCTGGGTTTTCTACTTTATCTGTGCTGCTGGAGTAGGGCTGCCTTACTATTCTGTCTTTAGCACCTTGGTGCTACTTAGTTGGCTACTTCAAATTATTCTGGAGTGGTTTTGTTTTGGCTGCCCTCCACTTCCTTGTGGAGGCTGTATTTGGGTTCTTGTGTTAATTCTGATTGCTGCGGAGTTAGTTTGGTTTGCTGGAGTTGTTGCATTGCTGCTCACTGCTCTAGCGCTGATGGTTTGGTTTGTGTGCTCCCTAGTCTACAGGGCTGTTTCCAGTTGCAAGTGCAGGTCTGATTCGGATGGCCTCTCTAGATAGCTACCCTAAACCCCAACAGATCCCTGCTGGTTCTGCTAGGAGTGGTTCCTTGCGGTTTGTTATCCCTGTTGCTGCTTTTGCTACAAGTTGTTCTCCTGGGAGATGCCTTGTGTTTTCCCTGATTTGCTTGCTGTTTGGATTGTAACCGGATATGGCCTGCTGGTTGCTTGCTCTCCTGGTTAGTTTTGTTTGCTCAAGGGAGCATGTTCGCTTGTTCTGTTTTTGGTGTGCTTGTCCTGGGGAGGCTGTTCCTCTGCTCACACCTTCTGTGTTGTAATTGTTTCGCAAGATAGGCTTCCTCCGGTTTCTCTAGGGAGTATGTTCCCTTAAACTTTCTGCATATTGTTGTGTTTAATGGTCGGGTTGCTTGTTCTGGGGAGCCTGTTCCCCAGCACAAGCCTTTTGTGTAGCTAGCTTGTTTCTCTTCTGTTCAACAAGATCTGCTTGCTTGGGTTTTGCCAAGGGAATCTGTTCTCCTTGGCTGCTGCTGTCTGTAATTATGTACTGCTGGTCTCCAGCGTCTTTTTGATTTATAATATTCTTACATTTAATCCAAAAAAAAAAAAGCTCTCAGGGCTTTTTCTGCTTGCTCCAGTTTTGTGCCATATGGGCTTTTTCTGCTACGATATAGCTCTATTTGTTGCTGCTACAAGTAGCTTGGATTGCAGTATATCACCCTTTCTGAAGCTGGTTGGATTTCATTGCTACAATGTTGTGCTGGTCTTCCAACTGTTTTTAGTGAGGATATCCTGCTATTGCTTGGGCTGGGGTTTGATTGCTGGAGTTGCATGGCTTGAGCTGGAGCTACGTGACTTCCAACCTGGCTTGCGGTTTCGTTTTGTCCAGACCTGCAGGTTCTCTGCAGATTGCTGTGATGTTGGCCTCCCTGGGGCTGATCTTGGTTACTATTTGCTAGCACTCTCCCCGCTCTTGTCCTGCTGTTTACAGGTCTTTGTTGTGGGTTCTGCAGATTGTGGTTGATGAACTTGGTATGCTGAGCTTCTTGAAGCTGGCTGGACTTGGGTGCTGCTCCTTGCAACTTGTTTTGCTGGACTCTGTCCTTGAGATGAAATGGTTTGCATGGGTGCTGCTATAGTGCTGGCTTGCAGACCTGTGTTTGCTGGTTGGGTCGCGACGCTACTGGTTTGCTGCAAAGGCTTTCTTTGCCTGTTATGGGGCATTCTTGAGGTTCTCTCCCCTTGTCCGCACACTATGCCTCTAGTTTCGTTTTGGTTCTTCTGCAGGTCTGATTCGACTGGCTTCTCTTGATCGTTGCTATGGATCCCAACAGTTTGGGTGAGGCTTTCTCCCCTCATGATTGGGCTACTGACGTAGTGTTCTCTGTCACTGCTCTACTATCCCAGTGAAGAATGTTGGATGGAGTCTGTCCTAGTAACGCACTAGCCATGTTGTGGTGCAGGGTTGGTCTACTGATGATGTGCGGATGGTCTTCTCATGATTGCCTGGTACATGGATCTGTTTGGGTGAGGCTCTCTCCCCAATTGTTAGGTCCCCATACATGTTACTGTACTAGTGCAGCTGTTCTGCTTTGTGGTTACCTGATTTTGGTTGCAATTGTTGATGCCTGGGATTGCTGCCGGTTTTTGGGACTCCAGGCTGAGGCTTCTTTGTCTGTCAATGGGGATCAGTCAGGGTGAGGCTCTCTCCCCAATTGTTTGATCTCGTCTAGATGATGGAAGCTGAAGCAGATGTGTCGGCCTGCTGCTGTCTGCCTGTAGAGGGGATCAATGAGGGTGAGGCTCTCTCCTCAATGATTTGATCTCCCCCAGTTCCTGGATGCACAGTTTTTGCAGGGTTGGGGCTTGCTGGTGCCGGTGTTGTTTGTTCTATGGAGTGGCCTTCAGTAGCTGTCGCTTCTTTGTTTGTCAGTGGGGATTAGTCAGGGTGAGGCTCTCTCCCCAATTGCTTGATCTCGTCTAGTTGATGGAAGCTGAAACAGATGTGTCGGCCTGCTGCTGTCTGCCTGTAGAGGGGATCAATGAAGGTGAGGCTCTCTCCCCAAAGATTTGATCTCCCCTAGATCCTAGATGCATAGTTTTCGCAGGGTTGGGGCTTACTGGTGCCGGTGTTGATTTCCGCCCCTTGCTATTGATCCCACCTGCTTGGGATACTGGAAGCAAGCTAGCCAATAGCGTGGTGTAGGATTGGTCTGCAAGTGATGCTGTGCGGATAGTTTCTCCTGATTGCTTGGTAAAGGGATCCGTTTTGGTAAGGCTCTCTCCCTAATTGTTTAGTCCCCTTGCATGTTGTTGTACTGGAGCTGCCGTTTGCTGGTCAGGGATCCGATTGGGTAAGGCTCTCTCCCCAACTGTTTAGTCCTCTCGTATGCTGCTCTACTAGACTATTGGTTTGCTTTTGTGGATAGTCGGTTTGTTGTTGAGCTTTGATGCCTGCAATTGCAATACTTTGGTCCTGTGTTTGTGTCTGTGACTGGCTACTGGACATGACCTTGGATCACCACTTTTGTGTTGTTGTTGCGTTATGCAGGATGTTCCCTGTTTATGTTGCTTTTGCTGCTGGTTTGCGTGGCTGCTGGAGATGACTTCCAGCCAGGATTGCTGTTTTGTTTGTCTAGGCCTGCAGGTCCTCTGCAGATTGCTTGTGATGTTGGCCCTCTTGGGGTTGGTCTTGGTTTTGATGCTGCCGGTTTTTAGGACTCCAGGTTGATGCTTCTTTGTCTGCCAGCAGGGATCAGCCAGGGTGAGGCTCTCTCCCCAATTGCTTGGTCTCGACTAGTTGATGGAAGCTGGAGCAGATGCTGTCTACCTGTAGCTGTCACGACCCGAATCCCGGGTCCATGACCGGCAACGCAGGGGCGGTGCCGGAAAGACACCCCGCCCGCGCTAAGCCTCAAAACAGACATATCAAAATAATAATTTATTCAAAAATACGCAGCATTTCATAATCTTCAGAAATATTATATTATTCAAAACTGATGAAACCAAAAGATAGTTT
>Ga0325410_1000687_pt1 | contig 35662 bp, 15 predicted proteins | sample PopdelMetagenome_16_FD_206182 | JGI IMG/M metagenome (GOLD analysis project Ga0325410, IMG submission 206182) | Populus deltoides microbial communities from Bellville, Georgia, United States - Xylem-PdIQD-R3 | ecosystem: Host-associated > Plants > Phyllosphere > Stem > Wood/Secondary xylem...
GCCAGTTCAAAGACTTGCACAGACCCTTGCACGCTGCCTGCCGAATTCGTTTCTGCCGCAGTCCATCGCTGCCGAATTCTAGGCAATGTGCCTTTGTTGGCGCGCCCCGCGCCTAGACCTCTAACAGTTATCCTCTATAATTCAATACTTTCACGTTTTATTCTAGAGTGCCTTGCTAAGAAACGACAATTTTATTAACAAAATGCTGAAAGGGTGGGTGCTCACCTCACCTCACCTCACAAAGCTATTTTTTTCATTTTTAATTATTTTAATATTTAATAGGTAAAGAATTTAATTTTATGATTTGTTTTGATTTATTTTTTATAAATTTAATCTAATTATATAATTTAAATTGTGAGTTTACCATATTAACCTGAGTTAACTCTGATCAGTTTTTTAGTTTTTTTTAAATTGATTTTTTTAAAATTTTATTTTTTAATACTAAATTAATTAGGAATTGTGTTTCATAATTTGTTTCAATTTATTTTCTATAAGGTTATCTCAACCCTATGACCTAGATCACAGGTTTGGTAGGTTGACTTTGATCATTTTTTAATACTCTCTATGAAGTTATCGTAGGCTCATGACTCATATCATGAATTTGACGGGTTAATTCAAATTGACCCAGGTTATCTTTTGTTTTTTAATTGATTTTTATTCAATTTCATTATTCAAACTTGGATTGATTAAGAATTATATTTCATAATTTGTTTTGATTTTTTTTATGAGGTTATCTTAATCTCTTAACCCGAAATGTGGATTTAACAGATTAAGCCGAGTTGACTCAGGTCGTTTTTTAGATATTTTTAATTGATTTTTTTTAATTTTATCATTTAATATTAAATTGATTAAAAAATAAGTTTTATAATTTATTTTAATTTGTTTATATAAAATTATTATAATCCCGTTATCAAGATTGTAAATTTGACAAGTTAAATAGAGGTTGATGTAACATGTTTTGGTCCATGCTGGAAAAAGAGTCTGTTATTGCAGATTGCAGATATAATCCAACATATCTATACCGCTTTTGGATTTTTCAATGATAGCTGAGTTTTACCAAATATCGACAGCTAAAAATCTTCCATTTATTATTGTTTATTATGATCGGCGATATCTAAGAACGGTCATATTCTGAATAGGAATAGGGATAGGAAGACCTCAAACTGTTAGAGTATTAACAGCTGCCAACAATTCAGGAGAAGATCTCACAACTGCCAACAAATCAGAGGAGGATTCCAAAGATTCTGCATCAACCACCAGCCTGCAGAATCGCTAGTCTAGCTAGCTTGAAATTCAAATAGCTTGTAATCTCCAGTTTATTCTCCTTCAGTTACTCAAATATTTTTTTTTTCTCTGTCTAAATATATATATATATATATATATATATATATATATATATATATATATATATATATATATATATATATATATACGAGTAAATAGAAAGAAGAGTAATGAAGTCATTCTTTTAAAAGGTGTATCTGCAGAATTCTATTTACTCTGTTTTCTTTTGTTTAATCTTTCATGGTATCAGAGCAATAGGTAAACGCCTCATTCATTCCAACACCTTCCGCACAAACATTTTTTTTTCTTATTATTCTCTTCATACTCTATTCAACAGATTCCATGACTTCCTTTAATCCCATACATTTTTCCTCTCCTTCTACTCAACATATTCAGTCCATCTCACAACCCGTCAGCAAAAAACTTGAAGGACATAATTACCTGACATGGAGTGTTCAGTTTCAAGTTTTTCTTCGAAGTCATGATCTGAATAGTATGATTGACGGTTCTGAAGAAGCACCATCCAAATTCCTTTCAGATGAATCTCCAAATCCAGCTTACATAATTTGGTTCAGAAAAGACAATTGTGTTCTAAGCTGGTTGCTAGCCTCTATTTCTGAGAAGCTGGTATCTACTGTCTATAGCTTGAAAACATCCAAACAAGTTTGGGATTCTCTTCAAACTCGATTTTCAGCTACCTCAAGGTCTCGTATTGCTCTTCTTAAGAGACAACTTCAAACTATCGTTCAAGGAAATCGTTCCTGTTCCACATTCCTTAAAGATGCTAAGCAATTAGTTGATCATCTTGCTGCTGCAGGCCAACCTGTTGATGATCAGGACTTCATCACTTTTTTACTTGGTGGTCTTCGTGCCACCTTTACTCCTTTTATTACATCTTACAATGTTGCTTGCAGGGATAAGGAATTATCTCTTGATGATTTCCAATCTGAACTTTTAAGTTTTGAAACATTAATTGAAGCACCTATTCTAATGCAAAATTAGAATTTTGCATTTGCTGCTAAGCACTCTAATTATCCAAGAAGGAAGCCTGCAGGTACTGTTACCAAATTTCAACAAATTGCTGCACCAGCACAGCCTCGTGGCCCTCCCAAACTTCACTTCAACAATGATCAAGCAGCTCCACATGAACGGCCAAATGTCAGATTTGTGATAAGCATGGTCATACTGCTTTAGATTGTTTCCAGCGCTTTAATTTTTCTTTCCAAGGCAGGAGACCACCATCTGAGTTAGCAGCCATGGCTGCTGAAGCCAATAACACCTTTGAACAACAAACTTGGTATGCGAACAGTGGGGCTAATGCTCACATTACTGCCAATGCAGCAAATTTAACAACTCTTCAACCATATGATGATCTTAAAACTGTCCAAGTAGGCAATGGTTCAGGTTTGATAATCAAAAACACTGGCTTTTCTTCTCTACATACAGATCATACTTCCTTTCAGCTAAATAAAGTATTTCATTGTCCTCAAGCTACAACCAATCTGTTATCCATTAACCAACTTTGCCTTGATAATGACTGTTATTTTATTCTTACCGGGATTGATTTTTGTGTTAAGGAGAACAAGACAGACAAACTACTGCTCTACGGGCTGGTTGAGGATGGCCTCTATCCAATCAATGGGAACAAGAATTACATCAATAAATTCCGCTGTCTCACTTCCAAGTTAGGAACAAAAGTCACCAAGGATCAATGGCATGATCGCCTTGGTCATCCTGCTGATTATATATTAGAGTATTTGTCTTCTTTCCTGCAAATAAAAGGCCAGCAAAAAAGGTCTAGTATCTGTTGTTCTTGCCAACTAGGAAAAGCTAAGCGATTACCTTTTAATGACTCCAACAGACAATCCACAAGACCTTTAGCTTTAATCCACACTGATGTGTGGGTATCTCCTGTCACTTCAGTTGGAGGTTGTCGCTATTATGTTTTATTTGTTGACGATTTCAGTCGTTTTACATGGCTGTATCCCATGCGTTTCAAAAGTGATGTTCTTTCAGTTTTTCAAAAATATAAAGCTCTTGTTGAAAATTTATTTTCTTGTTCAATTCAGCAATTGCAATCTGATAATGGTGGAGAATATTTATCTAAGGATTTTCAAATATTTTTAGCACAAAATGGCATTTTTCATCGATTAACATGTCCTTATACATCTCTGCAAAATGGTATAGCTGAACGGAAACATAGACATATTCAAGAAATGGGGTTAACTCTTTTAGCAAAAGCCAGTCTTCCTAATTGTTACTGGGTAGATGCTTTCTTGACATCAGTCTATTTGATCAATCGCTTACCGAACAAAGTTCTTAAAAAACTATCACCATATTTTGTTCTTCATAAAACTATGCCTAGTTATTCTGAACTTTGAACCTTTGGTTGTGCCTGTTACCCTTATCTCAGACCATATGAAAATCATAAATTAGCTTTCAGAAGTAAACAATGTATTTTCATAGGATATTCAAATCAACAAAAGGGGTATCGTTGCTTAGACTATAGCACAGGCAGAGTTTTTATTTCGAGACATGTAGTCTTTGATGAAAACACATTCCCTAACTTGGACAGATGTCAATCCTCTACCAGCCACACAAGCAATCAGTTTATCGGTATGTCTTCTTTACCTCTATCATTTCCTCTACCTTCAATTGTTCACAACTTAAATGTTCTTCCAGTTGCTTCATGTTTAGAACTCATACCTCCAACACCTATATTACCCGAGCATTCGACCTTACCAGCACCTGATATTCTTACCTTACCCGAGCATTCAGTTTCTCCTACACCAGAACCTGCATTACTTGTCACCTCTCCTCTGCCTACTAATAATCTTCAAATAAATATTCCTACCGACACTCACTCTGAGCCATCTCCTATCCCACCTAGAGAAATTCTTACCAGGTCTAAAACAGGTAAACTCAAAGCTAAAGAATTTCCTGGTTTTAAAACATTCTTTGCTACCCGCCATCCTCTGTGTCTTCTCCAGTATCATTATTGAATCTGAACCTACCTGTTTTACAAAGGCAGTAACTAAACCAGAATGGCGCGCAGCAATGAGTTGTGAATTTGATGCATTGATGGCTAATGGGACATGGTCTCTTTGCCCAAGGCCATTGAACAAACGTGTTGTCCATAACAAGTGGGTTTATAAGATTAAAAGACATCCTGATGGACATGTCGAACGCTACAAGGCCAGGCTTGTAGCTAAGGGGTTTGATCAAATTTCTGGTATTGATTACTATGATACCTTCTCTCCCGTAGTGAAACCTACTACAATACGGTTAGTTTTGGCTCTTGCTGTCTCTTTAAACTAGAATATTAAGCAGTTGGATGTTTCCAATGCCTTTCTCCATGGCATTTTGGATGAAGAAGTATACATGGAACAACCGAAAGGCTATGAAGATGATAATTTTCCAGAACATGTATGTCGCCTGCATAAATCACTCTATGGCCTTAAACAAGCCCCTAGAGCTTGGTTTCAGCGTCTCTCGCAGCAGCTCATTGACTTTGGATTTTTAGAGTCCAAAATGGATTATTCTTTATTTACCTACATTACAGACACTATCCGTATTTTTGTATTAGTGTACGTTGATGATATCATTATCACAGGTTCCAACAGAGAAGCAATCCACCACTTTATTGATAAACTGAAGACAGAGTTTCAAGTTAAAGATTTGGGTGAATTGAGCTACTTCCTTGGTATTGAAGCACTAAAAAATCAAGATGGCTTGCACCTGCGCCAAGCTAAATACATCACTGATCTACTGGACAGAACAGGTATGATTGGTGCAAAACCTTTAAATTGTCCATCTTTTTCTGGTACAAAGTTGTCGTCTGCTGCTGGTGACATATTACATGATCCAACTGCATATCAAAGAATTATGGGTGCTCTTCAATATTGCACCATCACCAGACCAGACATAGCCTATTCAGTAAACCAGTTATGCCAATTTATGCACTGTCCTTGTGATATACATTGGAAAGCTGTAAAACGTGTACTCAGATATCTAAAAGGCACTATAGATATTGGTCTTTATTATGTTCCAGGAGACATCACGTTGAATGCCTATTGTGATTCAGATTGGGCAGGAAATCCAGATGACAAACACAGCACAACTGGCTATGGGGTATTTCTAGGCCAGAATCTCATTTCCTGGAGTAGTAAAAAGCAAGGGGTTGTCTCTAGGTCAAGTACTGAGGCTGAGTACAGGAGCTTGGCTCATACAACTCCTGAGTTGTATTGGCTTCGTATGGGTTTACAAGATTTGAAAATCACGTTGCCTACAGCTCCAAGTTTATGGTGTGACAACATAGGTGCTATTGCCTTGGCTTCTAATCCTGTTTTTCATGCATGAACAAAACACATAGAGATTGACTATCATTTCATTCAGGAGGAGGTGGTTAATCATGATATCCATGTTAAACATATTTCAACACAAGAACAGATTGCAGATGTTTTTATGAAAGGTCACTCTGCCACTCGGTTTTCCTTTCTCAGAAGCAACCTGTCTGTGCGTCTCCTCCCCAACAGTTTGAGGGGGGTGTTAGAGTATTAACAGCTGCCAACAAATCAAGAGAAAATCTCACAACTGCCAACAAATCAGAAGAGGATTCCAAAGATTCTGCATCAACTACCAGCCTGCAGAATCGCTAGTCTAGCTAGCTTGAAATTCAAATAGCTTGTAATCTCCAGTTTATTCTCCTTCAGTTACTCAATTATTTGTTTGTTATCTGTGTAAATAAATCTATATATTTACGAGTAAATAGAAAGAAGAGTAATGAAGTCATTCTTTTAAAAGGTGTATCTACAGAATTCTATTTACTATGTTTTTTTTTGTTTAATCTTTCATAAACTATGACTCCATTTCAATGTGTTTTTATTTAAATGGAAAAATTTCAATGTGTTTTTATTTAAATGGAAAAAACAAATGATGCACTTGTATAAACTTAAATGATGTTTTTGTATCACGTGTCTGTTTTTAATTGTCTATTAGAAGAGGTATTTTTATTTTTATTTTTGTATTAATTTTACTATTTTTATTTTATTATAAGGATTATGTTATTTTAATTTCTTTTGCATATAGCTTATTTTCTTTTTCATGTCTGGTTGGGTGCGCCATATAAACCCAGCTGAAATATTATTCTATTCATTTACTTATCAATTAAATATTCTCTTTAAGTAAAATTTTTTTAATAAAAAACACACTAATTATAGAAATTTAATTGGTTTTGCATCCGACTCACTAATTCTTGCAAGCTCCATCAATACTGAAAGATAAATTTTATTTCAGACCACTTCGATCTATTGTTCGTATCTGTTTAATTTCCTTTTCAACACTACATATGCAACCTTATAGTTTTTTAGCTTATGTTTATTCAAGATTATGTGCTTTTAGGCTGGCGAAGCAAGCAGTCTCTTTTCAAGCACCGCGCGTGTGAGCTTTCTTGTGAGAATGATCAGAAAGTGAGCTTTGGTTAAGTGAAGATCAAGAATAAACGAGAGGCTGGTGCAGGCAATCGTAAAAACTTCAGCGATCTTGTATTCATGAGGCTCAAATTCAACATTTTTCAGTATCCTGTTGTGGTTCAACAGAAGACTAGACACCTGGTTTTGTGTAGTTATAAATATGAAGTACTGCTCAATCTTGGTTTGAGCCAGTTTTGAATTATTAAGGAAAATTAGTGTGTTTTATATATGAGAATGACATGTAAATTATGTTTTAATAAATAAAGGATTAAATAGATGTTTTTATGATAGAATGAGATTAGGAAGTATGAAAAAGTTTTGGGTATTGTATGAATTGAAAAAAAAAACTAAAAATTGAACTTAACATTTCATGAATTGTACAAAATGATATACGGACTAGGATTACCAAACGATATGGTCCTTCGGTTGATAGGAATAATAATAAAGTTGGCTACTATCTAAATCCTTTTGATCAAACTGGTCACTATTTGTTTTATGCTTGGCACATTGCACTCGGGATAACTAAAAACCTCTTTATATCTTGAGATATTTTATTTCCAATATAACTATGAATGTGATTTCATTTTAAAATTACGACCGAGTGCACCCAAGGCTTGGCAATATATGCCAAGCCTAACCGTCGCTAGGTCTGGCTAGCTTTGGACACAAAACCTCTTTACTATGGTGTGTTTGTATTCAGAAAAATTATATCCGTATGTTTTTCTTGATTTAGTATTTTTTGGTAAAGACATATAAAGATATAGTGATAAAATTTTGGTTCATTAGATACCAAGCATTTTTATGTTTGTTGAGATAATGAAATCTAAATTCTTTAAAACCTCTTTATGTCTTGGGATATTTGATTTCCAATATAACTATTGATGTGATTTCATTTAAAAATTAGGACCCAGCACACCTGGGGCTTGGCACATTGTCAAGCCCAACCATGACTGGGTCTGGCTAACTCTGAACACAGCGCCCCTCCACTAAGGCATGTTTGTATTCAGAGAAATGATACCCGTATGTTTCTCTTTTTTTAGTATTGCTTTGTTTAAGACATGTAAAGATATACTAATAAAATTTTGATTCATCAATACCATGCATTTTTATGTATGTTGAGTTAATGAAATCTAAATTCCTAAAAACCTCATTCATGTCTTAGGATATTTGATTTCTAATAAAACTATGAATGTGATTTCATTTTAAAATTAGGACTTAGCGCACCCTGGGCTTGGCATATTGCCAATCCCAACCGTGGTTGGGTCTGACTATTGGCTACACACAAACCCTATACCAAAGGCTCTACGCGCTAAAACAAGAAGGTAAATCAGTTAACAAATATACTGATGAATTTTACCAATTAGTAGCTACGAATAATTTGGCAGAAACCAAAGAGTAACTGGTGGTGGGGTAACTAAGTGGGTTATGATAATCTATACAGGACGTGTTGTGCCGATAATATTTGTGAATAGTTTTGGAGGTGTATCAAAGGACCTTGACAATGGATAAGTAGCAAGTTAATAGGGCTATTAACATAAATTTCTGGGGGGAAATGAATAATATAAGAGAACACAACAATAACCAGAGGATGATGACCATCCTATCCAAGCCAACTAAACTCAGTAGACTCCACAGATAATAAGTCAGGGTTTTGTTTTTTATTTCAAAATTTGTTTTTATAGATATAAAGAATAGAGCATCAAGCTAATGAGTGTAACAAATCTTAGAGTTATCCGAGTAAGAATATGTTGATAGAGGAATTTGTGGATGTGGCTGATATTATTTATAATGACTCAAATAGTAGTGAAGAGATTTTGCATGGAGATAATGGTACTACCTTTGTCATTCTAAAGAATTTGTTGATGCCCAATGTGATTCAAAAAAAGATTGATAGTGCATTATTATTTTATATTCTATATGGACCAGAAAATATAAGGTATGTAGCTTGATAATGGAAAATGGTAGATTTTAGAATGTAGAGTCAACGAGGGTAGTAAAAAAACTCCAGCTAGCAACTGAAAGTCATCCTAAGCCCTACAAACTAACATGGATGAATAAAGACATTAAGGTAATTATTGATAGTGTATAATGTGATGTGATATTGATGGATGCATACCATGTTCTGTTAGAGAGGTCATGGTAGTTTAATATAAGTTTTATTCATGATAAGAGGAGGAATATGTATACCCTCAGTATTAAGATGAAATGTATAGTATTGGCATCTATAAAGAAGAAAGTGGAGCTAAAAACTAAAAAGATGAAGAATATATTGTCTTTATCATAGTTTATAGAGAAAATGAGTAAACGAGTAGTTTATACCCTAATACTTAGTAGTAGTAATTCAAGAAGAGGATGATGTTGATGAAAGTACTAAAAAAATAAAAGATATGCTAATAGAAAGTACATATTTGATGTCAAAAGAGTTGCCCCAAGGATTGCCTTGTATAAGAGAGATACAACACTGGATTAATTTGGTTCTAATTATAGTTTACCAAACAAACCAACACATAGGTTTATCCCAATAAAAGCTAAAGAGTTGCAAAGGTAGGTCTCAAAAGTGTAGAATAAAATTGATGGATGAGTGGAAAACAACCTTTAAAACACAGGATGGGTTGTATAAATTGATGGTTATATAGTTTGGAAAGTCCAATGCTCATAACACTTTTATAAGGTTCATGCATCAGGTGTTGAGATCATTCATAGACATATTCATTATGGTTTATTTTAAAGACATCCTGATTTATAGTCTCACTCCAAAGTCTTATTTAGAGCATCTACTAGTTGTCTCTAACACTTTACAGAATAAGAAGTTATTTATCAACTACAAGAAGTGTAAGTTGTTCACTAGTAATGTTATTTTTTCTAGATTTTGTTATATTAATGGATGGATTTCAGGTTGATCTTTCAAAGTCATGATGATTGTAGAATGGCCAACGCAAAAAAATGTTCTATAAAGTTTAGAGTTTTCATAAACTTGCATCATTCTACAGAAAATTCATTTAAGATTTTAGCTCTTTGATTGCATTCATTAGAGAGTCCTTAAAGGGAAGAAATTCCCAGGGATAGATGATGTCAAAGATAAGTTTTAGCTAGTGAAGCAGAAGATGATTAAAGCTTTTGTATTTGCACTTCTTGACTTTGACAAACTATTTGAATTCAACTCTGATGCATCTTGGATAGGCCTTAAAGGTGTTCTTATCCAAAATGGACAACCAAATGCCTTTTTTAGTGAGATATTATCTAGTTCAAATAAAAACTACTCTACATATGATCTAGAGTTTTATGTTATTGTTCAGGCTCTAAAGCATTGCAAAATTACCTTTTATAAAAGGAGTTTATTCTAATCATAAATCATGAAGTTTGAAGTATATAAATAGGTAGTATAGGTTAAGTCATTGGCATACAAAGTGGGTGTCTTTTCTTTCAGAGTTTACCTTTTTATTGATGCACTAATATAGCAATCTTAACAAAGTAGCTAACACCCTCAGTAGATGAGTTACCCTGCTCAGTTCTATACATGCCTAGGTGATGGGGTTTGATGCTTTTGAGATTTATAGTCAGGTGACTCTTCTTTTGAGTAAGTTTATATAGAATTGGTGGATGAAGGTAACTGAGATTACGTATGCTTGTGAATTGTCATTTATGAGTTGCATTGTGAGAAATACTATGAGCGTGATAAAACAATAGCCTTGATGTCATTAAATTATTATTGGCCTAAGTTGTTAAGTATCTAGTTTTGTAAAAAAATGTACTATTTATTAAAGGTCTTACAGTTCCTTATCAAAAGTGGGGCTATATACTCAATTGCTAGTTCATGATGCTTTATGGTTTGATGTTAGTATGGATTTTGTGTTGGGTTTACCTCATACCTAACAAGCAATGGATTCTCTCTTCTTCTTTTTTTTTTTTTTGGACAAGTTCTAAAAAATAATCCATTTCATAACAAGTTGAAAGACATGGTTGCATCCTAGATAGCCCACATATACTTTAACGAGGTGATTTTCTTACATGGTATCCCTAGGTCTATCATTTTAGACAGAGATGTGAAGTTTATGAGTAACTTCTGAAAGAGATTATGGGGAAAGCTAGGAACCTAGTTGAATTTTAACAGTGCTTATAATCCTTAAACAAATGGACATATATAGGTGGTTAACTGTAACCTTGGATGCTTGATGTGAAGTTTGGTGGAAGAATAGCCAAAATAATAGGATATCACCTTCTTTGAGTAGAGTTTGCTTATAACAGGTCTCAAAATTTTATCTCCCAATCGAGTCCATTTGAGATACGGTACAAACAGAATCCTTCTAGTGTGATAAAATTAACAAATGTTCCTCGTATTAGATGATTGAGTGTCCAAGCTGATGGTACGTAAATTACTTATAAGGTAAGTAAAACAATACAAAATATATGGCCCTAACCGATATCCATCAAAAAAGAGTGGTGTTTAAGGTAAGTAATTGTGTGTGGGTAGTACTCACTCGTGACAAGTTTCTAGTAGGAGATTATAACAAGTTGATGAAAAAAGAAATAGGCCCTTGCCAGGTGTTGTAAAAAATTAATTATAATGCTTATAGACTTTACCTTTCTAGCCATCTGAAAAATTTTGATGTCTTTAACGTGCAACATTTGACATCTTATTTGAAGAAAGAATAGAACTCAAGGACTGGTTCTCTCTAACCAGAAGAGAATAATGCAGCCAGGCTTGTAGAAACTAAAGGTTTTGTGCAGTCAGTGGGCATCTACTATAGCTAGATGAAGATTTGCCACAAACAATCTATGTGGATGAACTAATAGATGCTTTTATAAACCAGTAAGATGAAATTGAAAAAACAATATTTTAAAAAAGAACAAAAAAACCGACTAGGATCCATCTAAGTCAATTAGCCAAATTTGCAATCTGAGTGTGAGAACATGATAAGGTTGTAGAAACAAATTGAATAAAATAATGAAGCTTAATTCTTAAACCCATCAAATGTTAAAGGACAAAATTAAAAAAAAAACAACATAAAAAAACTTGAGTCAACTCAAGTTAACTCGGATCAACATGTCAAACTCGTGATTTAAGACATGAAATTGTGATATTGAATGATGAAATTAAAAAAAAAATTAATTTTATAAAAGACCTAAAAAAAGAGTCTAGTTAGGCTAATCTTCCAAACCAATAACTTGGATCATGAAGCCTGGATTATCCAATGGATGGAAAACCCAAAAAATTCAAGAAGTCAAAATCCTAATCGACAAAATGGTCAGGAATAAAATTTTAAAAAAAAAATTAAAAAGGATTCAAAACAAAACTAATAACATCAAAAGAATAAGGACCAAATTTGATATTAAAACTAAATGAAACAAAATATTGAGGGATAAAATTGAAAAACAAAATCAATTTAAAAAAAGGATAAAAAACAAAACAAATAGAAATCAAAAGAATTATGATCAAATTTGATACTAGAATAAAATAATATAACACCTTTAACTTTTCCAGGCCAACACAATTTTTTAGGAAAAGAGACTGAAATGAGGGAGAGAAAAAAAACAAAAAGTCATTAAAGCCTCATCGTTGCACTGTTGCGCACACGTAACCCACCACCAAAAAGGTCTCATTGTGGCAATTCAAATGCATCCACGGATGGTGGTGGTAAGCCATCAAAAGAGGTTGTACATGCCTTAAAAGCATGACAATCTCTCCCCACACACTAGCATGTTCAATGCATAAACCAGCCAAGTTGTCCTGGTTGACTTTTCAATCCTGAATATTTTCTTTTTTGATGTGTTGATGATGTGTTTTTGGGTTGGAATGACTAAAAAATTGGGTTTTTTTAGACAAAAGAGTCATTGTCTTAATTTTCTAATCACCATAATGGTGTCTGAAATCTAAACAAAAGACACATAATAAGCCCTAAGGGTCGTTCGCACCTTTAAAAAATTTAAAAATAAATAAAACCAAGCCCAAGCCCTCAAGCTTAGGCTTAAATGTCCACCTATGTGCCTGAGTTTTTCATTACAATAGCTTAGGAGCATTGGGTCATAGGCCCACGATCATGGGATATATATTATTGAACCCAGTTGTATTCATTACCTAGATTATAGGTTTGGCGAATCAAGACATGAAACTCGGGCCATTATTTTTTTCTAATATTTTTTTTAATTGATATATTTCTTAATATGTCTCTTATTTTAAATAACTTTTAAATATATGTTTCAATTAATATCCTTCTTTGTGATTATTATTTTTGCATATTTAACTCTTTTTGGATAAAGATTTTTGTTAATGGTGTTATGTGTATTTAATGTTTTAGAAGATTATTTCGATTCATCTATAATTTTTTTTCTCTTTTGCATAGATGAAATTTATTTTTTAAAATAAAAAAAAAATTATATAATTATTATAATATGTGCAGCCTTGTATAATATTTGTTTTCTAATATATTTTTTCCTTTTGTTTTGCTCATTCAATTTATTGTGTTTTTATTTTTATTATTTTTTAATTAAATAAAAAATAATTTTAATAAAAAATTCAATAAATACAACCGAAAAAATATTTCATCTTGTGAAATTAAATATTTTAATCTATATTTGTTTCTTGATTTTTGAATGTTATTTTTATTTGTTGTTAATAACTTTTTTTTGTTTATTAACACGTATAATTCTTAATTTATTTGATTATATATATGTATAACTTTTTGATTTACATTTAAATTTTTTTTATTTGTAAAAACATGTCAAAAAAGGCTTACATATAATTTTTTTTTGTTAAAGAAAAATATATCTGCCCAGGTCAAATAGCAAGTATATTCACGCATAAGTGGTAGATTTTCCCTCGAAATAATATCTTCCTTGCTCACACAATAAAAAAATTAAAAAAAGAAAGAAACTTTGTTGATATAAAACATGTTTTTGTGTGTCATATGGGAATTGGTTAACTCAAAGATAAGGTGATCGAAATCTGATTCTGTCAAAATATCAAACACCCTGGTAAGTCAGGCAAGGTAATCAAGCACTGGGCATTGTAGATATCATATACCATCGATTTTCTAACATCTCATTCTAAAACTAAGTTCAATTTGCATTGTAGTTGTGATCGTTTCCGCATAAGTTCAAATCCCTCATTGTTTCTTCTACAAAGAAAATTAATGACAAGAAGAGATTATTATTTTTTTATAATCAACCTAACAGTTAAACATAAAACAACTTGTAGATCAAACAACTATTCTATATACTTTTTGATAATAAAAGCGATGGATCTAGTGCCAACGCAGCTAGAGGTAACTAAAAAGGGCAGTTAACCATCTAATAGATAATTCAATGGTAAGAAACTTGAGATGATCTTATACTCGAGCCCTATGATTGCTAATATTGATGGCCACTGGAAGCTTACCTAGTCGTTAACTTCAAGATCCGTGGAGATTAGTCGAGGTGCATGCAAGCTGCCCAGACACCCCACATGAAAAGAAAGAAAAAAAGAAGAAGAAGCCTGGAGTTATATACCCATTATCTTGTTATCCGAGGGTGTAAACTAACCCTTTTGTTTGACTGTTTGAGAGGCCACATGAAAGCTGTCCTGGAAGGATGACAAAGGCATTGAAAACTCCCACATTCTCCTTCCTAAAGCACCGATGTTTCGAGCATTGATGATCATTGTATTTGAATCCAAAGGGTCTTGTTTTATTATTTTATTCTAATGACACAACAACCATTGGCATAGTTCTGATGTTTTGAGTGCTTCAATGGATTTTCATGATAAAAAATAATTGTTGAGGATATGTTCAGGAGATCATGACCAGCAACTGATATATTGGTAATATTAGAGCAGGAAATCGCTTATAACTTTCAGCATCTTATACCTCCTGCTCAAACAATCACCTCACTTTTAATCTCAGAGTGGGATAAGAAAATGAGCTGGTCTGGACGGGGCTGGTCATGTCATCTTCTGCCTCCTCGTGTTGAATTTCATTATCAACTTACTTTCTCGCAATCATGCTCCGATGATGAAAGCTCTGCTTTACTCAAACTTAAGGATGGTTGCTTGGAAGGCTGGAACAGATTGCTGTTCGTGGGATGGAGTCTCATGTCATGGAGTCACAGGTCATGTTATAGCTCTTGGCATTAGTTGCCGTGGTCTTAGAGACAACCTCAATCCCACTCTTCCAACTTTCAGACCTTCGGAGACTAAATCTTGCTTTCAATTATCTTAACCTTTCAAACACATGGTTCTTAGGTCAAGTCCCATATAAAATCTCTCACTTGTACAAATTGATCTCTCTCGATCTATCTTTTAATGGACCATTGACACTAGAAGGCCCAGCTATGAAAATGATTGTCCAAAACCTTGCTCTAGTAAGAGAGATTTTCCTTGATTATATAAATGCTCAGTTGATCTTGGTTCTTTGATGAACCTTTCTTCTTCTTTAACTTCCAATTTGCTTCAACAACCATTTCCAACTCCTTCGCAATCTATGTATTCTTTTAATAGCAAACAATAAACTGACTGGAGAAATCCCACCTTGGATTTGCAGTATCACCACCTTCCAGATCATTAACTTATCTAATAATAGTTTGAGTGGCAACATTCCACAGTGCTTGGGGAGCTTTTAGTACTGAACTATCCGTGTTGAATTTGGGGATGAACAACTTCCATGGCACCATTCCTGAAACATTTACAGAGGCAAATAAAATAAGAAGTCTTGACTTGAATGCCAATGAGTTAGAAGGATCATTACCACGATCCTTAGTTAATTGCAAAATGTTGGAAGTCCTCGATCTAGGAAACAATTACATACATGCCCAATTGGCTGCAAACTCTTCCTAGGCTGCAGGTTCTGGTGCTTCGCTCTAACGGACTCCATGGTTCCATAGATAATCCCATTGTGATATCTCCTTTCTCTAGTCTGAGAATCATTGATCTCTCACATAACGAGTTCACTGGCCTTCTGCAAATTTTCAAGCTATGAAGAAAGTGGATGAAGTTAAAGCTACACCCGAGTATTAGGGGGGGACTATATTATCAGGATTCTGTGGTTTTGACGATGAAAGGGACTGAGGTTCCAATGGAGAGAATCTTACAGCCATTGACCTAACAAGCAATCAATTTGAAAGACAGATTCCAGAGGAAGTCGGACTTCTTAGTTCACTCGTAGTCCTTAATTTTTCAATGAACAGCCTTATTGGTCAAATATCATCATCGCTTGGGAACCTGAAAGCACTAGAATTTAGATCTATCATCAAACAGGCTTAGTGGAGACATTCCTGAACAATTAACAAAGCTGAACTTTCTCGCAGTACTTAGCCTCTCATATAACCAGCTTGCAGGCCCAATTCCTCGAGGCAGTCAATTTGATAACTTGCAGATTGATTCATATGTTGGAAACTTGAGGTTGTGCGGATATCCATTATCAGTGAAATGCAGCAATGATGTGACCCCACAGCCCCCACCATTCCAAGAGAAAGAAGATCTTGCAAGCTTATTCAATTGGAAGTTTGCAATGATAGGTTATGGATGTGGGCTGCTGGTTGGACTGATCATGGGATTTATTGTATTCTCAACAGGAAAGCCACAATGGTTCGTAAGGATGGTCTAGGTTGAACAATAGAAATGGTAAAGAAAGACGAAGAAGATTATTCATAAAAAAAACTTGTACTCTCAGGCTAGGATTGCATGCTTCCCTATCTGTAGAACAGCTAGTTATTGTCCATTTCCTTTCAAGTTGTCTTACCTAGCTAGTCTTCTTGTCAGTCAAAAATATGAAGAAATGATTGAAGGATAGAATTTTCATCAAAAAGAAGCTCTACCAAAATGTATTTGTTTGTTTCTCTTCACTTTTATTAGTGCATTGCCTTCTAAACAAGAACAGCAACAATCACGCTGTTTCTTTACCGTCACATATAGCGTCCTACAGTAAATAGCATTCATAAGAAGGAATGCTGTTTTATGGCCTTACGAAGATAGGACTTAAAGGTTGTTCAGTCTATCTGATGATTCATTTTCAAGTTCACTATCATCAAGCCATCCTAAGGATTGAAATCTATTGTATTTTTCCTAAATTAAATAGTTCTAATCAAACACGTAAGGACTCACAAACCAAGATTTTTTCTGCTACAAAAAATATTCTTTCCAGTATCATCTATGTCATAATTCAAAACAGATGGGACTGGTAATGACTACCAAATGGACCTGGATTGCTCCAAGTTCTCTACACTTGACAAAAGTTTTGTTAATGGGTTCCCAAATATGATAATTTTCACTGCCTGTGAACAGACTTCATTGAAATTCCCGTGAAGGGAGATCCAGCACATTATAGCTTAACCCACAAACGTCCATATTATCAAAAGGTCACATGAGTACCTTGGGTCTTGCAAAAGGATATGATACGACTGCTTAGTTCCAAAGAACTGAACTTTCAACATCTATTTATCATACGGTTCCTTGCAGAAAAATAAATGAATATATCCATTTATATTGTAAAGTTGAGTCAGAGTTATCCAAACTCAAGAATCAAGTTTGTGTGTGTTTAATTATGTATATACGTATACATACATGTATAGCACCTATAAACTTGCCATAGAAATTCATTTAACTTCGTAGCATGTACGGTATACCTTCTAACTCTTCTAACTGAATACAGCCCAATGCACCCAATTTTATTCCATGCTTAATGCAAGACATTCTGCAAACAGAACCCAATTTCCAAAATTATAAAATACTCAAGAAAAAGTGGCTAATAAATAAATAGAGGAATCCCATGATTCCTGAAAGCTTTGGCGTAGAACATGAATTCAAAAGTGCACAGATCGATTGATTTATGCAAAGCCAAGGGCTATAACATTATCAGAAAGTTTTTGTAATTTAGACAAATGAACATCTGTGTAAGGTGTCTTTCAGTCAAGTAAGAGAAACCTCCCTATATGAAACACACATCGAAAGAGAGAAGTGCAAATACCAGGAAAGAGAGACATGAAAAACAATGATGGTTAAATTATAAGTAGACTACCTCGAGTATGTGATGGAAGAGAAATATCAGATTAGATCATTCCGGAATACTGAGGGACAGCCATGTGTCAATCATATCTTTGGATGCACCTAAACCAACTCAGGTATGAAAGGAAAGAGAGTGAATAATATAGTTGAAGGTCATTCAACAACTCATCATGTTTGCAGGAAACAGAACTTAGATTGCACGAAGAACAGATAAACCAAGAAGAGATACTTAGTCAATTGTAGACTGTAAAAGGTGTCCACTGATAGTCACTGAAGTTCCTTGATACATCCCACATAAGATTCCAATAACTGCAAGGACAAGGAACCCTGGCATATGTTACCTTTCCCGTCCCAACAGCCAGAAAAAATGATGCTGAAAGCAAAAATGACCAGGGCAAATCTTAATCAAAATGAATGGGTACATTTTCAGAGGATCACTATAATAATTGTTCATAATAGGAATTTAACTGAAAATGCAATCCCAAGAAAGATCTAACTCAAAGGCAGCTTTCACAAAAGAGAAAGAATCTATATGTGCAGCAATAATTTGGACAATACCTGGACAAAGATTTCCAATGACATTCTGAAAGCTTAAAGATCCAAAGGCTTCTTAAAAGGAGACTGTCTTGGAATCAGAAAGGGAACTGAAATACTCATCAAATAGCACAACCCAATTCTCATAGGAGACATCCATATTTTCATAACAACCAGATTCAGTAACTTTCACTGCGAGTCAAAATCTTGCAAAGCCTGATGTCACTTTTTAATTTATGGACCAGTCCGACAAATAACTTTGCAGCCAGAAAGAAGTACACAGTCTGTACCCTAAGTGTTTGCGAGCATGTAGGAATGCAAGGAGCGGGAAAACACACAATCATGCATGCGATAAATCTCTTACTGCTGTTCACTCACATAAGAAGAAATTAAATCAATTACGTGCCTCATCAGAAAATAACTGAATAGAATATTATTGTCCTGGTGTCAGTTCATAACATCTATCAAACTATCAACGAGGTTAAATGAACTAGAGAGTTTATCATCCTTGAATACCATGGCAACAGCCATCCTCCATAAATCTACATTGATAAGTTTTCCCTTTTCCAGAGTATTAAAAGCTGACCTTAACAAATCTTCATTCTTTCCCTCACACAACCTATTAACAAACTTGCATATACTGGCAGAACAAGGAACAAAACCCTTGAAAATCATTTCATCCAAAATAAATGCTGCTTCCTTGAACTGCATCCCATTGCAAAACCCGTCAAAAAGAATCCTATAGGAAACAACATCAGGAGCACAGCCACGTCTTGGCATATCTTCAAATAAATCATTTGCTTCACCCCTTTTCCCTTCTTCAAACAGTTCTCGAAGTATCACATTGTAGCTGATAACATCAGGCTTACACCCTTTCTCCACCATCTCATCCAACAATCTATAAGCTGCTTCAAAATCCTTATCCTTACAAAACAAATTAATAATCACATTGTAAGTTACAGTATCGGGTTTGTACCCACGTTCTTTCATGTCCTCCCAAACACCTAAAGCCTCTTCCTTTCTCCCAGACCTAAAAAGCCCACTAATCAAAGTAGAATAAATTGCTGGATCCAACTCAATTTTATTTCTAATCATCTCCTTCTTAAGCTTAAAAGCTAAACTTAACTCGCCATTCTTACAAACCCCCTTAATCAATGACGCATAAATATAAGCATTAGGATACACCCTATAGACCTTAACCATATCCGTCTTCAGCTTAAAAGCCTCCTTCAACCTCAAATGCAAACAAAACCCATAAATCAAATTACCAAATGTAATCACATTAGGACTAACACCTCTATTAGTCATTTCATCAAACACCTTGGACGCATCATCTAATCTCCCACTCGCACAAAACCCACGAATCAATAAATTATAGGTACAAGCATCTGTTTTCCCAAATTTCACGATACCCACAAAAAGTTCCCTCATTTTATCAAAATCCTTGCACATCAAGAATACACTTAGCAAGGAATTATACGATTTTACCGTCCTTTGGACACGAAACGAAGGCAATTCATCGAGCAGTTTGAGTGCATTTTCAGGGAGGCGAGCACGGCCATAGAAATTGATTATGTCGCAAAAGAGAGCCTCTTTAGGGATGAAAAGGGTTTCTTCTTTGAGTTGGGCAAGGATTTCTTGCATTTCATTGAACATTTTAGCACGGCCAAGCTTGGTAATGATGAGGTCATAAGAGAGAAGAGAGTAGCGAAAGGGTTTCGACGGGGTTTTTGGGTTTGGATTTTTAAAGAGTTGAAGAGCGAGTTTAGGGTCTTTTTGGAGACGAAGAAGAGAGGCTAGCCTGAAAGGGGTGATGGGTCTTGATGGGTTCATATTTGCTGGGGCTCTCCTCTGTCCTATGTATTTGTTTGATAGATGACCTACCTGATTTCTATATTCCCGCCAAAAAGAGGCAGAGAGGGAGGAGAAGATCGATAGGCGACATGTAGTTTTATCACTTGAAATGTGGATATTCATATACAAGACTCTGTCACAGGCATGTTTGTTGTACCGGCTTGATAGGTTAATCCGGTGATTCAGAATTCAAGTCGGATCTAAATAAAAAAAAATCTTAGACTTGTAATTAATTCTAAAAAAAATTATTTAACACATTAAGTTAATTTAGAATCTAAGTGACCTGGCAAAACTTGAAAGAAATTTAATTTTTTTAATGTTAATTTTTTTAAGGCAAAAAGCTTTTTTTTTAACATCTTAACATGTCAGGTTGTTATTTTTCTCATTCCCTTCTGCGATCCTAAAATGAGCAATATTTTTCCTCGCACGCGTGGGGGTTGGGGGACCTTTTGAAATGTTTGACCTCTAGTATTTAATTAGGTTCCTCCTCAACTAACTGATCACTTTAAAGATATAGGAATTCAAATAGAAAATAAATCAGAGGAACTCAAATAGAAATGCAGTAGTGTTCAATAACAAATTATTAATGAAGATAAAAGGTCTAAAAAGCATAATCATTGCAGGCAAAAACCTTTTGAAATGTTGGACTTCTAGTATTCAATTAGGTTCCTCCTCAACTAACTACTTTAAAGATATATGAATTCAAAAAAATAAATCAGAGGAACTCAAATAGAAATGTAATAGTGTTCAATAACAAATTATTAATGAAGATTAAAGGTCTAAAAAGCATAGTCGTTACCCTGCATATAGGAGGCAATCAAAGGTTTTCCTCTTACTCCACGCAACCTTATACGCTCGAGCCTACCACTCTTTTCTTATTAGTTACTTACTCCACGCAACCTTATACGCGTGAGCCTACCACCCTTTTCTTATTAGTTATTTACTCCACGCAACCTTATACGCGTGAGCCTACCACCCTCTTCTTATTGGTTACTAAGCTATATCAAAGTTCATTATATAAACACTAGAAGAAGATTTTATTTTTTCAATGTGGGATTGGAAGCCAATTAGTATATATATTTTATGTTCAATAGAAGAAAGTTGTGCTTTTTCAATGTGAGATAAGAAATCTTTTTGGTTTAAATAATTCAACTTAAAAGGATATAATAGTATCTTTCCAGTTAGAGATAAAAAGCATTTTGAAATAATCTTTTAAACTTTATTATTTACAATATATATAGTCTACATCCACATGAATTGGTTCTTAACCTTTTTCAAGTGGGATATTGAAACCTTAAATATTTTTATTTTTATTTTTCGGGGTTGACCCGGGACCTGACCCTCAAACCGGGTTTAATAACTATGGTCACAGATAATTCTTAATAAGTAAGATTGATGAGAATGAAATTAGGCTAGCTGGAATTTGAATAAATTATTGTTGATGTTAGGTGTTGAAACGCAGCATTTGATAAGGGCTTCTTGAGTTGAAATGCAATGTTTTACTTATTGTCTTGTTAGTTGGTCAATAAGCCACGTGTTAGCTCAGATTTGGAATTATTAGCTAGTTTTAAGATTGTCAATTTATGTAATGAATTGCTAGTGAATTTTAGCATGAATGAAAGATAACCAATTTGGATTCTTTTTCTCTTCTTCTATTTCATATGTTGAGGACTTATGTGCTAGGTTTGGAAGGCAAAAAAGATCCATTATAGGAGCTTATAGACCTCATACAGATAGGAACTCTAGAGACCTACATACAGGATTTTGATATTCTATAGAATACAGTTGAGATCTTAAAGAAACAAGTATTAGTGTTCTTCATTGGAGGTTTAGAGATTCAAATTAAGAATCTAATCAAGATGTTTGAACCTAAAGCTTTAAAACAAGCCTATAATCTAGCTCATTTACAAGAAAATATCATTTTCTATAGGTGTACCCACTTTAATCCCTCTAAATACACACCTCTAAAACCATAACCCAAACTACCTAAACCAAACTCAATCCACATCAAAACCATTACAGAAACTCACCCTTACTAATTAATAACATTCCAAAACCTCCCCGGAGTGACTTATTACCCCCACCAACTAAAAACTATTGTAACAAAATCCATGTTAAACCTATTAAATCCTTAAAGAGTAGGGAATTAAAGGGAATGATAACCAAAGGTGTGTGTTGTTGATGTGATGAGAAGTTTGTATCTGGTTATATATATAAGAATAAAAAACTCGATTCACTAAGTTAGTTAATGAAGAGGAGGATGTTGAAAGAGAGAAAACAGGGATGGATAGTTTTGAACATGAAGAGATCATTCTTCATATCTATAATAATGTTTTTAAAGGTATTGTTGAATTTCATACCTTAAAGGTAATTGCCTAGGTTAATAAACATTCATTATTTATTATGATAAACTCGGGTAATACACAAAACTTTATAAACTCTAAAGTTATTGGCAGGTTATAATGCAATTTTACTACTATTAAACCCCTAACAGTTGAAGCAACTAATGGAAGAATGATAAGTTGCACACTATATGTAAAAAAAATTAAATGAAGAATGTAATGAGAGAATCTCGAGGTTGATGTATTCATTATAAACTTAAATAATTGTGACATGGTGCTAGGAATCTAGTGGTTGGCTATGTTGGGTGATATTGTTTCCAACTACAATAAGCTTTGGATGTCTTTTAAGTGGGATAGGTGATACTTAAGGGCAGCAATCATGCTCATATACAAGTTATCAAGCTTGAACAATGTTATAATTTTTCGGTTAGTCCTTCCCAACTAGCAAAAATCAGCTTATACTATATAAATTTCATCACAGACTCTAGCTCTACAATATGCTCTATGACTGTAAATCTAACTCCTACCTTGAAAGGAAATCCTACTTTAGCCTATTTGTTGAAAAGTTACCAGAAGGTTTTCAATAAACTAAAAAGATTACCAGCTTCTAAACATCATGACCATGATATACCTCTTAAAGAAGAGACCCAACTAGTCAACTTAAGACCTTATAGGTACTTTGGGTTACAAAAATATGTTGTTGAGAAAATGGTCAGTGAGAAGATGGAGTTAGGGGTGATTCAACCTAGTAACAACCCTTTTGCTTATCCTATAGTTTTGGTTAAGAAAAGGGATAAGTTCTAGAGACTGTGTTGATTATAAGGCTCTTAATAAACATACAATTAAGGGAAAATTCCCTATATCATTGGTGGATAAGTTACTTGAACAATTGGTGGGTGCTAATGTATTTTCAAAAATAGATTTAAAATCTGGATATCACCAAATCAAGATGGTTACATAAGAGTTCAAAACTACTTTAAGGACCTACAGTGGCCATTATGAATCCCTTGTTATACCCTTTGGATTGACCAATACTCCTGCCACATTTCAAAGCTTGATGAATGATGTTTTCAGAAGCCACCTTGAAAGGCTTGTGTTAGTGTTCTTTAATATCTTAATTTATAGTCACTCCATTTCAAAACGCTTAAAGCATTTGAAGATAGTGTTTTAGTTATTAAGGGTCCATAAATTAGTAGCGAAGAGAAATAAATGTATTTTTTGTAGCATTCAAATAAAGAATTTAGGGCATGTAATTTATAAAGATGAGATATCTACTTATCTATAAAAGATCGTAGTTATGGTGAATCGGCCATTACCCAAGACTATTAAGCAATTGAAAGGGTTATTAGGTATCACTAGTTATTACAAAAGGTTTATTAAAGGTTATGGGTCTATTAGTGAACCATTGACTTAACTACTGAAGAAAATGCTTTTGTTTGAAATGAAAAGGTAGTTAAAGCTTTCAAAACTCTTAAGAAAGTCGTGATCAGACCACTACTTTTGGCACTACCAGACCCAAGCAAACAGTTTGTAATAAAGATTGATGTTTTAAGAGTGAGGATAAGAGCAGTATTAATACAAGAGGCATACCTCATAGCTTATATCAACAAGTCATTAAGTCCTAGGCAACAGGCTCTTTCCACTTATGAAAGGGAAATTCAAATTAGCCTATATACAGTGGCCAAGTGGAGACACTATTTACAGGGAAGACATTTTAAGATTCATATTGACCATGTTAGCCTCAAATATCTATTGGAACAAAAGGTGACCTATCCATTTCATCATTTATAGCTAGCAAAGTTATTGAATTTTGATTATAAAATCAAGTATATGAGGGGAAAAGAGAATTTGGCAGCTAATGCTCTCTCTATACATTCTAGTTGTGAAGTATTTGTCAAGGTGGTATCTACCATCTCTACTAATATTATGGTGGAGGTCAAGAAGTCATGAGAGACAAATAATGTTATACTGGGAATCATGAGGGACTTATTATAGGATCCCGACTCTCACCGTCATTACAAATGGGTGAATAACCATTTGAACAGAAAAGCCAAGATTATGGTTGGCAATGATCTTAAACTTTCACACAAGCTAATTTTCATGTATCATGATATAACTATGGGAGGATATTATGGGTTAATTATCACTATTAAAAGGATTGGAAGCTTATTCTACTGGAAAATGATATATAAGCAAGTGAGGTAGTATGTGAGAGAATACACTATTTGTTAAAAGAATAAGTTAAAAATGTGCTTCTTCTTATGCTACTACAACCATTACCTATTCTTAAAGCACCATTTACTGATATCAGTATAGATTTTGTAGAAAGGTTACCTAATGTCATATCAATGCAATCATTTATCTAGCAGTGGTAGATTCAGTAAGTACACCTATTTTATTGCATTGACTTACCCATATTCTACAAAGTCTGTATTTATTACTCATATCTATAAACTTTATAAGTTGCCTAAAACTATAGTCAGTGACAGAGATGTTGTATTCCTAAGTCAATTTTGGAGGAACCTTTTTTCCTTTCAAATATTGGAGCTATATTATTCGACAGCCTACCACTTATAAAATGATAGGCATACTAGAGTAGTTAATAAGCGTTTAATGATGGGCAAACTGGAAGCATACCCAACCAATGGTCCAGATGGCTTTCTCTAGCAGAATGGTGGTACAACACTAATTATCACACTTCTACAAGGTTCACTCCCTATGAAGTTCTATATGGTTAGACTCCTCCACTTCACATTTTTTTTTTATATAAGGACTCTAATATTGAAGCAAATGATGATTTATTAACTAAAAAGGAAATCATGCTCAAATCATTTAAGAACAATCTAAAGTCAACTTAAAATAAGCATAATTAGAAAACAAGAAAAGAAGTGAATGGTCATTCAACATTCGAGATTATATGTATCTAAAATTGCAACCGTACAAGCAAACATTCATAGCTTAGAAAGCCTTACACAAATTATCAGCCAAGTACCATGGTCCAAACAAAATCATAAAAAAAAATTAGGGTGGTGGCCTAGAAACTAGGATCTCCTACCTCTGTACTAATTCACCATATGTTTCATGTTTCTCAATTAAATAAGCACATAAGAAATAAGAGAGTGTGTGGGCAATTACTTACCCATTATAACTAGTGCACCTATTCTTCAACCTCAAGCAGTGTTGGATAGGAGGATGGTGAAACTCCACAACCAAGCTATGACTCAAATCCTTATTCTTTGGAAGGATTCATCCCTATTTAAAGTCATATAGGAGTGTTTGGAATATTTCTCTTTAAGGTTTCTAGATTTTAACCTTAAGGACAAGGTTGTCGTTATAAGAGGAATTGTCACAAATAGTTATCAATAAGAAAGATTGAAGAGAATGAAATTATGGCAGTTAGAATTTAAATAAATAGCTGTTAATATTGGTTGTTGAAACGCAATGTTTGATTAAGGCTTCTTGTGTTGAAATGCAACATTTTACTTATTGTTTAGTTATTTGATTAGTAAGCCACATGTTAGCTTATATTTGGAATTATTAGTTAGTTTTAAGATTGTCAGTATATGTAAGAATTGATAGAGAATTTTAGCATTAATGAAAGATAATCAATTTGGACCCCCCCCTTTATTTTCTTTTATTTGGACTCCCCCCCCCCCCACCTCATTTATGTAATTATCAATATTATCTCTATTGCTGGAATTGCTTATAAACATCCTTCTTTCACGGAAGAACTTGGAAGAAATCCTAGGCACTATCCCTATTAAGCTTACAACAAACCAATAGCCCATCATTTTTTTTTTCTTTTTTTCTTGTTCTTATAGTTTTTTCATTCCCATTTCATTGGATGGCTTTCTATGTTTTTTTTTCCTGGGTTATTTGATGGCTCTTAGATTTCTTCCTTTGTTTTTTCTGAAATCACGTATAATGATTTATGTGTTTATTTATTTTTATTTTCATAAACAATGATGTGGAGGTTCCTATAAAGCTGAAATAAATTCTTATTTCTTATTCTTTCTATATATTAATTTCCTTGTAGAAATTTTTAGAATTACAAATCTCAAATATATTTCTTTGTTTTTAATTATGTTTAATATGTCTTGAGTAATATCCAATTATTCAAGATATTTTTCGTAAGGTTTTGCCATTTAAATTGATATAATTGTATTTTTCATTCATAAAATCATTAAAATATATAAGAATGGCTGGCAAAAAAAAAACAAGGTTCATACCCTAGTCCTATGTCTTCGAGACCCGGGACTCAAGGTTTGAGGCTGAGCCTAACCTAATTTGTTTATGCTCATTTATGACTCTTTGACTTTTTTTTATATAAAATACAAGAAAATATTGTATTTATCCAATGTGAGATAAATAGTTTTGAGTTTTATAAAAACATGTTAATAAATGGTTCTTTAAGATTAATTTTTTATACATTCATAATTTGTTTTAATCATGTTAAGATTTCATTTTAAAAAAATTTATTGGATAATAATTTTCAATAAGTTTTTTACCCTAAAAGTGAATAGACTACTTTTAATTTGACTTAGATGTGACAATTATCTAGGTTTTCAAAACAAATTTCTTTTTGTACCATAAATGAGAAAACTACAAAGCCTTCTCAATTTTAGACTTCTAAGTATACTCGGTATAGTTATAAAATCTAACCTCACAATGATATAAGCCAAAACCTTAAATCAACTCACTAATTTGTAGATCAATTACTATGATAATTTGAACTTGGACACATAAGTGTGTCTATAGTTAAGAAGTAATGAGTATATTGAATTAGAAGATAAAACATGTTTGAATTCTACAAGATACACATATTTTCTTTAAACTTTCTAATATTTGAAATTATATATTTCATTTGTCTCAAAGAATTTGTTAGTTTTTTGCCCCGATCAATCTTGATCAAACTGACTATAATTGGTAAAATCATCTAAATTGATCTAAGTACAAATCCTATCAAGATTATGTCTTAGGTTTTCAAATTACCCCCATCAAATTGGATTGGATTTGACAATAAAGGTTGGGCATTTAATTAATGATTATAGTTATCAGACTATCTTACCCGAACCAAATAGCCCATTCACAAGGTCATTAAAAAAGGACCCCAATAAATACCAATAGAAAAAATAGAAAAACAACAAGCTCAGGTTAAATGCACTAATTAATAAATGAAAAATTATTTGGAATTCTAATAGTTTAATCATTTTTTTACTTTACATCTATTCTTTTATAAATTATGATTTACATCCAAGATCAAAATAATTTTTAAAATTGTATAACGCTTTATATCCTCACTAAAAAAACAACAAAATAGTTTAAATTATTTACAAGATTAATGTTATACCCAATTAATTATTAAAAAAACCCTCTCTCTTACCTTAGAAGCCATATTTTCTCTTTTTTTTTTCTCAGTTGCCTAACACCATTATCCAACCAGTTTTACCACACCACATCCATTATCTCTCTTATCTTCGATGAAACATCATGTGCCTAACAAGACTGTAAGCAACTAAACTAATCTCCTCCTCCACAAAGATTTACTAACAAAATGAAAGTCAAGTACAGGGATTAAATTTAACTCACCTTAGGTAATGGTGTGGTATTCATTAGCTAGTAATATAAAACTTATTGTCAATTAACAAAAACACCATACAAGCTATCTCAAATAGGTATTCCAAAAAAAAAAACAATTTTGTTTGGACAGTTTGGGAAGCAGTTGGAGCACAAGATCTTAGCCTTGCCATACTAACAATTTGGTTTTATAAAATTGATTCATTTGTTATACAATTATGATAGGAGCACCAAGATCTAGCCTTTGTAAAGGACATAAACAAAAATAACAAGAACAGTATTAATTGCATAATAATACAGATCTAAATTCAACTAGCAATCATGATGATAAACAAGTGGTGGTAATTAAATGGTCATTTCTCCTTCGTGAATTAAGTCAAGGTAAAAGCCTACATATTAGGGCATATTTAGGGTTGGAATAGATGAATGATAATGGTGAGGGGAAAGAAGGGTGATGGTTTTTTTTTATGGTAGGCTGTTGTGAAATGAATCTTTTATTTTTATTTTTATTTTAAGCTATTTTCTTTGAAGTTGAATTTTAACTAGATTTTGAAATTGATTTAGGAATTTTTTTTAGAGGAAATTTTGATTATTTATATTATATGATATATGGGAGTAAATTCATTTTTTATCTAAATTTAAAAATTAAGTTGACCCGGGATGTAAGTTATAACTTCTAAAAGAATGAGAAAAATCTAAAAAATAGCTAAAGATGAAGGTGATTTCCTTTAATATATGATTAAAAGAATCATTTCATTTCATGATGATTAAAGAAAACTCTATCAATCTTCTTATAAGTCTCAATTTTCTCTTTCATATGATCCTCGTCACAAAAAAACCTTAGTATAATGTGCTCGAGGCTACACCAACCCCAACTCCTACACACCATTCCCACTAAGTAGGAAAGTGTGTACTTTTTCACAAAATGTTACACACTCACCTTACCAAGAATTGTGACACTATTAAAGCCAACTTAAACAACTATGATGGCCTTAAAGACCCTAAAGAACACGTATAAAAGGTCAAAAACATCATGAAACTAGTGAAAACAGAGAGTGATTCCATGTGCAAGATTTTCCCTATAAATTTTTATGGATGTGCTAGGACATGGTATCATAGCCTTAAACCTGACTTCATCCTAGGTATTAATGATCTCTATGTAAAGCTTATCTCTCATTTTGATAGTAATATTCCTACAAAAAAAAAAAGCACCATAGAGATCTTTATCCGCACATAATAAGATAGTGAAAACACGAGGGCATGTCTCTAAATATTCAATAAGAAAATGCTAAGTATGGAGAATTTGCTTAAACCTATCACCATTAAAACCCTTATTAGTAGACTTTATAACTATCCCTTATGGGGAAGGTTATACATATTCCCTAATAAAAATCTTTGTGACATCAAATACTCGATGGAAAATTTCATCAGGGAAAAAACAAATGTGACCAGACAAGGCAACCCACGCTTTCACATACAAGAAGAGTCTTTATCATGCCATCAATATCTAATGATAGAATAAAAAAAAAGCATCAAGGGGCACATCAATGATTGCTTGACATTTCCTAATCTTAGGACCACATCTGTCACAACAACAAGTGTTGTAGACTTCTTATTATACCCAACTCTAATGAAAAGTGGTTCAAATACAAGAAACCCTAACAAGTTTTGTCTCTTTCACCATGACCATGAACATGATATAAAAAAGTGTCATGCACTTGTAAAAGAGTTAGAAAGATTGATCTCTAAAAGATATCTTCAAGAATTTATAAAAGAGGATATAATATAAACAAACAAGAAACAGTATTTATGAAGTACTACCTTAGATAAGATAAATCTAAAAATTATATCTCCATCATTTTTTGAATTTTCAAAAACAAAATAGTGCATCTTCATGTCTCTAAACATGAAGGGTCTCCATGAAATTTCCATGGAAAAGTTTCCATTTATATCCATTATGTTTCTGAGTCCCCGACCAATTTTCTCTAGGTCTAGTGACCAATTATCTTTAGGTCCTTATGACCAAATATCTCCAGGTCCCCGTGACCAAGTATCTCCAGGTCCCGTAACCACTTGTCTTTAAAAGATCATGGATCTTTCTCCATGAAATATTGACAAAAATTATCTTATGAAATTAAAAAGTGGTAAATATTCAAAGGCATGCCTATAAAGACAACATTTTCTGCAAGAATGGATAGAGGTAAACTTTTACACTATAAGTATTTTGTGTCCGTTAGCTAGTTAAAGTCTGCCAAACATGTACCTTTACAAGACTTAAAGCTCATCCGTGAAGCTTTACCATGAATAGTACTATTTTAGGCTCTCTTTATTTTTTTTTCTCTCTATATATCTACTATTTTCTATATCGATTCTCTTCTATTTTGAGCTAGCACCACGTTTAGCTGTACAAGCTACAACTTCAACTAAAGCTATTATAATGGAAAAGGCCACATTTCATGATAAGTTACTCTAGATGTTTTTCAAATATCTTTCAATGTAGATTATATATTCTCATATTTATCGAGAGAGAAAAATTATATTTTATTTTTCATCTCAACAGTAGAGAAAGAATACATAGAGCTTCTCGACAGATAACTAAACATTATTTTTCATCCTCTTAACTTTATACATGATTGTCACATGATTAACCAAACTCAAATATTAACTTAAACATCGAAATGTCCTTTATTCCACAAGAAACTTGTTTTTATAAGGACAACTCAGGCCCATAACTCAGCCAGAAAAAATCCATTTCTATGTAAAGTTTTTCTACCACTTTTTCATTTAAAAATGTTAAATTCATGTCTTTGTGGTCTAATGGTGCTAATTTGTTTTTCAATTTTCATCTAAGATAACACAAGTTTGTAAAACCTAGGGCAAGAAACAAATATTTTTTTAGATCTAATTTTCATTTACTAAAAAAGAGACCTTTCTAAACACAAAAATTATATTGACATATTTGGAATTTTTTTTATTTGTTGTCCTGGGTAACTTTAGCATGCCTAATCACCTTTTTAATTTGAAATCTACTAGAGAATTAGAAATTCATAAAATATTTATTTTATAAAATAATTCAAAATTAAAACCTTTTTTCTATTGACTAAGATAGGGACTGCTAATTACTATGAAAATCGATGACCTGATTCTTTGTTTAGTTCAACTGCTTTTTAAAGTGATTTTTAAATCATCTTAAAAGGCATCAAATTGATTTTTTTTAGTTTTTTATGATTTTGATATGCTAATATGAAAAATAAAAATAAAACTTAATAACATCATTTTGATGCATTTTCAATTAAAAATCACTTTTATAAAAGCATTATGCACTGCATTACTAAAACCGAAGTAAAACAAGTTCAAAAGTAGCATGAATCGTAAAAACTAAAAGATGAGCTTCGATAGACAATTATTTTTTAATGTTGTGAAAAATTTTGTTTAGTTTATATTAAGACATATGTATATAAAGATATTAAGTTTACAAAAAACAATTCTAAAAAATAAGATCAAATTAAAGTCTTAAAACTCAACAAACATGCTAGAATAAAATTAGCATAAATAATAAATATTGTTTAATAATATTTACTTTTTGAAAAACTTGTAATATAATTTATATGAAAATTTATTATTGTCAAAGATTAATTATTCATTTTTAAATCTTTATCACTGATCTTTTGGTGCAAACTAAATGATTTTAATAAGATTTTCAAAATTTTCATAACACCACCTTTTCTATATGTACTCATTAACAAGGTATACAAACCTAAAGGAATAAAACTCAAAATGTTTCTACAAATAAGAAGAAACTAATCTCTAAAATAGAGAGAAAACAAGACAAACACTAAGAAAAAAACTTAAGGGCAAAAAAAGATGAGAAAATGGTAGAGAATAAGGCAAATAAGTTGTTGCTTGGTATGTTGAACATCTATCTCTCAACCTTTTTTCATACTAATTTTTGGAACCAAAACTAATGCAAAAATAATTCTAGTATTACTTGTAAACCCCCGTGTAAATATAGGACCTAAAGTATAAATAACTCGACGAGTAGTAGAAATGTGAGATGAAAAAAAAATCAGTAAGCAATATAAATAATAAAGAATATGATGTTAAACAGAGAAAATAGTCTCCATTATTAAATAAAAAAGTATAGATGGGGTTCCTATAGGGATTATGAATTTTAGTTTAAAATTCATAATGATGACGAAATCATAACATTTTTTTATGGATAAAAGAATAAGAAAAAAAATGATACCAAGATATTAATATGGTAGTAATTAATAAAAAATATTAAAGTATGGTACAAAAGAAAAGAAAAGAGTGATGGTGTAAGCACCGATTAAAATTGGTAACGTTACTATGAAACAATAAAAAGTTTGTAAATGAAATTAATGATGAAAGGCAAATAAAAATATTCTAGGAATAAAAAAATGGTCTCAAGGATCTAGAGAAATAATTGATATGACTTATTCAAGAGTGGAATGAAGAAATTTGAACTTTTAATGAAAAATCACAAACCGACCAATTTTATGTTATTGCACATAACTTTCAATCCAACTATCGGATTGAACTGAAGTATTTTGTGGAGTCTTATGACATGTTTACCTAATTTGATTTAAAATTTCAACTCAATAAAAGTTCAATAATACAAGACATAAAAAAGTAGTGGCAAAAATGTAAATAAAAGGAAATCTCCTTTATTTAAAAGTTGTTTTAGCCGAATAAAAGAAATAAAAAGAGAGGATGAAAGGGTTTGTGTTCTAGATCAATAATTGAGAGAAAAACCTTAAAAATTATGAGATTAAAAGATTAAAAGGATGGGCAAGGTAAAATTATGCATGAAAAACATGTTTTGTTGGTGATTAAAGGAGTTAAAGCAAGGGTTTTGAAAACTAGAGAGAGAAATAAAGAATTGAAGAATGGAAGGAAAAGGCTTGAAGAAAGCTTGTGTTTGGAAGGTAAGAAACTCCTTTAAAGTGATTATTTAAGATGATTTTATATTGGGTGAAAGAATAAAAATGTTAGTGCTGTGTAAATTTAAGTTATGATGTTAGGTTGTTTAGATTGATGTTTTGTGTTAAAATGATGATTTTGTGTATGGAAAATGAATCAAGTACAATAAACTGAAAAGAAAAACCACCTCTACTAGTAATGGAAAGTTCAGTTTAGGTGTAGGAAAGTGAAATTGGGTTTGTTTGAATAATTGTTACGTAAATTGAGTAGAATTGTCATGGTATATGTATGAAATGATTGGGTATTATGTTAATTTGCAAAAGACAAAAAGAAGACAAAAAGAAAAACTATGTCTCCATTTAAAGATTAAGTTTCGGCCTAGGGGCTAAATTAAGGGGATGACTTTGTTTATTTAGTTGTTATGAAATATGTGTAGAATTGTGATAGTTTAGGTACAAAATGAATGGGGATGAAAGAATTGAAAAGAAAATTAAAGAAAATAATGAGCTCATTTGGAATGCATATTTCAGCTATAACTAGTGTAGAGGGTTTGAATTTGGTGGTTCAAATTGGCATGAGATTTATGCTTAATTATGATGTGTGATATATTTAATGGTTGGATGAGAAGTTAATTTGCACAAAAATCTATACTTCTTTTTAATGATATGTTCGGACTAGGAGAAAAATGTTAGAGATTGAACGAGAATGAATGATTTATTGTTTTATTTGTGTTTAGTGATGTTAAATAAGGATATTAATGTATGTGATGTGTGAAAGAAAGAAGGGGTGGATTTTTTTATCTTAGCCGAAACTTTCTATGATATAGGAGGGAAGGAATTCTTTGAAATTGTTGACTTAGAATTGATTCTAATTGTGATATAATGATGATAAATGACCGTGGACAATGTTGTGTATGCATAAGAATAAATTAGAAGTCAAATTTATTAACTTAACTTGTGAATAGAATTGGTGTAAGGGTGAAATTGAGGTTGTATACATGTGTTATAAATGAATTATATTTAGACTTTAATTTAGAAGATATTGTTGAGAATTTTGTATGCTTAGCGTAAATGTAAGTTTAGACTAAGATTGATTGAAATAGGATGGTGGATAAAGGTTGGAATAAATATGTTGTTAACGTTAGAAGTTATGTGTGCTAATATGGTATTATCATAAAGATAAATAAATGTGTTGTAATGAGAAAATAATGTTAGTGTCAGGCTTGCAAACTTGAATAGGAACATATATATATATATAATGTGGTAGAAAAGAATGCTAAGTTAAGCCTAAACATGTGTGAAAATGGACGAGTAAAATATGATTTTGTGAGTAAAGGGTTTAAATTGAATAAGAAAAATTAATGTGGAACCAAAATATTGGCACTTATATTAAACGAATGGATTAGTGATGAATCTATAATTCTGATGTTACAGGAGATGTTCTTAGAGCAAGACCCATACCAGAGGGGGTGGAATCTTCGTGAGTAACAAGTAGGTGTCGTACATCTTTTTCTGTTAAGAGTGTTTTTTAAGTTTTAATAACTGCAATTTATTTAAAATGTGTTTTGCATCTATTGTAATTGTAATAAGTGCCATGAAAGAAAAAGATAAGGATGGAATTAATTACCCGGTAATGGGACTGGTGCTCGATAATGTGTTATGTTGTGGAACTAATTACCCGGTAATGGACAAATAACATTAATTGATTTGATGACTAAAATATGTAATTTGATTTAAATTAACTTATGTAGAATTAATATTGTTGGGACGATTGATTTAGTGAACTGTTAATAAAATAGTACGTGAAACCCAACTATTAAATAAAAGTAATATTGTATTATTTTTATGGCATTGAGTGCTGAATTGATAAGAATTTTATGATTGAGTTTATGATATAAATCATTAAATTGATAAATTCCTAACTTTCGATAAGTTTAGGGTAAAAAATAAATTTACCTTGTTTTTTTAAATTCAAGGCTCAAAGTTGCCTTTACAAATATTGCAAATCACCGTGCGTTACATTTCCAAAATTAATTCTTGTTGGTTTGCTTAAATTAATTCTTATTGGTTTGCTTTAATTAATCTCCATGAAGAGGAAATTTATTATTCAGACTATTATTCGTTTGTAGGCTAGCTAAACTAAATAAGTGGGTAAAAAATAAATTTTTATTATCCAAAGTATAATTTTATATGAAATCTAAACTCAAATCCAAAAGAATTTGGCAAAAATTAATAATTCTTTAAATTATTTCAAGCCCGAGGCTTGAGCCTATGCTTGAGAATGTGGCTTAAACTCAAAGCTAAATTTTATTATATAAGCTATTACAAGAATTTTTTTTTTTTATTAAAATAGAATGTTGAGTTATATAAAAACATGTTCGAAAGTTTTTTTAAAATTAATTTTTTATTCACTCATAATTAATTTGTTTTAATCATATTATTAATATTTATATTAAAAAATAATTTTCAATGAATATCAACTCTAAAAATAAGTAGACAGCATCCTAAAACGTACTCATTTTTAAATATATGAGATCAATTACATAAAATGAAAGCCATGAGAAGATTAAAAAAGAGAGAGTAAGGAATCTATTTGCTGGTTAGAGCATCTACCATATATAGCTGCACTTTAGAACCGACCCATACTTTCATTTCCATACCGAAACAGTAAAGGAGAGGGAATCT
>Ga0325410_1000688_pt1 | contig 35646 bp, 16 predicted proteins | sample PopdelMetagenome_16_FD_206182 | JGI IMG/M metagenome (GOLD analysis project Ga0325410, IMG submission 206182) | Populus deltoides microbial communities from Bellville, Georgia, United States - Xylem-PdIQD-R3 | ecosystem: Host-associated > Plants > Phyllosphere > Stem > Wood/Secondary xylem...
AAACTTTATCATCCTAATTCTATCTAATGAAATTGAACTATTTTATCTAACAAAACTAAGTATAAGATGTCAGTAGACATGTGCAGCTCTTTTTTAAAAAAGTTTTTTAGCAGAGATGGTTGTTTGACACCATGTGCAATCTCCATGAGAAGAAAAGGTTGACCGAATCAGCAAAAAGCAAAACAGGCTACAAAGAAAGACGATGCCATATTTGATTATTGAACAAATATTGGAACTAGTTTACAAGCTGTTTGTTTAATGAAAGAATTAATGTTGTTAAAACCAGAATAACAGCATTAATAAACAAAAGAAGAAAATGTCTGCAAATCTCTTCTAAGCCACTCTCTTGATATGAACAGTCTTCTTTGATATTGCTTCTCTGAGATGATCATAGCGGCTGCGATGGTGATCGACCAAGATACAAAGCTGCCTTATGGCCTCCCTCTTCTCCTCACTAACACCCAGAAAAATATCTTCCTTGTGTTTTACCTGCTGCTCTAAATATACTACCTTTCTCTCAAGCTGACTAACAGAATTCAGCTTTTCTCCTCCTTCCTTGCTCAGCTTTGCTTCCAGTTTCCACACCTTTTCTCTTAACAAGAGCTCCTTCTCTTCCTTGCCATTCAGTTGCAATGTCAAACTATCCACGTTATGTTTCAGCTTTTTTATCTCATCCTTTGTTTCTGTGATCCATCTCTTCGCAAACTGAAGCTCGTTTGAGATTCGGCAAATGGGGCCCGAGAGAATTTCATTGTCCTCGTAGAATTTCTTGAGCATTGTTTCCGCTCCTGAAAATACCTCTCCTGCATCCAATAACATCTCCCTTATCTTCCTCAATTCAGCTTCAAATGCTGTTGTTTTTTCATTAAGCTCTATGTTTTCTTGATCAAGTCTGTCTTTCATCTTCTTGTAGCCATCTTTGGTTTCACCATGAATTTGTTCGGCAACTAAAATCCTCTGATACAAGATTCGAATATGATTTTCCATTTTCATGTGGAAGATCCCTGCTAGTTCTTCTATCTTCCTTTCTAAAGATTGAGGATTTGTCCTTGGGGAATCCAGCGACCGATATTTTGGAGAATCCAATGACCGATATTTTGGAGAATCCAGCAAATGATGTCTGACTACTTTAGTCTCCTCAGTTAGCTTTTTTATAGTATCCTCCTTGTCTTTCAGGATTTTCTGCTCCTCTTCAATCTTGCTCGTTAAATTTTGAACTTCATTTTCCATCTGAAACTGGATTTGCATAACATCTCGCCTTAGTCTCTCGTTTTGTGTCTCCAATAAACTCTTCTCACTCAGCAAGCAATCCAGATCCTGTTGTAAGCTAAAAACCTGTGATTCCAAGGCCATAATCTGAGTAGAAACTTCATTCTCTCTGCTCTCATATTCTTTCTGACAAGGAGAAAAGGAATCCCCTCTATCTAATAAGATCCCCTCCAGTTCTAATATTCTAGCGTGCATCCTCTCCCCTTCTTCTCGCAACTGATCTGTCTCTTGGTTCTTACTTCTTATCAGCTCTTCCAGCCTGTTCTTTTGGTTTCGGATAGAGTTCGCTTCTAGTTCCAGGTCCTCTCTTTGCACAAGAAAGGTTTCTTTCTCTTTTAGCAGTTCCTGTTCAGTTATAGCCTTCTTTGCTATTTCACCTTCCAAAGTCTCTGTCCGGAGCAGGTTTTCCGCAACTTCTTTGGTTTTCATGTTCAGTTGAGCTTCCAGTTGAGATTTCTCACCTCGAAAGGAGTCCAATTCCTTCTGCAAAATATTAATTCGGTTCTTTAAGCCCTTGGCTTGAGCTGATACTTCCTTCCGCTTACTTGCTTCCAGTTTAGCATTCTGAGAACGTAAAGAAACCGTCTCCAATTGCAGATTGTTGACCTGTGCCATTAGATCTTCAATTCTAGATATGAAATTCTTCTCACCATCCTTCAGTTGCTTCTGGATTGTAGATATCTCATCCCCTTTCTCTTTTGACATCAGTTCAAGTTCCGAAACACGTGAAAGCAGCTGTGAGTTTTTCTCTTGAAGATGTTTAGCTTCAGCTGCTTTGTTTTCAATCTGTGCCTCGAAATCTTTCTTCAGGGTGTACAAGGAATCCATCTCAGTTTTCAGTGTAGCTAACTGTCCCTCCAGCTCCTTTATCTGAGCTGATGCTTGACTGTCATGAAGCTCATGTACCTTCACAAGAGCTGAAAGTTCCCTATTGACGGTGTCTGCTTCTTGTAATTCTGCGCTGTATTTGGTGCGTAAAGCTTCGTTTTCAACAGTAGCAGAGGTCAACCTATGCTTCAGCCCAGTTACTTCTAAGCTTGCAGCATCAAGTTCTCCAGCAGTGCCGTCTGATGCTTCAAGATGCATATCTATGATGAGGCTACTGCCTATGTCTGGGGAATAATACTCTGAATCGGAGAAGGATGAAGAGGAAGAACTTTCCTTCTCTTTCCTGCCTGGACCCTTTTTCCCCATCTCTGCTCTGAGATAATCATATTGTGCGTAGAGAGACTGGTACTGTTTGTGAAAATCCTCGACAAGTTCAACAAGTTCTGATCTTTTCTTTGAATCTTCCGGGATCTTACCCTTCTTGGCTGGGCCATTATTCTGTATAAGCTTCAAGATCTTTCCCACTTTATATTCAATGTCTGCAAATTAAATAAGACGAAAATATGGAATTCAATATCTAAACCTTCAACAACTGGCTATAACTAGTATATCTGCACTCTATTCTTTAAAGCAAGAAACTAAACATCTTTGGGAATGAAACCACAAAGCTCAAGATTCTATGAAGAACAGATAACTGGTGAGAAGTATAGGAAAAGGCCTGTTAAGAAATGTACTCAAACTTCAGCAATTCTTGTGAGATTCATATTGTAATATTTTTGCATAATTGCCTTCAGTCTAAACTCTAAATAGAGAGCCAAATGCTGACATAACTGGTAAAAAGAAGATATTCAGTTTTAGCAGAAAATTTGTCTCTTGAACTTGGACGCTTATAGATACTGAAAATGCGTTCTTTTGGCCTCAGTTCGTGAGTATCATAACCTGCAGTAGTGCAGATTTTAGGAAATTTGAGTTTGTACATAAGAGATACTGCACCTCTTTTAGTCTCTTTCATTTGTTCGATGTTTTCAGGATCTTCATGGCTGCCTACGAACTCCATCACCTTCGGAACGCCGCTTGATTTATAATCGGGAATTTACAGCCAACTCAAACAAATTAATGAAATGCACTCTTCATCTGAATCATATCAGCTGAAGATCCTATACGATAAAAGGCATAACCACCACCATCATCCATTGAAATAAAAGAAGAAGTGCTGGTTGCATTATGAAAGTCAATATCCATGTGTTGAAGAATGAAACGTGCACACAACTTATTAAACCCTCATTAATTTCTGAAAAGATCACTCACAGTTCAGTATATGTGCATGGAATTGCGGTAGAATGTATTGATTTCATTGCCTTGAGTCAGGGTTCCTTGATATTAATTTAAAAGAAAAGAGGGTGTTGAATCTAAAACTGGAGAAGCTTAGTCAGGAATTGCAGCAGACCAATTGACATTAGCCATAGATAAATTAATGCTATCAGATAATTTTAATCTCTCCAACCCTCTACATCAAGCATAGAGGGCTTCGATCCACACTTGACTATGACAAACATGGTCCCCCGAGAAAACAGTACTTCCAGTCGACATAAAAAAGAGTGAATTACATCTCTAGACGTGGAATGTTGGTCAGCAAAATATGGTACTGTCAATTTCATAGGGCCACCAGTCCCCTGACATTTTGAAACTCGTTGCTCAAATTACTATTTTATGCTTTCACACACAGACACACACACCTGGGATCCACCACAAAATAAACCATTTTATTTCATTGTTTATATGTAATAGAATTTAGGCAATGTGAGCTTAAACAAGATGAAAGTGACAAACAGTTTAGATGCGAAGATTTTTTAATATTGAAAATAAGAATTTTGCAGAACGTTTCATTGGGTAACGTAGTGTTCGTAGTAATTATTTTTTTAATTTTTTTATTTAAAAATATATTAAAATGATACTTTTTAAAATTTATTTTTAATATAAATATATTAAAACAATCTAAAAATATAAAAAAATAAATCTAAAATGAATTTCAAAATTTTTAAAAGCATGATTTGATCACGAAAACATACACTATCTAAATGGGTTTGCGTAGATCGTTAGCACCTCAGCTTGTATCTTAGGCTACATGAGTTTGAACTCTCCTTGTACCCTCGACGGCTACGCCCTCTCTTTTATCAAAGGAGAAGGAGAAGGAGAAGGAGAAGAAAGAGGCATTGTTCCATTAAAACCAATCAAGAAGAGAAGCAAATTATTAGATAAATGGATCTAATGATCTAGCAATCAATCAAACCCAAAGATTGATGCAATAAAGACAAAAAAATACACCCCCAGATGGGAAGATTTGAGACTTTTAGGTGTTATTATTCTTTTCATGTTCCTGTCCCTTTTTTGTGGATTAAAAAAATGGCATCCTTTCTTTTCAATCATTTTGTATTTCCCTGGAAACCAATTGAACTGTAAGAGGAAAAAAGAAAATACCTGTGATGGGAAGGGGATTTTTTGACTGCAGATCTGAATCCAACAAGAGTCAAAAAGTTAAATGTCATTGAGCAAGAGATTAAGCCAAAAAACAAAAGGTAAATAAAGAAGAAAATTTGTACATGACTTCTTTTTAATTCCCCTTTTTTGTCCTTGCCACTTGCCAGGAGAAGGAAATTTTGGCGCTTTTTTTGAAACTAATACCCTTCGATTCTTATTTTATTACAATTCAAACCAACTAAAGCACCGCGAATTCTCGCCGTGTCATCAAAACAAGCTATCGCGATATTTGTTTCCTCTGCGGTGCAAATTATTTGGCACCAAGAATCTACCGATAAGCGTGCCTCTTCCCACCCCTGGAAAATTTACTCTTTCCATAAAATTATTAAAGAAATGTTTTCACTGTTTAAAATTAAAAATAACAATTAAACATCAAGAAATGCCACGGGATCTTATTAATGTTTTTATATATATATATAGATATATATATATATATATATTCTAACTTATAACCTCGCTAGAAGAAATGCCACGGGATCTTGAATGCGGAAGACGCTGGAAAGCAAATGAGCCTACAGGAAGGTATTGACAACGAAAAAAGCCTTATAAGAAGGCATAAGAATAATTGTGAAGATTGAAGGGCAAATCAGTTTTTTATAAAAGGTTAAGTCATAAGCTCTTAATGTCTAGAAAAGTAGTAAGCAAAGTTGAGCAAAGTGAGAGCAGGCTATGGTTAGCAACAATTTGTGTGCAAATTAAAAGAGAAGATTTGCGGGAGCATCATAAAAAGCATAAATTATGAATCAATTAAAAAATTCAAATGAAAGAGTACTTCTTTACATGAATAAACAATAGCAGAAATAATATAATGAAGCTGAAAAGGAGATGAGCCGAGCCTAAGCGGTGGTGAGTCTTGCTGCTTTTTTTGCATGGTGATATTGTTTTTTTTTATTTTATTTTTAAATATTGGATTAATTAAAAATTAAATTTTATAATTAAATTTGTTTTGTTTTTTATGAGATTATCTTGGTCTTATAACTCGTACTTGTTTTGCGGTTTAACTTGGGTAGACTTAGATCGTTTCATTATTTCTTATTTTTAAATTGATTTTTTTTTTCAATTTCAACTTTCAACAATGAGTTTATTGAAAATTAAGTTTCATAATTTGTTTTGATTTACTTTATACAAGGTTATCATATTCATAACCTTGGTCACAGGTTTGAAAAGGTAAACCGGGTTGATTCATGTAATTTTTTTGTTTATTTTCTATGAGGTTATCTTAATCTCATGACTCACATCACAGGTTTAATAAGTTATCCCAGGTCAAATGTTTTTGTTATTTTTGAATTAATTTTTTTCGATTTCATTCTTCAACTTTGGATTGATTGGGAATTTAACTTCATAATTTATTTTGATTTATTTTATATGATGTTATCATAGTCTCATGTTACATGTCATGGATTTGGCAAGCCAACCTGTATTTGCCTAAATTAATTCGATATATTGTTATTTCAGTATTATTTTATAAAAAGAAATTCAGGATTAAAGAATTGATATGTGGTATGGCACTTATCATGGAAATTAGTGCTATAATACATCAATTAAGAATTAGTTGATGTTGTTTCATAAATAAAATGACAGAAATAAAATAAAATTTTATTAATTTAAAATAATTAAAATTTTAGGGACTAAATTTAAATATAAGGTATTTGTTTAGCCCCCTTTTTTTTTATAGATCAAGGATTGAATTGAACGAGCAGGGGAATCAACTCCTTTTTTTGTCATTTGAATTTTTTTTATTGCTCCACTTTAAAAAAATAAACAATTGATCATTTTACATTGAGTTTTTTTTTTCTATATATTAGATTTGATGATTTGTTCAGTTTATTAGATATGAGGATGTTACAATGTCAAGAAAATATTTTTGGACTTTGTTAATGATTAATCTAACAAAATAAAACTTGGTTTCATTGTTTTAAAACAATTAAGTCTTCAAAGACCAAATTTGAAACTAAAACAAATGTTCAACCCTATTTTTTACAAGGTCAAGGACTAAATTATACAAACAAGGTGAAAGTTGCTAGTACTTGTAAAATATACGCCAACATGTGAGTTAGGTCACCGCACTCTGGCATCGCGTGCAACGGCCACTGATTTCCAAATGTTGTCTTTCTTGGTGGTGCTGGAATCATCTCGACGAGGCCTTCATGTTTAGACAGGATGTGCGTGTTTAGGAACTACAGTGTCACTCCGACTAAACACTTTTATTTACTTTCTTTTCCTTTCTCTTCTCTCTACTCTCATTGATTTTCGCCCCTTGCTTTGTCAAAATTACCAAAGTGAACTACCAATTGTTTCTTAGTTAAGATTTGATCCTCATTTTTTTCAATTCTTATTTTTTTAGTTTTTTTTTTCAATTTCAAGATTAAAAATTGTTTTGGGATCAAGATTCATGATTTTTTAATTTGCTTTCTATAATGTAATTACAGTCTCATGATTCCAGTTACGGATGTGGAAGATGAATATAGGTTAACTCATGTCATTTTGTCTGGGACCTTTTCAAAAATCTTTTTTTTTCAATTTTATCGTTAGTTAAATATTTAGTTGGTTGAAAATTAGATTTTATAATTTTATAATTTACTTTCTATTTATTTTGATTTTTAAAATTGATTTTTTTAGTTTCCTCCTTTAACATTTAGGTTAGTTAATAATTAGGATTTGTAACTTTCTTCAATTTGCTTTTCATGATGTAATCTCGTTCTCATGAATTAAGTTGTGGATTTGATAGGTTTACTCAGATTGACTCAAGTTGCATTTTTTTTTCTTCTTTTAAAATTGAATATTTGATTTTTATTTTTGTCATTCAACATTTTGTTGGTTGGGATTTAGACTTTATAATTTATTTTGATTTGTTTTTTATAAGATTATCACGGTTTTATAACCAGGATTATAAATTTTCCAAACTAACCAAGATTACTTTAAGATTACCTTAAATTGATCTAATATATTATTATTTTAATATTAAATAAAATATTGTTTAATATATTGTCATATCGATACTCGCAAAATGTCTCATCTAATATATATATATATATATATATATATATATATATATATATATATATATATATATATATATATATATATATATATTAAGTTCTTTCAGCAATTCTTTTATAGTTTTTTATGTTTAAAAAAAACTGATTTGACCTGGTAATGCAGTGCGGTCAAATAATCTAACCAAATTACTAAAATTGGAAGCTAGAAGATAACAGTGACACAAGCAGATCAAGTTGCTAAAATTGGAAGCTACAAGATAATAGAGAAACAATCTATCTTTTGACCAATACAGTGAAACTCAAGGTGGATTGGGAGGAGCAATTGCTTGTTTTCTAAACTCAAGATAATGAGATTGCCGACTATTTTCTAGAAACTTGTTTTTCCTATCATTCTTACTGTTACATTTTCTTTTTTCTTTGTTTTACAAGGAAAGGCCCATCAAGCATGACTCGCAGCAAACTACAAAGTCCACCATTCCCATCTACTGCTACTTATGCAAACGGTTCTAACAAGACGGAGAGAAAAATGAAGAAAAAAGAGTGATTTCCTTATCATGGCCGGAGATGGCGGCGGAGCAACGATTTATTTTTTATTTTAAAAAAAGGGTCGAGATTAAAAACAATTCTCTGGGAAGGGTTAAAATTTAAATATTATTAATTTTATCCCTAAAATCTTGAATCATTCAAGTGAAAGTCAGAAATTATTATTTTCCTTTCCAGCCTCTGCCACTGGCCTGAGGTTTAAGAAATAATCTCGGTAGTCCGAAAACAAGATTGTTATTATTTTAAGTCTTACCCTTAACCTTTGGGGCATGCCAACTCGATGGTTTTGATTTACTACATTTTCCCTATTATATTCAATTATTCCATGTTTTTTAAATGATAAATGAATTTTTTATTGTATTTTTTAATTGTAATATTTGTTTTTTTTATAATTATATAGGAAAATAATGTGCATAAGTTTAAAGAATTGGCATAAGTATTTAATGAGAATAATATATATTTTTTATTATTATCATTTTTTATATTACTTTCACCAATTCTTTATTCTTTTAGTTTTTTATATAGTTGCATGAAAATAATAAAAATATTATCTTTTATTCTTCGCTTTAGAACATGACAGATTGTTTATCACAATAAATAACATTGTTTTTTTTTTTTTTTTTTTGTAAACAATGCATTAATAGAAACAAAAACCACTCATTTGTTCATAATTTATCAATTCACACAACACACGCACACAATATATATATATATATACACGCACATTTTATTTTTATTTTTATTTTTCAATTAACGATGATGCATTCATAACACTGGCATTTTCTTTTCTTGTATCCGAAATCAACTTGAAATCCTACTCGGAATCCTACTGCTAGCAAAATAGTGCGGGTAATGTTACTAGTTGATGCTTAAAAGATTGTGACATTGATCAGAAAAACAATGAACATCATCGACCATCCAAATTTTCCCCATTTTACTGTTCCAAAAATCAAAGAACAAAGGCTACAAAAAGCAGTTTGCTTCAAAACTGTATTACAAGGATTTGCCAATTTCATGCCTAGATAAACTGATCTGCCAACACAAACGATGTATTTAGCAAGTCTCCGTGCCTTGAAATATACTCTTCCTGTCTTAACCCTTGAGAGCATTCTCCTCTTCCCTTTCCCTCTTTCATCAAATGTGTAGCCGACGCATTGTTTTTACCAACGTGCCACAAGCAGTTTGGATATGTACAGATTAGGAAAAACAAAATGGTACAAAATCGAAAGATTCACTAATCATCAGCACCAGAAGCAAGCCTTTGCCTCTTCCATTCGCGTGCTTTTTCCAAGATTTTGAGATTATGGGCATGAGCTTCTTCTGGAAATACATAATCTATGTATTCCTCGTACCTGCAAGAAAATGGTTAGTGGAACTGATAAGGACAGGGGGGAAACATAGAAAACTGAATCTGTAAAATCAGTAGCATTGAAACAACGGAGTGTCAGTTCATTGACATGTCTAAGGACCAAGCTAAGCGGGCATATTAACACTCAGTTCTTTAGTACAGATGTATGCATGTGGCACTCAATTTAAGAAGTGAGTTTTATCGATAACACTTCTCCCAAAATTAAAGCGACTATTGGAAAATTTCAGAATCCAAACTAAACCCATTAAAACTTTATTGAGAGAGAAATATGGCCATTTCAGTTTAACTTGCTTGTGCAATGTGCTTTCAGGCTATAAAACACCAAGTTGATGCCTTTTGGAGTTCTTTTTTTAAATGCTTTTGGCATCATCAAACAAATACATTCAACCACAATGTGAGGCTCCAAACTTGTATCTGAACTACCATCTCGATTCCCCTAGAATATATTAAGGTCCCCAGACCATAAATGATGAATTAAAAACTGCTGCCTTTGGCATCATGCAAGAGAACATGATTGTAACAATGGTGTCAACAGATAGAAGATAAAAGCACAAGTAGATTACATACCCAGCCAGGCCGTCTTCAGAAGCAATCTGCTTTCTCTTTTTCAGTTTCTTAGGCAGCTTAGGCTCGACAAGGCTAACATCACCAAGCTGGCCAAAACTTTTCTCCATGTCCAACCATTCATCTAAGAGCATAGCTCTTTCTTCTTTCAGTTCAGGGGCGGACATTCTGAAGTAGTTTAAAGCTTTCTCAAAAACCCCTAATGAAAAATTTAACGGTAAGAATCTAACTGAAAGTATGTAATAATTAAGGAATGCACTGGTTAAAAAGATCAGGATTCCTTACTTCTTGCATTTTGAATGCACAAGTTCTGTTCTTCCATGGCAGATGCCTCAAATTTAGCATAACTGATCCAAACTTTTAGATGCTTTGTGCGATCCAGGAGCCTCTCATAAAGTTCCCGGGTTCTATCATATTCACCCTCAGAGATTTCAAAATCAATATATGCCTGCAGGCAGAGGAAAAACGCATCATCAGCAGTACATTTCATACCCTCCGACCCTCTAACCAATAAACAATAATACTTACTTTAAACAAGAACAGTTATCAAATCAGGCAGCTTAGAGTTTTAGAATGACAACAATGATTCTCCTTTACCACAGTTTCCAAAAATAATGACCTATATGCACACGTCCAGATTCCTTTCATTAAACAATATACTACAAGAGAAAACCTAACTGACACAGTGTAATGAGAAAAGAGAGCAGATGAAGAGCATAACAGAGAAAAAACTAAATAGGATTCAAAAGTCAACGAAATAAATTGATTGGAAAAAGGTATGGCATTGAACCTAAGGTACTTGGCAAATAACAAAGTCCATGACCTAAAGAGACAACAACTCCATGCAAGGAAAGCCAGCCATAAGAATTCAAAGAAGTTCAAGTAGTATGAGAATGAGGAGATCAAGAATGTTCGGTGAGCCAGAGGCATAAAGTTAATTCCTATAATTGATGAAGGGTATATGGAATTGCACCCAGGCTAAGTTTGTGGGCAAATAACAAATTCCCAGCTCTACAAACACCACAGCTTCGTATGTAAAAAACTAGTGATGAGACTTCAAAGAAATCAATGCGTACATGCAGAAGGGGTCTGATTGATGGTTCCTATTGTCAGGAATGTCTGATTGACGATTCCTATTGTCAGCATGTCATTCCACAACCTTTCACGACAAAAATCACTCAGTCCAAAAAGATACAGATGATATAATGGACAGGAGACAGGTAAAACAAAGATTAATGAGAGAGAAAACAGATCACGGATATGACTCGAAGAATAACGTGATTTGCTACAGTAGTCATTAACGTGACAAGTAGCTTTACCATTTTATATATGAAAAATAAAAAGTTTGGGACACCATGTATCACCATGTATGATAATTGCATTCTTTGTGAAAAGGTCTTCAAGGCATACATAGACTATTAGATTCAACCATGAAATCAAACATATATGAAAATTTACCATTAAATGACACAAAGACACCTTGATTTAAAATCAAGGAAGTGCAACCATTTTTGCACTGCAGAGTTATGATTATTGGCCCCACAATACACTTAAAGAACATATAAATGCCAAGTTCAGGTTTACAGTCAACAAAGGCAATGAATTACAAATATGTAATTAACTAAAATGGGGACAGCATATAAATTACCTTCCACAACAACTCCGGCATGTCCAAGGCTGGCTGTGCTATAGCAAGCTCAAAAATAGATCGTGCCCGTTCGGTTTCACTCAAGGACCTCTCCAGTTCAGCATATTTGCTCCATGCATAACAATTCTCAGGCGACCACTCTAAATATTTCTCATAGAGTTTTCGGCAACGGTCAATATTACCAAGCTGCAGCTCAATCTCAATATATTTCTTAAATATCTGTTTGTCAGCAAGCAAAGGTGTCAGAACAGATCAACATAGTGTAATAAAAACATAAAGATTGTATTATCAGCCAAGATTTTACCTTATCTTTAGGAGCTTTTCCAATAGCATTACCTAAAACTTGCCGAGCTCCATTCAGATTCAATTGTCGGATCTCAAATTGGGCTGCTAAAAGCCAGATTTTCGCAAATGAGAATTTCTCATGTGGAATCAGGTTCAAGCATTCCCTGTTAACATTTAAAAGTGAATTAGAAAACTCTTCCAAGTCAGCTGGATCGACTTATCAATGCACTAATCCCTTTGTTTTATTGTTATTGTTCTGGAACCCCTATGTTTTTATTTTTTTTTCATTATTGACAATAAGTTGCAAATTTATGATCATAAGACAGACAGAGCATGATATAAATGAGCATGCAATATGTCTGTGAGAAAGTATGGAGTATAAAATGAAGAGATGGGGAGGACAGGAGGGGAGAAGTTAGTGCGCAAATCAAAATCACACAGCATTGTATGCTAACAAAGGCACACTTGTACACCAAATGAGAGACAAAAAAAATAAATCACTGTGCTTGTGCTGCCACAAATTATTTTGTTTTCAGATAAGAATGTTGTCACATAGTCAGTGTGCGCCATTAAGATGTTTTTTTTTCAGATAAGAATGCTGTCACATAGTCAGTGTGCGCCATTAAGATGGTTGAGCACTGGAAAGCTCTCATAGATCTATCAAAGAGCAGCAGCATGAACACAAAATCATCACATTTTCAGAATAGATGATTAGAAAAGAACAACAATTCAATCTAACTAGGAACACTTCAATTAATATTTGATCCATATTTTCTCTCGATCCCGCCCTCCCCCAAAAAAAATCAATGATACTACAACAGATTCCTATCAATAAAAAAGCGCTTGAAAACACACTCCTGTAAGACCTATCCTCTGCTGGCAACTCTTTTGACAGTTAAGACATTACGCATCAACCAGTTCCTTGTTTAATAAAGGGAAACTAAAGAGCATTGTACCGACCACCATCAACATCAAAACAAGAGAAACCAATATAATCATTTCAGAAAAGGCAAGATTACCTATACACCTCCCGCGTTTGCTCTATATCTTCTGCATCGAGCTCTTCATAAAGGGCATAATTTATCCTAAACCACACAAATGCAGGAATTATAATCAGCACTCGACCACAACAAATACCACAATGCAATATGAATTTCAAATCCAAAACTTACCATAGATAGATATATCTTTGCCAGTATCTCTTTTCTTGAGCAGGCGGGACATTAGCAATTGCACGTTCATACACCTCCCTAATCCTCACCTTATTTGTCACACTCTCCTCCAACCTAATGTAGTCAAACCACGCATCATAATTCAAAGGATTCTTCCTCACTTCATCTTCATACTGAAACCTCCTCTTCCCCACAATCGCATCCTCAATCCCTTCTTTATCACCATACTGTTTCTCAAACGCAACAAACTTCCTATATAAATCCTCCGCCCTCCCTTTTGGTATATGATCCAAAGCAAACTTATAAATGCACCTAGCCCTCTCCGTTTCCTTACACCTCTCTTCAAACTCCGCAAATGCAACAAACAACATCTCAGCCTCCTCATCATCAGCTAACTTCTGAACCGCCTTTTCATACACATTTCTCGCCCTCGCAACTTCGCCATTCTTCATCTCAAACTTTGCATACCTAATCCACGCACTCACCTTTGGATGACACTGAACAAACCTCTCAAAAATTCCTCTGGCACGTTCCACTTCATTATACCTCAATTCAAACTTTATATATGAAAGCCAACCTTGCTGGTCCGGCATCCACCCCATCCACCTCTCAAAAATCTGCCTAGCTCCCGCAATATTCCCCAACATCTCCTCCATGTGAATGTACTTATACCAGAGCTGATCAACCCTCGGGAGAAGGGTAACAGCCCGGTCCCACACATTCCTCGCATGATTTATGAACTTGTTTTTCATTTCCACCTCTGCGTATTTCAGCCATAAAGTATGATTCCGGTAATCCACCTCGAGCGCACGTTCCCAAACTGAACGCGCGCGATTAAAATCTTTCTGAGACTCCTCCCATTGCGCGTACTTTATCCAAACACTTATATTCCACCTCACGCGTCGAATTAAGTCCTCGAATTCCTTCCTCTTACGGAGACGGTAATCGCCGAGTTCAGTTGAGTCTGTGATTTTCTGTTTGGGAGGTCGGATATCGGCTTCTTGTCGTTCTCGTGCTTCGCGGAGGATTTGTTCCGCTGTTATTTGTATCGGGGCGGGGGTTTTGTTCTTGACTCGGGTTGGGCGGGGGAGCTTTACCTCGGTATCTTTTCGTGTTAGGTAGCCAAGAGAAGGATCGCCGTCTTTATTGGAAGCCATGATTGTAGAATTAGGGTTTGAATACAAAGAATTTGGGGGTTAGGGTTTATCTGTTTTGTGGTGTGTGAATGAGCGAGCAAGCGAGAGAGAGAGAGAGAGAGAGGAGGAAGGAGATTTTAAAGACTATAAACGACGTGGTAACTGGAGACTGGAGTATTATTTTCTACAAGGGCGGATGTTCTTTATTTACTTCGGGGAAATTACAAAAAATAAAAATAAAAAATCATCTTCTATTTTAAATGTAGTAACATTTTCCTTGAGGCTTTGCTTGTTTTCTAAAAATTTATTTTTAAAAAATTATTTTTTAATTTTTTTTTATGTTTGTTTATTATTAAAAAAAATTAGTTAACAGAAAATAATTTCTAGTCAATAAAAAATACTTTTCAGTTAAAGAAAAATTTGATTTGGTTTCTAAGAAAGTGTTTTTCTTTTATTTTGGACGGAAAAAACTTTCTAAAAATAATAAAAAATTTAAGCCATATTTGTTTCCTGGAAAATGGTTTCCAGGAAACAACTTTCCAAACTTTCTTGTATTTGTTTGCCATTAGAAAAGTTGGTTAACAGAAAATACTTTTCAGTCAAAGGAAAATTTGGCTTGGTTTCCAGGAAAGTATTTTCCTGAAAAATTTGAGCAGAAAACACTTTTCGGGAGTTGTGAAAAATTTAAAAATGTCATATTATTTAACGATTATATCAAATTTGGTCCTCAAACTTTTGATTGCTATATATATTTTGTTTTAAATATTTATTTTTCAATTTCATCTCTTAAAATTTAATTTTTATATTACCTTTAGTTCTCATTTTTATAATTGTTATTTCCTTTTCCCTTATCATTTTCTTATTGAAATTTTTTATCTATCAAATTTGGTCCTCATTCTTTTTATTCTTACTTATTTTATTTGAAATAATTTATGAAATGTTAATTATTATTATTTTAATTTCTTCATTTTTCATTTTTATTTTATTTTTTAGATTTAATTTCTATTATTTTAATTATTATTTATTTTATTTTGAGATAATTTATGAAATTATATATTTTTTTAATTTCACCCTCATTCAACTTTTTAATTTGTAAGATTTATTCCTCATTATTTTAATAAACTTGAGAAAATAAAACATTAATAAGTTATTTTCCAGCTCATTTTCTATAACATAACTAAACACTGAAATATACTTTTCAACTTATTTTTCATTAAACTATCAAATATCAGAAAATAATTTATTTTTTCTGGAATTCACTTTCCAAAAAGAAACCACTTTCCTGCAAACAAACGGGGCCTGAGTTAAAATCAATTTTAAATTTTGACCTAATCAAGCACTGTTCATTCATAACTTTTTTTGAAAATATGACTTCAAATTATTGTTAAATGTTTTTTTTAATTCCTTTACTTTGATAATTATATGTTTTAGTCCAGAACATTTTTTTTTATTCTTGTTTAAGTTTTTGTGTTTTAGAGATGTCTGAGAAAGTGCTGAAAAATAAGGAATGAGGAGAAAATTATTGGTTATTTATATTATGGTAAAAATATATATATATTTTTAATGTTAATAAGTTTTATTTAATGAAAATAGTTCAATTAATATTTTTTACTAGAAAAAATAAATTAAGATCGAGAAAAAAAATTAGTTAAATTTTATGTTTTTTTATCAAGTTAGGAGTGTTTTAGATTGAAAAAATTGGTTTATTAAGACTCTATTTTTATGTTTTCATATAAAAATTAATTAAAAAATAATTTCTAATTAAAAAAACCAGTGCTCAATCTTTCAACCACCTTCCGGTGGTTGGATTTTAGAAATAAAAACTATTTGCTTTATTTTTTTTGGCTATAATTAAAAATATTTAATAAGAAACTGATGGATTAAAATAGCAAAATAGTTTATTTCAATGAAATTTAATTATAATGCTTCGTATGATAAATATTATTGCCATATAATTAAATAATAATAATGAAAGATTCCCTCATAATGTAATAACATGTGTATATTTTCCAATTTCATTACTTGTTAGGATCAACATTTTTTTCTTCAAAATTTATAAGCATATCAGATGATTAATTTGAATTTTATTAATATTTATAAGCTTATTAAATTTTTATTTCGCAACACGTTAATAATATTTGCATATTTTTTTATATTAAAAAAATTAGTTTAACCAGTAGCTTAACATCTTCAGGCATTCAAAACTAGTACCAAGGCTAAGCAGTTGTGCCTGTTTTGTATAAATCAAATTCAGTTAGGGATTTCTTACATCTAGAACAAACCTCAAGAGAAAGAATAGAAAACAAGAGCCAGAGCAAACAAGCAAGCTGTTGGGGGTCTTGGCGCCGGGGTGCGCCCATAAACACACCGCTCGAAAGACGCTTAGAGCCCGCGCGCGCAGTGGTGAAATTGTTAGGCAACGTGAAACAGAGCAATCAAATAAATATTTTTTTATTTTAATATATCAAAATAATTTATAAACACAAAAAAAAATTAAAAAAAAACATTTTAGTAAATACAACAATGCATGATGCTCTTTTAAATAACTAGAATTATCAATAAAATTAAATAATTCCCTGAAGAAAAATAACTGGCCACCCTCTCTCCTTACTATTTGGAACCTTTCTTTCGTAGATCTAATGACAGTATAAATAAAAACACAAGTATCAAATTAACACCTAATTAAACACACCAAAAAAAAAAAAAACTTAATATAACAAAAATAGTTTATCCAAAATTTGAAGCCGCAAAACTGGAGAGAGAGGGGGGGAGAGAGAGAGAGAGAGAGATATTTCACTTCCATTCCACGCAATAGGAGTCTCTTCTATTATCACTTGTCACTTCCTTCTAGGGTTTATTTCAAGGTCTACAAATTTCCAGTTCTGCCTTCTCAAATTCGTTACTTGAAAGAAATTAAGTGCTCCATGTCACTCCAAATTCGATGGAGGTAAGTGTTTTTTTTATTGGATTTGCATTTGGCTGTCCTTTTCAGTTTAGTATGATTTTGGTTGCTAAGAAAATTAAGAGATATCAAAGACTACATTTTGAGGGTTTTTTGTGTTGTGGGGAAGTAACTATCGCTTTAAATTTATTTCTTTCATCGCCTTCTCTGATTCTTAGTTGAGGATCAAATTTTGCCAGTCATTCATTTTGTTGAAGGGGTTGTTTTTTGGATTCTGGGTTGCCGTTAGAATTTAAAATTTTTTATTGTTTAATAAAAGGTTTCTTAATCATTTGTTTTGGTGAGGAAGTGAAATTGTATAGCTAAGTTTTGCGGAGAAAGAATTATTTGGTTAAGTTTGTTTCATTTCTTGCACTTACCGGTTCTTAGCTGCCAAAGGGTTTTTACTAGCTTGTTTGATGACTGTTGCTGGTTTCCATCTTTTGAGATTTTTGGACCTTTTGGATTCTGGTTGCTGTTAGAATTTTGTAATTTTGATGTTTTTTTTTTAATTTCTCGTATCTTGTATTTTATGATTCTTAGCTTGGAACTAGAGCTTTGCTAGGCTTTCATTTTGTTTAAGCTGGGAACTTTTTGGATTCTGGGTTGGTGTTGGAATTTAGTAATTATGATTATGTTAGAAATTCTTTGCGTTTAGATTTTTAGCCTCCAGATAGAGAGCTTTGCTATGCTTTCATTTAGTTGAAGTTTTGAAACTTTTGGATTATGTGTTGCTTTAGAATTTGGTAAGTATTGATTATTCTAGAGAAACATTTCTTGATTATCTATTTTTTTAGTGAAGATTATGGCTAAAAGTTTTGTGGGCTTGAAAGTATTGGGTGATTTATGCTCAAAGTTGTGCGCTTTTAAGTGTAGTGAATTGATGTCATTGCTTTTTATCTTGTTAACTTTTGGAGGATTGATGATGGGCATGTGGTCACAAAATGTTTGACTGAAAACAAGTCCTGTTTACATTGCTAGATGAATACATGATAGAGTTGTCTGTTTTTGGATGGTATGGATGAGGGATTGGGTGATGAGGTGACTTTGATGGACATGGCAGAGGAGGCACACCTCCAAGGTAAAGAGAGCGAGTATTCTGTGAAACCACCTGAAAGCTCCAACTTGTTGGAATCTCGTGAAACAGTTATAGCCAGTGCTGGTGATTACCCTGAGAGTTCATTCCATGTACTTGCTGATAAGTTGGAGGGCAAGAATGGAAATAGGAGTGCAAGCCCTCCTATGGATGCATCCAAACAGCCATGTTCTAGCCCTCGCTCTATGGATGATGCTGGGAATATGGTTGAAGAATTAATGGTGAGAAATTATGATGGTTCAAACTTAGCCGTTGTTGGTACATCAAACAATAGGCAAAGGATGCAAGCCAGGCAGAGCCAGTGGCCGCATCTTTATCAAATTGGAGGGGGATCAGTAACTGGGATTTCTTGTAGTAATACCTTGTATAGGGACAGTGGTCAAGCATTGCTAGATGTGCAGCACCCATCTTCATCTGACATTTTGGTTCAAAAAACCTTGAGCAATGAAAGAAATGAAGTCTCAGAACAATTGGTGCATACTGACTTTAATGGGTTGTTAGGCAATGTGAGTTCACATGGTAGTTTCCGGACAAAGATTCTTTCAAAATCAGGATTTTCTGACTTTTTTGTCAAAAACACCTTGAAAGGTAAGGGGATTATTTATAGAGGGCCGCCACATGATAGCTTGAAACTTGGGCCAAGAGACCAGAATAATGAAAGGTCCGTGGGTGGCACTTTGGCAGCTTCTGATACTCCTTTAAACTTGAGTGCTAAAACTGTAACGATGACTTCTTCATATGGTATCACTGGGCCGAGCCCTAGTGGTTCTGATCATGATGGAGTGAGGGGTGGCATTTTGGCAGCTTCTGATACTCCTTTGAACTTGAGTGCTAAAACTGTAACGATGACTTCTTCATATGGTATCACTGGGCCGAGCCCTAGTGGTTCTGATCATGATGGAGTGAGTTTGAGGAAATGGCTGAATGCTGGACGGCTAAAAGCAAATAAAGTTGAGAGATTGCAAATATTTAGACGGATTGTTGATCTAGTGGATTATTCTCACTCTCAAGGAGTTGCCTTGCCTGACTTGCGGCCATCCAGCTTCAAGTTGTTGCAATCAAATCAGGTTAAATACCTTGGTTCAGCTGTCCCAAGAGACATGTTAGAAAGTTCCATGGATCAAGATACACCCTGCTCCGACAATCATGCGGTCAGGAGAAGGCCATTGGAACAAGGAATGTTTTCTTTTGTTACTGCATTTGCCAAGAAGCAGAAGTTTAGTGAGAGCATGAACTATATAAGTAGCTGGCCTCAGTTATCTACAAAACGTAGCTTGAAACTTGAATCTACAAGTGATGGGGGTGTTGATACAATTGTCTCCCAAGATTCTCAAAATGAAGCTACTGAACGTAACCATGACACAGAATATGGGATTCAGGCCAAGTCCAGCAGCCATGAGCTGTCTAAAACAGGTCAACGACAGTTGACTTCTATTGTTGACCGGTTGGAAGAGAAATGGTATACAAGTCCCGAGGAGTTCAATGATGGCATCTGCAGGATTGCATCAAATATTTATGGTCTTGGAATTCTACTATTTGAGGTGCGAAGCTGTTTTTTGTTGTCTTGTCTGTTGGGCAGTCTTGCTCAACTTCTATGATATTGCTCATGTTTCATTATTTGATAAATGCTATTAATGAAACATCTTCTTCATCCGTGCGATGACTCTGATTGTTACTCTGGTTTACCATGGTGCAGAATTTATTTCCATAAATAAATGTTTTCAAAGAGCATTTTATTTCTTATAAATTCATGTTTCATGAGTCTTGAAAGCTGGCACATTGTTCTGTGTAATAAAAAAAACTCATTTGTTTGCTGCTTTGTCGCTTTTCCCAAATGCTACTTGTCCATAACAAATTTGATTATTGGGCTTTCTAAAAGGTTGTGACTCACAAGCTGAGAAGATTTTGCTGCCATATGTAGTAGAAATTACAACCATAAAATTGCTGCCATTATCTAAGTTTGGCACCAGTACTATTCTTTTGTTGGCTAGATAAGCCTATCAGCTATGCATAATGCTTATTTTTGTTTGTCATTCCCTTTTATTTTGTTTAGATATATGAGTCTGGATTGAATTTATATATATATATATATGATTAATTAAGTTGTTTCTTTCAGTTGCTTGGTCGTTTTGACTCTGACAGAGCACAAGCGACGGTAATGTCAGACCTTCGTCACAGGATTCTTCCTCCTCAATTTCTATCTGAAAATCCAAGGGAAGCTGGATTCTGCCTTTGGCTACTTCATCCTGAACCTTCATCACGCCCATCAACAAGGCAATCCTAACTTGTTTTAAATTTTGTAAAATCTTGAATTTTATTGGATATGAAGACCTTAGAAGCATGACATTACATTAATCAATAGTCTTGACCTTTAAATTATTAGAGGACAAAACTTAAATTGAGTCATAAGAGTTGTTAATTTTTTCCAGGATGTTAATCTGGTTGTGAGAGTTTTCCTTGAACTCAATGTGATCCAAGCACCTTGGAAGTGTCAGTACCAACCTTATAATTTTTCAAGTAGTTAATTGTGCTCCCTTCTGTTTTTTTTTTTTTCATTTCTTTTTAATTTGCGTTCACCTCTTCATAAACAGAATATTTACATCGATGGAAAGCTAGCCTGTTGCCAAAAAAAATCCTCAACACCATAAGTTGTGCTTCTACAAATGAATGGGTGACTAAATCATTGGAGATCCTATCTCACACCCTCTCACCAACATTAGATCTCCCAATTATTTGTTTTAATTCACTCTCTCACCTGATCCAACTTATACATATGTAGTCTACCCTTTCATCTTGTTGGTGGTGTTAAAGGCATGAAGTTTGAGTGCACATCTAATGGAGTATGTCTCATGGACCTTAGTGAACCGTGGAAAGTTTTGTTCAACCTGGTCAATGAAAGGGAAATGAAAGGAAGGCTGGATGATTTTGACTTGTGTCCATCATGATATTACTAACGGAAGTAGATGGAACAGGCATGTTGAACCACTTATAATAGGTTGAGATATTAAAATTGCCCCTTTTATATAGATTGAGGACCTTATTGAGATTTTGGAAGAACTATGGGATTAAATTGCACATGCATCAGTTTTTGTGTAAGTGGGTCCATAAATGCAATAGAATTTTGCACTGGAGAAATCATTATTTTTCTCATAAAAAATCCATTTCAGGTGTTTTTTTCCTCCCAAACTAGTGCATTTAGTTGATGGTGAGATGTTCAAGCTTTTTTACCAGGATGGTTGTCAGTAACTCATGCAATAGTTGAGGTGCAAGTTGTTTAAACTTTAAACTAATACTCATGTGACATTCTATTTTGTATGCATGTGGCAGGGAAATCCTACAATCTGAATTGATTAATGGATTGCAGGAGGTGTCCGCAGAAGAATTATCATCCTCTATCAACCAAGATGATGCTGAATCAGAACTATTGTTTCATTTCCTTGTTTCATTGAAGGAACAGAAGCAGAACCACGCCAGTAAGTTAGTGGAAGATATCAGGTGCTTGGATACTGATATTGAAGAGGTTGGTAGGAGAAACTGCTCAAAGAAACACTTGCTCCATTCTTGCTTAGAGAATGACTTTCTAAATGCAAGGCAACCTACCTCTGAGCATAAAGAACCTTACAGGTTGGAGGCATTTTCTCAAGTATCACCTGATTTTAAGACAAATGATATGAGGTTGATGAGCAATATCAGTCAGCTTGAAAGTGCTTATTTCTCCATGAGATCTGAAGTCCAGCTTGCTGAGACTGATGCTACCATTCGCCAAGATAATGATTTACTGAGAAATCATGAGAACTGCTATATAGAACAAGAGGGTGAAGAAACACAGAACACCACTGATTGCCTTGGATCCTTTTTTGATGGTTTGTGCAAATATGCTCGTTATAGTAAGTTTGAAGTGCGTGGGCTACTAAGAACTGGGGACTTTAGCAATTCTGCAAATGTTATTTGTTCTTTGAGTTGTGACCGTGATGCAGACTATTTTGCTGCTGGTGGAGTATCAAAGAAAATAAAGATATTTGATTTTAATTCAATCTTTAATGACCCTGTTGATATTCATTATCCAGTTATTGAAATGTCAAATGAGTCAAAGCTCAGCTGCATTTGCTGGAACAGCTACATCAAGAACTATCTGGCTTCAACTGGATATGATGGTGTTGTGAAGGTGTGTATATCTTTGCATGCTAGATTTTTTACCGAAGAAACACCTTTCTGTGATTATCAATTGTTGACCTGATATGGGACAACCTTGTCATACTTCTGGCATGGATATCGAGTTTTCTACTTCAGCTTCTGAATATGTTGTGGGTTATAAAAGGATGTCAGGGTCATGTCCAAAATACCTTCGCTAATCAAATGACAGCTTAAAAAAGAAAATCACATTGTTGCTAATCTATGTCTACGTTTGTGAGGTTTCTCCACCTCTTGAAGCATACTGGTCCCTTCTCTTACATGCTGTAATTGCTATTTTTTCCTGACCACCTCAGATTTTCCTGCTTATTTGTTTCCATCATGCATTTTAGATTTTTCAGTTGTATTCTTAAATTCCTTAAGTTGCTCTTTACCTTATTTGCTTTGATGCACTCCAGCTATGGGATGTGAGTACTGGTCAAGGGGTTTTTCAATACAATGAGCATGAAAAGAGAGCTTGGTCCGTGGACTTTTCTCAAGTATGCCCAACAAAATTAGCCAGTGGTAGTGATGATTGTTCTGTGAAGCTATGGAGCATTAATGAGGCATGTTCTCCTCGTCTCCTATTTACTTTGTAATAGTTTGGGATTCCTAAAACCAGACTTAGAAGAATGTTTAATCCATCAAACCCCAACCCGTGCCCCCCCCCCCTCCCCCCCGGTTCTCTCTCCAATACCCTGAAGAAATTATTAGTGCAGAATTGCTATTATTATTGATATATAGAAAGCCATAAAAAATATCAATTGCAGTTTTATTACCACATTGAATTATGCTTGTTTTTCTAATGCATAAACTTCATTCAAGATATGCTCTATTGATGGAAGTTATCTGAGATATTACTTGCTCTACTAGGACGACAAGACAGCACTTTCCTCATAAATGTCTCTGTGCATGATGTGCACATGTTGGAATTAATGGTCACAAATTAGCACCATTTATGTTAAAATGTCATAGTGCTGCATGGTTTTTCTTTAACTTTATATGTTTATTCTTCTTTGTCATGGCTCTTGCTGCTGCTCAAAATTTTGACATTCTTGCTGCAATTTGCTTAAAAGCTTATGCACTACAAAACTTTTTTGCAGAAAAATAGTATAGGCACAATCAGGAATATTGCAAATGTTTGCTGTGTGCAGTTCTCTTCTCACTCTACTCATTTGCTGGCCTTTGGATCTGCGGATTACAGAACCTATTGCTATGATCTTCGGAACGCCAGAGCCCCCTGGTGTGTGTTGGCTGGCCATGACAAAGCTGTGAGCTATGTTAAGTTCTTGGACTCTGAAACTCTTGTTACTGCATCCACTGACAATTCACTAAAGATTTGGGATCTCAATAAAACCAGCTCTAGTAGTTCATCTGTCAGTGCTTGTAGCGTAACCCTTGGTGGGCACACTAATGAGAAGGTTGGTGTTGGAGGAGCTAGCCAGTTTGTTCTTGCGCTGCTTTTATTTTTCTATTTTTTCAATTTCCCCTATGTGTTGGGTTTAACTTTGCATCTCTTGCTCCTGTAGAACTTTGTGGGTCTATCTGTTGCCAATGATTACATAACATGTGGTTCAGAAACAAATGAGGTATGGCTTCAGTTCTTCGTGTCATGTTGATTTGCCTGATAACCAGTGAGGATGACAATTCATCACTGAAAAGGGGTAAAATGGAAGGGAAAAGAATAGAGTTCCCAGCTTTTATATACAACACGTCAACCATTTTTGCCAAAATACAGCTACTTTTAACTTCTTGAAGTGATGTTGTCTCCTTTCAGGTTTTTGCTTACCATAGATCTCTACCTATGCCAATCACTTCTCACAAGTTTGGCTCAATCGATCCTATTTCTGGAAAGGAGACAGATGATGACATTGGGCTGTTTGTTTCAAGTGTCTGCTGGAGAGGGAAATCAGACATGGTTGTTGCTGCCAATTCAAGTGGGTGTTTAAAAGTATTGCAGATGGTTTGACGCAAAGGTAGCCATCTGGGGTCAATCAAGAAACTGCATTCGTGTGACTTCCTTGTTGCATGGGGATCAGAGCCTTTTCTGGAAGGCATATTCATAAACTGAAACCGCAAAATTTGCTTGGCAATATCTTTGAGCACACAAATGTGTCATCTGCTCTACAGTCTCTACTTGCTGAGTGACATAGGGTTTCAGTTGGCTGAACTGCACTTCACCTAGAGCAGCAAATTCCGATTCCGATCTCCAGATAAGAAAGATCAGATACAAGCTCTGAGATATTTGCAGGTGAAAGCACCTGAATATCGTATTGTTTAAGAGGGGATATTGGCTGTAAATATAAAACAAAATTGATTGAGATTAACGTGGTATCAAGATGAGCTGGATTGAGATAAAATTCTCAAAGCCAACATCATGAGATGCTACAAGTTACGTTGGTGACAAGGTGTCTGACCAATTTCGGCATCTGGGAATTGGTTTGCAGCCTTTGAAATTTTTGGCAAGGACCTCCGTATGCACTCTTGAGTTTTGAAGTCCTGTTTAATGACGAGGCAGATTTGAAGCAAAGTGGACATTTAGACCAATTCCATCAATTTCCTTGTATTTATGGATTAAATTTTGAAAGTGTAAAAGCTTGATCTTGTAAATTTCATAGAATACAAACTCTGTATATGATAATATTGTTTTAAAAGATTATTTTAATTGTAATGTCGCTATTTCAATTTGGAGATATTATTTGTGCATAGTCTTAGTAGCACTATGCAAGTCTTGTAAAGGAAAAAGAAAAACAATGGAAGATTTCCCCACAAGGAAAGTATTCAAACTTAACATCTCCTGAAAGTATCAGACTAAGACATTATCAAAAATCAGCTTGAGCAGAAGTACAAAGGCTCCAATCCTAACACGCAACTTTCTTCATGTTCATTTTTTATTTGTTTTTTGTTTTCTGAATTGCTAAGACACAAACTTATAAGAAAGTTTAAAAAAGTTCTAAACTCAAACCAAATCTACAATAATTTCACGGAGAAAGAAATCTGATTCCGTATGCTGTCAACTAATATTGGGAAGGTGACAGAAAGTAAGATTTCTAAGGGTTTGAAGCTTGTCCAGGTGATCTGCGTCTGATTGGGCTCATACTGCTCTTGGATAATGGTTTCGGACTCTCGCATCTCATCTTCATGCTGTGCCCTGGTGGCGTCCATGGCAATGATTTCGATGGTGGTAGGGGTTTTGGCTTTCCTGCATCACAAGGCCAGCATTCTTAAATTTCATTATTTCAGTTCAAGTGCAATGCTACTTGTAAATCTTTAAAAACAGAGTAAACCTAATTAAAAGGAAGATTAAGATAAATTTGAAACCTACATTGTGAGAAAAGGTAAACCTTACCTGGAACTTTTCTGACCTTCACGCTGGTAGTTTTCTTTATCAACAGTAGTTTCTTATCAGCGGGCTCGGAACGAACTGACCTCAAGTCAGATGGAATTTTCCTGTCTGGAACTTCAGTGAAAGTCGACTTCATATCAAAACCAACAGACTTCACGTCAGATGTAAACGACCTGGCATCAATTGCTGGTACGTGATGATCCTCCACTACAGAGTTACTCTCATCCCAGCCATTTGAGGCTGCTTCACTTACTGCTTCAGAATTCTTAAATTTAATTTGTACACAAGTTTTTTCTTTCTCTATAAGCCTATAAGAAAACATTTGAAATGGAATTTGTGACACTGAAGGAAGATCACAAGTCACCTCCCCTTGACACTTCTTTAGAAACCCTGCCTCCAAGTCATAAAAATCTACAGGCGGCGACTGTATATAAGGCTGACCGTCATTAGGGTTCATCACAAGGAACTTCTTGATGTATCTCAGAACCCTACAAATAGACGAGAAAGTAGGGCGATAACTTGGCTCCGTATGCCAGCATTTCTTGGTTAAGCTTACAAGGTATTTTGGTGAAAGGGATGGGAATAATGGCCGTTCTCCTGCTCTTATATTATTGATCATTTGGTCTCCTTGAAGATGCCCATCCTCAAAGGGAAGTTTCCCTGTCAAGAGCTGGAAACAAAGCATCCCAAAGCTATAAACATCTGCTTTCTCTGTGTACTTTCTACTGCTAGCATTTCTTGCCTGTTCTTGCTCTGCCAGAACTTCTGGGGCATGCCAAATGCAAGTATCGACTGGACTTGGCTCTGGCGATGAGTGTCGAGAAGAATGATTTTTGACAGATGTTAAGCCAAACCCTGAGACTTTCACATGAAAATAACCTTCTGTAGATTTCCTGGGTTTGAGAAGGACGTTACTAGGATTAAAATCTCCGACATAGATCTTCCGTGAGTGGAGAAATTCCATTCCTCTTGCAATCTGAAGCATAATATCAACTACAGTTGGAAGAGGGAACAAAACCCGCTTCTTCGGACTGCTGTTCTCTTTTATGTAAGAATAGAAATCTTTGGTCATCAATTCCATTACAAGGAAACATTCCTTCTTGTTTTCATCATAAAAGCCACAGAGGTACTGCACTATGTTGGGATGGGAAAGGGACAACAGCATAGAAATTTCGGAATTCAACGGTTCAATATCGTGAAAGAAATGTCTCAAAGCAAAATTCTCCCCTAGCCATTGAATTTCCTTGTGCTGATTTCCACCTAACCTTCTCCTCACTTGGTAATCTTCTGCTTCTAACAAAATTGAACTTGGTGGGAGTTTGCCATTAGCTGGTGCTAGTACATTTAGTTTCTTCAGCAAAAGTTCTCCAAGTCGATGTTCACTCTTTCCTGGTGGCAATGCCCTTCTCTTCTCCTTGATTGTATCAATAAGAAGCCATCTATCTTCTCTCATAGCCCTCTCCATCTGCCTACAAATTTCCCGAGGGACCAAATACTGCTTCCCAAAATTCCATTGGAAAAGTTTCGGATCACTCCAACCCCTATCATACTTTTTTACCAGCATTGCCCTCTTCTTTGTCATCTCTTCCTGGTCAAGTCCAGAGATTTCTCCAGCGATCTCAACTGCCTCGATAACAGCAGGAAAGCAGCTAAGCAAGTTGTGGATGTGAAACTCAACAGAGTCCTTATTCTGATGAAGGCTAATAGCTTTTCCCCACCAATCTTTGTTATCCAAGCAACGCCTAACATAAAGTTCCCCTTCTTTGAATACCCTATACACCTCTTTCAAAGGCTCTTCAAGAGGCCTCCACTTGGTGTTCTTCTCTTCTAGTTTTAGGTTCTGCTTGATCTCCTCCGCTATCGTTTTAAAGGCCAAACAAAAGATATTAACCAGCAAACAGCACTGCTTCTGATTGATCTGAATATCATCTTGCAATACCATCAGAGCCTTCAAACTTCCCAACACTTCCCCTGTCTGCCTGAACTGTTCCATCCGAATCTCCAAATGGAAGGAAAGGTAATTAACCCCAGATGAAGCAATGAAAAAAATATGTTTGCCTGTCAAGTTTAAAAATTCAACAAACAGCACTAAAAAACCAGGGCCTGCAACAAAAAATATTAATCAGATTAAGAACCCATCAGAACATGTTGCAAATCAAAGCAGAAAAAATAAAAGAAAAAATAAATTAAAGACTATATAACATCAGAGTTCGGACAACATATATTATATTCTTACAAGATGTTTTGAATACAAAAAATGAATTGAAGAAATATATAAGAAAGGACCTGATTAAATCCATACCTAAAGCCAAAACCTTCTTCTTTCTTGACCTTAACCAAATCAGCTGTCAAGAAAAAGAAGACTGCAATCAAATTCTGCCAAATCAACAAAGAATCCGAAGGCCCCTTCTCCAATCTGATCAAAGATGAATAACCCATCTCTATATGCTATCCCGAAAGGCAAACCGAAAGAAAAAAACACACACACAAAACAAAACACAATCAAACAAATAGAAAAAAACACAAGCAAACTGACCGGTTAAGGAACCAAAAAGCTGCCCAAAAAGCACCTGAAGGATACAAAAACAGTTACAAGAAAAAAAAAGAAACGGAAAGTTCAAGGTGACTTGTCTAATTTCTCAACTCCCCAAATAGAAGCAAAAACTGCTTTGACTCGTCTAATTTCTCAACTCCCCAATTATAAGCAAAAACTGCTTCTTCTTCTTCTTCTTCTTCTAATTTTTCCCTCTTATTTTTTCTGCCTTTCTTTACAAAACTGAAGAAGAGGGAGAGGGAGAGGGAGAGGGAGAGCAAGAACCAAGAAGGATTGACCGTTGAACTAGTCCCGGTTTCTATGGAGACAAGTCTCCCTTGTTTTCCTTTCCCATATTTATAGCTTCCCGCGACTTTCGCTTTTGATTTTTCATATATATATATATATATATATATATATATATATATATATATATATCACAGAACCTCATTCACCATGATTCAATAAAAAAAAAAAAAGCCATTTATGTTATGATTTAAAAAATTGAGAAACATTATTTTCTTGTGGACTAATACAATACATGGTGGATTTTTCCAATTAGTTTCCGAATTACAAATAAAATAACCCATCGATTACTAGCTGATGTTAAAGTTATTATTTGTTAATGCTCATATGTTTTTAATATTGATCTAATAAATTAGTCTTTCGAATAACACCAATCATGGATGTGATGAGGTGAATTCAACTATTTGGTCCCTGTAGACTACCATCCATCAAATGGTTAAATGTTATTTAGAATATAATTATGCATATGTTTGTTTTAGGAAAAAATAGCTTTTTATTTATATTTTTTTTATTTTTTATTGAGCATCATCCGAAAAAAAAAAACCTAATAGGGATCAGTTAAGTATTGCATACGAACTTCTGATTTATTGTGGATTCACACATTAAATTTATTTTTTTACCCTTTACAGACAAAAAAAAGCTTGGTTAGGAGAGTAATTCAGTTTTTTTTTATGGGATACAAATCTCATAATCAAATTCACAAGGGGTATTATGGTCGATTTATATTTTTATTGCATAGTAAAATTACTACATTACTCTTAAAAGTTATCTTCATTAAATTCGTATCAAAAGGGCATTTTTGGTTTTAAACTTTATTTTAAAAATTGAATAGATTAAATTGCTTCTAAAATTAATTTTTCTAAGCCTTGTGTCCAGGGGTGTTTTTGTCATTTCCTATGTTTTTTTTTGTTATTATTAAGTTGAGTTGGGGGCAATCCAGTCTTTTTTCATTTTTAAAAATTATTAGATAAAAAAAAATGTTGACGCTTGTTATGCACGGGTCAACGTGAGGTGAAACTTTACGTCCTTATAGTAGCGCGTGAGCTGTTGTCCTGTGGAGACACCAACTTTCTGCTATAGTGGTGGAAGCTACTCGATGCCTTCTTCTACATGGGCGGCACATGTGGTTGTTAAGGTGATGATTTATCGCCGACTGCCCTTTCTTTTTCTTTTCCTCTTCTTTGTCTCTTCCCCCCTGAATTTCATGTTAGCCATCAAAAGATCAAAAATATCTTCTTATTTTATGACATTTTAGATTTAACTCTCATTATTTTAATTTTTAATTTTGATGCTCTATCCTGTTATCAAAATTTAATTTGTTTTTAATTTTATTCTTGGATTCATGATCATAATTTTTTATTTTTTTAAATTTAATCCTCGTTCTCTTGATTTTTATTTTTGTTTTGGATTTTTTTGTAAATTTTCTTTGTCTTTTTAATTTTGCCTTTTAATTCAAAGTTTGATGATATTTAAGATTTGACCCTCATTATTTTGAATTTTAATTTTTATTCTTAGCCCTTTTATCAAAATTTAATTTGTTTTTAATTTTATCTTAAGATCTATAATCTTGGTTTTTTTTTTGAAAAAAAAATAACCCTCATTCTCTTGATTTTGTTTTGGATTTTTTAATAATTTGATTTTTCTTTTTAATTTTTCCATTTGATTCAAAATTTAGATTGTTTTTTCCATTGTTATTATTTTCAAATTAGATATTTATTTTTTTAATTGCTATTTTTTTTATCATTTTATTAATTGATTTTTTTATTTCAACATTTGACATTTGATTTAATGGAAGCTGGTCTTCGTGGTGTTTTCCATAATTTTTAGACCCGACTTAGGGCAAGTGCAGGGTCGTGAATGAGATGAGTTGACCATGGTCAATTTATTTTATAAAAAATTTAAAATAAAGAAAAATAGTCAACGAGTTTTGACCTGAGTTTTTGACCATTTCACACCACCCCCCATTAAACCTTGGGTCATGAGTCAGCCCATCGGGTCAAGTTGAGTTTTAAAATGGTGGTTTTTCAAATAAAGTTCTTTCAATTTAGTCATTAGTTAGAGTCTTGAGTTTAAAAAGTTAACACGAATTGACATTTTTTTTTCATGATTACATTCTTTGAAGTTCTTCATTTTGAAAAATAAATTTTGTTATTTTCTTCAGTTTCTTTTCAATCATGTTATCTCCATTTCATAATCTAGACAACAAATTTGATCGAATGGTCCATAAATTCTTTTAGATTATTTTTTTATTATTTTTTATAATTTTGTCCTTTAAAATCTAATTCTTTTTAAAATTAAGTTTTGTTTTTTTATTGGATTATCTTGTTTATATAATTTTGGTTGTTAGTTTTGGTGGTCTCACTTAAATTTACGAGTTCTTTATACTTTTAGACTTTTTTATCTATTAATTTTTTATTAATTTTATTTTTTTATATTTAAATTTTTAATAATTACCTGGCATAATTTTTTTAAAAATATATTTATATAGCTCGAGCATCGCTTTTTTCTATGTTAAAAAAAAAAAAGAAAGAAATTGTCCGTGACCCGCGGGAACCGTAGCCACCTATCTGGTCATTATTATTGTTCTATGGGAGGAGCAGACTGTAGACTACAGGGGGATGAAGTTCGTAACGGTCATCGGGTGCTTGACCGTCCTACCAGCGTAAAGTACGTGTTATTGCCACATGGCGCGTAATGGAATGATATTGCCTGGCACGTCCACTTAGACGTGACGGCGTGGGGCCACGATGTTAGATATTATTATTGTTAATAATAATAATAATAATAATAATAATGGCAGGTCGTTGTGTTTGCTTCATGTCTAACGCCTGCATTATAATTATAAGTTGGGAATTTTGCTATTAAAAATAATTGGTTAGATGGTTAAAAAGATTTACTTTTTGAATTTGAGTATTTCAATCAATGTTTTTGAAAAACTATTTATTTGAATTCATATTATATAAAATATTTATTTGTAGAATTAATTGAAAAAAAAATACTTCTTGTCATGAAAAAATATTGCTATAAAAATAGTACCAATTATTATTATTGCTGCTTACTATTATTGTAACATATACTAAAAAAATTAGTGTTATATTGTGGATTGCACCGTGCAATCCACAGTAAAACACTGATCCCTTTAATTTTTTTTTTAAGCTGTTTTATTTTTTTAGCTGTTTTTTTATGTATTTCATGGTTTTTTTTTTTGCTTCTTTCTTTGTTTTTTTCTTTTAACAAATTTTTTTTGTTTAATTTAATTTATTAATGTTAAATTTTTTTATTTAGTTATCATACTTTTATGACATGTTTTCCGGATTTAACGGGTTAACCTGGTTTGACAAGTTAACCCATAAATTTTTTTTGCTTTTTAATTAATTTTTTTTCGTTTAGTTTAGTTTGTTAATGTTAATTTTTTTTTCTATTTAGTTATCAGACTTTCATGACATATATCCCGAGTTTTACGTGTTAACCTTGTTTCACGGGTGAACCCACTTAATTATGGATTGACCCTTCAATTTTTTTTTCATAATTTTTTTTGTTTAATTTAGTTTGTTAATTTTTATTTTTTTATTTAGTTTTTTTCTTCTTAGAGGTTTTGTTTTATTTTATTTTTTTATTTTAAATTAATTTTATTTAATTAATTTAGTTTATTAATATTGAATTTTTTTCTAAATAGTTCTCGGCTGATGCCTTTAGTTTTTTTTATGCCTTTGACTGTGGACTGCACAGTGCAGTCCATAGTGAAAAGGCTGATGTCTTTTGTTTTTTTTAATTAATTTTTTTCGTTTAATTTAAATTGTTAATGTTAAATTTTTTCTATTTAGTTATCAAACTTTCATGACACGGATTTTGAATTTGACAGGTTAACCTGGTTTGACGAGTTAGCTCAGTTAATTCTGGGTTAACCCATTAATTTGTTTTTTCTTTTTTAATTATCAAACTTTCACGATGCGAATTCAAGGTATGACGAGTTAACCTGGTTTGAAGGGTTAACCCAGTTAATCCATTTTTGTTCTTTTTCTTCATTAGTTTTTTTCTTCATGTTAGTTTTTTTTTTAACTAATCTATTTAATTATCACACTTTTATGACACGACCTTACAGCCAGCCCCACGTTCAATGCTATTGGGTCTGGTATTGCAGTCCATACACTTTTATGCTAAGGGTTAACCCAAGTTTAATGTTATTATTAATATTATAAATATTACTCTTGGGTCAGTCATTGCAACCAAACCTAAGACTCTTGGGTATAACTTTATAAAAAACCTAACACTTTTAGATCTTGATTTTTTTTGAAATGTAAAAAATAATTAACCCGCGGCATCGCACGGGACATGTAACTAGGAAAAACTATTGGCCAGTGGTATAAACAAAGTTAGAAGCACATTCATACCTGTGCTATTGGCACGCATATATTCTTTCTAAGTTAACTCTGTTTTATGTAGGAGAGTTAAATAGACAGATAATTAATTGAGTGAGCGTGTTTATAGGTAAAAGCATAAAGAGATTTGCATGGAAGTGCAGGACAAACCCAACATAATAAAAACTAGGATATTTTACCATATTTTTTTATGCGTTGCTAATCAAATTAATTTTTTTAAAATATAAATAAGTATTAAGAATATAAATAATTTTTAATTATGATATTAAACCTGATCAAATAAGTTAATTTTAAAATCTCCCAACTCATTTTTTTATACAAAAACATTCGTATTGTGGTAACTTTTATAGTTGTTGTTTGAAAAAAAAATATTTTATAAAAGGTACTTTTTATTAAGGGTGGTTTGGTATTGATATATATTTGGTTAAAACTGTGATTGTAGTTTAAAAAAATATTTTATAAAAAGTACTTTTGGTTGGGGATAGTTTGGTATTGATATATATTTGGTTAAAACTGTGGTTGAAATTGAGGTTGAACAAAAAGTAATTTAATGTGTTTGGTTAAGAATGTTTTTCAAATTGAGGTTATAAAATAATTTTAAAAATATATATTAATATTAATAATTTTTAATTTAAATATTGTAGATTTAACTATTACTATTACATCATGAAATAAATAATACTTTATATAAAATATTTTTTTATTGTTTCATTAAACTATCTACGGTTCCATCATGTATGAAATACATCCGATAAGGACTATAATTTTCTTGATTTCTTAAGCGCGCAACAACATCAGGTAAAATATAATCAGGAACAAAATTGAGATTGCAATCAAATTCTGTGAATGTTACGTCATTAAACGATCTCCGTTTAATTTATGTAGTATCATTGAATAATGTTAAACACTAATTTTTCAAATAAAACATAATTAAAAATAAAAATAAAAATAAAAATAAAATTTAATTTATTTTTTTTATTTTACTGGATCGGACTCGGTTTAATACATTTAATTTTAAATCAGAACTGGTCTAACCAGAACAATGGAGATAGTGAACAGTGGGGGTAACTCTCACGGCATGCAGAAGAAGCAGCATTATGCTGCTTTCAATCATCCTGTATTTTCAGCGCAAATAACAATGGGACCCATAAACAATGAATAAAATTCTATTCATTATCAAACATTTATTTCTCATGATTTGCTTTAAAAACAGAAGGAAACACGGAAACAAACCAGAAACAGGCAACATGTCCTCTGCCAAATGGAAACACATCATTTATATTAGGCTACTACATAACCCTCAGCTGATTTCACACAAAACTCTTCATAATCCTTCTCGAATGCAGCAAGATCCTCACGAGTCTCGGAGACTCACTTTCCTCCGTTACGCACCCTCACCAATATACAGTGCACGAAAAAGCACGTTTTGCATACATGAGGCCAGATTTGTGGTCAACGTGAGAGAGGCACCTCGCAATTAAGTCGCAATACTGGTGGAGTAGGGAGATCATGCACACAGCCCTCCGCACCCTGGCAAGATCACCACCAAGAACAAGAACAAGAACAAGAACAATAGAGGGTGGCTGGTAGATGATACCGCACTTGAATCTAGTGGGGACAAATTGAACAGTGCGCTTGGTCTTGATGGTGGCAACAGCAACATTAACGTCCTTATTGGGCACAGCATCACCATGAAACATCAGGCAGCAGGCCATGTACGTACTTTCCGCGGCAAGGATCGCAATTAGCTATCATAGATGAAGGCTCGAAAGAGGCATACTAATGAGAATAAAGATCATGAACTTGGCAGAAACTAGTCAACTTGGACCCCACCACATCGATCCTACTCAAACCATGACATCCCAAGCAAAAACTCGTAGAAAGAAAATGACTACATGGAAGGACGCCTTCTATCCACCCGACATGAATATTGGCATACACATAGGCATCAAGTAAACAAGTTCCCTCTTTTTAGTCACTAACAAGAAAACATATAAGCACACTAAGGCTACTAAAAGTAAAATGTAAAGTGAAATATCCTGAGTTTTCCGATGACGACGAACTTCCGTTTTGGTTCCCTAAGCATGGGAGATACATCTTACACGGGGGTGCGTTTTACCGAGTGGACGCAGACAAGAGAAATTAAGGTTTATATTAACCTAGAAAAAATTGCAATCAATGAGTGATTTGAGCCTGCTATCCATGAAGTTAACAAACTCTATCAGTGCAATGTTTCATCTGTACAGATCTTCATAATTCGATTTCCCGGGGAGAAGGTTCTGCACGATGTTGGGAAATTCTCATCAAGTTTAATTCTTAAGAGAAAAACAAGCTGCCAACGAACTCCAAGACAGATGGGTTATAAGCAAGGACTTGCATTCAATGAAGAAAAACCAAACGGCATAATTCTTAACATTGCTAATATATATTAAAGCTCTACTCTTGATCATTTGCTTAAAACACACTTAATTAAAGTAGTGTTTATTGATATATAATACGCATTTATATTGTGCAATTAGACTCT
>Ga0325410_1000691_pt1 | contig 35623 bp, 18 predicted proteins | sample PopdelMetagenome_16_FD_206182 | JGI IMG/M metagenome (GOLD analysis project Ga0325410, IMG submission 206182) | Populus deltoides microbial communities from Bellville, Georgia, United States - Xylem-PdIQD-R3 | ecosystem: Host-associated > Plants > Phyllosphere > Stem > Wood/Secondary xylem...
ATAGTTTTACCAAAGTTGACCGCAACCGAAAACCAACACGCAGAACATTCTGGTAATACCGAGATTCGCATAGCGCACTAAACAACTGAACCAAGTAAATCAATCAATCAATCCATAACCAAAGGTAAATAAAACTCATTGCTTAAATAATGTAAAGATGGAGCATGTAGTGTAGGTTCCAAAATCAATATCCATAACATAATAAAATTAGCCAAGCTTAAAGAAACAAGGTTTGGGGAATAAAGGAAGTGGCTAGCCACATACTCTAGCAACATACAAATAAAGTTGGTTTAGGAACATGAAGAATTGCTTGAAAAGAAGTCACAAAAGTAAGCATAGACCAATCAAGCCATGCATTACTGAAACCAATAGCTCTTTCCATTGTGTAAGCAAGATTGGTCATAACATATATATCTTGTCTTTTTTAAGCCCTTAAATTGAGAGGGAGGTAGAGGGTACCATAAAAATTAGAACTTGGAAATTCTACTATCACAGATGAGTTAATCACATTACACATCCTCTTTTCCTACTTCATTTATATTTTTTCTCATTTTGATAAATTTGTTTTACATATACTTACCCAAATCTGATGTGAATTTATCTTCTAAGCATTTGATAAGAAATATATATTTTCTTCACGGTCAATGAAGTCCCATATCTTGATATCAATAATAAAATATGATATTAAAGAAATTTGAATATTAATGAAAACAGCGAGATTAATAATAATACAGAAAAAAGATGAATATCTCATTATATTACAGCAGTTATTTATGCTAAATTCCTTAGGATCTTTGTTTTAATAGAAAGCACAAGTGGCTAAAGCTTCTTAAGTTTTTAGACTCCATAAATAGGCAACATTATCCAGATCATGTGAGTTGTTGATGCTCAGTTACAAAAAAGAGAGAAGATTGAAATAAAGCAACAAAAAAGAGGTAAATTAAGGAAAAGTAATCAAGCAAACAATGAAAATACAATGACAAAAGCTAATATAAAGTTAATGTTCAAGGGATGATTGATGTGATTTATGTCATTGATTGATGATAATTTTACTTCAAAATGAGCTAAACTCCATATTTATATACTTGCAGTCATGTAGCATTCCATGGAAGCAATACAAATTCTCCAAAAATACTTGAGTCTAAATTGATATAATTTCTTACTAAGACTACTAAATAAATAAAAAATGAATGACAAAGAGATGATCATGACCACAACTTTCACAATAAGCCAGTCCCATTATCAACGAATGCCTAATACAGGTGTAACCTATGGTTTCAACATTTTGCAAGCGCTAAAGGCTGAATTTATCATCCATAGTGATTAGATGATTATAACATTGTTCTACCTGCTAGATCCATGCCCAAATAAGAGGCACCCAAAGATGCGTGATTCAACGATGAAATATACAAACAAAGTTGCTTGAATACTAATATATATATATATATATATATATATATATATATATGGAATATATTATGTATGCCGAAAGATAACACCATGGAAATAAAAAGAAATAACATTATACAGAAAGATAATTAAAATAGATTGAGTGAGAGGGGTGTGTTCAGTTTGTTTCTTAATAGAAATGAATTCCGGAGAATAGCTGAGATAGAATTCATACCATCCCAAGGAAAATTACGAAGGCATAGACATAACCGATCCAGGCTGGATCTCCTCGTTGCATCGACTACATACACATTTTGCAGTAAAAGCCCAAGGTGAAGGAGTTTTGAGTGGTTCTTCATATCAAATTTGAGCTAATCAATTGAACTATTTCTATCATAGGAAAAATGTTAATTAATAGATCAATTCTTGTATCATATGAAAAAAAGACTAGATGTTGAGAGACATTTGGTGTTCATGGAGGATTAACTATCCCATTGGCTCTTATTTACAAATGCACAAAAGCATATAGATTGTTAGCATCGTCAAAACCCTTTTATATGATACCTTAATAAATTCTTACAAAACATGCAACTCTAGCTAACAGCAAAACAGAACATTACATAGAATAAGTTAATGCCAATAAAGGAATGAACCTGCAGGAGGTGGCTCAATACAACAGGTCCCACAAATTCAGAAAGATCATAGCCAATCTACAGGTTAAAACAAAAATAAAAACGGTATAAGCACCTCATGGCTTATGCCATTAGTAGAGAGTTCCTAAAGTCCACTTTGTTGTGTTTCAGTCTCGAACATCAGTTTGAATTGAAATTAGGATAATAGCAGAAAAAATAATGCATGGTACACAACTAATAAATGTTCAAACTGAGTATTCCCTGCAATATAATAGTTGAGAGGCTAGAATTTCACTATAGATTATATGTCAAGAGCAATAATAGCACAACATGAAATTTAGAAAATAGAACTAAAAAAAATCAAGCTTCTAGGTTCACCGATTTCAAACTACAATATAGCAGAAGTAAGAACGATAACTTATCAAGAATTTCAACAAGTTAGAGCAAATTAACAACAATCCAAGGAAAACGTACCTTAAAAAATCCTCCTAACCAAAATCTACAAAAAATGTATGGACAAAAAACAAATAAATTGAGATGGATACAAGCAATAGTAAAACAAAATCTTTGTTACAAGAAGCCAAGTTGTACAGACATCTCATGTATAGTAAGTATTTTTTACGACACCCCTGATATGCTTTACAGGTTTGAACCCCTAAAGTGTAGCTTGTTTTGATTCGTATTTCTCATCTTATATTTTTTAGTTGTTAAATATGACAAGCAAGCCCATACTTTTCTCAAAAATCACCAAAAAAAGCATCAAGGAAATCATAAAAAATATCAAGGGTTGATTTCTTGATGATATTTTGATCATAATGTTGGTGGAGGCTGATAATTTCTTGATGATTTTTTTTTTCATTTTCTTTTATGACATTTGAACTTATAGGAAAACAAATGTAACTCAAGTGTCATTTGATAGATAAATGGATGAAAGCTAACACAAGGGGTCTAAATCAAACACCTTGTAGTTTAAGAGTTGGAATAAAAGAGAAAGAAAGAAATATTCAAGGATTTCGATCAAAAGAACTTATATTTCTGGAGGTGTTAGAAAGGATAGGCCACTACTATAAGCCCATCATTGGGTATGTTTGAAGTCCAATGAGTATCAAAATGAAAAGGAATGAAACAACATGAGAATGTAATTCAATTGATACCTTCCCCCCAGACTATTGTTTAGTGCTCTTAAAAGACATGGCTTTGGCCTTTGAGATTCTTCAACCCAACAAGTCTGGAACCTACAAGAGCTGATAACATTTATGAAAAAGGGATAAGAGGTTGACCTGAGACTATGGAAAAAGAAGAAGGTGGCGCATACTTGTTCATCAATGTCTCAGTCTGGTCCCATGTGTCTAGCTTCCAAACATCCTTTTCACTAATAGGTCTTTTATGGGCTTGCTTCATGAGTGGAGTCAACCACCAATAAAATATTCCTTGCAGAGGGCAAAGAATCAATATATATAAGCAGCTCAAAAATTCAGAAAACCAACTTAGCTATAACTGAAACCACAGTTTTGACCCCTAGCCAAAGTTCATTACTTTTTACTATCTTAAACAACTGCTTGAGAAATAGAACCAAGATTTCTCAAGTCTCTCAGCATTGAGAACAGTAAATAATGAACTACTTACTAGAAAATAAGTTGGCATTCCTCTCGGGACATATTTGCTCTCTTCCAGGAAGTGCTTCGTATGCACTATTATCAGGAGACTCAGGTTCCATCATAACATAATCTGGACAAGGATCCAAATTGGGAATATAAACAAGTAGAAGTATCCCAAACAAAACCTGCAACAAAAGCAACCACACAGCAAGATATAATTGAGGTGTGTGTAATATTTGGGAATGATTAAGAAATTTGTCAAGCTAATGAAACAAGATTTATCTTCTATGCCAAGAATTATTGTTAATGTTGGTATACTCTAAACAACTCAATCATCTCAGTATCAATCTGTAACATTCAAAATTCTAGAGTCCCTAGAAAGTCCTCTGTTGTGTTGTAGTTAGACCACAAGATGTGCAGTGACCTATAGAACAAATTTGAAACAATTCAATCAAAGAGTTAAGAGACTGTCAGGCAGTGTGAGAAAGAAATTGTATTTATTGGCTACGTTAGCATCTAGACATATGACTAAAAGTTTCAACAGGCTCGATTCTATGATCTAAAGATGCTAACATCCATGGCTATCCACTCCCCACATTTACCAACAGAAGAGAAACCTGACAAAGCTATGTTGATGAGTATCAACGCAGCCAAAACAACTGCAGCTTTCATGTCATTCTTACGAACTCCAAAATTTTAAAAATCTCCCAAAAATGTACATAGAAATTCCTTATCAGGTGCTAAATTTAAAAATGTTGTTGATTTGGTGTACAAGGCAAGCCAGGCTAGGCTCTCAAGTTGTAGTGTCTTCCAAGTTCCAAGACCAAGGCAAGTTACTTTAAAAGAGCTAGAGAGACACCTTAGCATGAGCATTTACTAGCCCTATTCTGAAGACCATTGAAGGGATGATAGGTTAAAGTAGCAAGAAGAAAGATAAGAATATTAGAAGAGTTGATAGAGTCTATAATGTTTATGTTACATGAGAAATAAAAGAAGGCTCCAAACCTGGCAGAAAACTGTGCTCAAATACATATAGAATACAAATCTGCATTTGTAAAAGAACTGTAATTTAGTGCTGCCCCCAACATATATTAAGAGGATATGAACTCCAGAGAATAGCTTTGTTAATGTTGCATGCATTCTTATAAAAAAATAACCATGAAATTATCTTACTCCAGCCAATCCAACCTCATCGCAAATTGCATATATGCTAAAAACATGTTCGCTGAGGCTTGTACAGCTGTAGTAGCAGTTCCCATAAAATAGTTTATTTCTGCCAATATTTTAGCCTGAATTGTGACATGTATTCCCCCACACACACACGCTCACGAGCAATTTCAATCCATTTTATAAAATAAGATGCCAGGAGATCTATTCTTGTTCAAAAATTCAGTTTTTAATTTTTTTCTTTCCTAATCTCTACTGTAAGAAGTTTGGCAGCACAGATTGTCATTATGGTCATCATTACTGTAATTTTTGTTTATTTCCCTTGAAGGCTACTATTCGATTTAGTAACACATATTTTATAAACTAAGTAATTACAATTGTAAAACCAAAGAAATGGTTCTCCATTCAACAGTACAATGTATAGCTTGCCTCTTCTCTTGATAAACATAATTATGTCAAACACCTTGATAACGCAGAAGAAGATGGGGCTCTAGCACAGAAACAAAAATACTCAAATTAAATGACACTACAACCTCAGGGAAAATACCAAAAAATAGAACTTGGTTGAGTTAATTTGATGAGGGAATGGAAGAATGACTAACCTACTGTGGTAATCATCACTCACTGACAGAATGAGATTGAGCATTGCCGCTTCCCCTACCAACACATAAATGACTCCAAACCGCACATACCATCGAAACTGTTGAATGTATATTCTTGTTTCCAAACCAATCATAATAAGAGTGGAGCACCAGGAAAGGGCCTCAACAATCAAGGAGACCATCTGTAAAGGACAGAAAATCTACTTAGCATTTTACTAAGAAGCCAGTGTTCCAGCACAAACAATTATCTAAAGATATAAGCATGTAATCTTCCAATTGAACAAGTTAAATACAGATTTATTTAAAAAGAGAAAGAACAAATCAAAAGAAAGAAAAGTAGCAAATACAAGATTAGAAGTGAAGTTTTATCTTTGACAGAAACATTAATGAGAAACCTTACTCGTGTACCTCAAAGGGAGCGAGAGCAGTCTGCCCATCCAGATTGAAGATTGAAACATTCATAAACAACCTGAATATAGGCTGGACTGTGCAATAAGCAGCCAGCAATCCCAACAAGTAATTATAGTAATTTGTCCTGAGACAATAGTGTTGAGCTTTGGAATTTTTGTCAGTAATCAACCATATTCGATACAAACAAAGGCCAAGAAGAACCAGATGAGAAATGCAAATGACTAGGGAGTCAACAACACAGGGTGTGTAAGCACCAAATGCATTATCCACTGTTGTTGCCCAATCCCCATTTGGCACAGGTCGACAATACCAAACCAATGCCTCCAAACCCATCTTTCCCCACCGCCCCCACACAAACCAAAACCGCTTAATTCTTACCTTATCTGATTAAACAGAGAGAGGAGAAGAAAAGAAGAAGAAAAACACAACAAAATGAGCAGTAGCAACAGAACACAATGCTAAGAAGAATAGCGAGGTATACAGGCTACTGAAAGAAATCAAAAACAACATGGATAGTTTAATGAAAGAAGGGTCAACTTACTCGTTCAGATGCTACTGTAGGTATTTTGAAGAATCAATGCCTCCAATTTTTTTAATGCTTTCTCTTTTTTTTATTATTATTAATATAGTTATTCAGATTAGCTTCTACGCATTTTAATTAATGTTCTAAAATTAATAACTATATAACCCTTAAAATAATAATTATATTAGACACATAACTCGAAATGAAATTATTCCCTTTAACCATTTCTATTTATAACTAAGAAAATCAATTAATTAATTAATCAAAAATAATTAAGTGAAATGATGTATGGGTGAATTAATTAATTTCAAATAATTAAGAAAGATATCAAATGATTTTATTGGTTAACACACAACAAATGATACGTTTAATCTTAAGCAAAAATTATATATAACTGCTAATTTATTTTTCATCTAAAATTTCCAACTTATAGGTGCCCACAACTTACTGATATTATTAAAAAGATTGTTTTAGAGAAGTATTTTTAATTTGCAAGTTATTCAATTGATATTTTTTTAGTATTTTATAATGATTTTAATATATTAAAGTAAAATATAAAAATAAAATTTATTTTAATATACCAGTGAAATTTTTTTTTGAAAAGCACCTTATACCATGCTCTAAAAATCTATTTTTAGATGTTTTTCACTTGAAAAAATATTAAATTAATATTTTTTTATTTTTTTCAATAATTTTAATATGTTAATAAAACATTAAATAAAAAACTAAAAAAAATTATTTTTATATATTTTTAAATAAAAAAATATTTTAAAAAAATACCACAATACCAATCACTCCTAAATTCTAATCTGTCCCTCCAGTGAATTTCTTCAAAAGAAAGACGTCCCTTTGATGGGTGCTCGAATACAATCAATAATGTAGGTACAAAAATGTTAATCCCTATAGTTATTAATAATATCATTCTTCACCGTAACAACAACGTCGTTGTAGTATAGTGGTGAGTATTCCCGCCTGTCACGCGGGTGACCCGGGTTCGATCCCCGGCAACGGCGCTCTTATTTTTTCTTCTTTTGTTTATTTATTACATTCACCTTCCATTTTGATTACTTGGATTTAAAATCCGTTAACCCAGCAAATGAGCAAATCTCCATTATCTTCACAATTGTTGATTAAAAACAGAAAAAAAATTATTATTTTTTAAAGAAATAATTTATGATAAAAGTAAATTAAAATGACTTTGGATTAGTAAAAATGACTCAGGTCAGTTTTTTTAAAATAAAAATGTAACATAATTTAGGATCCATGAGTTAGAGTTAAAAATTTAAACTTTTGATTAAATCAGAATTTTGTCTCGATTATTTAACAAATTTTTATTTGAGTAAAAAATTATCTCTCACGAATTAAACATATTTATATATCTATTTTATAAATCAAAAGCTAAAAAGTAACCTAAATCAACTTGCAAAAATCATTTCAAACAGAACTTTGTTTTAGTGCTAGAGATTTTCTTTGTTGAAATAACCAAAAAAATAACAGAGGCTTTTGAACTGATGCTTGGTTTAGCTGCTTGAATTGGGTTAATGTTTCATGCTAAATATACTTCCTTAGAGCTGGTTTGTTTTTGCGTTTGACAATTGTTTGAAATGGCTACCACTAGCAACGAAGTCGTTGTAGTATAGTGGTAAGTATTCCCGCCTGTCACGCGGGTGACCCGGGTTCGATCCCCGGCAACGGCGCTTTTTTTCTATTTTCAATTCTTAATTAATTCCGCCAATTCTAATCGGTTAATGAATTAAAAGTTAAAACCTCCAAAAAGCCCGCCCTCCTCTGTTTCTGGTCACTACTACCACTCCTCTCCCTCGCAAATCTCTCCAAAAACGACACCGACTCCCTCTTCTTTCTCCTTTTCAACTTCAATTCGACGGACCAGTAGCTTCGCAGGTCAAAATCGCAGAGTGTATTCCCTCGCAATGGTAACCGAAGATTCCAAGATTTTACTTCATCGATTCAATTGGCAGAGATTATGGCTTTTGCGGTTTAAAAAAAATTGGTTTTAAAAAAAAAATTTAGTTATGATTTTAAAATAGATTTTTGCATGCAAAATAAATTTTAAAAAAATTTCATAAATAAAATCCGTGTTATTTTAGTTTTTAAAAAATCAAAATTTAAAAACACAATTATCCAAAAACAAAAACTACTACAATACACAATACTAAATGTTCTCAGAATACTCGATGAAGTTCCCAACAAAGAATGATCATTCTGTTGAGTTTAACCTAACACTGTTGCTAAGAACAAATATGTTCTGTGAATTTGATTGGTTTTGTTTCATGTTTATATCCGTGCATCAATTTTGTAATTCCTTTATGATGGCCATTCATCTGGGTTCAAATGGGAATCCCTCAAAAGGAATAAAGTATCCACGGGTTGAAATTGTTGTTGCTTCGAATAGGCCAACTCTTCCTCTGGCAAATGGCGATGAACGAAATCGAATTATTTCATGGCATGAACACTACTTCAATTCAAAAATAATAACAAAAAATTTCAGCCTAAATTGGGGTTTTGATCTGGCAAGATTCCATCACTAGCAACTGAAAGTTAAATTTTAATATTACAAAGGTATAATAAATGCACGCTGTTTGTTTTTGTTGACCTATACAAGCAACACACACTAAACATTAAAAGAGATAAAACCTTGTAGCTTTCTGTACAAATGGAGAGATTCTCGCACCTTGAACGAAAAGATCCTAGCCAGTAAACGAGTCCAAAATGACAGTGCCTGCTCCAGTTAGTTAGGAACCTAGCAGCCTTCTTCCTCAGAGGCTATCTATGAATCATCTAACTCGACGAGCTGTGCCCTCCTCTCAGCGGCCTTCTTCCTCACAAATATGCCCCATCTTAGGGCTGCCTTGAGCTTGAGCCATCCGACAACAGCTTTGCCTGATGAACGAGATGGATTATCACTGAGGCTGTAATTTGGGGATGGGGATGGGGATGGGGATGGCATGTATGATGAGTAAGGATACCCATCTTCAGTGACACTATTGGAGTAGAGACCCTGGCCTCCCATATTAAATATGCGAAGAAGTTGTTGCATGTCTTCATTTTCAAGCATGTCATGACTTCTCGTACGAATCTCCTCCTCTGAGAAGAAGTCCTCCTTTCCTCTCTGTAAATTAAGATTCGATGCGCAAAAACCCTGAGAGCCTGGGGTAGAAGATTGTGGCGGGCCAAGAGCAAGTAAATTGTTAGTTCCCAGAGGATTCTGTATGGCATCGAATTGAAAGGGGGTGTTGAGACTTCCATTCTGTGGATCTATTGAGAATCTAGCAACCGTACCATCAGTATAGCCTAGGAGAGGGGGGGGAGGGATCACAAAGTCATTAACAAAACCTATGAAGAAGTATAGTACTAACAAAGGAAATACAAAGAGCCTTAAACAAACAGCAGGACTTTCATGAAAGAAAAACTTATTGATGCTTTCAACAAGCAACTGAAACACAATTAAAATATTATGATTGTTTTGAACTTCAGAAGGGTACCTCCAATAGCTGGGCTTGAGTGCACAACAGGCTGCTCAGAAGGAACTGGAACTGAAATGGTCGGTAAACTATCCTGATGATCATATGGGTTCAAAAAGTCTTGGTGACCAGATGGAACATCATTTTGAGAAGCAGCTACATCCTGATTCTGCTTGAAGTCTAGAAGGGAATTGCCATCATACTCTATAACATGCATCCAATTATCATATGCCTTCTTCACCAAGCTGTCCACATAGATCTGGAAGAACCATGCCATTCAAAAATTTCTAAGTGCACATCTTTGTTATTTTCTATTTCTTGGTTTTCAGATGAAATGCAAACCAAAATTGCATTCAAATGCATGGGGGATACGGCAACAATTCTAACATTGAACTAGCCAATCAATAATCCTGGATTTCTTACCTTCTGATTGTCAGGTAGAGAATCAGCTGAGTAGAACTGCCCATTAGAAATTAAGCCACTTAATTCATAGATATTGTTAAAAACAACACCAACATTCTTTGCATCATCAGGATAGTAGATATAAAGTTTCCCACTCAGAACACACGTCTTTGCATGCTCAACAAGACTATCCCACATTTTATTTGACATGCCACTCCCTAGAGTCTGCAATAACAGAAAAGAAGAATAGCTATAAACTAGATGTGAATTAGAAAATAATTTGACAACCAAACTGCATACTTACAGTCCGCAACCCTTGTGCGTCTCTGACTATTAAGCGTAGGAAGTCTTCAACTGTATGTATTCCAGCTTTATTCAGCCTCTTGTGAAATGATCCATCTTTTCCAATCTTTTCCAATCTCCAAACCTCATCATTTAATGTTGGTGGATAATGCTTCTTGTATACTGTGGGGCATCAAATACAGATTTAACATCTGTCAGACAGAACAACACATGCACGTACTACCAGTTACATGCACACACAGAATGGAATCTGAAATTCTGGTTATATTCATGAGCTTACATTCTCCCCGGTGATCCTTAACAGTGATGGCGTCGGTTTTTGCTTCACGAATGCGAATGCCTTCACAATAGCCAGAGGCAACCTTCAGCCCTAGCCTGAACTTCCTGCTCCTTGTCCAGCTTGAGTTATCAGTAAAAGTAAGCTCGCCTAGAGTTCCAACACCTTCTTTCAGTGTCACTTGCAGATCCCCAGTTAGAAGTGGTCTCTTGCCCTCACGTTCTTTAACCACATGAGACTCAAATTTCTCTTGTGTCCAATTATCATCATCTTCATCATTGAAATCACCTTCAAGCACAATAAGGTCTAGTTTTACCGAGGACTCCGGACCAGATGTGACAGCACAGCCCGTGTTTGCATCAATCAACACAATATGGATAGCAGCACCCTGCTCCCCTTCTACTTTACCACCCGTAAAGAGAGGGAGGGACAATCTGGACCTGAAGTGCAACTGCAAGTTTCTTCCATCAGGCCCTTCTATTTGTTTAGGAGAAGACCTGCATTGTCTTGACCATTAGAAGCACCATAATTCTCTCTAAATCATGTAAACAAGAATCTGAAGCTCCCTCCAATTCCTAGACAATTGATCACTTGTAAAGGTGGAATGGGCATGGATGTAATGGAATCCATCCCATTATGCATTAATCGTTTAGGGATAACCTCAAGTGTAAATTTACAACGCTAATTTAAAGCTTAATGAAAAATCTATTTCTCTTGCAAAAAAATTTAAGGTGGGCCAAATACCTAATGATTGAATGTGAATGGAAACATCCAACTTCATTTATACCCCAGCACATTGAAGGCTAAAGGTTCCTTTTGAGCATTATTTACAAGAGGAGAAAAGAAACACTGCATACCGTCCATTAAGCTTGGCAGGTCCCAGTTTCGCTAAAGCACGCTCCACTTCTTCACTAACCTGTTAAACATTGAATATGTCAGAAAATTTTAAAGATTTTCCAAAAGATTAATGTATAATCAAATTGATCTTTCAGGATCCTATAAAATAAACAACAGAAACATAAATCATTCAAGGAGGGTAGTAAAACAGACAAGGAGCATTAGATTATCTTACCACTCTGCGAAGGATAGGCTCCAACGACGAGCAAAGTCTCTGCAAACTATCCACTTTTAGAGCTTCAACAATCACACTGCAACAAATTTCAAAAACTTTTAGACAAATTTCAAGTGGGTTTTCAAGTTTCAACCAATTAACAACTTCAAACCCAAAAAAACCACAATTTATACTTAAGAAATTACCTTCATTTCATTCTCTTCAAACAAATTTGAACCAATCCGATTCTAAAAACCTACTATTTTTGGCTTTCTACCGAACATTCTAGGAAAAAAAAACACAGCTACTTTCTTAAAATGCAATCCCTTAAATAATAAAATTCATAATTTCTAGTCTCTGTAGATTCCTACAAGCAAAAAACTCACTTGACTTGAAGACCTAAAGTCAAAGATTCATAACTGCCAAACTACCATTAACTGAACAATTAGTAACTCAAATTTAAAAACAAAAATCTAAGAAAATACTATATTTCAAATCTCACTTTCAAAAATTGAAAAGAAGAAGGAAAAAAGTTAAGATTTTGACCTAGCTAAAGCAGGTCTTTTTCTATCAGGCTGCCCTTCATCATGACCAGAGCTTGAATCAAGAACTCTCTTCCCCCTCGCAGCCGCTGCCAGCACCGCCTCCATGCTATCCGATCTCTCCATTTACCGCGTTTTGCATTACCCACCTCCCCTTTCACTCAGAAACAGTAAGAACTAAGCTTAAGCCAATCCGAGATTGTTCTGTTTTCCAAACAAGATATTTTGGACCTAATTACCTCCACTACGCTTTTTAGCATAATTACACTTTGCACCTTATCTTTTTAAACATTACAGTCATCTCCCTAAGATTAACAGAGTTTTCTGTAGTGAATCATTTTATTTAGTCCCTGTATTTTCAATGGATTAAACATTAGTCCTTTATGTTTTAAAACTTATAAATTAACCCTTTGGCTCTTGTTGACCATTGTTTTACTAGCTACTATCATTCACATATGTTGGTGTTCTGCAATTGGAGACAGCCTTTGATCCTTTCACTGATAATTTACAAAGTTTGAGAATGGAAATGATACCAAACTAAACACTTGTCATGTAGCGAACTTTGGCAACTAAACACTTGTATGAAGCAAAAACTTTGACAAAGTCAACAGGAAATTTTGACTAAATTATAAGTTAATACACATTTTTAACTAATTTATACCGAGTTAACTTTCAAACTCAACCTGTTGATTGGCCTATGAACCGAGTCAATCCAGGCTTGGCAAATGTGGTAGAAACAAAATCATATCATATGTTAGGCGATGATCATCCAACAAAATAGCAATTTTATTTCATTACGTCGAATAAATTACAACAGTTTAGGCCTGAATTGAGGTTGTGATCTGGCAGCTTCATCACTAGCACTAACAATTATTTTTAACGTTACAAAGGAACAAGAAAAATATGCTGCATGATTTTGCTGACCCTGTATAAACAAAAACACACTAAATACGATAAAATCCTACTAGCCAGATGCGTAGGTGATTCAATCAGCATCTGGTCCTGTTCTATTTACTTCCTAACAGAAACAGAGACGGTCCATGCTGAATTCTCAGTATCGGTAGTGCATTGCCTAAAATATTAGAAGGCTCCGCCATCCAAAAATATCTTCAATGCAAACCGCTCAACTCGGTCAACCTTCAGAATTCACGAATGCTGGAAGGGAAGCAACTGCAGAACAGCTGTTGAAGGCGGATATTGGCTTACTGAGCAGTAAAAGGACTATACAGACACAGATCCTTGGAAATCTAGTTTAATGTCTAAGAGCAGCGGAACCTCAAGCAAACTACCTAGGAAAACATGTCCAAAACAGCAGTGCCTGCTCTAGTTAGTTAGGAATTGAGCAGGAAGCCTGTTAGCTCCAAAACCAGATCAACATTGCCTTACAGGCTATCTAAGAATCATCTAACTCGACGAGCTGTGCTCGCCTCTCAGCAGCCTTCTTCCTCACAAAGATGCCCCATCTCAGGGCCGCCTTGAGCTTCAGCCATCCGACAACAGCTTTGCCTGATGAACGAGATGGATCTTCACCAAAGCAGTAGCTTGGAGATGGGCATGGCATGTATGATGAGTAAGGATAACCATCTTCGGTGACATTGAAGGAGGAGGGACCCTGGCCTCCCATGTTAAATCCACGAAGAAGATTTTGCATATCTTCATTTTCAAGCATCTCATGACTTCTTGTACGAATCTCCTCCTCTGAAAAGTAGTCCTCAGTTCCCCCGTATGAATTAAGATTCAATGTGCCAAAACTCTGAAAGCCTGACATAGAAGACTGTGGGGGGGCAAGAGCTAGTAAATTGTCAGTTCCTGGAACCTGGATTTGCTGTGAAGTATTGACCATAGGATTCTGTAAGGTTATTGAAGCGGCATCGAATTGAAATGGGGTGTTGAGATTTCCATTCTGTGAATGTATTGAGAACCTCGCAGCCATATCATTGTTATAACCTAGAGAGAGAGTGCTATGAGTGAGCATTAAAAGAGCCAGCAACCAAATATATGATGTAGCTTAGTACTAACAAGGAAATACAAAACCTCTAAACAAACAGGAGGACTTTCATGAAAGAAACACTTCCTCGTGGTTTAAGTTTAAACAAGTAACAGCAACTGTACAGCATTCCAACAATTCTCCTACTTTTACTTCAATTCTATTCATGTGTATTATGATTGTTCTGAACGTCAAAAGCATACCTCCAACAATGGGACCTGAGTCCATAACAGGCTGCTCTGAAGGGACTGGAACTGACATGATTGGTAAAGTAACCTGATGATCATATGAGTTCAAAAACTCATCATTTTGTGAAGCAACTATGCCCTGATCCTGCTTGAAATCTAGAAGGGATTTGCCATCATACTCTATAACATGCATCCAATTATCATATGCCTTCTTCACCAAGCTATCAACATAGACCTGCAAGAACCAAACCAATCACAAATTTCTAAGAGTTCATCTTTATTGTTTTCTTTTTCCTAATTTTCAGATGGAAGCAACAAAAAATCCATCATGGAACAAACCAATCAATAATCCAAGATTTCTTACCTTCTGATTGTCAGAAAGAGAGTCAGATGAGTAGTACTCTCCATTGGCAATTAAGCCACTCAATTCATAGATATTGTTAAAAACAATGCCGACATTCTTCGCATCCTCAGGATAGTAGATATAATGTTTCCCGCTCAAAACACATGTCTTTGCATGCTCAACAAGACTATCCCACATTTTATTTGACATGCCACTCCCAAGAATCTAGAGTAAATGGAAGAGAAGAATAAGTACAAAAACAATGAAATTTGAAATATAATTCGACAACCAAACAGCCTACTTACAGTTCGCAACCTCTGTGGGTCTCGAACTACTAGGCGTAGGAAGTCTTCAACTGAATATATTCCAGCTTTGGTCAGCCTCTTGTGAAATGATCCATCTTTTCCAATCTTTTCCAATCTCCAAACCTCATCATTTAATGCTGGTGGATAGTGCTTCTTGTATACTGCAAGGGGAAAATGGCAGATTTAGTATATTTTAGACAGAATAAGACAAGCATGTACTGCAGTTACACACATGCACACAAATGAAATATGAAGTTCTGGTTCTAATTATGGACTTACATTCTCCACGGTGATCCTTAACGGTGAAGGCATCTGTTTTCGCTTCACGAATGCGAATGTCTTCGCAGCAGCCTGAGGCAACCTTCAGCCCCAGCCTGAATTTCCTGCTCCTTATCCAGCTTGAGTTGTCTGTAAATATCAGCTCGCCTAGAGTTCCAACACCTTCTTTCAGTGTCACTTGCAGATCCCCAGTTAGAAGTGGTCTCTTGCCCTCACGTTCTTTAACCACATGAGACTCAAATTCCTCTTGAGTCCAATTATCATCATCTTCATTGTTGAAATCACCTTCAAGCACAATAACATCCAGCTTTACTGAGGATTCTGGACCAGAAGTGACAACATGGCCTGTGTTTCCATCAATCAACACAATATGGATAGCAGCACCCTGCTCCCCTTCTACTTTCCCGCCCGTAAACAGAGGGAGGGATAACCTGGACCTAAATTGCAACTGCAAGTTTCTTCCACCAGGCCCTTCTATACATTTAGGAGATGACCTGCATTCCATTCAATTGGCATTAGAAATAATGCCAATTTAGTGCCTAATGCAAAATCTCGTGCTCTGTCAACAGATTATCGGATGATGTGGTTCTAAAATAATTGAATGTGAAAATGCAACCTTATATGGGCACCAGAACACTGAAGAGAGACAAGAAAACATTACTTACCGTCCAGTAAGCTTGGCAGGGCCAATTTTTGCTAAAGCACGCTCTACTTCTTCACTAACCTGTTTGAATTGAACACTTCAAAAAATAAATAAATTTCCAAAAATATATAGAAAACACTCACAGATACACACGGAGCCAGCCATACAACATCCTGAATTCTTCAAAGATGGTAACAAAAATAGAAAAGGAACAAATTATCTTACAACGCGCCGAAGAATAGGCTCCAATGACGAGCAAAGCCTCTGCAAGCTATCCACCTTCAGAGCTTCAACAATTACACTGCAAGAAAATTCAAAAACTTTTTGAGACAAATTTCAACAGGGATTTCAAGTTTCAACCAGTTAACAATTTCAAGCCCAACAACACGCTTAAATGACCTTCATTTCATTTCCCTCAAACAAAACAGAAGGCGTATTTCATACAAATACCATGCAAGAAAAATTAATATTTTTTGCTTTCTACTTGATGTTCTTCACAAATCACATACAAAAAGGAAAGAAAGAAAACCAAAAATTCTTTTTTCAACCATAAATTTATATCTTCTAGTTTGTGTAGGTTACTAGAAGCAAAGACTCCCTTTGACTTAAAAGACACAAAGTAAAAGATTCATAACTAACATTAATTCAAAAAATCAGTACCTGAAATTAAAAACAAAAATCAAAGCAAACATATTATAAATCTCACTCAAAAAACGAAAAAAAAAGTTATTTTTTTTACCTAGCTAAAGCAGGCCTTTTTCTTTCAGGCTGGCCTTCATCACCACCAGTGCTTGAGTCAAGTCCTCTCTTCTCTCTGGCAGGCGCCGCCGCCATACTATTCGATCTATCCATATACCTCGTTTGCATCTTCAGAAATTTCCAGCCTTGTCTTTCACTACTTACAAGCAGCAAGAAACTACCTTCGCCACACAGAGATTTGTTTCTGTATTCTGTGTAAAAGAGAGAGAATAACAGAAACCCCACAAGCTTTTGTTTTCTTTTACAGAGAGAGGAGAAAAGATGGGATAGAAAGGGGGCGGGAAAGTGAAATAATGGTGAGTTTGATCGAAAATTCTGAATTTTAGGGACGAATCTGTGAAGTTTCCTCGAAGTGTCTGCGAATCTTCGTTGAACTGAGAGTGAAGGTGTGTTTGTGTTTCGTTGGTTTGGTTTTGTTGCTTTTTCTCCATGGTTTTAAGAGACTCCATATGTGTCCTCTAACTAACGGTGACTTTTCAACCCAATCCTCCATGTTTCTTATTTAACAATTTCACCCTCTAGGTGTCGAATATACTTTATTTCATTTTGCTTCTCTGAAGTAACTCTTAAAAACAAATCAAAAAAAATTAATAAATTTAATTTCTTCCTGTATCTCTTATCCCCTATTGTCTCCTTCCACCCCCACACACACCTTGAAAAATAGTACTTTAAAGTAGTTGGAGGGTACAATTGTTAAACTAGAAACTTGGAGAACTAAGTTGAATGTGGTATATATTTTAAGGACATATATTTAGTTTGACTTTTTAATTGATAAGTCAGCTTATTTACAGTGATGGCGAATAAGTGGAATGAAAGCGAAAAGGGAAAGTGAATCCCTCCCGCCGTGAGTCCCACTCCCACGCTACGTGTGTTTAGTAATACTGTGTGTTTGATAATTCAGTTAGATATCTTTTAAAAATATTTTTCAATTAAAATAATATATTTTTTATTTTTTATACCAGTCCATTATAATTATTAAATAAATCTAAAAAATATTAATTCAATTTTTTTCAAGCGAAAAAAAAAATAAAATATAACTTGAAATGCAAAAACAAATGAATAATGTACAATAGTTGATTGTCATGTGCTTCTCCATGGTTCTATCCAGAGGTTTTTTTAAAGTGAAAAAGAATATTGACGTTGTTAATGTGTTTTTTAGTAATATAAAAAATATTGTGAAATTTAAATTTAATATGCATATTTAATAAAAAAAAATTGAGAATTAAATATGCAAATAAATGTTAAGAAAAGGTTTTGAATGCAAATTAAAGGCCAAGTAAAGAAATTGAGAAATATATGTAAATTAAGATAGTTAATCTTATACTGTAGAGCCTTTAATTTATTTATTTATTTAATTATATAGGAATAATTTATCTTATAAGAAGTGTAATGGTTAAAATTTCACTTAAAAAAAATATATTGTTAGTGCAATTCCTCATTTTCTTATTAATATTTTTTATTTCTACAAAAAAAAATATATACATGTTATTTATTTAATAAAAACCAAAAGCAACCAAAACTTATATTAAAAGAGATTTGCCCCTTGCCTAGCTCGGGTTTCAAAATAAATTGAGTAGACACTAATCTAATGTGACTCGATCAACCTAACAGGTTTTAAATGCAACTTGGTTAAACCCAAAAAAAATTCAATACGATGACATTTTAACACTTTCTTTTTATATAATCAAGAAATGATGTTTTGGATCGACTTAAACCAACTCAAGTTAAACCACAACTCAATCATGAATCTAATTGGATGTAATAATTTTTAAACAATATATATTTTTTATTTGATCATACAACAATAAAAGTTGATATGCATAAAAAAATTATCGAAAAAAATTAAAAACAAAATGCGAAAGAGCATTCGCTAATTTTACAAAAAGCATGCCATAACTTTATTTAAAAACAAACCAAATGATATTTAATAAACTAATATACAAAAAATTTTAGATTAATTCATCCTGCAAAATTGTAATTAAAATAGAAAAAAATTAAAAAAAAAAAGGTTAAATACACGGGGCAAGGTGGGCCAACACACCAAGCCCATTAAAAAGAAGTTCATGCTCGTATGCCTATCCATTATTGTATTTTTATTTTACTTGAAATGAGAGGACACCACATCATCTATTTATTTTATTTTTATTTTTAGAAAGTATGTGGCGTGTTTTTTACTCTTCAACTTTGTCCACCTTAATGGATATATCATGCACTTGATTCTAAAAAAGTTTATTTCAACTCCTTTTCCACTTAAAAACACATAAGAAATACATCATGAATCTCAATAAACTTATATTTAATCTAAAAACATCATTTAATTGATGAAAAATAGAAAATCAACTCGAAAAGAAAAAATAATTCCAAAAAAACCTATTTTCAACTCCTTTACCACTTGAAAACACATAAAGAAATACATTGTGAACCTCAATAAACTCATATCTAATCTAAAAACTTCATTTAATTGATAAAAAATAAAAAATCAACTTGAAAAGAAAAAATAATTCCAAGCCACTGTAAACTTTTTCTAGTGATGTTAAGGGTCAAAAACATCTAATTAAAACTCATCCCATCCAATGGAACTAATTGATATGAAGATCATTTTTTTTTATTGTTGGAGTGTGAATAACTAACAACTTTATCTCTTCTCCATCGTTTTCCAACAATTATATCTAACCTTTCTTGAATTTATAGACTAAAATATAAACAAAATAAAGTTTTAAATTAAAAAAATAAAGTTTCAAACTAAAGGAATGAAAAATGAGATTTACAAAACTCTGGAGGAAACAATTATTGAAAAAAATACCCCGTGAATGGTGTTGGAAAAAAAAGATTTTATTTTTGTTTAATTGTCAATTTTGATCCATTAGTTTCATTTTTTTACTAGCAATAAAACCGATTTTTCTTGTAAAGTCAAACAACAACATAATATCATGACTTTTTTGGACACCGCAATAATCTTATAAAAAACAAATAAAAATAAATTATCAAGTTTAATTTTAATTCAATAAAATGTAAAAAGAATAACTCGAAAAAAAAGTTATCGACTAAAGTGGAAAAACACTTTAAAAACCAAAATAATGAATGCACTACTATAATTAAAAGAGTCTTTCATCATATCCTATAGTGAATACCTCACACATTTTAGGTTTTATATTAAATTAATTATTTGTTGGGTTTAATGCATAGTTATTAAACCGGTTTAGTGTGCTAAGTCAACGAGAAACTCAATTTGGGCTAGATTGATTCAATTAAATAGCGGTGTTGGAGATAAAGCCCTTGTTTGGATTGCAGCCTAAACATAGGTTAGTCAAAATTAATTTTTTAATGTTTTTAAATCGTTTTGATGTGATGATGTCAAAAATAAATTTTAAAAAATAAATAAATAATTATTTTGATGTATTTTTAAACAAAAAACACTTTAAAAAGCAACAACTACCAGACTCTCAAGTACCCTTAAAGCTATAAAGACATGTACACCATTCACTTAAAAATAGTGTAATTGTTTTTGTTACCCCTTCACCCAAAAAAATTACATTGATTTACAAGGGCATTGAAGTCTTTTCACATGGTCCATTTGTCATTTTCAAATTGATCAGTAAAAATTAAAAGTCCATTTGTTTTTATGTTTCAAAAGCGCTTTTGAAAAAAATGAATTTTTTTATTTTTTTCTTCGCTTCAATTTTTTTGTGTGTTTTTAAATCACTTTAATGTGCGGGTATCAAAAATAAATTTTAAAAAAATAAAAATATATTATTTTAATGCATTTTTAAGAAAAACAACTCTTTAAAAAACAATTATTACCACAATATCAAGTTGATTTTAAGTCTTTTTTCATATTGAGTGTACAGTAAAACGATTAAAAGACACTTGAAAGCAAAAAAATTAAACCTAGAGTGAAGGGATGTTTTTCTATATTTACACAATGGTGTTTTGGTTATTATAATTTAAGTTAAGAGGCAATTTGGTATTTTCACAAATATAAAAAAAATATTAAATAATAAAAATGCATGGTAAAATGATAAAAATACTCTTGAAGCCAAAAAATTTAAACTTGAGGTCAAGGGGCGGTTTTGGTTTTTCATTAAGGTTTTTTTGGTAATTATAAATTCAACTTAGAGGAAATTTTGTATTTAGTTAAATAAAAAACAAGAAAATGTTGGTGCCCATGGGAAGCATTCGCACTTTTAGGGATGTGCATGCGGTGTCTTTTGACATCCAAAAACATATTTCTATTATCTAGATGAAATCACCATCATGCCCTTTTCTTGAAGATATTGTGAGTGTCCCAAATGGTGGTACGGTGTGGTACCAATTGACCTTCCTTTCTTTTTTCTATTTCCTCTCCAAAAACTTATAGCTTAACCTTCTTAATTGTTGGTATTTCAACTTAAGTTCTTATTTTTTTAATTTCTATTTTTTATCTTTGTTTTTTTTAGAAGTTTTATTTGTTTTAAATTTCATCATTCAATCCCAATTTGTGAAATATTTTTATTCTCCAATGTGGTCCTCATTTTTTGAATTTTTAATTTTTTTCCTTGGCCTTTTGTAAAAGTTGATGGTATTATATTTTCCAATTTGATCCTTATTATTTTGATTTTAAATTTTTTTCCTGACCCTTTTTTAAAAGTTGTTATTCTTTTCAATTTCACCATTTAATTACAACATTGTTTTTATTTGTCATGTCAATTTTGATCATCGTTCTTTTTAATTTTCTTTCATCCTTTTACTAAATTATTTTTTTTCTTAATTTCACCTTTCAATTAAATATATAATTTATTTTGTATTTTAATTTTGATACCCATTCTTTTAATTACTATTTTTAAAATCTTTTTTGTATAATTAAAATTCTTTTTTTTTTCAATCTCATCCTTCAAATTTTATTGTTTGAGAATTGGATTTCATAATTTTTCTAAATTAGGTGTTTTCAGTTTAATGACTCAGGTTACAAGTTTAAAAAATTATCATAAATTTTTTTTTAAAAAAGAAACTTTATAATTATATTTATTTTTTATCATGTTATTTCAATAACATGATATGGATCGCGAGTCTAGCTTAACACAACCTTAATTGGCATAGTTAAATGTTTACCATGACTAGTTTTTTATTCTTGTTTGTCACCTCATTTCAATACCTAAACATTATTTTTTTACACCAAAAAGTCCAACCTCATGATGAAGCGTGAGCATTGAGGTCAATCTAATCTATTCATACATTGCTAATCTAATGACTTATGACAAGGAAGGGTCCACCAATTCCTCTTTCTCTTTTCTTTTCGTTTATATAAGGTGTTATGTTGTAGAGGTTTTTTAAAAATATTTTTTATTTTAAAATATATTAAAATAATTTTTTCAGATTTTTTTTTTATTTTTAATACCAATTCATTAAAATCACAAAAAAACTAAAATAATATTAATTTGATATTTTTTTTTCAAACTAAACACACTTTAAAAATTACCCAAAATAAAAGTTATCATTCTCTTAAACGGTTTCTTCATTTGCAAGTGTCCAAAGGCTGAAAAAAAACACAAATTCTAACTCTCTCGTGCCTTTTGATCCAAAAAGTTGTCATATGAAATAGGAGGGATGGAAGGGTTGAAGAAATTGTTTGGATGTATTAGAAATTGCATTACATGTAATTACATAAATATAAGATTTATTGTAAAAATTATTCATAAATTTTAATTTTATGTGAAGAAAGAGAGAATATAACTTCTAGTGTCGTGAATAATTTCGCACAAGATTGAGAAAGGAATGAGGTGGTATATTCTTGAACACAATTCCAATGGCTTCAAACCAGCTTTGATATTATATTTGAGTTCTTCGTCATGTATTTACCTTGTATTAAACCCAAAATGATCATGCAATCATGCTAGAAGATCCATTTTCAATCTCCAAAGGTGTCTATAATTGCCTTTTTATTGACTGGTTCTCTCGTTGAGAAAATAAAAACAAAAAAAAGGAGGATTTCTCAGTGTAACCTTGTCATCAGAAAGTTCCAAATCACACAGCCAACCCCACCAGAAAAGGAAAATCTTCCCAATTCCCACCAAACTATAGAGTCTCATCGCTAAATTTATCGTACAGTTGTAGCTATGATGTTGCCATCAGACAGCAGCACAGTGGTAAAATTCGAATAGAACAACATAGTACACGAGCATAACCACCGACAGAAAACTACACAAGAACAGATGTACTCTACCCAAGCCATCATTTCTGTTGGCCATTAAATTTTGAGTGAAAACAAAGGAGGGTAGATAGAAAGGCTTCAATGATAGAACTGATATGATAGAACTGCCACCAAAAATCTTTGATATGATAGAACTGCCACCAAAAATCTTTGATATGATAGAACTGCCACCAAAAATCTCTGATATCTTTCACAATACAAAATGCTGAAAGGAACCAATTTTCTACATGGACTAACATAACGTCTCAGCAATTGGCCTCTGTTAGACTGTATTTTAATAATAGAAAGCACAGTTTGAACCCATGATTCGCAAGAAGATAGACTATAAAGTATAAACTACCGCTTCTTGGTATTTGCCTTTCCCTTCTTTCTGTCCCTTTTGTTTTGTGGCTTTGACCGTGATTTGTGTTTCAAAACTTTCTTGAATGAATTCTTTTTGCTCACTGATAACTTGTGCGATTTATCAGCTTCATTCAACCTTGGCACTGTCACTTGTGTCTTTTCACTATGGCCATCCTCGTCTTCACGCGAAATCTCGCTAGTGGTCACAGTAACTTGCATGTCCCCATTGTCGTACTTTGTTATCCCTTTTGCCACAAACAAATTCCAAAACCAAATTAATGATTATAGTGCTTTAGCTATAGCAGAAATAGATGGAGAAACGACACGCTCCTATGTTGCAAGCACTCTAAACATACTATATAGTTAGAAGTAACCTCAAGCAACAATCATCTCATGCTACTATTGCATTGGATTGGCTGTGCGCGATGATCACAGAAGAAACCATCATGAAGGGAGTGATTGTGATCCATTGGAATGGTTACCAACCATTTCTATAAACCAAAATTACCCCCAGAACCAGAAAAGTTAGCCCCAAAGGGAGGTTAAATCTGAAGATGCATAAGCATAAGGCTTTGTAAATCAATAGTTTCCATGCAGCATGCTTTTCTCTTGACATAAGCTGGAAGTTTATGAAAATACCACTTATTGATGCAATTGGCTCAATTTCTTCATCATCTTCTCCATAGTTATCGCTTTCATCAGCAGCTGGTGGAGCTCCTCCATTTAAAGCAAGTTCTTTTTCCAGTTTCCTCTACAACAAAAGTTAGGTGGCAAAGTCAGGACAATCAAAACTCAGGAAATGAAGTTCCCCAGCTTCCACTAAGGTCATAGCCCATATGCACCAAGCCCTGTCCCAGAAAAGGTGACACTAGATCCCACTGGAAATTCTCTTAAAACCTTAGTTACGAAAAGCTACAATTTGCAACTTTCCTTAAATCTACTTTTTCAAACCACAAAGCCAAGAACACATTACGTGCATTCAAAACATTTTAAATTACAGAATAATGCATCGTTAATAAAATCTTGTGTTTGCAGTAATTAACAGGGTCCATCTTATAATGTTGCAGGGACCACTGCCTTACAGACTGCATCCTCGCAAAGCAAAAGGTCCATTCCCCTTAATTTATTGTCATTTCATAAACTGCTAACTTGGCATAAGGGTGATTGCTGATTAGACATTTTACTAAAGCTCAGCTGCTCACGCGTTGATTGGACAGAGAAGTTAGGGAGTACCCATCAACGCATAGAGTAGAATAGGATGCCTCTCAACCCAAATAAATTCTTGTAATGTGTTGGCATTTTTCAGCATGTTAATGGCTATAAAACCAAGCATACACATGTTGGACTCGTGTTGGGGAAGTTTTTGAGAAAAAGACAAGCTCTGTAGTATGCACCAATTCTGTGCATTAGATGAACCAAATGATGGCAGATCATCTTGCTAAAGTACGGGGGCTCAGGATTAAGATGAAATGCTAATTGAAACTCAGCTGTCAAAGGTGTCATTGAGCTTATATGAGGGTATGCAAGGAACAAAAGAATCCAAAAACACTCACTGCTCCAAGGAACAGAGAGCAAGATAGGATATATCATCCTCATCAGTGTTAATTATCAGAAATTGAGAAATCTTTTCCTCTTTGGAATCGTAAGAGGATCGGAGTTTTGTTTGTTCTTAATATTTTACAGGTGCCAGACCAATCTCTAATAGAAGACTTTCCTCCCTATATCTTCATGACCAGTTGGGCGAATGCTAGTTTGGTAAGCTGTGGTGGTTGTGGAACTGAAAACATGCCACAACAACAGAAAAGTGCTCTCCATATACTAAACAAATAAAGAACTTCAGCTTCCTGTCTGGCCTATTGTGTATTTTCAAAGAAGTATTTGTTTATATATCAGATTGACCATAAATGCAGGTCACCAGCGACCAGGCTAGGGTTTCTTATCTGACAAATTAGAAACTCATCCTGTTTACAAGAAGAAACATCATGGAGGACCCTTCAGTCTTCCCATTATTTATTATTCTCATTCAAAGAAAGCCATATCTAGAATGAGGCACCTCTGTCTCTAAATTGTAGCCAAAAGAAACAACATGTTCTCAACCTCTAATACAACCACTCAGGAATTGGACGTGTCCAAGGAATGATACAGCACACAACTTTCCACCCAATCTTACCAAAAACAGACAAATAGATTGTCACATGACAAATACCAACACGTTCAAAACGAGACCATTCATTCATTTTGTCTACCATGCCTTGCTATCATGAAAAATAAAGAACAATCAATTGGAATCCTTTCAAGAACCTGTTTGCGTGCCGCGATACGCTTGTGCCTTAACTTCACCTCTTGTTGTTTAATTGCTTCCTTTCTCCTCTTCTTCTTCCTCTTATGAAACCCAGTAACATAATCCCTTAACAAAATCAGAATCCCATTTCACTAATCCCATCAACAAACCATGTTGAACAATAACTCTCTCGAATTATTACCACAACATAAGCAAAGTAACAACAACAACAAAAAATATGAAGAAACATTGTATGTAGTACCTTAGATCTTTCTCGTTGAAAGAGACAGACACACCTTTGTTCTTAAGAACTCGTTTCTTTATGTGCCCAACTCGAGTTGGCGGTATCTGTATTGCTCCGTTGTCCTCAATTTCACCTTTCATGGTAGCTTCAAAGCTGTTTTCTTGGTGAGTCTGTCTGGTCCATCTAGGGTTTCGAACTTACATGGAGAGAGCTTGAGGTTTATCAAACCGGTTTTGGGTTTAAAGTTGACTTCGGTTTCATTTCTAGGTTTGGAAGCGTTGGGCCTAATCATCTCTTTGGGCCCATTTATTTGAATGGGCTTTATTGTAGTTTTTTTTACTCAATGAAAAAAAAAGAAGGAAAAGATATCTATTTTATTTTATTTCATTATTTCATGAAGGAAAGGTATGAACTTCGATGACCTAAAAGAATTTTTCTTGAGAGAACAGCTTTTTAATTATTTTTAATTTATTGTAAAGTGTGATACAAATTATTTTTTAAAGTATATTTTACTTAAAAATATATTAAAATATTATTTAATTAATTTTTAATATCAGCAAGTCATAAAAATTTAAAAACATTAAAAATTTTAATTTAAAATAAAATACAATTTAAATTTTGATAAAAAATAAATTGAATCTCAATATCAAACAGACACTTATTTGACTAACTTTTTTTACATTAAAGTTTTGTTAGTATAAATAATTTATAAAATAAATAGTTTTTAACTCTCGATAATGGTTCAAGATTAAATAAAAATAATCTCAAGGTGAAAGCATGGGTTAAAAAAAAACTTGGAGTGACTTTTAAGAAGAAAAAAAGACAGTATTAATTATAATCTAATAAATTATAAATTCTTATTAAAGAAGGATTTTAATTCCATTTTTAATTTAAAACAAAATCCAAGCAAATATATTTTTAAAATGAAATCTAGCTTACATCAATTGGTAAAAAGTTCTATTAAAAGAACCTAGTTTTTTTTCTCAAATAGGTAATCCATCCATATGTTATTGAGACCTTTATCAAATCTAAAATGATTAATATAATAATAAAATTAAAAATTAAATAAAATGATTAAAAATCCGAGCAATTATGTGCAAATGACATGGATGTTGTAATAATTTATTATGAAAAATAAAGATGTGAGGCTCACACCTTCCATCAAATTAACTCCTTTCGGTCCCAAAAGAAAGTTCAATGTGTGTGGTGGAAATAAATTCTAGCCGACTTTCAAGACAATTCCCAGGCCCATAAATGATGGCCCCAAGCCCATAAATGTTTCCTTGTACTAAGAAAAAAATTTAATTATAAACTAAAAACCTAATGTGTATGACTGTATGTTTTTTAAAAAAGAACATACGGTGTTAATAAACATAAATGTTAAAAATAATTGTTAATGCTAATTAAAAATTAAGTTATGAAATTTAAAAATAAATATAAATTAAAATATCTAAACTTTTTAAAAGTGATGCTAAACTCAGCTCAGGTCAATAAATTAACATGACAATAACTCAAACTCGAGTTTTAAATAAAATCGAATAGAAGTTGACCTGATATAACCTAATCAACTTAACTGATAAAAACATGTTTAAGTCAAAATCTAGTTTGATTTAAGAAGAAAATTCAAGACCATGTTGTTCTAGCCCTTTCCTTATATATACCAAGAAAACAACGTCTTGAACCAACTTAGGTTGACATGTCAAACCCACGATTCCGATTATAAACCTAATTAGATTTAATTGCTTTGTTTTTTGAAATATTTTTTAATTTAATCATGCTATAATAAAAATTGATATACACTGCAAAGCAACTTAATAATGATTTTAAAATAAAAAAGTACCTTACCAATATCAACAGTAGTGCCCAATTCTTTAAGGTTCATAATAGTGATTTTGATATCATAATTAACTCTTTCAATAAAGTGGATAATACAATTTAATGTTCTAATATATCCATATCTCACTAGATAGCATTTAAAGGATTTAAAGGTGTTTAAGTGTAATGAATATGAGATTAAATACTTGTATGCTAGAATATAAAGGTTTTAATAGTACTAATTTGAGTATATAAACAATAATTAATGATTTTGATATGTTTTTAAACTTAAAATAGCTTGTATATCATATAGATTTAGATTACATTTACAATTTTATAATTAGACAGGTTATATATATATTTATAACAAAAACTGATCGTTTATAGTTGTTACAATCTCATCAAAAACTTAAACGGTTGACTGATTTAGATTGGTTAGGTCAATTAATTCCTACAAAATTTTAGATACTCATCACGAGTAAACAAGTGGTTAATCAATTTATTTAATTAAGCCAAACAATCATTCAATTAATTTAACAAAGTTAAATATTAATAAATTAATCAAATAAAAATATCTTACTCGCAATGAAGTCAGATATCACACTAGCTGGGAATAATATTATATGTGTTCTGGGTCGCATTAACTTTCCTTCTTCTTTTGAAACAGCTTAATCAATATATCAACCGTTACCTTCTAATATTTATTTATAATCTTGATATAGTTTTTTTAATTATCATACTCATTATATTAAGTTGCTAAATTTGGATTTATCAAGAGACTCTCCTCCTCGTCCTCCGAGCATCAGGGGCTTCTAATATTTTTTTTTCCTAGCTATTTCGTATGTACCAATAAATAAATAATAATCGATGGCCAACTCTGCTGAATATACTAAAATATGATTTAGAGATTAAGTTATCATTTTTTGAAAACAACAGGAATAAAATATAATTTAGAGGTGTTTTAAATAGGAGTTGAACTATATTGTTTAAAAAAAATTAATTTTTTTAGTTTGAGATAATATTTTTTTTATGTTTTTAAATATATTGATATAAAAATAATTTTTTAAAAATAAAAAAATAATTTTTTAATATATTCCTAAATAAAAAAAAATAAAATAAAATCTGCCGCAGCCAAAAACACTGCCGTAATAATACTCAACAAAATAACCAGCCCAGTCAGAACGCACTCAGCTTGCTTGCTTCCATCCCCCAAACAACCAAACAAGAAAACAGAAGGAGACGTCAGATATGGAGAATCAACAAGGAGACAGCTCAATAATATCAGACCAGGTAAAGGTCAACGGAAATCTAACCCCGTTAACTCTAACAACAGAAGGAAAGCTCCAGTGGACGACGGAGAAAGGTCAACATAGTCTGACCGTGGAAAAAGAGGTGCTTGGATTCACAATTCAAGGATCCGAAATAATAATCAAAGCAGTTACAGAAAAACGAGACGGAATCTTCTGTTCCGCATCCGCAGGAGGAGGAGCTCTGGCGAGGAAGGATTTTGTTTTTGAACCGTTAAGTGATGAATCACTGCACCTTTGGTGTCAGCATCTCCGTGATTACATTAATTCTTTAGGTAATTAATGAGTAACTGTCTCTTAATTAATTATTAGTTAATAATAATTAGTTAATTGATTTCGTTGTTGTTTTTGCGTGATGATAGGGAGGCCGAAGAGGTTGTTTATATTTGTCAATCCATTTGGAGGGAAGAAATCGGCTTTGAAGATATATTTTGATGCGGTTAAACCTTTGCTTGAAGATGCTGATGTCCAAATTACAGTTCAAGGTAGAAAATTATCTGTGTATTGATTATTATTGATGGCTTGTTTTTTGTTTGTGATTGATTGAGCAATGCTAGACGTATAGCTTTTTTTTAAAAAAAAAATTAAAATCGAATGGTGGTGAATGTATTGTTTCAATAAAATGAACAATGTAGCGCCTCGATTAGTGGGTTACACGGATGAGCTCGATAGTCTGCGTTACTGGTTTGTGTTTGTGGAATGTAGCGTTAGCTGGTAAAAAGTTTTGCTTTTGTTTGTGTTATTGATGATGATTATGTTGTCAGAAACTAAATATCAGCTCCATGCTAAGGAGGTTGTTAGCGCGATGGACCTTACGAAATATGATGGTATTGTTTGTGTCAGTGGAGATGGTATACTCGTTGAGGTTAGCTGGCTTATGTTTTTGTGTTATTGTTTAAAATGTGTTGTTTGCGTTTTGTTTTATTGCTAAACGGTGACCCTTTTAGTATCTGGTACGTTGTTGTGTTTTTTCTTTCTTTCTTATTAGTGCTGTACTTTTTAGTAGGTGGTAAATGGACTTTTAGAAAGAGAAGATTGGAATGCTGCAATAAAGATGCCTCTTGGAACGGTTCCTGCAGGTTTATTGTTCTTGTTTCTTTCTTGGTGCATAATTCTTGTTTGCCATGAACTGTTCATAGATCACAGGTTCAGTTATGGTTGGTGTGCCTTGGGAACTGATTGTAAAATTTCTTTATCAATGAACTACTAAGTTGTCAAATTTTAGCGGCTCTTGGTTTGTCCTGTTAATAAATGTTACCCAGGTGTAAATTTATAAATTGGTTGTCTGAACTATTGAGTACAAAAATTCCAAAGCTGACGCAACTCCAAGCATTCAGACTCCAGCAAAGCCTCCCTAAAAGTACAAGTCGTGTAATCTATACTGTACAGGCTGTATAATTTTCTCCACAACATTATTTGTAACTTTCTAGATGTTCTTTTTATGATTGTAACCTATTTTGGATCTTTTCATTCCATATTTTAAATTGCAGTTCAGGATTTTGCATTGCATAGATCAGTACCTTATTTGTGGTTTTGATAATTAACACAAATTATATCTGGATGCAGGTACAGGAAATGGCATGGTAAAATCTACTCTGGATTCTGCTGGTGAACCATGTACAGCATCTAATGCTGTGGTTGCTATTATACGAGGTTGAACACAGCCTTTTAACTTTACGCTTTCCATGTTTAAAATATGCAGAATTTTGCTTTTGTCATTCATTGGAGTTCATTGATCAATGAGTTTCTGTTTTATGTTTTCACTTGCTGTCAGGCCATAAGTGCTCACTGGATGTAGCTACTATCTTGCAAGGAGATACCAAATTCTTTAGTGTCTTGATGTTTGCATGGGGTATGGTTAATATTCAATTAATACTGGTTTAGAGTTGAATCATGACTTTCTTATGCTCCCAATAGTATGCTTTGGAATTTAATGCCATCTGTAATTGGCTTTTGCTTCACAACAAGCTGTAATTTGATCAATTTTACTAGCTGCTCTATTTCTTTCAGGTTTAGTGGCAGATATTGACATTGAGTCTGAGAAATACCGGTGGATGGGGAGTGCCCGTCTTGATTTCTATGTATGTTATTTTCATAGTATATATTTCCTTTCCTAGTGTTCTATCTTGTTATGTACATTTGCACTTTGATGGATATGTGCATGTGCATGTTTTTTGGTCTGCTAGTTTATTATGATTGCATTGTTTTGGACCTAGAATTTATATTTTCAAATTAAATTAACAAATGAGTAGTTTTTTATTTGTTGTGTAAGAGCTGATCCCTTTTTTTTTAATTGAAGAAAGAGACATTTTATCAGAAGAGAAGGGTAAGAGGGTTGCACAAATGGAGAATTAGTCATCTTCCAAAGAGAAACTGAAACAATCCCAAAAATCAAAACAAAAGAGCATTTCAACAAATAGCTCGATATTATTATGACAATGTTCTTGGTGGCTTTCTCTTGCCAGAAGCCTAAGAATTATCAACCTCGCAATAGAATTGCTTTATTTATAATATTATCTAATAAGATGTTATGGGCCGCATCAACATGCATACCTTAGGTTATTTTTGTCTCATGTCAAATATTATTAAAGAAGGGAAAAATATATTTTATCAAGGCTAATATGTCAAGTGTAGTGAGAAATTTAATTAGTGTCGGACTTTGTTTTCCTCTCCTCCATGTGCAGGGCCTTCAACGAATGTTATGTCTGAGGCAATACAGTGGACGCATATCTTTTGTGCCTGCACCTGGCTTCGAAGCTTATGGGGAGCCGACCAGGTACAATGGTGAATTTACCAGCACAAAGAGTAGTATCAATCCTGGCCAAGAGCAGCATGTTAAGGCTGAACAATACAGTTACCAGGGACCTGATGTTGACTTAACAAATCTGGAGTGGAGGACTATTAATGGACCGTTTATTTCAGTCTGGCTTCATAATGTCCCTTGGGGTGGTGAAGGTACAATGGCAGCACCTGATGCCAAGGTTTGTCTATATTGTGCTTGTCATGTGATGCATAATGTAATACCATGCTTCCCCTCCTGTTTTCCACCTCTTGCTCCCTTTCTTATATCATAGACCAACACACAATCATCTATGTTTTAGCATTTGCATGGAGTTTAATACAACAGAATTTAGGAACTCTTTTGCTAAATGACATGAACATAAACATACTATACATGGAAATTGGAGAAATACAGGTCCTGCATTCTTATTGTGCATGGGAAACCAAATTCATATGTTGTGTATGCATGTGTTTTCTTGAATTCCAGTTATCTCACCTGTTGAATTGCGGTATGGTAGTGCTTTGTGATCATTAGAAAGCTAAGATAAAGAGATTCATAGAAGTATGAAAGCATCAATAAGAAATTGTCAGCCCTCAAAATGAAGTGTTAACAAAGGAAAAAAAAAAACAGCTGCTTTCACTATGTTTTCACCTGTATCTCTTTCCATCTAAAATAGGATCATTTGTAGTAAAAGGCTAAGTGGCTGTATATTCTGTGCAATTTCTTGTTTCTTCTATTCCTGGTCATTTGGGATGAGATCTACCTCTGCTTTGTATGACATATTTTGAGCATTATAAACCATTCCTTCTCATCTGTTTCTTTTATAGGGTCATTAAGATTACTCTCTTGTTGCGTCACATGTTTTTAGAATTGGTTTTATGGCCAATAAACAGCTTGGATGCTGCCACTTTTGTTTTTCCACTTCAGATTTCAATCATGAATGAGCATAGTTATAGCTCTTGGTCTGCTGCTTGAACCCCATCTGCGAAGGAGTTTAAGAGAAGACAGATTTAAATGATGCTTTCTCATTGTTTGGCTGTTTGCCCTGTTCTTTAGACACAAATGACAGTTTCCCTCTCACATGCCTGGTTAATGTGCAGTTCGCAGATGGTAATTTGGACCTGATCCTCATCAAGGATTGCCCGAAGTTGGGCTTGCTAGCATTGATGACCAATTTGAGCGATGGAGGTCATGTCAAATCACCACATGTCATGTATCTCAAGGTTAGTTGACTAAAGGAGTGCCATTATGTTGCGCCCGTGCTGTTTTATGCTAATTGTAAAAAAAGGGCACATTACTTTTCGTTTTCTTCTCTAGCACGACGGATGACATGTCTATAGGAGAAAGTGATGTTTGCCATAAACATGCATCATCCATCCTCATTCCAATGGGGGCAGAAGATTGTCATGTGTATTGATGCCGTCATTCTATATTTTTCTTTCACGCAACTTTTACTAGTGTACTCTACTTAATTCAGTAACCCCACACTATTCATGTGTTCTGAAACAAACTACAGGTGAAAGCATTCATTTTAGAGCCTGGTCAGCGCACCAAGGACCCGACCAGGGGAGGGATCATAGACATAGACGGTGAGGTCCTGGCCAGAGGAAATGGAACATACAAGCATGATCAGAAGACGCTGATGACATATGATAAGCTTCAAATAACAGTGGATCAAGGTTTGGCCACTCTATTTTGCCCTGTACAACAATAGTTCATAGTTTAACATGGGTATCATTTCATGGCCATCTGATATTTACCACAAAGGTGCAGCTTTCTAGGGTTCGTGTATTCATTTTTTACCATAAAAGTTGCGGTTGTACTGCAATGACAAACGGTACTGAAAAAAAAAAACCTAAATGTAGTCCTCATGCATAATTTTATTCTAAATCTTTTGATCTTATCATTTTCATCTCAAATATAACAGTTAAAATACTAAAATATTCGGTCTGATCTGAACGCATGTATTTGACCAAAGCATCAAAATAATCAACAAAAGAGGAAAGTTTTAAGAGTTGAGCATCAAAGCAAACCCCAATTAATGATAAATTAACAAGAAAAGGAAGCTTTAAGTTCTAAAAATCTTAAATTTCTCACCAACTAATAGCATAATATATCCAAAAGTATAAAATAAAGGATATTTTCGAGCTTAAGATTTTCCTGTTTTATAATCTTGACACTAAATTTGTAGTCTATTGATACTAATTTACTTATCTTCAATTCTTAGTTAAATAGCATGTGTAAATTACATGTAGATTGAAAGTAATCTTCTAAATCTCACTGGTAGTTGATGGATTTAGGGTTAGGTAAAATTGATAAAATCAAAAGATTTAGAGACTTGATTGACAATAAAACAATACTTTATAGTCTAAATTTGAGTTCCCTAACAAAACAATCTAAACATAATGCCCATATGACATTGGATCGTGGACTGGCTGTGATCTTCCTTGTCTGAGTGGGAGTATGGAAAAGAAGAACACCATCCTGTACCTGCACTTTTGTGATTGAAAAGTAGCATGGCGATTGGTGAGATGAGCCACGAGATGGCCGACTTTCTTTCTTATGATTGGGATCTTTCTTGTCTGAGTGAGAGTCGAGCATTTTGTTTGCTAGTGGTTGTTGATATCTCATAGTCAAAACCTAACATGTGCCGGAGATTAAGATTGATTTCACGTTTATTTTGGGATGGGTAGTATTGTGGTAATAATTATTTTTAAAATATTTTTTATTTAAAAATATATTAAAATAATATATTATTTTATATTTAAAAATTTATTTTTGAAATTAGTATATTAAAAAAATTTTAAAAAATAAAAAAAATTACTTTTCAAAATATTTTTAATTTGAAAATGTATTTAAATAATTTAATTTATTTTTAACATCGACACATTAAATTTATTTTTATTATTTTGATTAAATCATGATAAATATTCTTGAATCATTTGAATGTTAATTTCTATGAGATCTTGATAAGTATACTATTTTAAATGTTAATCAAGAAATTCTAACTCAGGAGGTCTGAGCAAATTAACCTTCATAGAATTAAAATTAATATTAGTTAATTAATATGTAATTTCATTAATCAGATTATTTTCATTGGAGCAGCCGGAGGAGGTTTAATGTCATTTTAGTCCTTGAATTATTGCAATTTTGGCATATCAAATCTAGTGATCTGGAAAAACACATTTGTCTCCTTAAGCTTTTGGCTCGAAGGCAAAAATAAGTTAAATAACCCTTCCGTAAAATAAATAAATAAGCAAAACACACAAAATGCCATAATGAATGATTGAAAAAAAAAAAGACATGGACATAAAAGTCCTTGCCAATAACATTTTTTATGTTATTTTTTTTCCACTTTGTGAACGAAATAAAAAATAAAAAGTGCTGTAATTAAAAATAAATATTATTTTTTATAAAGAACAAAAAATGACGTTAAACTAGCAACTGAAAGCAATACCCAGAACCTAACTTTTCTTACGATGAAATGGGTAAAGATTTCACATTTATATAGTCAAAGAAAGAGATAATAAAAAACCTAATGAATATTAAAATGATTAGATTTTTACATAAATATATTAAAATATATATTTTTTATTTTTTAAAATTTATTATTGAATACATATTAAGATGATCTAAAAAAAATAAAAAATTAAAATATAATTTAACCGAAAAAAATTAAAATGTAATTTAACCCTATAAGTGAAGGCATGGAATGATTGCATTTCAATAATATGCAAGAGAATGGAAGGAAAAAGGAAGAGAATGATAGAATTAAAAAAAAA
>Ga0325410_1000693_pt1 | contig 35589 bp, 22 predicted proteins | sample PopdelMetagenome_16_FD_206182 | JGI IMG/M metagenome (GOLD analysis project Ga0325410, IMG submission 206182) | Populus deltoides microbial communities from Bellville, Georgia, United States - Xylem-PdIQD-R3 | ecosystem: Host-associated > Plants > Phyllosphere > Stem > Wood/Secondary xylem...
AATATTGGGCCTTTTACAATCAATAATAGGCCCATTAAAGCTACATGGTACCAGCTTCATTAATATTTGGGTCTTAAAATAACTCCACTAATTTCTTACAAATTAAATCCTTGATTTTTTTTGGCATATTAAAAAAATTAATAAAAAAATAAACACATTGCAAAAAACATTAAAGAAATAGTACAAGTTTGAGAGTCATTCTGATTGGCGAGCATAGTTATTAAACCTGATTTAAGAGTTGATTTGATTAAAAAATCAGGTTTTAGATTTCACGGATCAATCCGGAAAAATTAAAAAATATATTTAAAATTTTAATATTTTATATGAAAAAATTAAAAAAAAATTCATATGAATATAGGTTAAAAATGTTGTAAATCATAAAATTTGAAAGAATTTTTTAAAATATTTTTTATTTCACGTTAAAAAGATAATATGTTATTTTTTAAGTTGAAATATTTAAATATTTTTTTTATTTTATATTAAAAAAATATAATTTTTATTTTAATAAGTTAAAGTAAAAAAAAAAAAAACTCTTAACCCTCTCTCTACTCTATACAAAAGTAAGACATAGGATTAAATAATATTCTCTCAGTTGTTTTGTTTTGATTTGTTTTGTCTTGTCTGTACTTTAACTTTTGTACCAGAAGCAACGGAAGGAATCAATCCAAACTGTACGTGTGCTCAGAGTTGAGTTACAACACTTTATTTATTTATGTTAGAAAGATAAGATAGAGAAACTCAGAAGAAGAAGCAGCAGCAGCAGCAGCAGCAGATGATGGCATTAGCGGCAGCAGCAGGAGGAGGTGGAGGAAATAGGATTGCCAGCAGCAGCAGCATAATCTCCCGAAACAACAGAGCTGCTTCTTCTATTCCTACGATCACTTTGCCATTAATCTCAAAACTTCGAAACAACAACAAACATACTAATAACTCACTCCACCATCCCTTCCAATACAAACTTCCAACTACATCTAATTGTGTCGCAAAGACCAGTAGTACTGTCTCAGCTGCTCCAGTCCAGCGAACCATCAATCCCACCACCTCCACCACTCGTAAGTTCTTGTCTCAGACTTCAAAGAATTCTCTCATGATTTTATCTTTACTGCTTAATTAATTACCTCACCCCTAGACCAAGAAGAATAACGCAAAAAAGGAACATGGGTCATTTTGCTTCTCCAGGAATACGAAGGTTTATGTATCTTGTTTATAAATTTTCATCTTTCTTACAATTGTTAGGATTCCAGTACCCAAAGGAGATGGGTGGAAGGCTATTCCTTTCTTACTTGCCGTAGATGTTACAGAATTGAATGGACTGAAATCATAGGGCTCCACTTTTTTTTTCTTCTAATGTCCCAGTATGGATGATGGTAGAGTATAGGAGTTTATTTTTGCAAAAAATATTGATAAACTTAAAATGGTGGAGTAAATATTAAATTGAAAGGAAATTGAGGATTCTTTTCTCTTTAACTTGTGTTGTTATAGCATGGTCGGAATTTGCCAGCAAAATATCTGGTGAATGGGATGGCTTTGGAGCAGACTTCACAACTGAAGGAAAGCCAATTGAACTGCCTGAATCCGTGGTGCCTGAAGCATACAGGGAATGGGAGGTTAAGGTTTTCGATTGGCAGACTCAATGTCCCACCCTTGCTCAGCCACAGGACTTTCTTATGACTTATAAAACCATCAAACTACTTCCCACTGTAGGATGTGAAGCTGATGCTGCAACTCGGTATAGCATTGATGAAAGGGTTGTTGGAGGAGTAGAGAATAATGTTTCTGCCTTCGCATATCAATCAGGTGGGTCGTATGTGGCTGTCTGGCCAATTGTGGATAATGGCCAATGTAAGCAATTGGAATTGGAGCATTGCTTGATCAATCCTCAAGATAAGGAGTCTCGTATGAGAATAGTTCAGGTTGTTCATGTAGCGAATACAGCGATTGAATTACAAAGTATCAGAGTTTTTTGCGAGCAGTGGTATGGGCCATTTAGAAATGGTGACCAACTAGGTGGATGTGCTATCCGGGATTCAGCATTCGCGTCTACCGCTTCCTTGAGGGCTTCTGAAGTTGTTGGTGTTTGGCAAGGTCCCAGCGCTGTTGCCACTTTTGATTCATCTCAAAATGTGAGTTCACAACGTTCCCTCCTTTATCTTAATTTCATCCAGGATCAATGAAATTCATCTCGACTTATCCTGTCTAGTGGTTACTTGGAATCTGTTCTGTAACTCCTTGTTCATAATTTCTGTGAATTCAAAGTTTTATTAGATATGTGAAAGAAGAAATATGTTATATATCATTCCCCAAGACGAGATTTCTCTGTATCTGATATATAAACTGTTCCATCTACAAGGATTGGATTAATTCTTTCAGAACCTTTTTTTTCCCTTCATTTTTTCTTTCCAGTAATGATGTAGAATTCTTCCCTTCACAAATCCTTGTGCTCATGCACTGAAAGAGAGAGATAGATAATGTTCTGCTGAATCCGAAGTTTTAGATATGTGTTGGCTGGTCGAATTATGCTAGTTTTATCACTCAAAACTTGTTCGAACTTGTTGACAAATCCCGCTCCATGCCCTGGATACTAAACACAGTCAACTAATTTTTGTAATTAATCCAGGTCTTGCTTCAAGAACTATCAGATGACATTGTGCAGAAGTCAGTGAGAGATGAACGTGATATTATTTTGCTTCCCAGGCAATTGTGGTGTTCACTAAAGGGAAACAAAGATGGTGAAACTTGCTGTGAGGTAGGATGGCTGTTTGATCGTGGATCCGCTGTTACATCAAGATGCATCTTCTCAAGCGATGTGAAGTTGAAGGCAAGTTGCTATAGAGTGACTGTTACTCTTATTTGACTCCTCTTTAGTCAGAGATTCACACGTTTTTTCTTCAGCTTATCATCTAGCAATCATTGATTTGAAATCACTCGAGTTAGGTGGTCAGTGCATCCGATGATGATGGGACCTTTTTCTTTCTGGGCCTGTCTGAAGGTTCATGAAATCTCATGACTCAGTGACCTATTTGAGGGCAAAAGAACTCTTGCATCCTTTTATGTCAAGCTGAGAGATCGATTTAACAAATAGTCTTTCTGGCAACAAGAATTCTGCTTATGCGCATTCATTATTGTTTTCTTCTTTTTTTGTCAAATAAATAAATCTGAAACCGCGGCAGATGGATTTATGATCATTCGTTAATATGTATATAGAGGTTTGTGTTTTTCTTAACATCAGCCTTTGTTACATTTGCAGGAAATTTTGATCGCACAGGAAACTGCAATCTCAGAGGATGTCTAGCCTGGGACTACCATTCAAACCAGCTCAATTTACTATTAATACATAGAAAAGAATGTTGACATTTAGCGTGTACGCTGTTTTCAAGCCAAAAATAATCACAGAGAAGGGGTTTTTGTAGTGGAGGTATGTTATATTGTTTTTTGCCAACAAGGAGATGAAATATAGCTTGAGGCAGCAGTACATGCTGCTGTGTTCATTCTCTCCAAATTCCTTGCAGCACAAATACAGATTCCAACATGTAATATTGGAAAATTTTCTTTTTTGATCAACTTTGGCAATTACTCACAATTACAAGGACCAGTTTCTGGTTTTCAATTCATCATGCAAGACTCCTATGATTGACACGGATAGGGTTAGCCCCCATCATTAGCATACGGTGAAGTTTTTCAACCCGGGGTTCCATGCACAGCCTGGAGTACAAAAATGAACCCTAAAGATCCTTGTTCTTCAAAAATCAACCAACAGAAAGCCTAAATAAGAGCACAACAAATTAACTCATCAACTTGAACAGCTATAATAACACTTCACACTGAAGTTTACAAAGCTTACAATCATTTTCCTCAGTCATACAGCAATATAAATGCACGTGGATAAATGCTCAAGCACATGAACTTCCAAAATCTAAATCTTCTGTTACTTAGGAGTTATAATCATTTCCCAAACTTCTGTCACCAGTCATCCGCATCTTCCAGCTCTGCTGTGCAGCCTGCCAATGTGGATCTGATTCAAAATACATAACTACAGTAGATAATCATACATCACTACACAATCGTATCAAAACATACCCCCCATAAAATGTCTCAAAAGTATTTTAGTTTTAGTGCAGTATTCTTCTAAGACTGCACAATAATTAATCTAAAAATAAATTTACAATCATTAGATTTTCCATTTGGAAGCATGTTCTCAATCTTCACTAGTGATAACAGAATATTATGATTAGAAAGTCTTAAACCATTTTGTCAAGAACATGAGTACCCGAAACATTGATTTGATAATTGCTGATTAAATGTTTCTTTCCTTCAAACATCTATTATCAATAATTATGAAATGCGCATTAGAAATTCCCAGTAAAGAGACAGTTCCAGCAACAAGTAAAATATAAGGAAATGGAAAATGGGAATCATCCAAAACAAAAGGCTGAAACGTACTGTACATCATATATTCCCAAGCTATAGGGCCCCTGGTGCATCTCTCATGCTCATATTCAGACTGTTTCTCATAGTTCGTCTACCAATTCCTGCATTGCCTTTTTGCATCATCGCAACAAATTCACCATAGTCAATTCTTCCATCCTGAAACAACACATACACGACCAAATCAGACAAGTTTGGAAACAAGCAAATAGTTGGGGGAATTGAAAACTCAAATGACTCTATCTGTTTGCATATAGCAGCAGCTGACTTACATTATCTTGATCAACTTCTTTAATTATGTCTTCAAGTAAAACATCAGTCATGTTGTGTTCAGCGCAAGCTTGCTGAAGCTCATCGACCGTGATATAACCGCTTCCATCCTTGTCAAAATATTGGAATGCTGCAACAAGATGTTCCTCGCGCTCTAATTTGTTAAGATGAACTGTAGCAGCTACAAATTCTCCATAGTCAATTGTTCCACTGTTGTCCACATCAGCCTGAAATTGAAAAAATTAAAAAAAAAAAAACTAATCAGCTGATTAGAAGATAACAGTAAGATTTAATATCATAAAGAAGATAAGCATGCACATATCACGACGAAAAAACAACCGTGTGAAAATGGAGAAAAGGAGATGTGACGGGGAAAAAGCAATGCAATGGAGAAGTACAAAAACAACCAGACATGCAGATATCATGCTTTGACACAAAAATCATACCGCATCCATGAGATCACGTATCTCTACATCCTTCAAGGTAGAGCCATATCTTCGCAAACCAGCTTTGAGTTCATCAAATGTGATTGCACCACTGTTATCAGTATCCATAGCCTTGAACATTTCTCTCAAACCAGCAATTTCCTCCTCAGAAAGGCTTTCAGCTATTACCTGATAACATGAAACATGCAAATAGAAGTCATCAGATTGTGTACAGTATAAAGAGTCAAATCTAAAACACAACAAGTGGTTAAGATCAAGCATCTGGCCTCAGAAGTAGCAAATAAAGTTTCAAAGTCAAGTAAGTATGCTTTCCGGCTAAAATGATAGACTGCACATAAGTCCAAGAGAGCAAGTGGGAAACAAACAAAAACTACATGAGGACAAGTGACACAGATGCATAATTAATGCCACCATCCATATTTTCCAAGTGATTGAGTATCTTCATGAAGTGAGTCAACTGGAATCTAGAATGCTCAAAGAATCAAATGCATATGAACATGCACATGCACTTACCCGTAAAGCCATCTTCTTTAATTTATTCATTGCAGAGAACTGCTTAAGACGAGAAAGTACAGCTGGATCCAGTGCTCTATCAGGAGCAACTCCATTATCATTTATCCAAGGATGACCTGGTAAAGCAAACAGATGTCAGTTTGATCTAGAGTCTGGCTGAAAATCAAATAATTAACAAAGACAGCAAACTATGCAGATAAGGAATTCCCACACAATAGCAGAGCGATTTTGGATCCAAGTCCAAAAGTTGCAGACTCTGCAAAATTATGTTTGATAGTAAACCTTCTTGAGAGCGGTGAGTTCTAGAACAACAGTGAATTGAAGATCGCAATGCACAAACTAATGTGGTAATTCAAGGGCAACATGATGTTTGACATTCAGGCACTAATTGCAACCTAAAGTGATTGACCTAAGAGGAGCCCAAAACGAAAGTCGCAATTTTTATTAGCGCAGCACAGCAAGGGCTACGTAGACTACACATCCTTCAATAGTCATTCTGCTATCTGGCATTTGGGTTGCAGCAACAGTAAACACAGATAACAAATCCAAATTGGATAGAGCAGCCTGCCTACTTATCGATCAACTCAAGAAATTATTGAAAGGTCAGACATACATAGAACTTCATGAGCAGTCAAGCGTTCTGAAGGTCGAGAGCAAAGCATCTTCCGGATGAGATCTTTGGCACTGTCTGATATTACGGGCCATGGGTCTGAGTCAAAGTCGATATATCCCTTCAACACAGCATCAAATATTCCTTGTTGTGTTTCTGAAAGCCAAACAGATAAATTTTCAGTAAATTGCACAGAGAACAAGAAACTTAGCTTTTATAGAAGTATCCCGAACAATACCTACCTGCCCAAAATGGTGGCACTCCACTTAGCAATATATACAATATGACCCCAGCTGTCCACACATCTGCTTCTGGCCCATATTGCTTGAGGAGTACCTCTGGAGCAACATAATATGGGCTTCCAACAACATCAGTGAAAACTTGACCTGTAGAACAAACCACATATAAGCATCAATACCCAAGATTACATTGTTTTACCATGTACCAAAAGTTTTCAAGAATGCTACACATTACTATATCTCAATAATTCGATTTGATGTAATTAGAGAAGCAAAGTGCGGATAAATTCGCTATACTTGTCAAGTAATTATACGAATGCGTAGCAAAAAATTTAATTACTCAAATTCATAAAACAAAAGCATAAGAAAAGGTGCAGAATTTAACATGTGGAGAGTTATTAATCAGTAAAACATGCAATCGAAATGGTAAAATCGTTTCATATAAATATTTAAATGAAGTAACACATCTTGATATCTTTTTATATAAACATCTTTAGTATCTCGATATGCTTATAGTTCAACAAAATGCAAATGATGCGTTTTATACCTGGTTTGAAGAACACAGAGAGTCCAAAATCGATAGCTTTGAGTGAGAAATCATCATCCTTATTCACCAACAAGAAGTTCTCTGGCTTTAAATCCCTATGCATAACCCCTAGCGAGTGGCAAGCCTCCACAACCCCTACAATAATCTTAGTCAACTCAGCTGCCTTCCTCTCAGTGTAATGCCCTCTTTGGATGATCCTATCAAACAGCTCTCCTCCAGAGCAAAGCTCCATTACAATATGAACATACAATTGGTCCTCGTATGCACCCTTAATGGTCACAATATTCTTGTGACCTGCCAAATGGTGCATTATCTGAATCTCTCTCCGAACATCCTCGACATCCTCCTTAGAAATCAACTTCCTTTTGGATATTGACTTGCAAGCATACTCAATCCCTGTGGAAATATCAGTGCATAAATAAGTAGTGCCAAATTGTCCCTGTCCTAATTTACGGCCTAAAGTGTAAAGATCACGAATGTTTGCAGTTTTATGGCCTAAAACATAATAAGCCTGGTTATCAACACCGCGCCTCATTATCGTATCTTTCTTGGTGGGGCTAATGAGAGGTAAGTTGCTGTCCTTCTTCGGGTTGAGTTCTTGGGGGGTTAGACTAGAAATGGAATACTCAGAATTGGAGTGAGCAGAGGAGGCGTTGCGCTTGGAATTGGAGGCAGTGGTGGTGGATTGCTCGTCGGGCTGATTGTAGCCCTGATAAAGTTTTCCTTTGAAAGATCCACGGCATGTATTGCCCATGGAACAACCACAATTCCTTTGAATCACTTCACCCTGTCCTCATCTAATGAAGTCTCATCAATTACACTGCAAGGACGAATTTTACATCACAATTAATAAATAAAATCCAAATTTAGAAACTTGACACATCCAAACACTGCATATTAATACTATTGTGCATAGAATCCACACATGTATTTCCATGTGCGTATACAGGCAGACGAACCTTTTCCAAGATTAGAAAGTATCTAACATCAGATCAAGCCTGCTGTTCAGTTTGTTTCATCAGAAAAGGAATACTGTCTTCCTTTTTCGAAGAAGGGAGCAAAAAAACTAAACAAAATGAAAGATTTTTCTTCAAAATACATCAAAAAGATGATGATGAAAGTACCAGTCAAACCCCCACAAGAACAAATCTTTACAACACAAGACCATCGCAAATTACGAAAGCAGAAAAACCCACCAAGGAAACAAGAAACTATTTAAAGAAAGTGACAGGATTCAAACATAAGAAAGACATGATCACTTAAGTACTTACCTATATTATGTCTTCAATTATAAAGGGGAAGAAAAGATGGATCTGAGTGGTATGTAGAAAAGAAAGGAAGAGATGAGGAGAACCCAATGTATAAATCTTAAAAGAACCGGAGAGCTGTTTGTTTATTAACGTGATGTTATAAATGTTAAATGGGGTTTCTTGTTGCTGCTGGGAAACATCGGATTGGAGAGTGCTGACCAGCTAACTTCTTTTCTTCTTCTTCTTTTTTTTTTTTTTATTTTCTTCTCTTTTTTTTTAATATTTTTTTGGTGGAAGAAAGGGTACGCGGCTTTACATTTTTTGTTTTCTTTTGTTTTTACCATTCAATCAAGTCATTGCTACAGAACAGTTTTCTTTAATTTCCTCCATTTTTTTTGTTTTTTTTTTTCAAGGATAATAATTCTACCCTCCTCCCCCCCCTCTAATCTCTGCCTATTATTACACAATTTCCTTCCAGGAAAAGCTAACCAACCAAAAAGTTTATTGACCTCGGCATAACAATCCCATGGTGGGTTGTGCTTGGAGAGTAAAAGTCTCGCTGGCTCCTCGAATATACTTGATTGGTGCGTCTTTCTCACGTGCTGTTGAGATAGTGGATCTTCTCTTACAACATGGAATTTTCTGTTTTCTTTTTAAGATTGGTCTGGTCAAAATGTTGCAGCTACATTGAGGAAAGATAAACTTAGCCTAGCAAGTTCTAAATTTAGACACTCATTTCTCTCTTAGCGTTAACTTTTAGGCAACCATTTAGGCATTTATGGTAATCTTCAGGGTTTTTTTATTGACTGTATCATTTTTATTTGAGCAATTTACCTGCCTATTATCCACAAAAGATAGGATAAGACTAGCTAATTGTATATCATTTCTTTCGACTTTGGATTCTGGGGGAGCGTGGAGCGGTCAGAACTTGGAACTTTAAATAAAAGATTTACACGAAGCTATCAACGTGATGATTGTATCTAGTAGTAGTTAGTACTCGTATTTAGGATTTGGCTCTCTTTTGTTGAGGCCAAGCTGACACCCATCACTTGAAGCCATCATTTGTCAAAGTAAATGGGATTGTTATTCCAAAATTTCTCATCTTTTCTCCTCTTGCTCGGCATGGTCAGTGTGAACGAGTGACTGGCCAGCCCTTTGAAAATTATTAAAGGTTGAATTCCAACTGCTTTGAGAGATGGTCAACTGGGGAGGAGGTGATGGTAAATGGGAAATTGGCACATTGCATCCTAGTTGGCCAAGTTGAGCACGTCAATCAAATAATCCTGGCTAACTAGGTAAGGCCCATCTGGTGCAAGCATCATTTTTCTGACATCATCATCCATCTACCAACGTCTTCCAGACAATAGGACAGTCACCTCTCAGCTGGATTTAGATAGAGGCATGCACGACCTTTTCTTTCTTCTTTTTCTCTGAAGTTCTTAAGCTTTCGTGGGTTTCTCCTCTAAGCCTGCCATTAAATATTACAAGACTGCATTAGAAATATTGTTGTCTAATTATATTTTTGCAAAAATTTTGAATTTTTTTCTTTTTAAAATAAAAAATATTATTTTTATGTATTTTAAACAAAAAAAATACTTAGAAAAATATCTAATAAGTTCCCAAATAAATACTAAAAATAGAAAAAGCTGTGGTGGTTAATGGCTGCAAGCATATCCGATAAAGAAAAGGATATTTCAGGGAGATCCCATAAGGCCATAACTTTGTTTAATAAATGAAAGCTACAGTGTCGACAAAAGAAAAGGATTTACTTTGCAAAGAAAGCAATTATAAAATATGGACTGTGGCTGCTCTGCATATAAAATATGTTGTTCACCAATCAAATCTTTGCATTGACATGAAGAAAAATGCAAAACAACATGAAAGACAAACTACTGTCCTGCTCCATTTATGCATTGAGATCAACCAGGTCAAAATCAGAGCATTGTTATTTCTGAAACGAAATTGGCCCTTTAGCATTTATGCTATATAATGAAGGAAAGCATATATCTGTGCACATCTCCAGTGATTAATGGTAACATTTTTAAGTACCTAAACAGATGATTTATGTAAATAAACTGAAAAGATTCCCACCCCCACTGATTGTAATTCTGGGAGGGTTGAGAATTACAGCGCACTTTTACACCAGCTATCCGCCACAAGGAAAAGAATCAATCAAAGAATGGACAAAACTGTGACATTATGACATCTAAGCTGGGTCCGGGAGGAAATCTATGCCTGATTCAGAAAGATATCTAAATGCCACAAGTTTCCACAGCAGATGATGTATCTTTCATACATGGAGACTTCCCCGACTTTTAAGCTAACAGATCGGTGGCTTCCTGATGTCTGCCAAGCCCTCCAGTGGTAGGCCTGAAGTATTTTCAAGCATGTCAAGTAGAATGAACAACAGGAAAAATGTATGTTTGACAAAGGGAAAAAATTCATTCAAGAATACAAATCAACAAGCAGCCCATATCTCAAAATTCGGAGCATGTGCTATTGCATATTGTAGCAGGATAATTGCAGAAAGCAAAATTCTTTATTACGTTGTTAGCTGCATTCGGAAAAATCATATAAGTTTATCTTCATGGAGCCTATGTGAAAACCTTTTTACAGTGAACTTAACATACAAAGGGTATCTTCCATTATGAGTTTTCAAGAACTGTTTGGATGATGCCTTCTTTCCCATTGTCAGGATCTGACTGATGGAAAAATATATATATGAAACCCGCAATCCATATCATAAGAACTTCTTGAGGGTGCTAATACACAACGGAACTTATTAGCTGAGAAACAAAACGCCATCCTGGGGCTGTAAATGCCTTTGCTAAGAACAAAAAAGAAAACTCCCTTTTGAACTCTAAAACTCCATGGCAAAATGTTTCAAATATTTTGAGAAACAAAATGCCATCCTGGGGCTGTAAATGCCTTTGCTAAGAACAAAAAAGAAAATTCCCTTTTGAACTCTAAAACTCCATGGCAAAAAGTTTCAAATATTTTTCTCCAACAAATATATGATTTACACATGAATCTTGGCAGTGCCAATTCAGGTCTTGCAAACTAATAGCCTAAGCATATTCTGTGATTCTGCAGTTCCTTACCTTTCATCAGGGATCCAACAGTGACAGAAAAAGCAAAATTACATTTCTGATATTATGAATTTGTGATATAGCATGAAAAATGAGATGCACTTACAGTCCACTTGATACTTTGATGGTGTCATAGAAGAACCACTGCAAAGTAACAACAGGCCCCACGATTGCGATCCGAATAGGAAGACTTCGAGTGAAAAGGTTAGCTAGTCCAATATTTTTCACAGCCTGAGAGATGTGTCAAATGCAATCAATCTCCTACATTGCATAGCTGAGAGAAATCACAAGTGTTGATAGAAGCCATACCTGAAGCACATTCTCAGCCTTTTTATTGTAAAGAGAGGTAACGACATTGTCAGCTGGATTAGAAATCACAGTACCAACAGCTCCAGCTACATAGCCAGCCAAACATGTCACACCAAGCTGTTGACTTCTGGAGCAGTCTTCTTTTCTCCGTTGAATAATGCTGCGATATATTAGGTCAACTGACTGCTCAAATGTTGTAAACATTACCATTGAGACTGCCAATCACAATAATAACCAGACAAACGTTAAAAAGCTTTTTGAACATCGATAAGGAAACACAAGAATACAAGCTCAAGTAACTTCATCAAGGCAATAATTCCTGTCAACAAATAGTAAGTTGCTCCAAAAACACATCCCACTGATTGGCAGTACCCTGCATTGTCTCCTGAAATCTCTGAAGTACCAAAACAATAAGGTTTCTATCATGCAATGGAAAGCACTAACGCTTCTAGATAAGTTAGATAAGTTAATGAGTATCATTTTCTTATTTGATTGTTTAACTGTCTCTAGTACTGGTCTTTGTTTGGGTTTTCTTAATCTTAAGTACAGGACTTCATCTTTTCCCGTTTATTTACCCATGTCCAGTAAGCAGCAGGATTGATAAAGATTTTCATATGTTGCTCCTTTATCCATCACTTTAATTAAAAGTAAATACTGTATTGCTGTCACTTCAATTCAAAAGTGACCCTAAACCTCCGATCTATCTTATCTTCATGATCCCTAATCAAAGTGTGTCACTCGTTTCCTGCCTCTTGTAATGGAAAGTAGACAGCATATAGATGTGAAACAAGGTTAATACAAGACGAACAAATAATTATTACAAGTAGCAGATGCTATAATGTCATTTGCTGAAATCATATTTTAGCTAAATTCAAACATTCTCTTAAGCTGGCTAGTGCTGTAGTAGTCACTCAATCAAATCAATCAATAAGCATGGCTTCACAACTATAGAAGTCATAAAATTATAATAGCTTGACATTTTTTTACAAGTATGCAGAGAAACTGTGATATTACATACATGGAAGGTTGCGGCCCCAAAGTGGGACAAGTCCTCGGTAAAAACTGCAAAAATAATATGAAAGTAAACATAATGGGAGAAGAATAAAAGGAAAGACCATCAAGTTCTCTGGTAATTTACCCAGTGAGACCTTCAGCTTTATAGAGTTTTGGAAACCCATCAGCCAAGCCATTGGCAAATGTAGGCTGTGTTTGGACACGAACTTTTACAGCTTCAAATGGACAAAGAGCCACGTCGGCAAATACTTGAGCAGATGCACTGCTGAGAAAGAATACGAAATTCCTGTTTTGATCCATCAAGACATCTGAGTAAAGCCTCTTAAAGTATTCGTAAAGGCCAAATTTGCAGCCACCTTGAACACCATATCCAAAGAGCTTGCCAGACCAGCCTCTCCAAAGGGAAGAAGGGCCTTGTTCTTTCAAGAGGGTAGAGAACCCTGACAAAATACTGTTATACTTGATTGGATTCGCCTATAGTAGAGAAAGTATATATTATAAGAGTGGTCTCAAAACTTTTAAGTAGCAGAGAAAGTGTAAACATGGAAAAAGAAGAAAAGTGCTGGAGAAGAGATAACTGGATTGCTTCCAGTTGCCAAAGAAGTGAATCACAGACTATTGTAATTTGGAAATATTTGCTTAAAAGGTCATTTTGATGGTTGAAAATTTGAAATGCAATGTCTACAAGCAGGTTAAGCAGGATTTAGTTTCATTAAGCAATGTATTGCTTCTGTAATCTGTCATCTAATCTACTTCAAGTAAATTATATGGGAGATACATAAGAAAAACTATGAAGCTCAAAATCAAAAAGCTTATGGCCTTGACAATGAACGAACCTACTCTGCCCATGATAAAATCTATAAAAGTAAAACTCTTCCCCTTCTCTTAATAGCTCTGTCCTTATCAACCAAATTGCTCTCCTCTCTCTCATTTGGAAATTTTATTCAACACACATGGGATATGGGCCTTATGCCAATTCAAGTTTCAAAGGTTAAGGGATAACGACAGAAAAAACCACGCTTGGAAGTTGAAACGCGCCGCGTCAATGGAGAAAGAAGAGTGATTGCGAGACCACTGGTGCATGCCATGGAAGAAAAAGTTCCACTCTCGGAATGAAAGTCAGACCAACTACCAATTAATAATTATTGCTTCTTTAACTAAATAAATAAATAAACAAATGTTTCAAAATTGAATAAAGACATATGACGAGAACTGAAGAGATTTTGAGAATCCTATGTTGAACAAGGGCAAAATAACAACACATAACGTTCAGCAGTCATAGAAAGGACGAAATCAAAAATAAATAAACAGTGGCAATAATTAAGAAATGAAACACAAGTGATTAGGCATAAATGACTAGCATACCCAAGGCCCATCATAAAATCCTTGAGAGCATGATGAGAAAGAGTTTCTCAGGTGCTAGTTGAAAGATCCTAATAATAATTAGCCTGATTGATTTCAGTTAAGATAAACCCACCAAAACCCTCTTATAGTCATACCGTTAAAACTTCAACACCCCATCATGCAATCACTAAAACACAAGAAACTACCCAAAAAAAGAAAGAACAGAAAAGGCTAAAAATGTGTTGATGATCAAGGCAAGTCACCAAAAAGAGAGAAAGGAAAAAATACACAAAAAAAGTACCTGCATATTGACTTTTAAAACATCAAGAGGAGTGATAGCAAGGTGAGTGGTACCGGCGCTTAGCATGCCTCCAACGGCACAAAGCCCATAGTAGGCAGGTGAGAACTCCTTCACAAGACTACTCCCACCTTGTCGAGCCCCTCTCATCTCCTCCATTCCTCTCTTTGATCAACTTCCCTTTTTATTCTCTTTATTTATTGATTGATGAGAAGGCACATTTGTCTTCAAGTTCAAAACTTCTAACCAAAAAGCAAAGACCCCTTTATAGGCCTCGTGAGTTGAAACCAGATGTCCCGTGAACTATATAAAATCATGCACGAAACTTTTGAGTTGAAGGGTTTGATTCGAAGAAAAAGAAGGCAACAAGAAAAGAGCTGACTTGTTCTCTCCCGTTCCTTGCTGCCAATTCGTGCACGTATGCAGTTCCAAACATAAGGCTCACAACAAAACAATTTTCTGCTGCCAACAAAGACCAAACTAAAGTAGAGAAACCCAAGAATCTTGGAGCTTTTAAGAAAGGGCAGACTAGATAGAAATCATCTCCAAATGGGCCCAGAAGAAGCCTGTCCAAATATAAAACCCGAGAGAGGTCACAGAAGCTCTAACCAAAAAAGGCTTTTGGTGTATTACCATGCAAACCTGCTTCACCAAGCTTAGAATCTGAAATGAGGCCATCAAAATAAAAGAGCTTTTGAATTTCTAATTTCGATATGGATGGGCTTTCCTTCGAGGACGAATCCAGCATCACTGATACGGAGAATCAATTTTTTTTTTAACCTGTAAGAAAGTCGATGGAAATACTTGGAAATGTCAAAGATGCATCCTTTTTAGTGACATTTTATATTTGAACAATTAGACCAAAATTGTTTTGAAAAAAATCAGACTAGATCGGTCATCTCGTACGATGGAGAGCTAATTTTTATATTAGAGGGTTAAACTTGTCAAGAAAAAATATTCTTTCATGGAAAAACAATTATTTTTTTTCATTTTTAAGGATTAAATTAAGAGTTTTGAAACAAAAAGGACCAAATATATTATTCTAGTAAGGGGGAGGGATTAGCCAGGGCTACCCCTTCAATCGTCCCCGCTTGCCTGTACTTGGATTGATGAGGAGAATTTAAGATTTAGAGTTTATAATTTTAGCGTTTAATTGGGTTTATGAAAATATAATACGATTGATCATAATCCAAACTTCTGATATAAATGTTGTAAAAAGAGTGCAGGAGTGTTTGTACGTAAAGGTTGAAGAAGAACAATTTATAAGCTTAGAGACCGAAATCCTCTGCTCGAGAACTCGTAAACGCTTACATAACTTTATGAGCCATGTCGACAGTTTACACGAGGACGACGATAGAATGGATCACCCATTACAACACCTATCACCAGCTGCGACTTCATTGTTGGGCCGTGAGAGTGACATCACGAGAGCCGTCTATTGAGTATGGATGTGTTCTAACACTGTTCCATGAGATCCGTTCTGTCGGCAGGACTCGATATTGTACAATTAACGATGAGCATGAACCCTAAAGAGCGTAGGTAAAAGTGGTTTGAAATGATGCCCTAGTTCCCCCGCTCGACTACATCCGGCTAGTAAGATATTGGCGAGAAATGAGAATACAGGGCTCTAAAGGCTAAATCTTTTCCTGTGATCGGGCTAGGATATATCCTTTTTCCAACACACATGCATATATATATACCTTGGACACATCTGGTTCGGCTGCCGTGATGAAGAACCTGTTTGTTTTTTTTTTTTTTTTTTTAAAGTATGCTAATTAACGGATTGCATGAGGCACATGAGCATGTTAATTTGAACAGTTATCATTCAAGATCTAATAATTGAAAAAATAACGTAATTTAATTCCTCCTCCTCCTCCTCCTCCTCCATTGTCATATGCTTACGTATATGTAGCTCTTCATGATTCTATCAAGTTGCTGTCTCCCTCCAGTTTTCGTCTACTGATTCTGACTTGAATCTTGATGTATCTGAATCATCATCATGATCAGTGTTCATAAGGACAGCTAACTATGATTATCAAATAAAGAAAAGAATTGACAGCCAAGTGGACAGCTAGATTCTTTTCACTTGCTTGCCCTTTTTTTAGCCTGGAATGAGTGATATCCTGCCTTCACCGCATGATACCATACTTTCCCTTTTCTTTTTTCCTTTTTTTTGGAATGCCATGATTTTCTTTCCCTTTTATATTCCATATCATATTAATTTTTTTTAAAAAAATTGTAGCTTTAATTAATTAATAGTGTTTTGATAATTGTTACTTTTAAAAATACATTTTATTTAAAAATAAATTAAAATAATATATTTTAAAAAAATAGCTCAACGACAAAAACAAACAAACAATATTTGTAAATGGGATGACTCACCTACCATTTAAATTTATTGAGAATTTAAATCTATTAAATTTAAATATTATTAATAATTATCATTTATAATTATCATAATCCTTAATTAACCTACTAGGCTAAGAAAAATTAAATTGACTACATATAGTATTTTTATTAATGATTATCATGGTTATTGAGAATGAAATGACTTTAATTGTTTTTATTTGTAGGATAAGTGTTATTTTAAGATTTAATTTTTCATAAGCATGCATGTTTGGAAATGTAGTTGTGGTTGCGGTAGCGGTTGCTTTTTAAAGTGTTTTTCATTTAAAAATATATTAAAATAATATTTTTTATTTTTAAAAAATTATTTTTTATATCAGCACATTAAAATGATTCAAAAATATTAAAAATATATTAATTTAAAATAAAAAAAATTTAATTTTTTTAAAAAAATTCACACGTTTATCAATCATGGTAGTAATTGAGTATTTTTCTCTACCTTCTAAAACACATAGGCAATCTACGGCTGCTCCGGGATTGCAGCTGTCATTTAGGTGACACCTGTAGGAGTCTAGCTCTAGGGTTTCGGAAAACCAAGAATTCAACCCACGTGGACAGCAATACGAGGATAATGGACGGTACTGCATATTCCCATTGTCTTTAGGGTATTTTAGAATTATAAAATAGTCCGGTAAAAGTTTTGGAAAATTAATCCATGTCTAAAACAATATTAAAAAATAACACAATTTAAGTACAATTATTGTTTTTTAAAAAAATCGAACATAATTACTAATGGGAATAACAGTTAAACATTACTTTTGAAAATAATGGTTAATTCAAAAACCACGTACCTTTTAATTTTATAAAAATTCAACCCGGAATTTTACGAAGTTTCAATGGTATAAATGACATTCAAGATTCAATAATTAAAAAAAAAATAGTGGTTATTGAAGACACATTGAAGCTTTGTTTTTTTATAATTCTAATTCTGTTAAAAAAATTTCAACGAGACTATTTTAACCATGTATTTAAAAATAATCAAACAATATCATAATTTGCCATGATTTTTTTGGTTAATTATGATATTTTTTTGTTCTTTGAAGATGTAGTCAGAATCGTTTTATTGGGATCTTTCTTATTATACCAGTTGTGTCGAAAATAGAATCTTGATATGTTCCCGTTGATTTTTTTTCTTCTTCATTTATTTTTCTTTCCTGTCACATCATCTTATCTCATTTTTCTTTCTTGAACATTAGATCTTCAATTTCATATTTTGACCATTAGATCCTTATAAAATATTTAATTGACTTTTATTGAAATTAATTAATATACAAAAGAAAGATATTTTTAAACTTTCACTGATGAACTACTATTTTAAATAATGATTATATAGAAAAATACATATCCAGAGACACGATAGATATTCCAAATAACAGTTATATATAAAAATTATACTCTAAAATATTATATTTATGTTCAAACTATATTGTTTTTAAAATATTTTTTAACCTTTATTATTTTTCCAGAACTTTTAATAAACTAAGATATTTTTTGGAATATCATTGTCCCTGCACAGGGCCCCACATGCACTGATCAATTACAGGTTTCACTGTGATATAAAACGGTGAAGGAGAACCAATGACTTGTACTGTGCAAGGAAGGAAGAGGTCGCTGTCACTTTGCCATGGAGATTGATTGATTGATTGATTGCTGAACAGTTAATTGCATCTCAGCCCACAAGCTTTGCTATCCCTGGGGATATTTGTGATAATGTAAGTGTTTTTTTTTAATATATTAAAATAATATTTTTTATTTTTAAAATTTTATTTTTAATATTAATATATTAAAACGATTAATATATATATATATATATATAGTTAATAAATTTTAATTTCTTTGAAAATTATAATCAAAACTGGAGCCAAACACCCTCTAGAATTCAAGCGAAATTTTTTTTATATTTATGTCACCAGCATACCTGTTTCCGGACCAACAGAATCAAAAAAAGGTGGGTTTAGTTTTTTATTCATCATCAAAGAATATGTTTATACCAATTTTAATATTAATTAAAATTAAGATTTTTTTATTCACAACCCGAGTCAATTTTATTAAATTATAAGCTTAAGATTTGATATTAAAAAAATAAAAAAATAGAAAAAACTTATCTATCTACTTGACCTCTCTAAAGATTAGATTTTTTTATATATTAATGTTTATGTTGATTCAAGATTTTCATCTACCAAAACACAGATGGAACGTGTCATAATACTTGCTTAAAAATGTGATGAAAATTATTTTTTAAAATATTTTTTACTTGAAAATATATTAAAATATTTTTTTATTTTTTATAATTTATTTTTAATATCAGCATGTTAAAATCGTTGTAAATATATAAAAAAATTAAAAAAAATCAAAATTTAAAAAAACATAAATGGACAGCGGTGCCGAACTTGCCTGCAATAGAATTCGCCTGCAATAGAATTCATTGAACCTCACAATCAAGAGTGATGAGGCTGATTAAAGCCCCGTACCAAACTAAAATCAAGAAACCATAGTCCACTATACTCCACTATACTTTAATCACACCATGATTAAGACATGAACTGGGGCCCAACAGAGGGTGGTGGGTCCCAGGTGCAAATAATTGAGAAGGTTGTAGCGCAGAAACTGTCAGTGAAGCGAGGTGGTTCCCTCCCTGTTATCTCCAGCAGGAGTGGACCAATAATTAGTAAAAAGAAGTAAAATTCCTAGGCCGAATCTTGTGCTCTTCCGGCTGCTTTCCCTTCCTTTTATGGAACGTGACAGTGATGCCCGTCCTTCTCTCCTCGACGGCGCAACCACAAGGAGTGACGAACAGAGTATACGTACCCTGCATCTACTGTTGGTTTTTGCCTCTAATTATGTTGTAGAAGCATCAAGTTTCTTTAAAAAAACAAACCAAAAAAAAAACTAGAATCTGGATGGTATATGACGGGTTCGATGTCTATACTCCTAACCAAACAACCCCGTATCTCTGTATAAGGCACCTAAACGACACAAGCTCAAAGTCATAACTCTAGGTCTCGAAGTCCACCTCGACATCCAAGATCTAAATAGAACTTGCATCCATTTAGATTAGGGCGTGACACTTGACATGATGCTCCTCTCACTTGACATGATGCTCCTCTTAAATGGGGATATTAATTTAATTTGTCTGTTTTTATATTTTAAAATTGTTTTTATAAAATATTAATTGTTTTTTTTTACTTCAAATTAAGTTTTTGGTATTTTTTCAATATATTTCTAAACAAAAAAATATTTTAAAAAATATTATATAAATAGTATTGAATCCTAAGTGAGTAATCGGCTCTTTATAAGGAAACATCTTCTTTTGCTTTAAATTGTATTTTTAAAATTAAAATTTCAGCATCAGCTCTGATTCATTACCTTTTTGTCTGTTCGGTAATACGAATCCTTAATATTTGCTAAAATCACATGGTTAACGAAGGGAAGGAAACTTGACACAATCTGTGTCTTTGTTTGTTTAGATTACTGGTTAGACACTAAATTGTTCGTCAGTGGACACACCACTAGATTCCAAAGTCCAGAGTCCAGACTTACGTGGATCTTGAGTGGATCCCTTTTAGCACCTTGTACTCTTCCACAATATTGCTTTCTCAAATGTGATATAAAGTTCCAAACTTTTCTATTTTTCTTTTCTTTTTGAAATTTATAGAATTGAGGCCCCTTCTTTTCTCGTGGTGATGCTAAGATGGGGTTGATAGCGAGAGTGATGTGTAGAAAAAGCCATCCGAGGAAGGTGGTTACGTGCAGGGTAAATATAGAGGCATAAGGGGCAGGTGTCGTACTTTAGAAGGCCTTCGCTTTGCTTCTCTTTTGCCAAAATTTCTCTCCTTTTTCACTTCTCCATCTGCCACCTAAGAAAGATCTCTCCTACCTCTATTTGCATTCCATTGCCCTGAATTATAATACAAAATACAAAAAAGAAAGAGAGAGGAAATCATCACCAAGGACAACTTTTTTGTCGCAAGTCATTGCAATTTGCAGAGAATTTGATGACCCTTTCTTCATCTGATAATATATGAAAGGACGCATCTAACGGTTCTGCTTCTTTTGTTTCATCACGTCGGTAATTTTAAAAAATAACCACTTGTTTTGTTTTCATGTTAGATTTGGACGTCTGGGTTTTCGTTGTTTTTTGTTTTCTAATATAGTCTTTAGTTTGTTTTGTTCCGTTGTGTTCATCGGTTTGGTGGTTTGGTAGTGTTGATCCATTGGTTTGTTTCTCTGCCCAATAGAGATCCTCGTACCTTACAAGAGAATTCCACTATTGTAATTATATCTAGTTTTGTTGAATTAGGAGAGTAATAAAGCTTTCCACCATGTGATCTCTGATTTGGAATCTTCTCTTTCAGGGTGCTTGGTTTGTTGTTTTTTTTTTTTTCAAGAAGAAATCTTGGCTTAAGGGAAGATGAGTGGAGCTGTGCTTGTAGCTGTTGCTGCTGCTATCGGCAACTTATTGCAAGGATGGGATAATGCAACCATCGCAGGTAATTTCCCCTTTTGATCATCTATTTCCTACCTTATCTGTCATGGCCTAAAATGCTTTAAGGTTTCTTCAGGTTTTAAAGGTAGTTCTTTGCACAAGAAATGATCACTTTCAAGCTTTGAGTTGTTTTTGTGATCGACTTATAGTAACCGATATTTGCTTATCTTTAATGGTTTATAATTGGATCTTGCTTGAATTGACCTTCTGAATTAGAGCCATGAATGTTTGGGCAGAGTGATTTAAGTCATTTTCTGTTTTCCTTTGCCGCTGCAGGGGCTGTTTTATACATAAAAAAGGAATTTCATTTGGAAAGTGAACCAGCTATAGAAGGACTAATCGTGGCTATGTCACTTGTTGGAGCCACTTTAATTACTATGTGCTCTGGACCCATATCTGATTTGCTAGGCCGCCGTCCGTTGCTGATAATCTCATCTGTACTTTATTTCGTTAGTGGTCTTATAATGCTATGGTCTCCCAATGTTTATGTTCTTCTTCTGGCAAGGCTCTTGGATGGATTTGGCATTGGTTTGGCAGTTACTCTAATTCCAGTTTATATATCTGAGACGGCACCATCTGAAATAAGGGGGTTGTTGAATACCCTTCCTCAGTTCACTGGATCTGGTGGAATGTTTCTCTCATATTGCATGGTGTTTGGAATGTCCTTGATGGAGGCTCCAAGTTGGAGATTGATGCTTGGAGTTCTTTTTATTCCCTCTATTATCTATTTCCTATTGACTGTATTTTTCTTGCCTGAGTCTCCAAGGTGGCTTGTGAGCAAAGGGCGGATGCTTGAGGCCAAGAAGGTTCTGCAGAGGCTCCGTGGCAGGGAAGATGTCGCTGGTTAGCCCTCTCTGCTTTGCCTCTTTAGAAGTTACTTTTTTCTGGTGATGCGAAATATGATCTGCATGGGTATTGAGTTTAATAGCAATATTGTTTTGATATGCCTAGTGACGGGCGACATGACACGTAAGGTAAAAGCTTTCTGCAGGAAAAAAGTATAGTTTTGGGAATTTAGTGGATGCAGAAATTTGTCCCAGCAAAATAAAAAATTTGTTGGAATTTTGTTTATGAAAAGTTGCACGCATAGATTCTTTATCAGTTATCAAATGAAAGTTCGCTGTTCAATGTGGGGTGATTTTAGGTCTGAAATTTAAGAGCTTCCGTTCTTTCATGTGCTATGCTTCCTGTTGAAGCAACCATTCTTTGTATATCCTTTGGCTCAGCTTTATATAAAGCTGGAAAACAATCCATTTCTGTATTTGGATCATCATTCTCTTTGACAGTTTGGCCTTCATTTGTTTTGCTTTCACTGACGCTGAGTTGTTAGACTAAATTTACTAAGCACAACGCGTTTACAAATTATTTTCCTGTTTATTTTTGCTTCGGCTCACTTCCTATTCTACTCCTTGCAATATAATGAAACTTATTCTAGTCCCCATTAACTAGATAATGGATAATATTAATAAAATACAAATCATATCATATCATATCATAAATTGCAAGAAGGATCATGAGGTTCTTGTTCGATTTCGTTAATTGTACAAAAACTTGGAAAATGGCAGCAAGATTTCAGTAGACAGAGTAAATTTGTTACCTTTAGAGGGTGATTCATGCTTTTGTTGTTCTATTGACCAATTGCAATAGTGTGCCTATTAAACATATCATAGAGCAATGCCTATGATAGTCATTTTTAGGAAGTTTGTAGAAATCTGCTTGGCTGTAATCTGTTCTGTTCTTTCTCTTCTGTGTTTGCTTTACAAAACCAGTGCCATCAAATATAATGTATTCAGTTTTAAGAGAACAGCATTTTGATTTCATGGACAACATACCTGTACTTATGCCATATTGTAGCTGCTGCTTTATATAGAATTCTGTAGCTCCATATTCTTTCATAGCTAATCGTATGCTAGTTATAGCTCCTACGGTTCATAATTGCACCATGCTTCCTCTAATGTTGTTTGCCTTACAAAATACTCTAAACTTAACTGTCTCTACCACATGTGGTGCGGGAATTCTCTTTCAATCTCTTCTTCATTGAGTCTTCCTCTCTCTTGCATTTTCACGTCCTCTGAAACCTTGCTAAGCGACTCCACATGTCATGTATTTTCTTCTATCAGAATTTAAGTCAAAGCATTACATTTCTCTTTCTTTTAGCATTTCTAAAGGAGAGAACCATGTGTTTGAATTTACAACAACTCAATAGATGATTGGTGACTAGAGTCTATTTATTTCTTATTTATTTTTCTCTTTGTTGCTTATATGGTGCTAATGTTGCAGTGTTTCCTCTTACTTCTCTACTGTTTCTGCATTGAAGTTTGAGTATTCTGTCATGTTTGGCGGAAATGGTGTAAAATCACTCACTACATTTTAGTATGTTTATTCTCACAAATTGGTAGTGATGGAAATATCCTATTCATGGTGTACTAATCTTGTTTGAACGAACAGGTGAGCTGGCTTTACTGGTTGAGGGACTTGGAGTTGGGGCTGACACATCAATAGAGGAGTACATAATTGGCCCAGCCAATGATTTCACTGATGAACATGATATATCCGCTGACAAGGATCAGATCAAGTTATATGGATCTGAACAAGGTCTCAGTTGGGTTGCCAGACCTGTCAGTGGGCAGAGTGCTATTGGTCTTGTATCTAGGCGTGGAAGCATGGCAAACCAGAATGTACCTCTCATGGATCCTCTTGTGACCCTCTTTGGTAGCGTCCACGAGAAGCTCCCTGAACAAGGAAGCATGAGAAGCATGCTTTTTCCGCACTTTGGCAGCATGTTCAATGTAGGAGAGAATCAACCTAGAAATGAAGATTGGGATGTGGAGAGCCACGCCAGAGAAGGCGAGGATTATGCATCTGATGGTGATGCCGGTGATTCTGATGACAATTTGCAGAGTCCATTGATCTCTCGCCAGACAACAAGCATGGATAAGGACATGGCCCCACCAGGCAATGGAAGCATGGCAAACACGAGACACGGGAGTCTGATTCCTGGAAATGATGGAGAGCCAGGTGGTAGCACAGGGATTGGTGGTGGTTGGCAGCTTGCATGGAAATGGTCCGAGAGAGAAGACCAAGATGGAAAGGAAGGAGGCTTTAAAAGAATTTATTTGCATCAAGGGGGTGCCCCTGGTTCTCGGCGTGGATCTCTGGTTTCTCTGAATGGTACCGATGGCCATCCAGACGCTGATTACGTCCAGGCTGCTGCTTTGGTGAGCCAGTCAGCTCTTTATCCCAAGGAGCTTTTGAATCAGCATCCAGTTGGACCAGCTATGGTCCACCCATCGGAAACTGTGGCTAGAGGACCAAGCTGGAGAGATCTTTTTGAACCAGGTGTCAAGCATGCCTTAGCTGTTGGGGTGGGACTTCAAATACTTCAGCAGGTAACAATTACTGATCTTGTTGGTTTTTTGTTATGAAGTTAATTCACTGCTACTCTGTTGGTATAATGGTAGCAAACTGATCTTGGAATTTGTTCTGTTTTCTTCAAGAGGGAGATTTTCTAAACTTTAATAGCAGGGATGGTTTTAAACCAATGGATATCTCAGTCTCAAACCATCATTTTCTTCCTTTCCCTTTGACAACTATGCCTTCAAGTTTGAAGCATAGTGAATTTGTTAATGGAGACATTATACTACTTTAAGGTTTTTTTTTTTCACTTTTGCATAAGTTGGCTTCTGCATTTGTGTGCCTATGCAGTTTGCTGGCATAAATGGGGTTCTCTACTATACTCCTCAAATTCTTGAGCAGGCAGGAGTTGGAGTTCTTCTCTCAAACCTGGGCCTTAGTTCAGCTTCTACATCTCTGCTTATCAGCGCCATTACAACCTTGTTGATGCTCCCCTGTATAGCTGTTGCCATGAGGCTCATGGATATCTCCGGGAGAAGGTACTTCCATTTCTTCTTTTCCTTGACTATTTCCTATGCAATTGTAGCATATATTCTTTAAATCCACAAAATTTTTGTTGTGATGAGGATTACTGATGGGCAATGATGCGTCCAAGGCTAAGCCCAAAAGGCAATCATTTCTTGAACCAACAATTTGTAATCTTCTCACCGGTTAATGTTTAGGGCCTAATGAAATAGGGGGGAAATACAAGTTCTCATCGTCTGGACTCAATTTCATGTATCTTCTAGATGAAAAAAATTGCAAAATACTAATGGAATTTAAAGAAAAAGAAAAGAAAAGCAATACCCTTGTGTTGTTACCCTTTTTTCCTGTCTTCACTGCTGTTGCGTTGTGCAGGACTTTGCTGCTCACAACTATCCCTGTGTTGATCGTATCACTCATTTTGTTAGTCCTTGGAAGCATGGTGGATTTGGGCGGTGTTGTAAATGCATCAATCTCAACTGTTAGCGTTGTGCTCTACTTCTGTTTCTTCGTCATGGGTTTTGGGCCAATTCCTAACATACTATGTGCGGAGATCTTCCCTACTCGTGTTCGTGGCCTTTGCATAGCCATATGCGCCCTTACATTCTGGATTTGCGACATCATTGTGACGTATACACTCCCAGTGATGCTCAAATCTGTTGGCCTCGCTGGTGTTTTTGGCTTGTATGCAGTCGTCTGCGTCATATCATTCGTGTTCGTCTACTTGAAGGTTCCAGAGACCAAGGGCATGCCTCTGGAAGTGATATCAGAGTTTTTCGCTGTTGGTGCAAAGCAGGTTGCAGCTGCCAAAGAAAACTGAATCCAAGCACCTATGGATAGAAAAAGTTTTGACTGTCGCTTGATTTGTTAAGTTTATATTTTTGTAGAAAAAGCACACCATCCTTTCCCCCCTCCCTTTTGTTATGATTTTATTTTACAAGACTCTCAAGGTTCTTTCCTCCTCGCGTGTTGACATTTTTTTTTCATGCTCCTCGTCATGTAAGATAAAGAGTGGGATGATCAATGAGGTATGAGAAATACAAAGGGATTTATTTTTTTACGAGTTGGAAGAGTCGAGTAGGGTCTTCTTATGCGTGGGGCATAAATAGGCAGAACCATGGCATCTATACCATCTGCTCTTTAATGGAGATCCATTGTGAGGTTTCAATCAAAGTGATTTCCCCAAAGCAATATCTTATGAACTAGTTTAAAATCGAAAATATACGACCCCACACGCACACAAATGAAGGAATGTTGGCATGAACAAATTCTAACAAGATTATCAATGACAGACGAGAACCCACAATTGCATTCATAAAAGAGAGCAAAAACATGTGAGGTTTATTCATCAAAGCAGCTGCATTCATTAACAGTTTAACACTGAAGCAAAACAAAACCAAAAAAGCTCTCCCCTCTACTTGTTTGCCTGGTGACTGGATGTTTACTGCTGTTTAAACTTATTATCTCACACCAGATCAAAACCAGCATCATCTAGGAACACTACCAACTAGTCTAGCACCAACTCTATCCAGCCTCTTAACCATAGCAACAGCCTTCAAATTCCCTTCTTTCCAAAAAGCCTCCACCATTCTCTCCCCAACTTCCATCCCTCTATCCTCACTATTCACCACAGCCACCGCTGTCGGTCCTGCCCCACTAATGGTACATCCAAAAGCCCCTGCCTCCAGAGCCGCCTTCTTAACCCCTACCATACCAGGAATCAGAGGAGCCCTTTTAGGCTCCACAATTTTGTCATTTGACAGTGCCTTCCCTAACCCCACCAAATCCCCTTGCAGCACTGAAGCCACTAAAGCCCCAGCTTGACTACAATTCCACACATGGTGTGACATCCCTATTTCAGCAGGCAATGCAGCCCTCATTTTCTTAGTTGGGGCTTCAAAATCAGGACTAACAAGCACAAAGATCAAGTCTTTTTCAACGGGGAATTGTAAACTCATTAACTCTAATGGATCATAACTTCTAATCAAAACAAAACCACCCATTATTGCTGGTGCTATATTATCAGCATGGTAACCTGAAACTTTAGCTTCAGATTCCAATCCAGCCAATACCAGATCTTTCACCTCCAACTTCCTTCCAAACAGCTCATTCACCGCCACAGCAGCCGCAGCAGCACTGGCAGCGCTGGATCCGAGTCCGGATCCTAAAGGAAGGCCCTTTTCGAGGGAAAGAGAGAGACCCACAGAGCGAATGTTGAGCATCTTCATGGTCGCAATGGCGGCGATGCCAGCACAGTTGTTGAGAGGGTTTTTGGAGAGATTTTTTGTGCCTGAAATATCGGAGATGGAGAGCTCGCCGGGGTGGACCGAGGGGTCGACACGGAGAGAGACGAAGTCGCCGAGGCCATCAACAGCGCATCCGAGGAAATCGAAGCCAGGGCCAAGATTGGCGACGGTGGCGGGTGCGAAGGATCTAACGGAGGTGAAAACGGGTTCAGGTTCGGTGGTTGTGATGATGGGCAGAGAAAAGTTACAGCGAAGGATGTTTGGTTTTTTAGGATTAAGGCTTGTTGTTAAGGAAGTTGTTGGGGTTATGGGTTTCAAAGGAGAAAGAAAACAGATTGCCATTTTCTGTCGTAGAGACAAAGGTGGTTGCTCTTCAGGGGGTCAAAACACAGAGAGCGTTTTAGATTCCCATTCTTAATTTATTTTCCAAAGAGACAACGGCGCTGAGGGGGTAGGTCTCTTGTCTCTCAGTTCATGAGGTAAACTCTTTTATGCAGTCCTCCAAAAACGTTTGATAGTCATATTAGCACCTCAACAATAATTTCAAGCACATCGGCCCTTATTACAAGGAAAGGACACTTTTTACCATGAATTGGAGTTTTGTGTTAGGGGTAGCAATTGCTTGTCAAAATATTTTTTATTTGAAAATATAGTAAAATATTTTTTTTAATTTTTTAAAATTTATTTTTTATATTAGAGTATCAAAATAATCTAAAAATATAAAAAATTAATTTTAAACAAAAAAAATTAAAATTTTTATTAAACACGACATTCCCAAAACCATAGTTATTAAACCCGGCCCGGAGGTTGATCTGGCCAAGGAGCTGAGTCCTGGATTTCATGGGTCAACCCGGAAAAATTAAAAAAATATATTTAAAGTTTTAATATTTCATATGAAAAAATTAAAAAAAAAATCATGTGAATATAAGTTATACATGTTATAAATAATGAAGTTTAAAAGAATATTTTAAAAAGTTTTTTTATCCCACATTGAAAAAACATAACTTTTTTCTTGTGAAATAGAGTATATATATACTAAAATGCTTCAAATCCTACATTTAAAAAATAACTTCTTTCTTATGAACATAGAATATATATATATTAAAGAACTAGAAATCCCACATTGAAAAAATATCATGTTATTCTTTTAAGTTTAAGTATTTAAACAAAAATTTTTTTTATCCTACATTGAAAAAATATAATTTTTTTCTTGTGAACATGGAGTATATATACGAAATGACTTCAAATCCCACATTGAAAAAATATCATGTTATTTTTTTAAGTTTAAGTATTTAAACCAAAATTTTTTTTATCCCACATTGAAAAAATATAATTTTTTTTTGTGAACATAGAGTATATATACGAAATGACTTCAAATCCCACATTGAAAAAATAATTTTTTTTTCAGGAACATAGAGTATATATACTAAAAAGTTTCAAATTTCATATTAAAAAAACACAATTCTTTTCTTATGAACATAAAATATATATATATATGGAAAGACTTCAAATCTCACATTGAAAAAATAATTTTTTTCTTAGAAATACAGAGTATATATAAAAGATTTTAAATCCCACATTAAAAAAATAAAATATTTTTCTAATTCTAGAACCGGTCTAATTACCAGGTCAACCCGTAGCCGGGTTTAATAAGAGTGCCCAAAACTGCTCCGAAGTTATTAATGTTTATGGAAATTTGGAAACAGGGGACATTATCTTCGAATATATGAAAGGAAACGAAAAAATGTTTTGGAAGAAAAAGCAGGAGGCGAAAATACTAGAATACAGTTCTCGCAAGAGAAGCTACGTGGGTCAGTTGAGAAACTGGAGTCACTTATGATTTAGATTTCAATCTTACAAGAGAGCATTACACCCTGAGATTCCTGCTGCAAGGGCCATGGACCATTGATGTCGAATGTTCTTCAACAGTCCTGATTGGCCATGCCTGTGTCATCACAGTTTGGACCCCCTTGTCTAGGGAGATCAGATCTATTTTGTCCTCGCGTCAGTAAGTGTAGCATTCCATATTTTTGAATCTGATTTCTCGTAGAAAAAGTGGATATTAGAAGTAGACAGCAATCAAGAATTCAAGAGAAGAGGGAAAGAAAGAACTGCCCAGGGCTGTCTGCAAACCCTTACCGAAGGCCAAAGGCCGATGTTTCTAATGTGATGACAGGCTTATACCTGGACACAAATGTAAGAATAAGAAACTATACTCACTGTGAATGGTGGAAGATGAGGAAGCTATTGAACATTCGCCATCAATGGTCCATGGCCCACGAACATTCGATTTAATTTTTAAATAATTTAATATTAAAGGTTAAATTTTTTTAAAAAAATAAAGTTGCTAAAAGATAAAATAAAATAATAATTGAGTTATTGAAAGGTGAAATTAAAAAAAATAACCAAAATTAACCTGTAAAACTTATTATTTGGATTAGGAGATTGAGATATAACCCTGAAAAAAAATAATTATAAGATTTAATTTTCAACCATTATAATTTAAAGGATGAAATTAAAAAAAATTAATTTAAAAACACGACCTAAAAATAATTTAAGTCAATCTGGATTAATTTGTTAAATTCATGACCTAAATTATAAAATCAAAATAAATACAAAGAAAACAATTAAAAAAAAAACAAAACTCTACTTTTAATAAATCTAATTGAAAGTTAAAAAAAAAAAAAACATTAAATTTACAATTTGTAATTTCCAAAACAAACTAATATTATTAAAAAAAAGTAAACAAAAAACACAAAACACAAAACACAACACCATTCCAAACCAATAAATAATATTAATTTAATCACACCTTTTAAAATTTTGAACTAAAAATAAAGTGTTGAAGACGTACATTTTCATCGATCACCCTTCTCTTAGATTTCCAACCGCGTGATCGTCGTTTATGGAACTCGAAACAAATCCTTGTTTTTTTGAACCATACATAAGAGTGGGGTCGGTATGTTGTCTTTTAAAACATCATTAATCAAGAGACAGTCGCAAGTCAATGACCATCTGGCATGTATTGGTTAAGCAAAGCGTTAGTAACAACAAAGTCTTTGATGGAGACTACAAAATTCATGGGCATTTCCACCAATCGAGGAGCACGGGAATTAAGCATCTCACACAATCATCAGATGTAAATATGACACAAAGATGGTACACAGGGGTCCATAAAAGCACGTTCAATAGAAGCTGATTCCTTTATGTCGTTTAGGATCAACTACGCTCGTGTCTGGCTGGCTCCGGTGTGTAGCCTGAGTGTGTGGATCTCTGACGACCCAAATTTACACACATTTCCTTCTTTGAGCTCCGTTAATTTAAAGATCAAAAACAAACTAAATGGAACTAACAGTGCATGATCTCTCTTTTCATATAGTCTCAAGCATCTTCGATCCCAAGTTGCCTCAGAGAATCTGGACCAACAAGGAATATACGTCTTGTTGTATGGTATCTGAAAACAACTACTCCTTTAAATGATGTCCTTGGTATTCCATCCTAGGAATGGAAAGGAAAAAAATCAATTGAGGGCACAATTGTTTTCAAAAATGGTAAAAAGATATCTGATTCTGAATGCAGAAAAGTAGAGCGAACAAGAGTGAGCATACATGAGCACGGCGCAGTGCAACACAGATAGGATTATCAACTGTTGCACTAAACATGTCACCGAATAGTGAAATGTGATAACATGATAGGAGGAGCTACTTAATCCAAGCGATTTGCCCAAGAGCACAAAATAAAGAGAAGAATTTTCTAGTTTCATTCCATTTTGCATAACTTTATCGAAGTTAGAGCAGAAATACCTTCCACTCTTCAAAAATACCAAACTGGTGTGCAATCCATTCAAAGTCCGGTTGGTCCCTGTACTGGATACGCACATCACCCTCTATATTATAGGCCTTAAGAACAGCATCAGTTCCATGGACAGGTTTAGCTTTTCTCACAATGTTGGCAAAATGCTTTGTATAATTGTCCTGAGAAGAGCAGCAGTACATAATTTATTGACTAGAATCGGCTTTTAGGGCTCCTTCACTTCACATGAATTAAAATTGCCCATTACCTTTGTCAGGTAGCTTAAATCCTTTGCCTTCCAATCAACCTTTTGAAGAAGAGGCAAAAGTGAAATTCATTATAATGATAATGATATACATTATAAGTGCAGACACTTCAACTAGGGGAAAGAATGTGGAATACGTAATACCTTTACATTGTTCAGTTTAATAGGCTGGAGATATTGCTGGAAAAACTGCCCTAAACTAGAGCCCTGTGATCATAAATCCACACTCAATTAGAGGGTAAAGACGTCTGGGTTCTGATATTTGGTGACATTTTATTGCATTAACCTTCTGTTTTGTGATATTATGAAAATAAATGGTATTTCATCCCCTGCATGTTATCCAATGATCAATCAACTGATTTGTTAGCTTCTGCCAAGTGGTTCTCAATACATTAATATTAATCAACACTTTCTAAATATGTCAGCCTGACACGGATGCATCCAAACAACTAAGAAGAAATATAAGTGCAGTAGTACATAGATAGACATACATACATGCTCACCGAAGTTATATGTTCGGCATACTTCTGGACGAATGAACTGTCGACCTTTATGATTCTCCTTTAATCTCAACCAATCATCCCAGTAAGTGAGTTTTTGTCAAGGGAAATGCCTTCAATCACACTATAAAAGCCAGACTTCGAAATGATATGACAAATTAAAAAAAGGATATGCTTTTGGCCATTTAGGGGATAGTTCGTCCCAAATAGATTTAGTCAGCATCCAGCCAAGTCCAGGAAAGAAATCTGACCGATAAAGTTCATCTGCAGAATACACCAAATAGCAGATCAGAAACAAAAAGCAGTTCAAGTTTGTTGCTCAAATCATTACCAAAACCTTTTCCAAACACATTCTGCCCGAGCTCATTGAAAGTTAAATATCCCATCACATGAGTACAGTTTAGAGAGGAGAGGTGGTAGTATAAGGAGTAAATGAGAAAATAACTTACAAGGATCGTTCACAAACTGCTTTTGTCCATTGTCATTCCATGAGGAAACAGCCATGATGGACCTACCAGGTTAGATACCAAATGAGAAAGAAACTAGCTTACTGAAAACCTAAGATCCCTAGCTTTTTATATTAAAATTTAATGTGTAGGAGATATGAGGCATGGAAAATAACATACTTATCCTTTTCAAGAAGGGCTGCAGCAGCCTCAAAGTAATCAAAAAAATCGGGGGCGATTTCCATATCGTCTGTTTTAGAAGCAATACTTTAGCACATAATTTCTCTCAGTGAATATAGAGATAAAAAGAAAGACATGAATAGAGATTCCACAGCAGGAGAAGAAGTTCACCTTCAAGTATAATTACTCGGCTGAAATTATGCTTGTAGAATAATTGATCCATTGCCCATTTGTAATGCCCTGTAGAAGATTTACATTTCAGTTAGTAAATTTGAGAAGAAAGCTATTACACAAGAAGTAATCATTCCTTACTTGCAATCTTGTAGTATGCAATCAATTCCCCAGGTCTTTCTGTTTGTACTGGTTCAGAATCTAAGTGCTGCAAATGAATGAAAAAGAAACTAAAATAATCAAGCATTGCAACTGGAATGAGAAATGTTCCAAATACACAGCTTGACATACCACATCATATACAGATACTATTCAAGCAACCATAAATATATACCAGATAATAGATAAGGACCTTGCATGCACACACAAAAATACATAGAATACAGTTTACCTGAATGTACATTAGCTGATCATAACTCATAGCCTTGCTTCTTACATTTGGGTCTGATCCATCCTGAAAATTTGAGAAAAAAAATTACTGAAAGAAAAACAGAACCAGCTATATAGTTTTCTTATACGATATATCTATGGATAGTAGGTGTGCATGCCATGCTCAGAAGCAAACCTAATTTGCACTTTGAAAAAAAAGGAAAAACAAAAGCTAATATGAGTACCTGAGACACAAAAAGTGGATACTTCGAAGCAACAGAGCTTTGATACCTGTCAACTTAGAAAACCAGTCAGCTGGTGATTAGAATTGAGTTAAATGCACTAGAAACAAACTATATGAACACGAAACATACTTCAAAATAGACTCAATTGTCCGTTGTAAATAATCAGCACGATTGCAGGCCATGATCACAACGGCTGCCACTGGTACCTGAAAAATGAAGCAGAAAATAGCTTGTATAATTTAAAGCGATGACTGCAATGGCATATATATATATAAAAAAAAAACAAACTTCAGAAATTGTCCACTGTTCTGTACCTGTGCCTTGTCAACCACTTTTCGAACGCCTTTTCCTGCAATATCAGCATTGAGAAAACGCTAAATTTCTTATAAATTTGGATCAACACTAAAGAAAAATTACTGTTTACACCAAACACCAACAACCTAAAAAAAGACCAAGATAAATAGGAATCAACAGAAACCAATGCCACTCAGTAAAACAACTGGATTCATAAAGCTTAGTCTAGAAGATGAAGTGAGTGATAAAATTTGGTGAGGTACATACTTTCAAGATCATCGAGAAGCGCCTTGAGCTGTCTACACTCTTCGGCTTGACGTCTATTTTGTTCTGAAAATTATTTCATATAAAAAAATCAAATTCAGTTCAAATAATGGTTAAAAAACAGAGAGAGAGAAGGAAAGAAACCTTGAAGAGAAACAATATTGGATTGGTGAATGCTAATTTGATCAATAAGTAATCGCGATTGAGAAGTGCAATGATTCTCTGATTCAAGCGCAACAGCAAGCCGATCTGCGTACTCTGATTGCGTCGCAAATAGCCGCATCTGAAATTCCACAACCATTATGAAACTTGACGATGGATGGATGCATCCATCTGTAACAAAAGAAGAAAAGAATTGAAGAATCGACCTGACCTACCTACCTGGATGTAGAAGAATGCGACTATGGCTGCTATCAGAAGAAGGCATCGGTAATCGCATCTTATTTTTCTCATTTTTTTATTTAGTTTTTATTTTCAAGTCTTCTTCATTCTGTCTCTGCTCTCTCTCTCGCTGAAGCCTGAATGTACAGGACTTTCAATTGTGTAGCGACGGTTTTTTCAAGATTGTCAATTCCATTCTATCTTGTTTGAAATAATCAAAATATTTTATATCAGTTTAAAAAATAAAATAAAATAAAATAAATTTTATTTTATTTTAAATCTCGATCCGTTTTAAATTTTTTAGCTAAATTTCACCCAAAATATTTCTGTTTCATTCTATATATTCTATTTCGCTTTTAAAAAATCATTGAATCAAATTAAACTTTATTCAATTTAATTAATTATACCACTCAATTATAAAAAGTTCTTTTTCATTACAATTTTCAATAACAATGATATTAATAATAATATTGAAAATTATTATTATTATTTTTATTAACAATAATATTAATTTTTTAAAATTAGATTTATCACTAATATATATGGTTTATATTCATTTTGTTTTTTTTTCATGTTTATACTTTGTAGGAATTTGAGCAAAACAAAGGATGCTTTAGATTCCATTAGCCTTGATAACATTAACCTAACTTTATATTTAAAATATTTATATTAAAACATTTTACTTTCATAATATTTTGATATTTTGTTTAAGTTGAATTGCTTTAAGTTAAAAATCTATTTAATATTGACTATTTAGAAATATTTTAAATTTTAAAATTATATTTGTTTGGCATTATGTTTGTATTGCATAATTTATAATTAATTTATCTTAAATTTGAATTATGTTTGTTGAATATATATATATATATATATATATATAAACAGTACAACCCCGAAACGGCACGCCGAAACACTTCGAAACTGAAACATTTCATTTCAATTGAAAAAAAAAATACCTACCGAAACAGAATTGACAACCTTGGTTTTTCCATCCTCGCGTATTGGGAAGTGTGGATGATGTTTTTTAAAGTATTTTTTATTTAGAAATTTTTTAAAATAATATTATTTTATTTTTTAAAAAATTATTTTTGATATTAATATATAAAATAATTTTAAAATATTAAAAAAATATTAATTTAATATATATATATATAAACGGGTATACTCGCCTTCCTAAGTTATTATTGTTTATAGTCTCTTCCCATTTCAACATATTCTATTTTGAAACGCCAAATCAACCACCTACCCAATAATTCCTTGCCACGTTTAGCCATATTAGCTATTTTATCCTCACCACCCCGCCACTCTATATTA
>Ga0325410_1000696_pt1 | contig 35467 bp, 20 predicted proteins | sample PopdelMetagenome_16_FD_206182 | JGI IMG/M metagenome (GOLD analysis project Ga0325410, IMG submission 206182) | Populus deltoides microbial communities from Bellville, Georgia, United States - Xylem-PdIQD-R3 | ecosystem: Host-associated > Plants > Phyllosphere > Stem > Wood/Secondary xylem...
TAAGAGTTTATACTATACTTGTTTGAAATACCATTAGTGGATCCTCTAACCTTGACATTTGTTGTTATCATTGTTTAATCCTTACGTTAATCTTTCATCTCAAAGTTCTCATCAACTTCTTCTTCTTATTAATCTTTATTATTGTCATTATTAATATTATTATTGGTATTATTACTATTACTACTATTACTATTACTATTATTAGTATTACTACTACTATTATTAGTATTACTACTACTACTACTACTACTACTACTACTATTACTACTACTAGTATTATTATTATTATTATTGTTATTGTTATTGTTGTTACTATTATTATTGTATTATTGTTGTATTATTGTTGCTTATAATTTATACATTAACCTCCCTGTGGTTCGACCCCGGTCTTGCCGGGTTATTTATTACTTCGACACTCCTGCACTTGGGAGAAGACATCAATCTTTTGGTCGTGTCACTCTCCTCACTATAAATGTCTCTCCCTCAATCGGATACTTAACACAAACATCATCAACATCCTCTAATGGTGGCATCTTCTCTTATTTATCCACCGCATTGGTCTCAGCATCATTATTAGCTTTTATAATCATGACTCTTTTGATTGAACGTTGTGAAGCAACATAACCAAAACCTAAACAACAAAAGCATTTACTGTCATGGTTGTGAGAAGTAGGAGTAATATTGTTACCTTTAACAATGATCGATGTGTCTTTCTTCTCTTTAGGTTTTTCGACCTTGCCCTCCTCATTCTGTTGTGATGGACCACCCCTAGTGTTAGCTTTCTAATTGGGTTTTTAAGGTTTCAAAGGGCTTAATGGTTGGCTTTGCTAAATGGTACCTTTTTGTTGAAGTTGTTTCTCCACCTTCATGGCTATACGCACCATTTCCTCTAACTCTATATAATGATGCAACTTCACGATATGAGCTATATCATGATTAAAACTATTCATGAATCTAACCATACTAGCCTATCTATCATCCTTAAGATTAGATCGAATCATAGCGAGTTCCATCTCTTTAAAGTACTCATCAACACTCTTAGTATCGTGACTCAAACTTTGCAACCTTTGATACAATTCTCTATAAAAATGGTTAGACATAAATCTCCTCTTCATAAGGGATTTCATCTTATCCCAAGTATCAACTTGCCTTACATAATTTCTCATATGATTTGTCATTAATTGATCCCACCACACAATGACATAGTTAGTAAAACCAATCACAACAAGCTTGACTTTCTTGGGTTTTGGATAATTGTGACACTAAAAAATCAACTCTACCTTCTTCTCTCATTCTAAATATACTTTAGGATCATTCTTCCCTTGAAAAGCTAGTATTTTTAGCTTAATTATACTCAAATCTCCACCTAACTCGGTGTTATAGTCTTGATACCTAAAATTACCCCTCTGGCCAAAATTATCATCATATTTTCCCCTTTAAACTGAAAATTATGTCACTGTACAAAATATTCCCTATATCTCACAAACACATCTTCAAAATCAACATCACTTATGTTCGCATTATCAACCATAAACTTATCCACATTAGTGTTAACTCGTCTAATAGCCCTCATAAAATTAAATTCTTTTCGCTCAAACCTAATTTAAACCCTACCATGATCATTAACACGTTGCCTCTCTAACTTATCCAACTTATCTCCAAATTCATTGGTCATTGATCCATTCGCTGATTCATAATGCGTAACTGAGTTACAATTTCATTGTCTCTTCTCTGTGTTGCCATATTGTTGTTGTTGCTTACCTTCGACATCTTTGAATTTGAAAATTGGTTAGTTGATAATAAATATTCATTCATTTCCTACTCTCTCATATGTTTACCCTCCTCTTCTATTTCACTCTAATGAAGTCTTTTCACTCAAATATATTCGCTACGCCTTTTTCCTCTCATCTCACATTTCTTCGACACTTGCGAAACTAAAATCATCACCAAATATAGCAGTCATAGTAGAGTATCCAAATATGTTAATATAACTCAAGAAGCAAGAAAGATATGAAAACAAGCAAATACGAAACTATGTTTATGATTTCGCAAGTAACAAACAATTTTGTACGTAAAATGAATATTTTTAAAGATGCGAAAGAAAAAAGATGCAAAGGTTATATAAAAAAAATATTTAGATGGCACCTAAATATATCAATTATGATGTTATATTTTCATAATTGAAAAATAACAGCAGTAAGAAAAAAAATGAATTACTAATGCGAATTAGACTCGTGATGACAAGTTCCAATCCTGAATTTAGTTCTTATAGGAAAAGAACTCTAAATGACCTCAAATTTTATACGGGTGCAATTAGAACCTTGAAACCCAATATATAAAATTAGATAATTTTCTGAAATTTTTTACCTGAGATTCCCTTTTGATATGAATCTGATCTATTACGACAAGTTTTAATCCCGACCTTGTTTACTATAGAAAATGATCTCCAAATAAGCTCAAATTTTATATGGGGTACAATTAGGACTCCTAGAACCATTATTTAAGATTTGAGAATTGTTTGAATTGGTTTGGTCTAAATTCTTCCTTTTTTTGTGTTTTGTGGCAAATTCGACAAAAGTGACTTTTGGATATTTTTTTTCTTTTTTTTTTACTCTTTTTGCTACTGATATATTCTGAGACAGCAACAAACTAAAATTAAACCTTTTTTAAAAAAAAAACCTAGATGCAAACTACAAAGCTTTAGACATAAAATAATAAAAAACTGAATTAAAAACTACTAAAGTTAAGGAAGTCAAAACTAACAAGAAGAAAATAAAGGATATAACCTGAGTTTTGGAGCCTAACTCCGATAGCAACTGATGTAAACCTCTTGATCACGTGTTCAAACAACCCCCAACAAAATAGATAACAACCTAGAAAGCCAAAAATTAGGTTTGACAAAACCTTGACTCATAGGTAACCTTGTACCTAAAAACCAAAGGTATTGGAAAAAGATTTGGACCTAGAGATAACCTTATATCTAAGAACCTTAAGTATGTGAATGACGCCACAATGCTAGTTAATCTTCGATAAGTTAGTGTACGATCTTTGTCTTTGCAAAGAAATATTATTTTGCCACAAACAAATAGAAGAAAAACTCACGTTTATTCTCCAACTTACTATATAAATTTGCAGCTAAAAAAACATAATATAGTATCCTCTAACTAACCTTAATGGAATAAACTAGTAATCAACTAACAAAGTCCAAGAATAAAATAAATCCCTAAACAATGTTTAATTGGTAAAAAAAAACCCAAATTAAAAAAAAAATTCACAAATAAATAATTAAGAATAATAAAAACAAAGTCTTCATTCCAAAATTCCTCTATGTAGTCTAAATCTCTAATTCTTACAAATTTTTGGCAGATTTTCATTCCTGACTTCAAACACGTCATTCTCTCCCGTATGTCTAAATTGATGGGCCTACTATATATGGTTGGAAATATTTATATGTCTAGTTTCCATACCAACTTGAATTGTAAACCAATTCTACATGTAACTCTAGATATGTTCCAAATAGTACATAAAGGTCTAGAATGACAGATATGACAAGATTTGTCTAGTAATTTTGACCCTATGCAATAATATATTCTTGAACTCTATTTTACCTAAACGTTTACCAAATTATATTTTCATGTATATAATATATCATTGTAAAATTTCAGCTCGTTTTGATGTACGGTTTGAGAAATATATCCGATCTCATAAAACAGGTCAGCAAATATTTTAAAGCTAAATTCAGAGATGACTTGGTTTGTATCAATACCTAGAGTACAAGCATCATGAAGATTCTTTGCTTTCACCCTTACAAGGTATTCCTTACAATTCCTCCTTCAATATCCTTCCATATCAAAATGATGACAAGTGCCCTTGTCTTTCTTGATGCCTCTAGTAGGTTTGTGTGTTTTAGAGACAATGTCTTTATTCTTCTTATCCTTCTTCTTAGATATTTTAGAAGACTAAACTAGAAGAATTAGGTCTTTTTCCTTCTTAAAGGTTCCTTTAGTAGTTTTTTGCATATTAAGCAATTCTAGCAATGTACTATCCAACTTGTTCATGTGATAGTTCATAATAAATTGCGAAAAGTTTTGGGGTAATGATTGCAAAACCAAGTCAACACTTAACTTATAGTCCATGACAAAACCCAATTGGTCTCATTTCTCAAAACATGGGTGTTCACTAAAGAACCCTCTTTCATCTTACAACGAAACAATTCCTTAGAGGTCTTATACCTCTCATTCCTATTGGCATCATCAAACAATTCTTTGAGATGCATAATCATAGTATAGACATTCATATTCTCATGCTGCCTTTGAAATTCAGGTGACATACTAGCTAACTCACACATACAACATGTTCATCTTCATCAATAAGACGTTGATGTTCATTCATAACTTCTTCTTCATCATTTTAGAAGGGGAATTTAGGATTGGATTTTGTAGAGCATATAACCTATTTTCCTGTTTAAGAACAATTCTTACATTTTTCTAGTGGACTGGATCCCATTTAATTTATCCGACCTTGAGTGACTTAATAATGAAAATAAATTAAATTAAATAGATAACATAATTTATCAATCACATTTCTATGTGACTCTTAGATCAGTTAGGTCATAAATCTTTATCTAAACATATCTTATATGTTTTGCCTAACCCATGCCTTTAACCTTATATGATCACGAGTGACTCATCTAAATCATATAGGTTAGTTAAGTAGAACCCAGTTTTATAGGATTAAACATATTCGATTAATGATAACCTTAAGTGACTCAACAAGTTATCAATGAATAAAACTTTGGTTTTATACATATAAAATTGGAAGGCAACTATTCATGTTCTCTACATGTACTTAATATAGATATAAAGGATTTATTATCAATTAATTAGGTCTTATACATAATATGACATCACAGCTATACATTTCATACATAACAATTTATATATAAACATACACCTCTAACATGTCATTCTAATTAGATGGTTAATTTCCTCAAGCCATTGAAGGGAATTAGATGGTTAAATCCTAGGTAATTGTAGCAAATCTTTATAAGTCCATTGAAAACATCTTGGTTGTAGCCTTCATCACCATTTTTTTTGTCTTGAATTACATAAGAAGTTCTTATCTAAATTCTTACATTTCTAAATCACATAACATTTATATAATTAATTAAGAAACCTCGAATTCCATTTGATGGGAATTAGATAAGAAAGAATTACAACCCAAAAGAAAAATATAGAAAAGGCAAAACACGTAGGCCTTATTTAATATTACAATCATTTAACCATAAAAATATAATTGCATTGGTCTTTAATGTCCATTATCATCCATTATGCATAAAAACATATTAATATGCAAAATAAAATTATTGCATGCTTCAATTCATGAGAGAAAAATTACTTTTGGAAAAAGAAGTTGCACATAAAATTAATGCAAAATTAACACCAATAACAATTTGAACATGTAAACAACAACTCTAATTGTCTAATGATGGCTTCATTACCACTATTGGATTCTCAAATATCATACACACAACAAAAATGGTAAAACAAAATTTTTGAGGACTCCCTACAATCCTATTAGACAAATCTAGAGTTGTTTAGATATTTATTACCTGAAGATCTGATCTTCTTCGGCTTTGTATGATTCTTTAAAGGCTAGGTTGTCGTAAACCATAAGTCATTTAATTACCTGGCTTTCAATGATAATTCACATGAACCACTAGTGAGAAATCGCTTAAATTCTTATTTAGAAGAGAGGGATTGTTATGCCTAGAGTGTTAGCTATGACTTATGTATTTTTTCTGTGTAACAAACAACCAAAAAAAAAAAAGAGGTGTAACTTATTATTTATAGGAAAATCTAAAAAAACACTATAAATTAGAAGGAAAAAAAAATCAATTTTCCCCTTAAATAATATCTATATATTAATTCAGAACAATTTTAAAAATTAACTCAATCAAGTTTTTACTTGATTTTTCTAGGTCTAGAAATATAATCCATGTATTAATTATATTCTAATCCTTCATTTATAAAATATATTTTAATTAAATCATACTTAATTGAATCATTACAGTTTAATTTATGACTAATGGTTATTAATGTGTGAGACCCATTAGGTTCCTAATATGTTAACCCAAACATAAATTTTTATTTTAATTAAATATAATTAAATAAATTCAATAATTTAATTTATTATAATTTGTTAATTTATATTTGAAGATCAAGTGCATCGTCTAATAACGTGCCATGATTCCTCAAATATTAGAAAAGTCATTAGTGGTTTGACTTAACTTTTAGTGACCAATTTATTATTGTAATTAATATCCTTTTATCAATAATATTTTGATTTAACATTAAAGCATGAAGTATGTCTGTTATGTTAAAATATGTTTGTTTTCTACATAATAGTTATTGATCATTTGAATAAGATTTGAAACTCTTTTCAAATTTCATTCTACCTTAGCCAATGATTTCTTAGTCAAACTATTTGAGAATAGATGAAATATTTTTTCTAATCCACGTAGGGTGACGAATTCTCTCTTAATTACTTAAATACCTTTATATAGTTCATATTATACTTAATGTTTGTCCTTTCGTTACTTGGATTAAGATAACATGCAACATGATTAAAGCATAACATTCTCTATATAAGATAACTTAGTAATCTCAAGTCTAAGGATCACTTACACAATTGTCATATGAGCCTTTCCATAGACATAGTTGATCTCTCCATATGGAATTCTAATGCAGGTCAGTTCAGTGTACATGTTTTGTGACAAACACCTACATATTAGTTATAGATATCTCTTATTCCTCATATTATGAGAACAAATGATTTTCATAAAATAAAGAGCATAATATGAATCAATATTTACGGCTCTAATAAATATCTAATATTTAAAAGAAAATCAACCCACATTTTAGAAACAATGTTTTAATGTAATACGAATCTCATAATTATAATAACTTTATAATTTTCTTTGCAAAATATTTTTGTTTCATAGACTTTATCTTTACTCTATATTCATAAATCAAATATTACATTTATTAATCTAACATTATATAAATATTAAAGATAAATTAAGCTTTTATTGATAATAAATATGTATTTACATGAATATAATAATGTCACTTGTAATCGATTGATTGGCTACAAGACATATTAAACTAACATTTACATCCTATTTCATACCAAGAACATCATATTTTCACAATTTCACTTTTTTCCAATTTAACATTTAAGAAATCTAATTCAAAATTTAAGAATTTCGCATTAATTTTGTTAATATTTACTTAAACTTGTACAATCGAGTTTATAATGTCTTACCCGATAATGACATGAACTTTGAATGTTAACCAATCGAAGTTTCCTGGTCTTCTTAATATTTGCTTAAACAATGAATTTCCTCTCTCTACTTCATTACCCTCCCTTGATTTTCTCTTTAATTCTTGAGTTAGATGTGTTCAAGACTCACTCTTTCATCTATTTTGCCTTAAATCTTAGTTTCTTTCCATGGTTTTAGTGAGAAAACTCAATTTTTTTCTCTTATAATTATTTTTAGCACTGGCTGATAGTATAAAGGAGAAGAGAAGCTGAATTTCTAGTTTTCCAAGCTTATTTATGAAAATATCATTAATGAGTCAAGATAGAGCAATGTGTCAAAAGGCTCCTTATAAAATTTCATCCATACCTTTTTGGACATCGAAGGCAAGAAAATAAAATAAGGAAGAGCATGGAAATCACAACCTTCAAAGTCAAATCTCGTAATCTGCAAGTGTTGACCTTCAGCCATTCCGACCATAGTTATTAAACCCGGACCGGCCCGGAGGGTCGATCCGGGACCCTGTCGACTCGGGGGCTGAACCGGTCCGGGTTTGTCAAAAGACCGGCCGATGCAACGACCCGGCCAAACCCGATCGACCTAGCAGGTCAACCTGTGACCCGGGCGACCCGGGTGAGACCCGGTCGAGACCCGGTTTTTTTTTCAAATGTGGGATTTGAAACCCATCAGTATATATACTTTATGTTCTCAAGAAAAAAGTTTTTTTTCTTCAATGTGAAATAAAAAATCTTTTGGTTTAAATACTTCAACTTAAAAGGATAACATTAGTATATATATTCTATGTTCCCAAGAAAAAAGTTATATTTTTTCAATGTGGGATAAAAATAATTTTTGGTTTAAATACTTCAACTTAAAAGCTTAACATAATATCTTTTTAATGTGGGATATAAAAATTTTTAAAATATTATTTTAAACTTCATTATTTGCAATATGTATAATATATATTTACATGGATTTTTTTCTTAATTTTTTCATATAAAATATTAAAACTTTAATTTTTTTTAATTTTTCCGGGTTGACCCATGAAACCCGGGACCCGATCCCTTGGCCGGGTCAACCCCCGGGCTGAATTTAATAACTATGATTTCAACTTGAGTATCTGGAGGTATAGAAGTCCAATTAATGCAAACTCAATTGTTTTGTATTCATGACTCAACTACCTATCAACGCTCCAAATTTCAGCCAAAAAAGATGTCATATGAGTGAGATATGATTTTTTTCAAAGATGACAACTGAATTCTGCCAGCAAATAGGTTTTATGAAGAAACGAGTCCAAATTACGTTCTGAAACATCTAAACTGACATCCATGATTTTATTTCAGCAATTTAGCTCCTCTAAGTCAAAGCTTGAAGATTTCATGTAAGGCTATTTCTTTTTTTTAGAAAAATAGTTATTGAAGTACTTAAATGTAAACTGTCTACTTAAGGGAGGACTATTTTGTAAAATAAAGACTAGGATTTCCTAGGATATTAAAAGAATGAGAGAAGAGAAGGGGGCAGCCAGCCAAAAAGAGAAAAAAACGCCCCCTTCCTCTAAAAAATCTGAAATCATGCATTCTTCCTTTTTGATTAGTTGTTCAACAAACTTGCGAGGCTAAACTCTTTTTCTTAGTTTCAAGGACACGGAAACCTTCGGATTTCAAGAACTGTGAGATTTATTTTACCTTTTCTTTCCAGTTTATATGATGAACATGTTTGTTCTCCTATGCGTGTTTTTTCTATGATTGTTTATTTTAATTGCTAGAGCGAACTCTAAATTATTGTTGTAGACAATCTATTGCTAAGTTTGATATCAAAATCGGAGTTGTGGTTTACGAACTTGTGAAGCAACCGAGTTTAATAATTGTGGCGGATCTACGTTTTTAATTTTAGAGAGAACATTCAATCAAATCAAACATAGACCTGCAGACAGTTATGTTTTTTTATTAATCAACTTATCTAGTTCTTAAGGCTGTCATTGAATTAAATTACTAATACGGATATTGTGGTTGTTTAATGCCTAGGTTTAGTTATACGGCGGATCCGTTAGCTAACCAATGTTAAGAAGAGATAAATATTCAAAATATAAATTGATGTTTCGTTTCCATGATCAGTTCTGATTTCTGTAGGTGGACGTTTACTTGTGATCAATGTTTGTTCTCTTGATTATTTTCTGATTTTATTTAATTTCACTTGATAGTTTTCTGTTTTCTTTTACTTTAGCATAGATAACTTCACAACCTCCCCAAGTTCCATATCATACAACATAAAAATCTGACTTGAACCTTTCTTGTGGAATCGACCCCTTACTTGCTCTATATTATTTTGTGTGTTGTTTTTTAAGTTAGGATAATTGATTTGTGTGACCGTGATATCGCAACACTCATTGTAAAAAAAACATGAATTTTAATTTTTTCTTAATTCTTCTATATGTTGAAACCATTATCGATTTCGCATGATTTAAATTTTTTTTTTTTACTGTGGGCAAGTGCCCATATTTTGCACATCCTGTGTACGTATGCTTGTCATAATTTACTAGCATGGTAGGCCAAATTTTGTCCTGTGGCATTTGGCATTTAGCCTATGCTTCTGTATTCTTGTTTTTTAGTGCTACATCTAATCACGACGGCGACTCGAATAAAATTTGCCTCCGCTCCTTCTTGCCATCAATTGACACCGCATCCGAGGTATTTTTTTTTTAAGTTAATGTTTGTGTTTGGATTAATATGTATATCTTAATTAATTTTAATTAGATTTATAAATTTTAAAATTAATAATTATATAAATCTTTAATAATTTTAAAATTTTTAAAATTTAAATTAATAATTTTTAAAAAATAAATTCAAGAATTAACCAATAAACTACACCCTCTCAGGTCACATCAAGGTGTCCTTCGATCCCATATGTGGAAATAAGGAACATTTAAAAACATAATAAAGAAGAAAGCTCTGTTTCTGTTGTTCGCTTTTGTTTGGCACGGACATCAACACAGACAAAAATTAAATAAAATAAAGGCCACACCCTTTCAGACAGCGACCGGAGAGTCGGGCCCCCCCTCATCTTTTAGATTTAAATACAGATTAAAAAAATTAACTTGAGATATTTTTTTCTTAAACTGAGTTGCTTTTAAATATATCAAATTAATTAAGTTATGTTGGGTGAATTCATAATTTTAATTTTAAACTTGAATTAAATAAGATGTAAAATTAATAGGTTTTAAGATTACCTTACTGGATCTTATTTAATAATAATATTAAATAATTTTTTTTACTTATATATTTTTTATTATATTAAAAATATATATAATTTGACTAGCATTGTACCGCAAGGCCAAAAACTAGATACTATCTATGTAGAGAATAAAATGAAGATGGATTATTTTTTTATTCTGTATATAAAATTTGTCATATATTGCCATAATGATTAAGGAAAATACAGAAGAGGAAGCATGATCTCCCCTTATTTTGATAACAATAAACATGATTAATTAGATTAAAATAAAAAAAATAAGCATGATTAGACACAAAAGAGGCGAAAAAGGAAGCATGATGGATAATTAAATACATTTAATAAGCTTTATCAGTGTCGTTTACACTAAATAAGTCAGATCTCCCCTTATTTTGATAACAATAAACATGATTAATTAGATTAAAATAAAAAAAATAAGCATGATTAGACACAAAAGAGGCGAAAGAGGAAGCATGATGGATAATTAAATACATTTAATAAACTTTATCAGTGTCGTTTACACTAAATAAGTCAGATCTCCCCTTATTTTGATAACAACTAATCTTAAAAAACAGAAGAAAACCTAACTCTTTGACTCTTTGAACATTATTGATAGTTGTTGTTCATGTGATATAGAGTAGGTACTAGACTAGTATACGGTTTTAATTTAAATTAGTTTTGATGATGACTTAATTAAATCTAAATAATTTCATGAGTTATTATATATAATTTGATTAACTCAGTTAAATTTGATTAGATTAAAATAAAAAAATAAAATGATTTTATTTTGAACAACAAAAATAATAGATGGATTAACTTGAAGACCATTCACTTAACTCAATAACTTTATAATCTTGGTCCTATTATATATATATATATATATATATATATGAAGAAATCATGTATAAAAATAGATTAAAGTAGTTATTTACCCGAGCGAGGGTACTTTTTGAAATTTGTTTTTATTGAGTTTCTTTTACAATAAAATAGATATTTATACAAAAAGACTAAGATTTAATTTTTTGTAAGAAATACATATTTTATTAAAAAAATTACTCATCTCTTATTAATGTATTTTTTTACCAAAATATTTTTTTATTAGTTGCATTTTATTTTAATTATAAAAAGAAAAGGTAATAAAAATAATTTTTTTGAAAAACATTAATATTTTAAAACAAGAAAAAAAATATGTTTTCAATATAAACTACATTTTCTTATTAATGAATTCTTTTTTAACAAAAATAAGTTTATAAGCATATTTTTTAAACTAAAAAACTAATCATGATATGAAAAGAAATTTTTCACAAATAAATAAATAAATAAGATTGAGAATCATATTTGGATATTTTATATGCAATTAAAGGGGAAAAGATTAATATATATTATCTTTATTGAATACTCATTATCACAAATTCAAAAAACATTTGCATATTAATTTCATACATAATAATTAGTGAATGATTTCTAATATTATAAAAACAATGCTATGAATTTAACAGGAAAAATTGAATGATACATAAAGGAATAATATTTTAAATATAATTTGAATTATAATTAAAATTGATATTTTTAATTAAAATTAATGAAAAAAATCAAGAAAAACAAACACAAGGTCACACACTTAAACCTAGATTGTTGGACCCTCGTGCCAAACCCGATACGAGAAAGCCCAAGCATAGACAGGCTTGCAAGGCCAGTTCTATGTGTCTAACTTTCTTCTTTTTTATTTAACATGTTGTCCACCATATTTATTTTTTAAAAAATAAAATAAATAGATGACCCATTATTTATTGTGACAAAGAACACTTCATCTATTGGTAAACTTTTCCAATGGTCATAAAGTCATAGTGTGAGTTTTTGGACTTCAAAACTTATTTTTAACCTCTCTTTTTTTTCACTTAAAAATACCTTTAAAAAACACCATAAGCTTATGGGGGAGAGGAGGGTCAAGTGTCAGGTCATATATAAAATATTACTAATGAAATTATTTTGACGGTGACTCCATTGACTATTTTATCGGTGTCAATGTTACATCACCGTATGATTTGCCTTTTTGAATTCCACTATGATTCCATCTGTAATTGCGTTTGTAAAAACTTACATATCATCATCACACAGTTTGATTTTTTTTATTCCTTCTATTCTGACTGCGATTCCCTTAGTATATACCAATGATATATTTCCGTTGGTGTTTATCAATAGAGTTAGCGATGAAAAAATTTAGTCGGTAAAGATCACCCAAAATACCGAAAGAAAAAATCTGTCGGCGTTTCTGTTTATATTCGCTAATTTTCCAGCAGTGAAGCACCTAAATGAACCAATTTTTAAGCTTTAAAACCCTTAAATCAATAAAAAAATCCAAAATTAAATAAAAATATATTTTATAATCTCTTAACTTTTGTTTTTTACAAGATATAATCTCTTATCTTTTGTTTTTTACAAGATAAAAGTTTAACACTCATCTCTTAATGATACTAAATTGACTTTTGTATATTGAGATGGGGCCACTTAACCACTTTCTTTTTCTTCTCACATTTCATAAGATATTTTTTCATTCCTATCTTAAAATTCAAGGATTGAAATATAAAATAAATAAAATTTAGGACTAAAATATAGAATCCTATAACTAAAGGGACTAAAAAGAGCAAATGGAGAATTTGTGGATGAAAGTTAACTTTTTTTGCAAGTTTTAGAAAAACCCTGTTAGTTGTTTTCGTTTCTTATTTTGGTCCTTCTCTTAATATTTTTTAATATTACAAATTTAAGGTCTATTTAATGAAATTGGCCTCTTATTCAACTCCAAAACTCTTCTAAACACTTTGAACCGTTAATAAAATCCACCGAGAAGAGAACATCAACACATAAAATGTCACAAATATAATTAGATGAAATTAAAAATTAAAATTAAAATAATAATATTGCTCATTGAATAGTACCATCAACATTGAAAGAAAAGAAGAGACACATGACAATCAGTGAAACTCTTTACTCTCTTAGTTTGTTAGTATTGATATTAATGTAATTTGTAATTTTTTTAACAAAACACTAAAAATGTAGCTAAATCAATACAATCATATTTATTAAATATTATTAATTAGAATAATGTTTTATATTTTTATTTTGTTCAAGTTTTTTTTCTCCCTTCAACAATTATTTTTTTTAATTTTATATTTCAATATTAGTATGTTTTGAGAATTATATTTTGTAATTTTGTAATTTTTTTTATTGAGTTATATGCTGGTATCATGAGTTTTTTCTTATTTTCAATTTTAAATATTAAATTTGTTTAAATATATCTTCGTATTAATAATCTTGTTTTAAAAAAAATCATCTAATATACATTATATTTTGAATTTATAATTCTTAAAAAAAAAAACATGTTAGTAATTCATGAATTATTTTTTATGTTAAAAAAATTAATCTTACCCAAATGTACATTAATGTTAGTTTTAAGCTTAATTAATTAATCAAACATTATTATTAATTAGTTTATTTGGGAACGTGGTTTTTAAGAAAGTTTACTACTTTACCACAAAAATCATGTTTACTCACGTGCTTTTGATTACTTTTCTTCGTCCTCGTTTTGCTCGACTCGTAAATAAACATGACTTCTGTCTTTATGTAATTTCTTGTTTCTTTATATCCACTTGGTTGCAAGTATAAGATTAGAGAGAGCTGCGAGAAATGCATTATTGAAAGATTTCCTGATCACGATGGACTTATATATATATATATATATATATATCCGGGAGGCACCTGGACTTGCAAAGGGAGAAAACTATTCCTAGGGAGGCACGTGCTAGTTGTTGAGCTTTTATTGGAAGTTCAAGCTAACAAATTAGCAACTCATTCTCATAGATTTTTTAAAAAAAAGGAAGAAAAAAAGCAATTGTCTTAGGTTGCCATCTCTATCTCTAAGTCTCGCATTTTAACCTCTAGCCTCCCCTCCCTCCTCCCCTCTCTCTCTCTGCAGTCTGAAGCATGGAAAACATGTCTCGTGATGAACCATCGTGGACTGTGCCTCTCATTGTTGAGGAGAAACAAAGTCTAGGATGCAAACTTGAAGATGTGGAGACAAATTACAGTCATTCAACTACGGGGACTGCCTCTTCCTTCAAGACTGTTTTCCACGGACTGAATGCTTTGTCAGGTTTCACTCTTCAGTAAATGTGCTGCTTGTGATGTAGTGTGGTACGCTTCCCAGACTGAAGAGAATCTGGGTAACTGATTTTGCTCTCTGTTTGATTTTTCAGGGGTTGGGATCCTTTCGATCCCATATGCTCTATCGTCTGGAGGATGGTTGAGCTTGATTCTCCTCTTTGTTATCTCCTTCGCAGCCTTTTACTCGGGCTTGCTGATCCAAAGATGCATGGATGTGGATTCAAATATCAGGACCTATCCTGATATAGGAGAGCGTGCTTTTGGATACAAGGGAAGACTTCTGGTTTCAGTTGTCATCTATGCAGAACTCTACCTAGTTGCAGCAGGATTCCTGATTCTTGAAGGGGATAATTTACAGAGATTATTTCCTGACATGGTGCTTGGAGTGGCAGGGTTTGAAATAGGTGCAAGACAAAGCTTTGTTATTTTTGTGGCCCTTCTCATTTTGCCCACGGTTTGGTTGGATAACTTGAGCATTCTTTCTTATATCTCTGCCAGTGGGGTTTTAGCTTCGGCTATCATTCTGGTCTCAATTTTCTGGACTGGTGCATTTAATGGAATTGGGTTTAATCAAAAGGGAACATTAGTAAATTGGCATGGAATACCTAATGCAGTAAGCTTGTATGCCTTCTGTTACTGTGCACATCCAGTCTTCCCTACCCTGTACACTTCTATGAAAAACAAGCGCCAGTTCTCTAACGTAAGTAACCATCATGAGTTACTTCCTCAAAAAATTTGCTTTGAAGTCAAAATTCCATTGCTTTTCATTTGAATGTTCAACTAGTGCTTCAACTCTTTGGAGTTAATGAATCTTACTTGACCACTTCCAATTGCAGGTTTTGCTTGTGTGCTTTATTCTATGCACCTTAAACTACGCATCAATGGCAGCTCTGGGTTACTTGATGTTCGGATCAAACGTTCAGTCACAGATAACATTAAGCCTTCCAACTCATAATTTCAGCTCAAGACTGGCAATATACACCACCCTGGTCAATCCAATAGCCAAATACGCGCTGATGGTGACACCAATAGTGAAAGTTACCAAAAACTGGTTTCCATTGAACTGCAATAACAGGTCATTTAGCCTCTTCATCAGTACGGCTTTTGTGATAAGCAATGTCACGGTAGCCCTCTCTGTCCCTTTCTTCGGTGATCTCATGTCGCTGGTCGGGGCATTCTTAAGTATGACAGCTTCTACTGTACTTCCATGTTTATGTTACATGAAGATTTCAAGAACTTATAGAAGATTCGGATTTGAAATGGTGGTATTAGTGAGCGTAGTGCTACTGGGCATTGCAGTTGTAGTATTTGGTACTTACTCCTCTCTCTTGCAGATAATAGGGCACTTGTAATAACTAGATGCATCCAAGTACGTTTCTCCTTGGTAATGAAAATAAATGGTGTTGTGGTATTATATGCGGTTCACATTTACTCTATTTTAATGTTGGTATCAGTTTATAATTTTGTTGGAAGGATGAAATAATGTTCGTTATTCAGATTTTGTGACGAAGACGAAGGTGAAATGAAAGGAGGTTATTGCTGCCCAGCTGGGATTTAGAATAAAAATATATCATTCTTGTTCTTATCTTCTGTGTAAATATCCTCGCTTTAAAGATAAGAATTGTTAAAATAAGATTGTTTTTCAAAAAAAAAAAATGATGTCCTTTGAAACAGATTTTCTTTGAGGATGGATGGCAGCATTTGTAACCTTTTTGTACGGTGAAATATCCTATAAAACACATTTAAATGCTCTAAAATCAAGTTTACTTTGTTAATGATTATGAATGTAAATGTAGGGGCACATCAAAAAAAAAAAAAAAAATCATTGAGGGATTTTAGAATAAAAATTATTTTTTAGAAAGCATTCTAATAAATAGTTTAAGGGTCTATTTTGAAACCAATAACTTTGAAAAGTATTTGATTTATCAAATATGTAGAGGTTAAAATAGTTTTTCCTCAAAAAATTTTTGGAACTTGATTTTAAAAAAGTAATGTTTGAGTAATTTTAAAAGGATGTATATTCTTCCTCTCTGCTAATCTATTTTGTTGGAGAGTATTAACACAAAATGATTGATGAATAATCTCTTTTTTTTTCAAAGTATGATGATAAAATTTGATTAAAGTAATCCCTAGCATTATCGGTTCTAATACCTTTAATGCTAACCCCAAATTGATTTTTTGTCATATTTGTAAAGATTGAAAAGATATGACCGATATCGAATTTTCTTCTAAGAAGGTAAACTCAAGTCATTCGGGTGCAATTATCAATAAACATCACAAATCATTTTGCTCCTGAAATATTAGAGATTTTATATGGTCCGATATATCATAGTGAATTATAGTAAATGAAGACAAAGATCTTGAATCATTTAGAGGAAAATACACTTTATGGTGCTCTGCAAACTCACAAATTTCACAATAAAATTGTTCAACATTAAGATTTTTAAATAAAGACAAAAACATTTTCTTAAGAGTCTTAAATGATAGATGCCCTAAATGACGATGATGATTCCAAATATCATTTTTATTAGAATTGATTGAAATGAAGGATAGAGAAAAAAGGTTACTACTGCTACTTTGTATTCCAAATACGTACAACTCATCCTTGACTCTAGCTTGCCCAATCGTCCTCCCTATAGATAGGTCCTGAAATATGCAGTGATCAAGAAAGAAAGTTACATTACAATTTAGGTCCTTAATTATTTTACGAATAGATAAAAAATTGATAGCAAGATTAGAAACATATAACACTTTTTTAAAAGAGAGTGAGGGACTAAGAGAGATTGTTTCTTGGCCTACAACTATGATTAGGGATCCATCAACCACTGTGATTTTTCTTTATTGTCAGTACAAGATTGATAGGATATGAAAGAACCCGCAGAATATGTTATGTGATTTGTTGCACTTGAGTCAATGACCCAGGTGCTAGAATAGCCTTTATTTGAAATACTAAAAACATGAGAAATTGGAATGCTACCATTTTAAGCAAGAGAGCATGGCCTAGATAGTTTCTCCATTGTGTTGAGTAAGGTCCTTAGGCATTCAATCTCCTCTTTGTTGAGCCCCCCACTTATAGTATGTTGAACTCACGGACTGGTTCTTTAGAATTTGTTAAGTGTGCCTGTTTTTTTGACTGGTTCAATTTACATCCTTCATTTTACCCCATCCTTGATGGTTTTCCATGGAGTTTCCAGCGGGTCTCCTTTATATAGCCTATTTTCTTACAATAATTACAGAACTGGTCATCTTTAGAGATTTTTTTCCATTCATTCTTCACCATTTTTGCAACATTCATGGCATTACTTGGGTTCATGCTATTGGTTATCATCATAGCTGATCCTTTAGTATTAGGAACATCAAACATCATAATTCTCCTCTCTTCTTCAGCCCTTATAAATGAGAATACCTTATTAAAAGAAGGAAGAGATTTTTTTTCCCAAGTATTTGGACTCATACTTGGTCAAACTCTATATTGAAACCTGTAAGAAATTCAAAGATCTGCTGCCTTTCCATGTAATTCTTTAAAATTACAGCATCTTCATTGCACCGCATCTTAAAGTCTAATAATCTAACTCCAACCAGAAATTTTTCATAGTATTGTAATATTCAATAACTATCATAGTACCTTGTTTCGTCATTGAGAGCGTCGTCTTAATCTCATAGATTAACGCAATATCCTTCACTTTAGAATAGATCTGTCTCACTGCTTCCCAAATATCATTTGATTTGGTTAGAAATATGTAAAGACCATAAACCTGTGATATCATAGAGTTCTATAGCCACGACATGATGAAGGAGTCTTCTGGACTACGAGGACTTTCCATAAAATGATTGATCTTTCCCTTCCATTTCAGAAAAGTTTTCACTATTTATGATCACTTCAAATAGTTTCTTCCATTCAGCCGATAGGACAATTGTAAATTCTGGAGTTCCCCTGATGTTTGGTTGATTTAGGTTTTTTTATGGTGTTTTCAGATATGATTCAGAACTGATAGGGAAGAGTAGGATAGGAAGTAGGGTTTTTTCAATCTAGCTTTGATACAATATGAAGAATTATTGTCTACTTATTTCGCCTTGACTGCAGCAGGAATTCATGAATATATACAACATCTATAAGTCTATTTTAGAATAATTCTATAATTGTTATTAATTACACATAAATAGACATTACTACCAAATTCTATTTTTATAGAAAATGATATCTGACTTACTATTTTTATATCCTACAAATCAAGTCCAATCAATCAGAATCTTCAACAACAATAATCAAATTCATTATCTGTGTAGTCTAATAATACCAATTGCTATTGTTTTTAACTGTATTTTTTTTCAAAAGTTTTACTTTCAATTTATTATTTTTTAAAGAAGAGGTCATGCTAAAATTTGACTCAACTTTGGGATATTTAGTTATTTACTAAGATATCTTTAACACTATTATTAAGTACGAAACTAAAATTCATGGGTTTTTAAGTGTAGCAAACACTGTTCACAAACTCACATAACATAGTGGACCAACTGTTCATTTTAGTCCTCAAAATTTAATTTTGAGCGATTTGATTCCAAATAAAGGCCAATTTTTTTTTATTTCTTAGTCAATGAAGGAATTGGAAGAAGAGGGACCATAATAAAAAAAGACGTCAAAAATAGATGACGTGACAAAGAATTTAGGGAAAATACATTTAGATCCTTGCACTTTAAAAATAACACAAATTATATAATTTTGGCCCCTTTAAATTGTAAAAAAATCAATTTTGATACAAAAGTTTATCTTTATTATTTTTCATTACTAGTTAGAGAGAGGAGAAAGAGATGGGTCGCTAGATTCTAGCGATGAGGGAGAAAGTCATCGTTCAAGCCATTTCTAATTACCAAAATGAATTTTTTTTGTGTTCACAGGTTCCATGAGATGAGAAGGGCTTGATAATGGTTGTTGAGAGCTTCAATGTTTCATAAAAAATAGATTTAAGTTGAGAATGATAAATCTAACCCGGTTTGATTTCAGGGTTTTGGATCTTTTTTTGGGTATTTTGAGTTGATGAATTGGTTTTTTGGTGTTGTAGGAGTGTTGGTGAGGTGTTTTTGGGTTGAAATAACTTAAAAATACTCAAAATCTAACCATAAGAGGGGTTGCTCTGATTTTCCAGCCACCATCTAAGCTTGTGGATGACATGTCATTTGCCTTTGCAGGTGACGTGTCGCCTGTGTATTTTTTTTGTCAAAAATAAATAAGCTTGTTCACCCTTTGGAAGAGAAAGAAAAGAACCAAGCCCAAACGCACGGGCCTGGGCTTGAACGCCCACCAACACGCTTGGTTTTATTTTTTGCCCTGTTTATATATATATATATATATATATATATATATATATATATATATATAGAAAAATTATTTAACCCGTTTGATTCTATAACCTAGATCATAGATTTGACAAGTTAAACCACGACACCCAGGGTTTTTTTTTAATGTCTTTTTTTAAATAATTTTTAAATATAAGTTTTAATTAATATCACTCATATTTGAATTTGATTTATTTGCTTATTTAATCTTTTTTGGATAGATATTTTTTAAAAAAATATTATTTTATGTGTGTTTAATTTTTTACGCAATTTTTATGATTCATCTATAATTTTTTTTAAATTCTAATATGTACAGCCTTTATAATATTTTTTTCATTTTATTTTATTGAAATAATATAATTTATTGTGTATGTCAATTTCTATTATCATTTGATTTGATAAAAAATATTTTAATTAACAAGATTTAACAAACACAACTGGGTAAATTTCTGTTTTGCGAGATTAAATATCTTGATCTACACATATCCTCGATTTTTCCAGTTTTATTTTTAATTGGCGTTAATGATTTTTTTAAAATTTATTAGCATACATAGTTCTCGATTTAATTTGGTTATATATATATACACACACTTTTTATTTGCAATTCAAATTTTTTTTCAGCTACATACATACTTCAAAAAAATCTACATATATAATTTTTTTAATAAAAAATAAAAAAATCTAATTCCATGCATAGCACAAGTAATCTAATAATTCTAATCTATGAAATGTTGATTGCGTAAACCGGTAGGTAACCTCTTCTTGTTTGTAGTTTGGGTGGCCTTCACTAGCCACCCTTTTTCTTGTTTTTTTCATTCCCATTCCTCTGAAAGTGGAATACACTTAATAAAGAACTGGAAAAGAGTCCCGAATCAACTCATCTGCCTTAGCAGCTAAAGGCGGCTAGAAGAGGATTGAAATCGTGTCTTCCACATCACCATTGGAGCCAAAAAAACAACAAAATTTTATCTACAAATCTTTATCTGACCAAATCTTTTGAAAGATGATAGCTTGGATTGCAGACAATTCAAGACTCGCTGACCTATCTATCTGGCGACGACTCTTATCATCAAGGGCATTCAAGAGCCTTGTATCGGTTTCTGGATTTGTTCATTCAACGAAAAAATAGAAAAAGAACAACAAAACAACAAAAGGAAAAGACTTATTCCAAAATCTACGCTACTAATAGGATTTTCATTCATCGTTTCTAGTGTTTCACTTTGCCTAGGTCTTCTGGGCAGCCAGCTCATTTTCTAGCTGTCTAGAGACATTATCATTGCTTTCCAAGCCACTTTGTTTTGATGTCATATCTCTGTATAATGAGCAATGAACAAGTAACTTGACTTGCACTCGCCGCAAAATTTTCTTTTAAATTGGTTGACTAAAGTTTATACTAAGAATTTGGTGGTGTTTAAAAAGGTGTTGGACAAATCTTCAACTGGAGATTGTGTTTTGCAAACCTTCTCTCTCTTAAATGATGAAGTTATACAATCAATTTGATGATATTAAAGGCCAAAGTTTTTATTGGTCAATAGCTTGAAACGATGAGTTATACATTATATTATAACCAAAGCTAAAATACATGAAAAAATCACTGTAAATTAAAAGAGCTTTTAGTTTGAATTATGTGTTTGACAAGATCAAGTTATACATTATATTATAACAAAAGTTAAAATATATGGAAAAATCACTGTCGATCAAGAAAGATTTTATTATGGATTATAATAGTGATTTCATTTTTAATTTCTAGTCTTTTTGCGAGAAGATAAATGTTTCTTTGACTTTCTTTTAAAGGGGAATTCAGGTTTTTTTAATTTTCAAGTACAGTCAAATAACACTTTTAGCCTCATAAAAGATAAAAAAAAAAAAAAACCTTGTCTTTGGGGATATTTTTGTATTTTTACATGAGTATTTTGTGTAAATAAGAGAACAATACGAGCATTTTAGTATTTTAACTTGGGTTTAAACTCAAGCGCCTGAACCTGGCAACCATGTTAGACCCATGTGCCTAGGCCTTGCTAGACCCATATGCTTGAGCCCTGCAATGATGCTAGACTCGCGCACCTGGGTTTGCCAGATCTGCGCGCTTGGATCAAAAAAATTAAAATTTTTCAAAAACTTGATTGAACTACAAAAACAAATACTGCTTCATTTAAGTAAGATTTTTCATTCATATGTAGTAGAACTTAACTGCAAACTCTTTTTTGTTTGTATAACTTATTTTATAAATTTGTTATATTCAAAGAGGAAAGAATGAAAAAAAAATTGAGTTCTAAGTTATTTATTTTAAGTCTTCAGAAATAAACTTTCATTTTTTTGTATACATTGCTGATCAAAATATTAATTTTATATTTCCATCCAAGTGTTGGATAGTTTTTTAAAGGGTTCATGCTTTTTTTAAATTTGAAATGTTGTAGCATGATTTGATTATCAAAGTTTGTTACAAGAAGAGTTTATTCTACATTATAACTATTAGTATATATAACAATTTGAAATATATGATCATAAGAGAAAAGTTTTGAATTGATATATTATATTGTGGGAAAAGAAAATATTGTACATGTAAAAGACTTATTGTTCTTTGGACTATCTTAATTTGTGCAATTTTGTAGATGATTTCTTCACTAAAATTAGAGGTTAATAAAAAAAATGAGTGAATTTTAGAGATGTGTGTGGTTAATGTTCCAAAATAGGAGAAAGAAATATAGAAAAGATAAAAATATATTTTGTTAAAAAGATGAAGATGAAAATAAAAAATAAATATGTTTTTAGAATAATTATAAGTGAATTCCTATATATTTTTTTTTTAAAAAAATCACATGGGTCTGACATGCTTGCTAGACCTAGGTGCTTGGGTTATATCAGATCTTAGCACGGGTCTGGCATGGTTGTCATACCCAGACACATGGTTCTGGCTTTTCTCTTAATAATACATTAGTAGTCTACGAGAAATTATTAGTTAGATGTCTTGAGACCATTCAACACATTTGTATGAGTATTTTGGTCATCAACAAAACAATTACCTTTGGTTGGCTCACGAAAATTATGTAAATTCTAGGCGTCAGACCTAAGGTACTTGAGTCTAGCAACCACGCCAAGCCCAAGATACTTGGATCTGACAACCATGTCAGTAAGAGCCTTGGATTTGACAATCATACCAGACCTAAGCTACCTGGATCTAGCAACCATGTTTTAGTTTGGCAATCAAAAAATTTATATGGGTCTGACATGGTTGCTAGGCCCAGGTGCTTGGTCTTGGAATGGGTGTCATACCTAAATGCTTGGGTAAAAAATAAAATTTAAAAACAATAGTGCAAAAGTGAACCTAAATTTATTTTTTGAAATTTTAAGGATCAATTAATTGGTTTTATTGAACAAGAGAAGAAGGGAATAAGTTATAATTAATGCTCTCAAACTCACTTTTTGTTGTTTAATCATTGTTATTAGACTTGGTCCAGCCTGATAGATCAATCTGGGACTTGGGTGACCTAACAAAACCCGATAGAGACCTGTTTTGTTTTTTCAAATGTGTATTTTCCCCTAGCTAGAGATCTCTTTTTTTTTTTTTTTTTATCTTTTTCAGTTGATTACTAACCCATATCAAAGTTTACTATATAAATACTAGAAGAATGTTTTATTTTTTCAATGTGAGATTTGAAGCCCATTAATATATATAATTTATGTTCATAAGAAAAAAGTTGTGTTTTCTCAATATGGGATAAAAAAACTTTTTTTGTTTAACTACCTCAATTTAATAAAATAAGATAATATCTTTTCAATGTAGGATAAAAAAAATCTTTTGAAATAATCTTTTAATTTATATCTACATTGATTGTTTCTTAATTTTTTCATATAAAATATTAAAACCTTATTTTTTTAATTTTCCCAGGTTAACCCGGTTAACTTGGGTGACCCAGGACCTGGCTTTTTGGCTGGGTTAACCCGCGGGCTGAGTTTGATAACTATGATCTAGTATGGTTGGGTTTGCCTTGGTTGTCAGGCCAAAAGCATGGGTGTTAAGCTAGGAGCGGATTTGGCATGGTTGCCAAACCTAAGCTCTTTGGGTCCGGTAACCATATGCAGGTATACTGTAGACCAAGACAAAATCCATTATAGGCTTGCACAGTGGATTTTCCAATCTCTGAAGGCTTGAGATGGGCTAATGTCGTATTTTCATATAAAGTTTAATTATCATTTTGCCCTTTGATTGAAAAAAATTGAAGATTTGTTCTTGGGTATTTCAATATTTTTCATAGGCTCATGTATCATTAAACATTTGAGCGGGGGTATGGTAATCTTTTCATGTTTATTTGCAAAAATAAAAATATTATTCCACCCCCAAGGTTAAAAAAATTAAAACCTATCATGCAGGGGTTTTTTGACCTTTCACAAACTGTTAAATAATTAAAATACATCTTTAGCATTGAAAAATACAAAAACTAAGCTTTGTATATGGGGGTATTTTATTCTTTCACACTATTGTTTTTGTAATTTTTTATAATCATATGGGGCGTTTTGATATTTTAATATTGTTTTATTATTTTTAAAATAAAAAAGCTGCATCGAACCCATGTTTACTTGGTTCTGACAAACAAGTCAAACCCAAATTACTTGGTTGCCATACCCAAATAAATTGGCTTTGGCATGGCTGCCAGCCCCTAAATTATGTAAGGCATGAAATTTAAATAGAAATCACGAATATCTTTGACGAAAACTTATTTGCAACATAAATCCATATAAAACATTCATACAAACATAATAAAAAGTTAAAAAACTAAATAAGTTGTATAATAAAACTAAACACATATAATACGGTATTGTTAAAAAATATAAAAATAATATTGTTATTGGTGAAAAATCTCAAATGACCACCCATTAAATAAATGTTTTTTTTCATTGAGTTTGATTTAAAAAATAAAAATTCATAAAAAAAAGATAGAGAAAAAAGAGAGAAAAGATAGAATTTCTATTGAAAAAATAACAAATTCATAAATATAAAAAATAAACTATTTCAATAGGAAAATATGATTTGAATTTTTAGATCTAAAATGTTAAATTAAATTTTTGTGATAATTTATTGTTTATAAATAATTTCTGAACTTGAATTTGTTTATATATATATATATATATATATATATATATATATATATATATATATAAAAGTCTCAACATTTTAATTATTACCTGCTTAGATTCTGATAAGCACTATACCTAATTCATATATGAAATTTATATAAAAAAATTAAATAGATCTAGACTCGAACCTAGACACACCTAAACAAAGCTACTCAAAGCTCTTGGATTTGATATTAGTCCAGACCTAATGTTTTTGGGTGTTGGCAAACCTAAAATGTTTAAAACATTCTTTATACTTTTAATATATTTTTATATTAAAAAAAATTAATGACCCGCTACGGACAAAATATATATATATATATATATATATATATATATATATATATATATATATATAAAATGCGTAATGAACAGGTAACTTGACTTGCACTCACCGAAAATATTCTTTTAAATTGGTTGGCTAGAGTTTATACTAAGAATTTGATGGTGATTAGAAAGGTGTTCGAGAAATCTTCGACTTGAGATTGTGTTTTACAAACCTTCTCTCTCTTAAAAGATAAAGTTATACAATCAATTTGATGATATTAAAGGCCAAAGTTTATATTGGTCAATAGCTTAAAACGGTGTTTGACTAATCTGCTACTTGAAAATATGTTTTATTTCACGTAAATCTAACAGGAAGTGGTGACAAATATAATCTAGCTAGTTAATCAATCTTCTCGCTAGTGAAAAGGCAGTTCAACTGGAAACCATATTACCAAAATCAAGATCTTTGCACCCAACAAATTGAAAGGGAAATGTATGGAAACAAATAAAAATGGCTAAAATATGTAATGATGAATGGAAATTTCATATGCAACTATGCAAGTGCTAGTCATGGTCGCAAAATCCTCCAATGGAATAAATGACATGACAAGCAATACTGATTACAGGGAGTTTACCATTTTCATGTTCAAGTTCAGTCCATCTAGAAGCAGTTCGATACTTTCATGATCATCTTTTGAACAGCCAGAAAAGAACTGATGGATTGAGCCCTCTAAAACAATGCAACTCTCGCCACCTATCTTCTTCAAACCACCATCTCTCATAGTCCTCCGCACATTTGTTGCCGTTTCCCACATCCCAGCATCAGCATACATGTTTGCAATTATCACAAAGTTCTCACTCCTCCTGGGCTCTAGTTCAAGCAACTTCTTTCTTACCTTATCTACTAAGCCATCACTGACATTAGCATTGTGAATACTGCATGCACTGAGCAATGTCCTCCACAAAATTGGGTCAGGCTGGAAAGGTACGTCCATTAAAAAGTTATAAGCCTCTTCAAGATTCCCAGCACGACCCAGGATATCAACCATGGCACCATAATGTATGACCATTGGTCTAATTCCATGCCTGTGTTCCATTTCATAAAAGTACCGAAACCCCTCATCAACCAAACCAGCATGACTGCAAGCACAGAGAACCCCTAGGAATGTGACATAATTTGGGCAAATAGAAACACTCTCTTTCATCTTGAGAAAAAGCTCAAGCCCTTCTTTTCCAAATCCATGTTGAGCTAGTCCCAAAATCATTGCACTCCAAGTCCAAACATTCTTCTTCTCCATTCTATCGAAAACTAGCTTAGCGTAACCAAGATCTCCGCTTTTTGCATACATGTCAACAAGGGCAGTGCCCAATTGACAATTCAATGTCATCCCCCTTTCAATCACTTGAGAATGAATCCATCTCCCTAAGCTCAAATTCCCAATTTGTGCGCAGAGGGAAAGCATAATCACCATTGTCGTCTCATTAGGCTCAAACCCAAAGTCCTTCATTTTAACAAAATTCCAAATTGCATCTCCTAACCATAAATTCTGAACACAAGCAGTAATAACCGAATTCCACGAAACAATACTCCTTACAGGCATTTCATCAAACACTTTACATGCATCCCAAACCCTCTTGCAAGACCCATATAAGTGAACCAAATTGTTGTTAACATAAACATCGCAATCTAAACCAAACTTAAAAATATCCGCATGTACTTGTTTCCCTTCTTCAAGTGCCAAGCAAGTAGCACATGCCTTCAAAACAAAAGGGAAGGTAAAGTTATTGGGTCCAACTCCTTCTTTTCGCATTCTATGAAACACCCGTATGGCATTTTTCGGTGCATCACCCGAGGCGTAGCCTCTAATGAGGAAATTCCAAGAAGGAGGCAGTGAGTCAAGTGAATTGTATAGAAGGGAGTGGGCATAACTGAGGTGTTTAGAAGGAGATAAGGAACAAAATCTTATGAGTTCAGTTAAAAGATTGGTGTCTTGTTGAAGACCAGAGACTAGGATCTGTGCATGGATTTGAGAGACATGTTTGACTGAAGATGAGAGTTTCAGTAGAGAGAGGCAATGGTTCTTTTTGGACAGGAGTTTTGAATTGCTGTTAACGGTTCTTGGGACTGGAAGTCGAACCATGCATACATTGCTTTAAAGTCTTGGGTTTGGGAATTCCTCGCATCATGTCCTATTTTCATCCTCACTACTGTTATATTTGCGTTTACTTAAGTAGCATTTATGCGTACGAGGGGATTGAGATATGATATAAATTGTTTTTTTAAATTAATTTTTGTTTAGAAATATATTAAAATAATATTTTTTTAAAAATTATTTTTGATATTAATATATCATATATTTAAAAAAAAATTAATTTTTTTTAAAAATATTTTTAAAACACAAAAACAAACAACTATTTATAAATTAAGAGAGTACTACATTCAATCTTGAAGGTTGTAACTTAACTGATTAAACTTTAAGTTTACTTTTCATAAATCACTAATTCGAGTGTCTCGGGGTCACTGGAGGTTTACTTAGTTGTTAACTTTAAGATCTCGAGAGATTAATCGAGATACGTGTAAACTGGTCCGAATAACTACAATTAAAAAAACAAAAAAAAAAAAAGAAAAAAAAAAAAAAGAGCACTACACTCTCGGGGTCACCATCAACATGCAAGTGAATGTCTTCTTCATCTTCGAGAAATGATAACATCTTCAATTTAAAAGCATCATAAAAACCTCATAGCCTTAGTTATCTCGAATTTGAAATTCCTTCATGTCAACATCCAATACTTGTTTACACATCTATGCACGAAGTATAGCAGTGTTATTAAACCCGGACCGGCCCGGCGGGTTGACCTGGTGGCTGGACCGGTTCGGGTTTGTTAAAAGACCAGCTAATGCAATAACCCGGCAAAACCCGGTCGACCCGGCAGGTCGACCCATGACCCGGGCGAACCGAACAAGACCCGGTGATATTTTTTTTTTCCTTTTCAAATGTGGTTTTTGTATAGACGTGGGGAGAAGAAGGGGCTCTAGGGGATGACTGAGAGAGGGATGAGGGAAGTTGTGGCCGGGCAAATCTATAGTCTCAGTCTCAGGGACGCCATTAATACTTCTCCCCATCTTACCACAAACCTTAGAATCTCGTGTACAAGAGCTGATCTTATGCCAGTAGCTATCACTAGCTACTTGGTCCTTCAACCACCCTGAACAGTCCTGTAGATAATAGCCAGAATACGCACGATTCAAGCTGGGTTGCCCAACCCTTTATCGATGGCAACATATGCAAAGATCAAGAACCCTAAAAGTGCGGCGATGATGAAGAACATAACAAATAGACAAATAGGTAAAACCCATATCAAGAAAGTGTTTTGATAGCACGCGTGAGTGAAACCGGCTAAAGAAACGACCATGATTGAGATCCCAATTACTATCAATGGCCACTTTAAGAATTTCAAACAATCTGTGTTGTTGGCTCTACTGCTTAGCCATATACCACCTCCTGGGATGGGTATTGAGTACCCCTATCAAGTGATTGCTAGTTCTCGTGGTTGATCTTTCTCTGTATGTCTCTCCCTATCTGCAACAAACGCGTTAGATCTCTCTCTGCTCTGTCTCTCTTTCTTTCTTTATTGTTAGGTTATGAAATGGCCAGTTACAAGTGAAGGAGAGCATTGATAGCAGCAAGATAAATGTATGACGTGTGCAGGTGTGATATTTTGTTTTATTTGAAGGGTTTGCTCATAAATATCCTGTATTGACTCGTATTGACCCGGGTTAACCCGGATTGATCCATAAAACTCGGAATCCGGTCTCTTGACCGGGTCAACTCCCGGGTTAGGTTTTATAGCTATGATGTATAGTCGGTGTCATAGTTTTTCGACGCATGTGTCGCTCCCACATGATGAAATTTGGCATTTTTTGTCTTGAAAATAATTAATTAAAGATTAAATAAAGGTTAAACGAAGTTAATTAATAGAAGAGAAGAGAATATTTCAAAAGACAAAATAGGGTTTAGAAGATTCCTTTTTAATTAATAGCTAACTCAATTTATTTTATTTCGTGTTTGATTTTGTTCATTGTAATTATTATGTAGAGAGGGAGAGAAGAAAACATGAGAAGCCGAGACGACAAAGTGATTTGTGTTGCATTATAAACCTCATGATGGTCAGATTAATTTCATGTTGATAACAAATATTAAAATCTGACACTTTTTCTCGTTCTAACATTAACAAATAACATTCAACTTTTAATATATATTAGTTTGTAAATAATAAATAAAAAAAGCTTGAAAAATTAATGATTACTTACTAGGTAAGAAAATAATTAAAATAAATATCTTCAATTATTTCCTAATTCACTAAAAGAAAAAATCAAGAAATTAATCGAGGGAAAATCATTTAATTAATTTATATATCAAATAATAAATCATTATTTCCATAACATCAACATATATCATTAGATTTTTGGTAATTTGAACATTAATACATTATTAACAAATTAAGAGTTCTATCTCTGCGTAGTTCCAATTTTAGTGGATGTTCCCAATTGTTAACAAAAAAATGTTTATAAAAATGAGTTATGAGATTTTGAAATGTACTTGAACATTTACCTAAAAATCTTATAAGAAACTTAGAAAAATAATCAACTCTATTAAATGCACCTATATCCCATCCTTGAATTCCATTCTAAGCAAATATAAAGCCTACTATTAACAAAATAATAGTGATGACATGGCAGTGATGATGAAGGAAGTGGTCGTAGTGGCCGTGAGATGCTAGTGATGATCGAGACATGAAAGTGATGTGGAAGAAGTGCTAGTGAGTTGGTAGTGAAAGAAAATGTGGTTGTGAGATGACAGTGATAATAAAAGAGGTGATCGTGAGGTGTTTATGGTGGTGGTGATAGAGGAGGTGATGAAGAAATGATGGTCGTGATGGTAGTAATAAGATGATAGTGGTTATGGGAAGATAGTGGTAGTGATGGTGATAATGGTAGTAGTGAAATGACGACAGTTGTAAATGAGATGGTCACTGGTCGTGGTGATGGTGGAAGAGGTGGTGATGATGATGATAGTAGTAAGACGATGATGGTGGTGGAAAAAATGGTGGTGATGGTAGAAATAATTAGATAATATTGTAAGTAGATTGCTATTTAACAGAATTCCATGAGCTAAAAATATTTTTTAAGTAATGAATTAAATTTGAATGTTGATTATAAAATATTTTCTATTAACTAATTTTTTTATAAATTATTTTATAAGAAACAAACGTAGAAAAATATTTTTTTAAAAAATATTTTTTTGTAAAATATTTAACATGAAACCAACAAACCTTAAGCCTCATAAATTTATCTTGACTTATGTTTCCATGTGAAAAAATATACAATAATCAATTGCATCCATCAACCAAAAAATCATTAATTTTTTTTTATTTATCTCGGTTTAACCTAACGATCAGGCTTTTATATATATATAGACCTGTCCCCTTGGGCTTGGCCCAAGTTACAGGGCTTTCAATCCACTTGGATTTAACCTCACTTGACAATTTAGCTAATCATTTGGACAATCCTATTTGCTAATGGTCATTGCCTAAGTAGACAGACCATGTCAATTAAGTTATAGATAAGTCTAGCGTTGGCACACACTACAAGGTAGTGTTATGCCCTCCAAGAAATTATTGTAATAATTTTCTCGTTAATAACTATGTAAGGACATGTTTGGAATTATAATAATAATTTAAAATGTATTTATATTTAAAAATATATTAAAATAATATTTTTTTTATTTTTAAAAAATTATTTTTAAAAACAATATATCAAAATAATCTTTAAAAAAAAATTAGCAAAAACAAAAAATTTAAATTTAAAAGAACGTAATTTCAACATCGTTCCCAAATACAGCCTCTAAGGATGACATCAACCTTTCTTAACAGTCACATGTTATCGCTAACATTTTCTACTAACATCCATAATGCTTAAATTTCCGGTATGATTTCTATAACAACTTTACTTCTGTGGTAAAGATAATTTTTCTCTATCATTTTTTTTTTTTTTTGTAACCGTGAGTGTTCGGGTCAGTTTACGTGTATCTTAACTAATTTTCTGAAACCCTGAAGTTAACGACCAAGTAAGTTTACAGTAACCCTGAAATTTATAGTACTCGAATTGATGATCTCTAAAAAATAAACCCCGAGTCTTACTAGTTAAACTAAGATTAATTTTCTCCATCATTACTCCATATGATGTTTGCAACTAAAGCATATAAAAATCTTAGGTCATTGGGTAATAACACAATCACAACCAGCACATACAGTATTCAAATATATCCTCTTCTAAACTCTCGTTCTTTTGGTTATATATTCTCGCTTCTTGAATCAAAGATTTCCTTATTTTTTAACAAGAGATTTGCTTTTGCAGGGGAGAAGCAGCCGTGGAAAGCACATCTCAAGTTTTCACGACTTCATCAACGGGGAACACTTCTTTGCTTTGTAACGGGAATGCTACCATCAGGACGAGAGGTCAGTGGCATGCACATTTTGAATACAAGCCTTACAGTTCTTACTATAATTTTATGTGCTACATTATCCAAGTAATTATGCTAGGCATTAATCAATTCTCTTACAGGGGTTCTATCTATTTTATCAACATGAATATCTGTGAATTCAGACAAGATTGCCCTGAACTCATCCCCAGAGAGGGTTTCCTTTTCTAGCAGCACCTCCACTAGTTTATCAATGGCCTCCCTATTGTTCCTTATATGTTCCTTAGCAATCTCATATGCTCTTTCAATTATGTCTCGCACTGATGAATCGATATCTTCCGCGAGTTTCTCTGACATGGAGTTTCTAGCTAGCATCCTTAGCACCACATCACTGCTCTGTGCTGCTGGATCGGTCAGTGCCCATGGTCCGAGCTCAGACATGCCAAACATTGTTACCATCTGCAGGAAAATAATTTATCAATCCAAGTTAGAGAAGTTTTCCTTTCGTTTTATGATCTGTAAATTTGAGTGATATGTTTAGTAATCTTAGTTTGTTATGACTTACCTGTTTAGCAATTTGAGTGATCTGTTGCAGGTCCCCTGCTGCACCAGTTGTGATTTCTGATTCACCAAAAATCACTTCCTCTGCTGCTCTTCCTCCAAGTCCTCCAACTATCCTAGAAAATAGCTGTTGCTTGGAAATGAGATTCGGATCCTCACCTGGTATGAACCACGTTAGACCACGAGCTTGCCCCCGGGGAATTAGAGTGACTTTCTGCACCAGGTCATGTCCGGGTGTCAATGTCCTGTGTATGGAAAAGTATATAGAAGATACAAGTAAGCTCATATCATAAGTGATTCTCATCAACATACTTGTATGAAACAAGTTACGGATGAATGATGTTCCCAGATAGAATCGGCTAGAAAAAAACAAGAAAGAAAAGGAAATACGATTAGAGCGCTTGTATGAAATCTTGTTTGATGACTTACGCGCAAACAGCGTGCCCAACTTCATGGTAAGCCACCAAAGTTTTGCACTTTCCATCAGTCATCTTGGTTCCCTCCATGCCTGCCACAATTCGATCGATTGAATCATCAATCTCTTTCAGGGTGATCTTGTATTTGCCTCTCCTACCAGCAAGAATTGCCGCTTCATTCATTAGGTTAGCCAAGTCTGCACCACTGAATCCTGGCGTCCTCATGGCAATAATGCTCAGAGAGACCCCTTCGTCCAGCTTCTTGTTTTTGCTATGCACGTTTAATATCTCTTCCCTACCTCTCACATCTGGTAGCCCAACTGTGACCTACATATTCAAGCAACAAAACTTTCTTTGAACCTAATTCATAGAGGCTTCTCATGCTAAGCATCTTGATTAATAAGAAACGATAGCTTACCTGCCTATCAAATCTTCCTGGCCTAAGCAAAGCAGAATCAAGAATTTCTGGTCGGTTTGTAGCAGCAATAACAATCACTCCACTATTACCACTAAAACCATCCATTTCAGTAAGTAATTGATTCAGTGTCTGCTCCCTCTCATCATTTCCTCCTCCAATTCCTGTCCCTCTCTGCCTCCCGACAGCATCTATCTCATCGATAAAAACTATGCATGGTGAGTTTGCCTTAGCCTTGTTGAACAAGTCCCTAACTCTTGAAGCCCCTACACCAACAAACATCTCAATAAACTCTGATCCTGACAGAGAAAAGAAAGGAACGCCTGCTTCTCCAGCTATTGCTTTAGCTAGCAAGGTTTTTCCAGTTCCTGGAGGTCCTACTAACAGAACTCCCTTAGGAATCCTTGCACCTACTGCAGCAAACTTCTCTGGAGTTTTTAAGAATTCCACAATTTCTTGAAAATCTTGCTTTGCTTCGTCAACTCCAGCAACATCATCAAATGTCACTCCAGTATTAGGCTCGATCTGGAATTTGGCTTTGCTCCTGTTTTTGAACATTTAGCACATAGTTATTTTATCTAGTCATCATATATGATATCCTTCTGGTATCTAATGCATGTTTTTAATGCCATAAAAACCAGAAAAAAACAGGATTATGACATTAATAACATGTGAGAACTAGCTATACATAATTGGAAAATACATATATACTGTACCTTCCTAGTCCAAATGGCAAGCCGGGACCTCCGGGGGTGTTGGTAGATGATATCCTTAACAACAAAGAGCCAAGCAATATCAATGGAAAGGCCAAGTTTCCCAACAAGTCAAGTAGAGCAGCAGTCCAGTTCGGCTCTGTTGGGTGAGCAGCAAAATCAACATTCTTCTCTTCTAGTTTCCTCAACAACTCTTGTGGCAGTCCTGGTAACTGGATTTTGACCCTCTGGATCTTTTCAAGTGTGGGATTAAAAATCTCAGCTATTGCTACCGTCCCATTCTCAAACAAGTCCACTTTTCTTACAGCACCTTCATCTAAGTACTCAAAGAATCTTGAGTAAGACATTCTACTTGAAGTTGAAGTAACTGGACTCTCTGGCTCTGCAGCTCTTGCAGGCTTAGCAACGGAGAGCCCTTCACTTAAGAGTACTACAGCAGTGGCATTAAGTAGTTCTCTCTTACTAAGTTTGATATCTAGGGGTGTTTTGAGAGATGGGCTGTCTCTGTTAGTGCTTTTAGGAATCTGGACATCATTTGCAAGGTCCAGAGATTTGCAAATGGGAATGTGGGGGAGAGAAAGAGATAGAGCAGGCGACATGTTTCCTTGTTCAAACTTTCAACTAGTGAGAAACTCAGAAATGGTGGCGTATTGCTGCTTTGGTTGGAAGGAAATGTTGATGGATGACTTGTTTAAATAAGGAGAACATGGGATGTTTCTAGCACTTCAACTCGGCCATTGTTTGAGTGGGATATTTGTAGTTTAGTCTTACATTCATGAAAGGTCTAGAAAGAGGTCAGAGCTTATGTTCGAGATTGATCTAGTTTTGGACCTTATCATTTGGAAAGTCCAAGTGCTTTTTTCTGACACGAAACAACGATAAAACCTGTCTTTCCTTTCTTTCTTCCACATCCATACACTTGGAAATAAAAAGTTGGACATTTGGATTTCTGATATTCATGGGGGCTGAGGCATATTCTGAAACTGAATACTGATGCCGCGTTTACGTTCTCTAATTTATGTGGTCATAGCTTAGAACCATGAGCACTTTTACTTTTAAAAAGATCAGAAGTACCAAAGATTTCAAATTTAATTCTGAAATTCTCCACAAGTAAAATCAGTCCTTGAGCTCATGTAAACTTACAGGGAGTCTGGAAATGTGGTTATATAAGTTTTTTAAAGCAGATTACAGGAACAAGTCCCAACCTTTTCATTAACTCAATTAAAGGAATACACAAAGTCCATCTTGTGTGCTATGCCCAATCCGTTCATATTCATTGAGTGTTATTCCGCTTGCTTACGTTGAAAGAGTGTGGGGATCTCTTGGGTCCACTTGTCACGGGGTCAATTTTTCGCTCTCGAAAACAGACCTCGCGCGGCAGTCTAGCCCCGCTAGACTCAGCCTTTCCCTCGCCTATTCACTCGTGTTTTGCCTACGACTAGTTTGTCCCACAA
>Ga0325410_1000698_pt1 | contig 35435 bp, 16 predicted proteins | sample PopdelMetagenome_16_FD_206182 | JGI IMG/M metagenome (GOLD analysis project Ga0325410, IMG submission 206182) | Populus deltoides microbial communities from Bellville, Georgia, United States - Xylem-PdIQD-R3 | ecosystem: Host-associated > Plants > Phyllosphere > Stem > Wood/Secondary xylem...
GGTAGGTCACCCGTCATAATAAGACCACACACATTTTTATATTGGTTTTGGTTAAAGGAGATCGCTAGATGGGATCTCAGGTTAAGCCAACTACACAAAATTTAGCTTTGGTGAAAGGAAATCGCAAGATGAGATTTTAGGTTAATCGAGCTACACACCGACTGTGCTTCGGATTAAAGAAGATCGTCAGATGGAATCTCAGGTTAACCCAACCACACATAGAGTTTAGCTTTAACCGAGCTACACACTGACTTTTCTTTGAATTAAAGGAGATCGCCAAATGGGATCTCAGGTCAACCCAACCACACCCAAAGTTTAGCTTTGATTAAAGAGAATCGCCAGATGAGATTTTAGATTGATCGAGTTACACACCGACTTTGCTTTGGGTTAAAGGAGATCGCCAGATGGGATCTTAGGTTAACCCACTCAAAAAGGCAGGTCGTCCATGAAAATAGACCAGCGTGAGTATGTGGGGCAGGTCGCCCCTGAAAAGAGACCAGATTAGAGTATGTGTGGGCATGTCGCCTGTGAAAATAGACCGATTTTCTTTATAAAAAAAAATAGCAGGTCACCCATGATAACGAGACCATTTTCTTTTAAAAAAGTGAAGTTCTTGGATGAGTGGATCACTCAGCAAGCAAGGAATACTTTTTCTTTACAAGCTTACTATGTAAAACATTGAGGAGTTTTGCTTCGTAAGCATTGTAAAGAGGGGACATCTGTTGCTACCCAATTTTTTATCTATATTTTGATAAATTTTCAAATAAAAATAAATAAAAAATAATAATAAGGGTTTACGTGTGGCGATAACATAGAGCATCAGGCCTAATATCAAGGAAGCAATGTGTCAAGGAGATAATTATTGAATCATATATAATTACTGCAATATAAAATACCATAGATATATGATTTGATTCGTGCTGGTTATGGAAAATAATCACTGCAATATAAAATGTTATATATATAGAATTTGTTGGTGCTGGTTATAGAAGACAATCTCTGCAATAATTATTGCAATATTTCATTAAATAGCACATGTAGAGATTTTCTATATAAGTGAACATTCAGCTATATTTAAGAGGAGGGGAGAAAAATTTACAAGGGGGCAGAGAGAAACAAAAATTAGAGGAAACATATAAAAAAAAACCCTGCGCAAAGAAAACCTTAACCCTATTTCTCTAGCAAAGAAGCTGTAGCCCCTGCTCATCTTTTAAAAATAAAAACAACGAAGCAGCCCCTCCCTTTGAAGAAACTAAGGATCTCTCTCTGGCCATACACTGTCCCTCTCCCTTTCACCAGAACCCCCATTCCCCTCTTGGTCGTTCCACCATCGCCATCTCTCCTCCAAAATGCAGCAATTCCCCTCTCTGTTAGTCCCCCATCTCCATTCTTCCCTTGCAAAAGAACCCCATTAAAGCCACAGCCCCTTTCTCCTCTTACCCATAGCCAACCATTTCCCCCCGGACCCGTCATCTCCAACCATCCCAGCCTCCTTCAGTAGCCCTGGTTGTTACTTAAACCAGCAACCTATGTACACTCACACCATCTTCCCCAAACCATGACCACCATCTCCTCCCGAACTTGTCTCCCTCTCACCGAGAGACCCCATAAGCACCAGCCCTCACTCCCTTTTCTTACTGTGAGAATGCACCAGCCATAGCAGCAGCAACCATCTCTTCTCAGTAGAAGACGGATGCAAGTGAGAGGAAGGACGAACATAAAAAAACAAAAGAGGAGGAAGATAGAAAATACAGAGGGAGAAACAGGGGAAGCACAGGAAAGAAAACTAGAGAACAAACGAACGAAGAAGAACACAACAGGGACGAGCAGAAGGAAAGAATATAAACAGAAGAAAACACAGGGACCAAGCAGCATGCCCTTGCCATCGCCTTCGTCCTTTCGTTTACGTCTCCAGTTTCTTCTCCTCCAGCAGTGTAATGTTTTCTTCCATAGGTATTAGCCGAAGCAGCAGCCCACAGGAAAACAGAGAAACAACAAGAAAACACAGAGGGAAGAACATCCATTCCGCTGGCACATCACACCTTCATCATCGTCTTCGTCGTCTCCAGAGAAAGCATCGGCAAGAAGAGAAAGACAGAGACCAACACCAGTTACCAGCATTCGTCGTTGTCTTTAGAATCAGTGATGACCGGTTGTGCGCAAGAAACTGCAGCATCATCATCTTCACCCGTTTCAGCGCCAGGTAAGTTTCCATGCGTTCTCTTCACTTTGCATTTTAATTACACACCTACTGTGCATGCCTTTTGTGTTTACTATTCAAGTGAATTATAATTCACTTGAACAGTAGCTGAGTTTTTTTGTGTCCAGCCGAGTCACTTGCTTAGGCAAGTGACTCGGCCAGATCTACTAGTTTCACTTTTTTTTTCCAAAAAAAAAGTGAGATTAATGATTTTCTAGCATATTTATTTTAAGTCTGTATTTTTTTATATTATAAAAAAAATATCAATCTCGCATTTAGAATACCCGATTTTCAATGCAAATGTGACAAATATATATATATATATAATGTTTTCATGCTTACGGCCAATACCCTAATATATTTTGAATTTTCTCTTTAAAAAAAACAAATATTTGAAGTTTAAAAGAAAATGTGTTTTAGTATGGATTTCTTAAACACATAAAAAATTATTTTCTTATATTCTGGATTTTACAACATGTTTGTAAAACTTTAAGGGGTGTTGGTCAATATTCTAAAAAATATAAAAATCTTATTTTGGGGAGAATTCATCTATTATTCACTGTTAATGTTTGGATAAAGAAATCTCAAAGGGATGAATATCCAAAATATTATTGTGAATAACTTGTTATTATTCACCGTTAATGTTTGGATAAAGAAACCCCAAAGGGATGAATATTCAAAATATTATTAGGAATAACTTGTTATTATTTGCTGTTAATGTTTGGATAAAGAAACCCCAAGTGGTTAATATCCAAAATATTTTTCTAGGAATAATAAGTCATTATACATCCTTGAAAGAAACCTTGATTATAATCAAGGACATTTCAATTTTTTTACTTCATGGTTTACGAGCCATAAGAGTATGAAACACTAAGGCAAAAATAAGCTTTTAAAGTGCCCTGAATTTCCTTAGATTTTTGTCTCTCCTCCTTGCGATTTACGAGTCATAAACTCTTGAAATATTAAGGGAAAAATAAGCTTTTAAAGCACATGGAATCTTCTTGATTTCTATCTTAATAAATTTAATTTGAGTCAAACCTAGAAAAATTGATGAGATTAGAAAACACCAACACCATAACATTTAAGTGGGGGACTAGCAGCTTGCCTTATGACTTAAGTCAAGGTTTAAGTTTGTGTAAACCCCAACTCTTTGTTGAGTGTTTAGACTGATATTGATTGGTACATGTGCCATCCTACTAACTGCTAAACCCCCATATTGTCTTTACGAGGGTGATCACTAGGACAACAAGAGACCCTCTTTAGAGACCAAGTAGTAAACCTACCCAATGTCTCACATGAAGGAAATAGAACCTATCCTTAGGATGTATGCTCCATAATATCTTTTTGCATCCAAACAAGCCTAAGGTCAAAAGCATCTTGAATCTCAAGACCTTTATTCAAAAGCTAGCAAAGGGAGAGATGTTCCAGAATTTGGAGACCCAAGAAGCTCTATTGGTGTTCAAAATTTAATCAACAATGCTTGTTTGATCATGATATTGTGTTGTTTGCCTTTTTCACCTTTTAAATCGAGGTTCCAAATGTCAATTGGATTTTATCCTTGTTTTTTTTAGCCAAACTTTTCCTTTTAATGAGATCATGCATTTTCAAAAGTTCATCCTCATGTTCTTACACATCACTTTCCGTTTTCAAAGCGGATCTTTCATAACACCACAAGCACTTTACACTTAGAATGAATGGCTGAACTTTAAAAAATACATATTAGTTGTAGAAGATGAAGAATGAGAGGAAAATAACATTAGGGGATTCACAAAAATTAATAAGAACAACATGAACAAGCTTGGAAACCCGCTAAAAAAGAATTTGAAACCATAGATGTGGGCAATGAAAAAATCAAGAGAGAGTTGAAGATAAGGACTTTGATCACCCCTAAAGAAAGAGAAGAGTCGATTGCACTACTCCAAGATTATGTAGATTTTTTTTTCCTGATCCTACAAGGATATGCCTGGTTTGTATAGGGTACCACTAATAGAAGGATGCAAATTGGTTAAGCAAAAGTTGAGAAGAACTCATCCGGAAGTCTTAATCAAAGTAAAGGAAGAAATTGAAAAACAATGGAACGCTGGTTTTTTGAAAGTAGTCAAGTATCCATAATGGGTGTCGAACATAGTGGTGGTACCCAAAAAGGAAGGTAAAATCAGAGTTTGTGTGGACTTTAGGGACTTAAACCGGGCTAGCCCTAAAGACAATTTTCCTCTACCACACATAGATATGTTAGTTGATAATGCAGCACACAACTCCACATATTTCTTTATGGATGGATTTTCGGGCTACAATCAGATAAAAATGGCGCAAAAGGATAAGGAGAAGACAACTTTTCTAACACCATGGGGAACCTTTTGCTACAAAGTCATGCCATTTGGTTTAAAGAATGCTGGGGCCACCTACCAAAGGGCTATGGTGACTTTGTTTCATGACATGATGCACAAAGAGATTGAAGTATACGTGGATGACATGATTGCTAAATCCGGAGAGGGAGAGAATCATGTCCAAATATTAAAGAAATTGTTTGAAAGACTAAGGAAATATAAGTTGAGGCTTAACCCAGCGAAGTGTTCGTTCGGAGTGAAATCTGGGAAGTTGTTGGGATTTGTGGTAAGTGACAAAGGGATAGAAGTGGATATTGACAAAGTAAAGACTATTCAATCTATGCCACCTCCCAAGACTGAGAAGGATGTGAGAGGTTTTTTAGAAAGGTTGAATTATATTACTCGATTTATATCCCAATTAACCACGACTTGTGACCCGATCTTTCGTTTGTTAAGGAAGAAAAAGCCTGGAATTTGGAATGAAGAGTGCGAAGAGGCTTTTGAGAAAATCAAGCAGTACTTGCTGAACCCACCCCGGCTCGTTCCTCTTGTACCAGAAAGGCCATTGATATTGTACCTAACAGTAACTGAAACAGCAATGGGATGTGTGCTTGGGCAACATGATGAAACCGGAAGGAAGGAAAGGGCCATTTATTACCTGAGCAAAAAGTTCACGGAATGTGAGTCTAGGTATACTGTGATTGAGAAGCTGTGTTGCGTACTGATATGGGCTACAAAGAGATTATTAGACCCGTTGAGATACATTTATGAAAAGCCCTATCTATCGAGTCGAATTACAAGATGGCAAGTTCTATTGGCCGAATATGACATAGTATATATGACAAGGAAAGCCGTGAAAGGGAGCGTTATTGCCGATCACCTGGCTGACCATGCTATGGAAGATTATAAGTCATTAAACTTTGACTTTCCCGATGAAGATGTGCTTGCAATCGAGGAAGAGAAATCAGATTGATGGATTATGTACTTTAATGGTGCTGTAAATATGTGGTAACGGAGCGGGTGCAGTGATAATCTCTCCTGATAAGAAGCAGTATTTGGTTTTAGTTAAGCTGCAGTTCGGGTGCACCAACAACACAGCTGAGTATAAAGCTTGCATTCTCGGTTTAGAGGTTGCATTGGAGATGAACATCAGAAAGATATATGTGTATGGAGACTCAATGCTGATCATTTGCCAAGTAAAAGAAGAATGGCAAACCAAGGAAGAGAAGTTAAGGCTTTACCAGGAATACTTGTCTAAACTGGCTGGAGAATTTGAGGAAATAGAGTTCACCCATCTGGGAAGGGAAGGAAACCAGTTTGGCCACACTAGCATCTATGGCCAAGATAGATTTTGGGCACAAGGTACAACCGGTACACATCAATATCAGAAATAACCCATCTTATTGTTGCTCAGTCGAAAGAGAAGTGGATGGAAACCCTTGGTATTATGATATCAAGAATTTCATCCAAAACCAGGCATATCCCATGAGGGCATCCAAAGTCGAAAAGAAGACCTTGAGGAGTTTGACAATGGATTTTTATCTTGATGGGGAGATTTTGTATAAGAAATTATCCGACGGGACTTTGTTGAGATGTTTGGATGAATTTGAGGCAAAAAGCGCGTTACGGGGAGTCCATGAAGGGATTTGCTCAACCCATGCTAATGGATACGTGATGGCTAGGAAGATACAAAGAGCCGGTTACTTCTGGATGACATTAGAGAAGGATTGCATCGACTATGTCCAAAAATGTCATAAGTGCTAAGTATACAGTGAAAATCAACGCCCCTCCAGCTCCTCTATTAACTTGATATCTCCATGGCCCTTCACGATGTGGGGAATTGATGTGATTGGACCTGTAAACCCAAAAGCCAACAATGGTCATAGGTTTATTCTCGTGGCTATCGACTATTTTACAAAATAGGTAGAAGCCGGGTCATTTGCTCATGTGATGCAAAAAGTGGTGAGGAAATTTATTGAGGGATTTGATTTGTCGATATGGTCCACCAGAAAAGATTATAACTGATAATGCCCAGAATTTCAATGGCAAGATAATGGAACTATGTGCTAAATGGAAAATCAAGCATTCCAACTCTTCGCTGTATAGACCAAAGATGAATGGTGCGGTAGAAGTTGCTAACAAGAATGTCAAAAAGATTATTCAGAAGATGGTAGTCACCTATAAGGATTGGCATGAGATGTTGCTACTTGCCCTTCATGCGTATCGCACCGCAGTCCGAACCTCAACAGGAGCCACCCCGTACACGTTGGTATATGGAATGGAGGCGGTTATGCCTTTAGAAGTGGAAATCCCCTCATTGAGAGTACTAGTAGACTCTAAGCTGGAAGAGGTAGAATGAGCAAAAGTTAGATATGAACAACTGAATCTGATCAGTGAAAAGAGGATAGCCGCAATCTGTCATCAACTTTACCAAAGAAGGATGGTCAAATCATACAACAAGAAGGTTCGACCTCGAGGATTCCACGAAGGAGATCTTGTACTGAAGAAAGTATTGTCTTTTACTAGGAGAAGATTAGAGTAAATGGGCGCCAAACAATGAGGGCCCTTTGGTGGTAAAGAAAGTGTTCTCGGGAGGAGATTTATTGTTATCTATAATAGATGGAAAAGATCTAGTTAAACCTATGAATGCTGACTCTATAAAGAAATATTATGCTTCCAATCAATAAAATAAAGTTCGGCCATGAATTCTCTCTGTAAAAAACCTTTTCTTTGTAAAACGTATAATCTCATAGCATTCAAAATTTTTTACTGTTTTTACGCATGACTAACGAGATGACTCCAATTCTCAAATTTGAGGGATCCAGACCAAATTTAAACCTGATAGGTATTGCACACCACACTAGGGGCAAAAAATGCATGTAGGGGTCTATAGGGAACCATAGCCCAAAGTGGTATCATCATAGAACTTCTGAAATACCTTTTATGAGATTTACTAAAAACAAAATATGATGATTGCATTAAAAGTTTCAGTTTTCATGAGTAAAACCAGATCCTTAGAGTTTTCCTCTGAAAATAATTTCTTAAAAAATGGAAAAGACAATTAAAACATTTGCAAAAGTATAATAAAAGGCAATATTCAATGAAGCAAGAAAGGGCCCCATAAGGAACTAGAGATCTCTTCATCAAGCATAAAAGGATAGGAAATGCAGCACGTGGAGCACATATTGGTTAAAGAGGACAGGTCGGGCAAACAAATGAAAACAAGAGCTCGAAGAAGGCAACAACAAAAAGGGGGACCTATGTTTAAAAAAAAATAGGTAACAAAAACATGCATGCTATATTTTCATAACACTAACCTGACAGGAAAAGGTGTGATGAAAGCCAAAATAGTTTCCAAGTTTTTGGGAACTGCCGAGGTACGAAATCTCAGGTCAACGAAACTACGGAAAAGGATAGGAATTGTAAACCGACACTGTTTCACTCCTCAAGGTAAGATGATTTCTTTTGAAGTTCAAAACGGGCAGGTCACTCGATATTGAGACCATTTTTTGAAAAAAAACGTTAGTTTTTCTAAATTTTAAAATAAGGTCATCCGATTTTGAGACCATTCCCTAGAAAAAGCATGGAGTTTTCTAAAAAAAATAAATAAATAAATAAAATGAGCAGGTCTCCAGATATTGAGACCCCTTTCTAAAATCATTTTCTCTTACTTCTGGGTAGGTCACCCATTATAATGAGGCCATCATTTTCCACCTGGGTAGGTCACCCATCATAATGAGGCCATTCTTTCCCTTGGGTAGGTCACCCATAAGAATGAGACCACTTTTCCCCATTTCCATTTGAGTATGTCACCCATCACAATGAGATCATTTTTTCTAGGTAGGTCACCCATTAGAATGAGACCATTCTCCATCTTTTTTTTTTACTTGGGTAGGTCACCCATTATAATGAGGTCATTCTTCCCCCTAGGTAGGTCACTCATAAGAATGAGACCACTCTTTTCCCTTTCCACTTTGGTAGGTCACCCATCACAACGAGACCATTATTTTTTTTCTGGGTAGGTCACCCATTAGAATGAGACCATTCTCCATGTTTTTTTACTTGGGTAGGTCACCCATTATAATGAGGCCATTCTTCCCCTAGGTAGGTCACCCATAAGAATGAGACCACTCTTCCCTTCTCTCCACTTGGGTAGGTCACCCATCACAATGAGATCATCTTGCATTTGGGTAGGTCACCCGTCATAATGAGACCATTTTTCATTTTGGGTAGGTCACCCGTCATAATAAGACCACACACACATTTTTATATTGGTTTTGGTTAAAGAAGATCACCAGATGGGATCTCAGGCTAAACCAACCACACACAGAGTTTAGCTTTGGTTAAAAGGAATCGCCAGATGGGATTTCAGGTTAATCGAGCTACACACCGACTTTGCTTCGGATTAAAGAAGATCGCCAGATGGGATCTCAGGTTAACCCAACCATACACAGAGTTTCGCTTTGGTTAAAGGGAATCGCCATATAGGATTTCAGGTTAACCGAGCTACACACCAACTTTGCTTCGGATTAAAGGAGATCACCAGATGGGATCTCAGGTTAACCTAACCACACACAGAGTTTAGCTTTGGTTAAAGGGAATCGCTAGATGGGAGTTTTGCTTCGTAAGCATTGTAAAGAGGAGGCATCTGTTGCTACCCAATTTTTGACCCACGTTTTGACAAATTTTTCAAAAATAAAAAAATAAAAATAAAAATAATAATAATAATAAGGGTTTGCGTATGACGATAACATAAAGCATCAGGGCTAATATTAAGGAAGCAATGTGTCAAGGAGGTAATTATTGAATCATATATAATTACTGCAATATAAAATACCATAGATATATGATTTGATTTGTGCTGGTTATGGAAAATAATCACTGCAATATAAAATACCATAGATATATGATTTGATTCGTGCTGGTTATGAAAAATAATCACTGCAATATAAAATGCTATATATATAGGATTTGTTGGTGCTGGTTATAGAAGACAATCTCTGCAATAATTATTGCAATATTTCCTTAAATAGCACGTGTAGAGATTTTCTATATATGTGGACCTTCAGCCATATGCAGAGGGAGGGGAAAAATATTCACAGGGGGGCAATTTTTCAAAAAAGGAGAAACACAAAAATCCCTAAAGATAAAAAACCTAAACCTGTTTCTCTTCCTTGGTTGCAGCCCCTCCTTAAAAAAAAAAAAAACTAGCCGCCACCCTTTCCCCCCTTTTGGCCTTGGCAAAGCAAACCAGAGAAACCACACAAATACGCAGATACCAGCGGAACTCCCCCCATCTCAACAGATCTTCTTCCCCTTCGATCTTCCCCACAGCAGCTGGCGGCCACAACACCCACTTTCTTGCTCCTGCTCTCCCAGCTAAGAGAAGTCGCTCCCCCTCACCTGACTTTTCCCTTTCTCAGCTGTTACACCCCACAGACAGTCGACTCATCTCTCTCCTTCCCACGTTTCCCACTCACAGCCCCGTGCAATGAGCTGCCTCTCTCAGCCAAGACCTCCCTTCCCATCTCCACTCCCCTCATTTCCCTTTCCTTTTGAAGTAAACCAGAAGACCCTGACTGCCGCCCCTCTTCTAAAGAAGAAAATCAGAGAAACCCCTGGCCAGATATATAGAACAGCCTCATCTTCTCCTGACCAGAGAACGGGCTGTGCCGGCCCTTCACTCTCCCTTCCACTCCGCTGCTAACAACAGATCATACGGAGAAGATGGAGAAATAAGAGGGGAGGTCGAAGGACAGTAAAGGAGCAGAAAACCGAGACTCCAAGGGTGCTGATCTTTTTCCATGCCAGCGGAAGACTTTCCTCAACCTATGAACAAGATGACAACACTGTGAGCAGCAATAAGCAAAAGTAGCATAGTAGTAGGGATCCTTCCTCCCAAAGCGGCAAACAGCAGTAGTAACATGACAGCAGGATGTTTTTGTTCCCAACCTCTATTAAAGCCACATCGGAAACTCTCCTGCATGACAACAATTATGTTTCTGCTATGAGCAGCATGCTGGATCTTCCTTCGTGAGCAGCGCCCATTCATCTCAGCGCCATCGCCTTCGCTTGTCTCAGCGCCAGGTGAGTTTCCATGCATTCTTTTCACTTTGCATATTAATGGTTACTGTGCATGCTTTTGTTACTGTTCAAGTGAATTATAATTCACTTGAACAGTAAATAATGAGGCATTGTTTGCCCAGCCGGGTCATTAGTTTGGGCCAGCGACCCGGCTAAGCCTGTTGGGTTTAGCCTAGCCACATGGGTCAAGCTGGACCCAGCCCAAAAAAAATGAGTAATATCGTTGGTTTTCTCGTGTATTTAGTTTATAGTTTGTATTTTTTATATTGTGGAAATACAAATCTGTTATTAAAATACCCGGTTTTTCCACGAAATGTTGCAAATATATATATATATATATATATATATATCTGAAAAAACAAAAAAAATATTTTCTTGTGTGTTGCATATGGCCAATACCCTACTATATTCTGAATTTTCTTTTCATATAAAAAAAAATATTTGAAGTTTTGAAAATGTGTTTTCGCATGGATTTCTTAAACATAAAAAAAAATTATTTTCTTGCATTTCTGGATTTTACAACATATTTGTAAAACTCCAAAGGGTATTGGCCAATATTCCAAAAAAATATAAAAATCTTATTTTGGGGGGAATTTATCTATTATTCACTGCTAATGTTTGGATAAAGAAATCCTTAAAGGACGAATATCCAAAATATTATTGGGAATAATTTGTTATTATTCACTGTTAATATTTGGATAAAGAAACCTGGAGTGGTAAATATCCAAAATAATTTTCTAGGAATAATAAATCCGTACATATCCTTGAAAGAAGCCTTGATTATAATCGAGGACATTTCAATTTTTTTACTCCACGGTTTACGAGCCGTGAGAGTAAAACACTAAGGCAAAAAAAATAGGTTTTTTTAAAGCGCCCTAAATTTCTAAATTTTTGTCCCTTCTCCTTGCGATTCACGAGTCACAAACTCTTGAAATACTAAGGAAAAAATGAGCTTTCAAAGCACATTGAATCTCCTTGGATTTCTATCTTAATAAATTTAGTTTGAATCAAACTTAGAAAAACTGATGGGATTAGAAAACACCAACATCATAGCAATTATAAAGCAAACCAAACATCAAGCAGCTTACCTTAGGTAAGGCGTACTAGGGGTGTTAATACCTTCCCTTTATGCAATCAGTCTCTTGCCTTAGAATTTCTGAAAGACTAGTTAGGGTTCCCAGTGATCAAAATACTAGGTGGCGACTCCTTTATTCACAAAAACAAAAAAAACCCTGAAATCAATCGATGGTCGCCGCAACGCCGCTCTTCGCCGTGAGGGTGCGACAAATAGTGGGCGTGAATTATAATTCAAGTTCACTGTTCATGTAGTGAACATTGGGTCGGCTCGCTTCTGCCCCAACCCAAATTTCTAGGTCGGGTTCGGCCCGACTCCAAATGTTTTTTAATTTATTTTTAAAAATTCCAAAAAATCTTTCTAAAAATGTTTATGATTTTCTTGTGTATTTTTTTTTATCTATTTTGCGTAATATTGGTTTGTATTTTTATACCCTAAACATACAAATTCGGTATTAAAATAACAGGTTTTCGTCAAAACATTGCAAAAAATTATATAAAAAAAATATTTTGTTTTATGCATACGATCAAGTCTCTCAAAGATAAGAAAAAATCATCAGATCGTATTTTCATACAAAAAAAATGTTTTAGCATGCATTTTGGTTTTAATAACCAATTTATTAAAGTTATGAGAACTAGGTCAATATTTCAAAAATACCCAAAAAATATTTTGTTTCTTTTCTTTTAGTAAAGAGTGTGTTTATGTAGATATGAAACAATCAAAAAAATAGAGGCACATCATGAACACAAGAAAACACATGATTTTTTTAACAAGAAGGGCTCATTTGACAAAGAAAGTCTTATGGCGTTATGAGCTAAAATACCAACAAGACTTAAACAAGTTAAAACAGACATGTTCAAACAAAAGACAATAATAAGGCTGGCTTCATCCTCCCATTTTGGTAAATCTCCTATTAGGCTAGCCTCCCCACAACAGCTCTTGATTGGGACAAAAAACTGTGGTCGAAATTCGAGTCCTTCAAAATTTATGCTACCTTTTACGCACCTATCTGGACCATCAGTGCTTTTAGATTTCCCAGACATTCTATCACTAGTGTATTTCTGATCTACCATTTCAAGCATGATTAGGTAGAGGGTTTGTATTCACGTTAGGAGTGTCTTCGAATGCTATCCACCCTGCCTTGATTAATTACAGAAGCTTTCTCTTGAAGGCATTGCAAGTATGGTATTCGCAAGTGAGCTCTAGCTTATACCAGCTATGATAAGGTGGCTGCAAAGGCGCTAAAGGTTCAGGAGCTACTTGCCCAATGCTTAATAACTTCTGGTACATGTCATTTAGGTGTATTGTTCATGTGTGAACAGTAGGACGTGAACTATAATTCACGTCTACTGTTCACTCAGTAGACAATGAAGAAGAGGAAGAGGAGGAAGAAGAAGAAAGTGAAGGGGAAGGAGGCTGACCTGCTGTGGAAGCTTGGCTACGATGAGGAGGTTAGGCTAGTGGCTCAGTAGGCTTTGATGGAGGGAATGGTGGCCAGTGTCGGTTGCTGGTGACGGAAGAAGAAAAGTTGCAGAGGAGAGAGGCTCGGCGGTCCGCGGCTGTTCTGCCACTGGTGAGGATTTAGGTTCGTAGGGAGGCTGCACCGCCGTCTTTTGGTGGAGGAGAAAGGTGTGTGTGGGGGCTTCAGGGGCTGAAGACACGGTAGGGAGAGAAGGAAGGGAGGTAAATGTTGGTTGGAACCAGAAATGGCTAGTTTTTTGGCTGCCTTTGGACCAAATTTTCTCCACCTTTGGAGCATGAAAATCACATCTATTTATAGGTGGTGGAAGAGGGACACTTTTCTCTTCTAGTGCCAAATTTCGGCCCTTGGTTTGACCCGAAAGCACTCCAGCCATTGCTTCAAAGAAACAATAATGAACTGCCAGTTTTGTGCAGGAAAATAATTGGTCGGGTTGGCTACTTTAGGGCGGTGCCACCGCCTCTGCAGCCTCGATAAGCCCAAAAGGTTTATACTAGCATGTAGTCAGGTATCACAAGATCATTTTCGTGCAGGTTTTATCTAATTTGAGGAAGAAACGAGGCGTCAAACGCCTTATGAAAGAAGCCCCTTTGGCAGCCTTTCTGGAGAAGATGAATAGTAACTTTTCTGTCAATTACACTTTAGTCCTTCAATTTGTGACTTATCTCTAATTACATCCCTGATTGGCTTCAAAATTTTAATTCTGTTCAATTTCACCCTTGAAGAACTTCAATCAAGCCCCAGATTTCAGTGTCTATTTCCTTTTTGGTCCTTGGTTTCGGATTTATTCAATTTGACTCTTAATCGATCAATAAACTTCCAATTTCTTCAATTTGACCCCTGATTTGGTCAATTTCAATCTCTCTATTCACGCGCCTTTTCCAGTTTGGTCCTTGGTTTTGGATTTCTTCAATCAAGTCCCTAATTGGCCATAAAACTTCAATATTTATGCAATTAAACCCTTGATTTGATCAAGTCAACTCTTAAAACTTCTAATTTAACCCAGAACTTTAATTTCTTCCTATTAAAGCTTAGATTGACTTAAAAATCAATTTTTCTTACAATCAAACCCTTCATAAATTCAATTAAACTTCTAATGAAATTTAATTGAGTATTTAAATATTTGTTTTTGGACCTTTCTTTTTCAAATTGAATTTTCTTTGTCAACAGGACTCTTCATCTGTAAAAAAAATATACTGTCAAATTTTAATTTTTTAGCCTCTTCAACTAATTTCTAGCCATTTTCTGGGCGCTCCAACATCCTTTTCTCATTGTTATTATTTTTTAGATTTTTTTGTTTTTAGTCTGAATATATATTTTTTATTTTTGGAAGAGAAAAATTGAATTTGAGGAATAACCCAAAAATAGGTTATGACAGTTGCCCCTCTCTTTACAATGCTTATGATAGAAAGTCTCGTAAGAGATTTTGATAGTAGAAAAAGGAAAAGATAACGGACTCACTATATGATGAATTGTTTTGAAAGCATTTGAGGGCTAGAAAGCGCACTCAAATGGTCGAAAGGTTTTTCTGGTGAAATTCAAAGATTTTTTAAATGGTCGAATTGTAATGGGTAACTTACCCGAGTGGAAAAACATGGAGAATGATCTCATTGTTATGTGTGACCTACTTAAGTGGAAAAAAAAGAGTAGTCTCATTGTAATAGGTGACCTACTCGATGGAAGAATGGTCTCATTATAATTGGTGACCTACCCAAGTAAAAAAAACACTGAGAATGGTCTTATTGTAATGGGTGACCTGCTCAGAAAAAATGATGGTCTCATTGTAATAGATGACCTACCTAAATGGAAAAAGAAAAGAATGATCTCATTGTAATGGGTGACTTACCTAGGTAGAAGAATGATCTCATTGTAATGGGTGACCTACCTAGAAAAAATGGTCTCATTGTACCCAAGTGGAAAAGGGGAAGAGTGGTTTCATTGTAATAGGTGACTTATTCAGGTGGAAGAATGGTCTCATTGTAATGGGTGACCTACCCAAGTGAAAAATATGAAGAGTGGTCTCCTTGTAATGGATGACCTACCCAGGTAAAAATAAAATGCGGAGAATGATATCATTGTAATGGGTGACCTACCTAGAAAATGATGGTCTCACTGTAATGGGTACCTACCCAAGTGGAAAAGGGAAAGAATGGTCTCATTGTAATGGGTGACCTACCCAGGTGGAAGAATGACCTCATTATAATGGGTGACCTACCCAAAAAAATAATGGTCTCATTATAATGGATGGCCTACTCAAGTGGAAAAGGGGAAGAATGATCTCATTGTAATGGGTGACCTACCCAGGTGGAAGAATGACCTCATTATAATGAGTGACCTACCCAGGTAAAAATAAAATGCGGAGAATGGTCTCATTGTAATGGGTGACCTACCTAAGTGAAAAAAAGAAAAGAATGGTCTTGTTGTAATCGATGACCTACCCAGGTGGAAGAATGGTCTCATTGTAATAGGTGACCTACCAGGTAAAAATAAAATATGGAGAACGATCTCATTGTAATGGTTGACCTGCCTAGTTGGAAAAACGAAAGAATGGTCTCATTGTAATGGGTGACCTACCCAAGTAGAAAAGGGAAGAATGATCTTATTGTAATGGGTGATCTACCCAGGTGGAAGAATGATCTCATAGTAATGGGTGACCTAACCAGGTGGAAAAAGTTTGGAAAGTTTTGAAGGGACGAAATGATAGGGCTCGAAGGGAGATACGAGGGCTCAAAGGTGCACTCGAAAGGAGACAAGGTTATGAAACGCGTTATCTGAAAGATAAAGGCTCGAACGCACTTGAAAGTAGGTAGGGTTAGATAACACACTAGTTAAGGGATGAGGGCTAAAAGGCGCACTCGAAAAGATGTAAGGGCTCAAAGGCGTATTAAAAGGAGGTAGGGTTAGAAAACGCACGACCCAAAAGATGGTGGCTCAAAGGCCCACTGAAAGGATGTAGGGTTATAAAACGCACTACCCATGATGTGATGGTGAAACACTGATATTTCAATGATGAAAGCAATGCATGATGATCAATATGCATGTACACTTACCTTAGAAATATAGGTCCCCCCCTTTCTTCATGAAGTCTTTTCTCGAAAGTTTAGGTCTTGGTAGCAATCTTCGATGGCCCTTTTGCTCTTGCTTACTCAAGTCATATCTTATGACCTTGACCTTTTGGAAGGGCTTGATATCATCATACTTCTTCGTTCTCCAACCTTTATCTAAAGGGTTGCCAATTCTGCCCAACATTTTTTTTAGAAAGGGAATCATGAAGCCAGCCCTACCATGTGTTTTTTTTTTTTGGATGAGGCTATGTGAAACAAGGTTTGGTTATTACAAGGAAATGTTTTCATGTAAGTTTTTTTTTGTAATTTCAAAGCTATTGTAGACACAGAAACCATTTTGACATCGGTTTAAAGCAAACTCATTCTGAAGAAATTCAAGTGATTCCTATGGACAGGTTTTCATAACTGATGAAAGAATCCTTCTTTTGCTTTTGGTGAAAATACGCAGTGATGTTTTGTTGGTAAAAAATGGTTCAGGATTCAATCTGAGGGTTTCAAAGAACCAGTCTTCAAAGCATTCATTTTATTTGCATTAATAATAAATTTGTTTTGCGTGGGAAGGCATTGCCTATCGATTAAGACTGCTTGCCCTTGATTAGAAACGGCTTGATTAGGCACGTAACACAAACTTTGGCTATTGGTTATGAAGAATAAGGATATTTGTAGGCCCAAACGGTGTTTAAGGGATTGCAAGACTAAGGATCACTAGTGCTTGTTTCTTAACCTTTTGTCATTTAAATTTATTTCCAAAATGATTTATCGTGCCCCCAGTGTTGGGCTTGGGCTTTTTCTTTTTCTTTTTTTCTTTCTTCATTCATCATCATATCAGTTATTTTAGAAAGCTTTTAGACCCTTTTGCAATTCTTTTTTGGCCCTAGCTTTGTTGGGGGCCCTTTGATCATTGAGAATTTTCTTGCACCTGCCTCCCAGTATGGAGTGTGATCCTAGCTAAGGTAATTTTTTTTTTAAAAAAAAAAAAGCATTAGGCTCAAAAGAGAATTGCAAAGGATATATGTGAACCGCTTATCAAAGATGGCTCTTACTCTCTTCAAATGTATACACTTAGGATTAGTAAGTCTCGCCTTCATGCGAATATATAAAATGGTTTCTCACTGAAGCTCAGCTTTGAAGTTTTGGGTTGTCATTCAGGTTTTCTAGGTGTTTGGTTACCTTTCTAAGGGATTACTTGAATTTCTAGAACTTATTTGTTTGGACAAATATCACTATGATTTCTGTCTTGTACTGAAACTTTGAATTCCCAAATATCCTTGTGAACATGTGAGATCATGCATGGTTTTGGAAACACAATGAAGAATTCTTGGTGCAATTGTTTCGTGAGTAAAGAGTGTGTTTATGTAGATATGAAACAATCAAAAAAATAGAGGCACATCATGAACACAAGAAAACACATGATTTTCTTAACAAGAAGGGCTCATTTGACAAAGAAAATCTTGTGGCGTTATGAGCTAAAATACCAACAAGACTTAAACAAGTTAAAAGAGACATGTTCAAACAAAAGACAATAATAAGGCTAGCTTCATCCTCCCATTTTGGTAAATCTCCTATTAGGCTAGCCTCCCCACAACAGCTCTTGATGGGGACAAAAAACTGTGGTCGAAATTCGAGTTCTTCAAAATTTATGCTGCCTTTTACGCCCCTATCTAGACCATCAGTGCTTTTAGATTTCCCGGACATTCTATCACTAGTGTATTTCTGATCTACCACTTCAAACATGATTAGGTAGAGGGTTCGTATTCATGTTAGGAGTGTCTTCGAATGCTATCCACCCTGCCTTGATTAATTGCAGAAGCTTTCTCTTGAAGGCATTGCAAGTATGGATGATATGTTCGGCAACACCAGCATGGTATTCGCAAGTGAGCTCTGGCTTGTACCAACTAGGGTAAGGTGGCTGCAAAGGCGCTAGAGGTTCAGGAGCTATTTGCGTGAATTATAATTCATGTTCACTGTTCATGCAGTGAACATTGGGTCAGGTCGTTTCTGGCCCAACCCAAATGTCTAGGTCGGGTCCGGCCCGACCCCAAATTGTTTTTTAAAAATTCCAAAAAATATTTCTAAAAATGTTTGTGATTTTATCGTGTATTGTTCTATCTATTTTGCGCAATATTGGTTTATATTTTTATACCATAAAGATACAAATTCGGTATTAAAATACCCGATTTTCGTCAAAACATTGCAAAAAATTATAAAACAAAAAAAATATTTTGTTTTCATGCATACGGCCAAGTTTCTCAAAGATAAGAAAAAATCATCACATCATATTTTCATACAACAAAAAAAATATATGTTTTAGCATGCATTTTGGCTTTAATAACCAATTTATTAAAGCCATGAGAACTAGGCCAATATTTCAAAAATACCCAAAAAATATTTTGTTTCTTTTCTTTTAGTATCTAAATTATGAATTTATACGTAAAATATATTCCCGCTATTAAAAAGGAATTTTCTTTTTTTTTTATTGACGTTAAAATTGTTAGGTTTTTACCCGATAAGATAAGGACCTTCTTACTGAGGAGGATTTTTATTAAATCATAGACGAACCAACAATTAGAAATACAATAACACCTTAGATTTTTTTATCAGACAATCAAACAATGCAGCTTACCTTAGGTAAGGCGTATTTGGGGTGCTAATACCTTTCTTTTACGCAACCAGTCCCCGTACCCGATCTCTGAGACCAGTTAGGGTTCCTAGTGACCAAAATATTAGGTGGCGACTTCCTTTCCTGTTTTCTACTGATAAAAGATAAAAATTCTTTGTCTTCCTATATTTGCCAGATAGATACCTAGATGAAATGGAATATTCATCGCGATGCCGCACCTGTGCGACATGAGGTATGGTGAGTAATTCATTGAAAGTGTTGCAATGGTGTTGCTATTATGGTGTTCTATTGTTGTTGTGTTTTAAAATTGGTTAAGAAATGATGGTGTTCTATTGTTGTTGTGTTTTAAAATTGGTTAAGAAATGATGGTTGTCTTTGATGCATTCTACATTTTATTTATAAACCATGATTTGTATGTATTACTTTGATATGTCTTTCTGATTTATAAGATTTTAATGATTGAAAAGCAGTTACTCCAAATTGATTTGGGATTTGAAGGCACAAATTATTGATTGGAACAAAAAAAAAGAAGAGTAAATTTGATGTCAGTGCAGCAAGTTGGTCCCTTGCTTGATTTCATGATTCCATTTTCCCTTCGTGAAGCAATTTGAAAAAAATTATAATTTTTTTAAAAGATCTATAAGATAATAAGATTTCATGATTGTTGTTGTTTATTACTTTATTATATTTAGTCGCCAGATGTTTTTTTAAACAACTTCGATGGGGTCGAAAGATAATTATATTAAAAAAAATAATTTGGCATTTAGAATTACTGAATTTGCTTTTGTTACCATGATGGTTTTTGATAGCAGTCAATCCTTCAATGTCTATAAATGAAATCCAAGAGTATAACTTAAGTTTGTGACTTGGAAGGCAAAAATAGAATGAACTCCCTGTAGGATAGGAAATGCATAACTCTTACATTGTCATCTCCTCTCTCTCTTCTCTGGTATATTTCAGCAGTAAAAGATCAAGAATTTGGCCTCTTGACACACAATTTACTTGTATTTATTAACAATAAACAACGGGTACTAAGCTTTGTAGCTTATTCTCTCGAAAGTGCAATGATATTGTGAGTTGTCATTAGCAAGCCTATGAAACAATTTAGTGCATTTAAGTTATACCTTTTATTTTTCTATCAAGCTGGTTAGTACCATAGTAATGCCAAGAAAATAAATACGATGATATTTGAATATCTTGATCGAAAAAAGATTGATATCTCAGCTCTTTTTTTTTTATCTTCTTGATCAGCCGATCGTAATTGAAATATATTAAATATAAATCTCTAATTATGTGTTTTTTTTAAGCATACTTCTTTGGTGCTAACACATGAAAGCTTCATACATGTAGTTCTTTCAGATATATGGAAACAATCCAAAAACTAAATCACCATTTTTTTCAGATATATGCTTCATACGTGACTGTGAAAATAATTGATGATCGGTTTAGCATGCATTTCCATTCACTGCATATAAATAGGTCTTATTTCTCTGATTCTTTTGCTGTCTGGTGGTGATGGTGTTCTGAATTTGATGAGGTTTTCTTTTATTATTGCCAGTGCAAATCATGAGATTCATAAAATAAAGACTTGAAAAATAATTGTCGAGAATCTGATATCATTAAACTTCTCGACTTTTGAAGAGATCTTGGTAAGAAGTTATAGAGTTTTGTTAATTGTAAAAGAAACAAAAGATGGTGAAAAGTTATAAAGTTTTGTTAGTAGCAAAAGATTAAAATCACGAGTATTACAAGGATGCACAATCATTACATCACCAAAAAAAGAAATTTATAGTGAAAATAGCAGCCCACAGCTTAGCGTGGGCACTAGCACTAGTTAGCTAGCTAGGACTTGTAATGGTTTATAAAACCAACTTTATTGATTTAATATTTGAGTCAATATATGTAAATCCTAAACAATTATATATATATATATAAGCCAAAAGAGCTCAGTTTTTTTCTAGAGGAGAATCAAGAAATGTAATGATTATTATGTTTTTTTTTTATTGTTCTTAACAATTACTTGACATCAAAAGGTAAAATAATCTTTTCAAGGAGATTTAAATATCATTTGTGGATTGATTAAGGATAATTTTATCAATTAATTTTGAAAATACATAGTAAAAATTCTTTATTGCTCTTGAAATCTGAAAAAAGAACGATCTCTCGATAGGGGTTTTTTGTCCTTTTCTTTTAATTTGTACAATAAAATAATATTTATACCCTTAACTGCTTAGAAAAATAACTTTGCAGAATGGTTTTTATTTATCTTTATATTTTTTTAAAATAAAATTACATATTTAACCTTTGACTTTTTAAATTTTAAGAATGACTTCGAGAGTATTTTTGTCATTGTGCCATGGTTATTTTGTAATAATGACATGCCCTTTAGTCTTTTTTTGTAATTTTCCTTATTAAAATATTAATAAATTAGTAAAATATGCTGACGTGTGGCACGAACATGTTAGAGTCCTCTGTGCTATTCTAGAGATGTGTGAGGACAATTACAATGACCATAAAACTTGATTGTTGTCTCATCTGAGCAGCTATCGGGGTGGTGTATTTGGCATGGCGGGTGATAGTTGTGTCCTCCACTTTTTATTTGTTTTGGATTTGATCCTCATTTTTTTATTTTTTTTTGCTTTGATTTTAATGCTTCTTCAAGGGTTTTTTTTTTCAATTTTATCCCACTGCATATTTAATTTAATTTACTTTTTGTATCCAATCTAGTCCCTTTTTTTATTGTTATATTTTTATCCTTTGCATTTATTCTATTTTTTCGATTGTCCTTTAGAATTTTAATTTTTTTTTCAAATTTTGATCCTCATTTTTTTCCTTACTCTTTTTTTATCCTTTCCTTCATTTATTTTTTCAATTTAATCCCTAATTAGTTTCTTTCAATTATTTTCTATGTAAGATTTAGTCCTCATTGTTTTTTTTTAATTTTATAATTAAGAATTTTGCTTTGTAATTTTTTCAACTTTGCCTTTTATAGAGTTGTTTCATTTTCATGGCTCGGTTCATTAGTTTAAATGATTTACCTGATTGGAGTTGGGTATTTTTTTAAAATTCTTTTTAGATTTTTATTTTTATTTTTATCATTTGACGTTGACTTACTAGGCCTTTAGCCTTGTAATTTGTTCAACTTTTTTTTTTGTGGGGCTATCCTCATCTCATATCTCAGGTCGCAAGGTAGTCGAGTTAACATGGGTTGACTCAGTTTATTTTAAATTGATTTTTTATTCGATTTTATCATTTTCTATTAAATTAATTGACCTTGATCGTTGTTATTTTTTTCACCTTCCTTTACGCAAGGTTATCTTGGGTCTGGGATGGTCAAGCATCTCAACGTTCTCTCCATGAATAAGTGATGCGTCTAGCTTGATGGAGGTTGGAATGGCACATGTAGCGTTTTGTTTTTTTTTTCCTCTCTCTCCTACGATTTTCTTGACGGCCTTGAAAAATTTTCAAATCAACCCCTAATGTATGTTATACTTAAGATTCCATCCGTATTCTCTTCATTACAATTTTAAAAACTAAAACAATGTATGGAATTAAGGTGTTTTTTTAATTTCATCGCTATTCTTTTTATTACAATTTTTTTATTATACGATACTTTAAAAGGCATGGGAAAAACATTGTGCAGATACTGAGGATATAGACTCATTGCACTATGGACCACATTGTAGATATAGTGTTCACACTGTGTACGACACTGTAGCACCATGAGGGCGTTGTCTTTACTGTTTTTTAGTTAAAAATGTGTTAAAAGTTGTTGGGTCCTGCTTTCAATAACGTTTGACCCTTCTGCCACCAGGACCTAATAGTGTTGGTTGGGTCTGTTTCATTCAAAATCTGGACCTGCAATTGGCCTCGAGTAAACAGGTCAACCCACCGAGTCAACCCGGAACTTGGGTGATCCGATAAAAACCCAGTAGAGACTTTTTTTTTTCAAATATGTTTTTTCTTCTACCCAAAGACCCATCTTTTTTTATATTTTTCAGTTAGTTACTAACTCATTTCAAAGTTCACTATATAAATACTAGAAGAATGTTTTATTTTTGCAATGTGAGATTTGAAGTCCTTTAATATATATATATATATTATGTTCACAAGAAAAATGTTATGTTTTTTAAATGTGGGATAATAAACCTTTTTGGTTTAAATACTTCAACTTAGAAGAATAAGATATTATCTTTCAATGTGAGATAAAAAATCTTTTGAAATAAACTTTTTGGTTTAAATATTTTTTTATTTTTTCGGGTTAACTCAAGTCAACTCGTGTAACCTGAGACCCAGCCCCTTGGCTAGGTCAACCTCCAGACCGGGTTTGATAACTAAGGTTGACATGAAAATATAACTTTAAAGAGTGCAATTGAAAAGAAATAAAGTGGTGTGTCTGGTTAAAAAACTATAAGTAAAAAAAAGGACAACTTTTTTTTTTGGTTCAAGAGCCTCTTTTAAAAAATATTAATTTTTTTGTTATGTGTTTAATTTTCGAAGTGGTTTTTCTAGTTCATCTATGGTTTTGTTTTTATCTTTTATATAGATAAACCATGGTTTTGAAAATAACAAATATTCACCTTTACATGATATTCTTTATATGTGTAACCTTATATTTTTTTTCTTTTTATTTTATTCAATCAATTTAACATTCTATTTTTCAAGATTCAATATCTTAATTTACATCTGTCTCTCGATTTTTTAAATTTTATTTTTTGATGTCATGAATGATTTTTTATTGATTTATTAATGCACATAATTCTTAGTTTATTTGATTACATGTGTGCATAAACTTTTGATTTGTTATATTTTTTGAACTACCAAAATGCGTTGAAAAAACATGCATAGATAATTTCTTATGAAAAATAAAAATATATGATCTGTAACGGAGCGCGGGTCACATAGCTAGTTAATAACAATTTATTCAATTAAATTTTTTTTTTAATTTCACCCCAATAGATATTTTCAAATATAATTTTGGTTTCTACTCTTTTTATTGCTATTTTTTAGATGGTTTCTGCAGTTTTTTTTTTAATTTTATCATTCTTTTAGTTGAGTACAAGTCTAAAATTTAACAGTTTACAGGTTTAAGATATTAGCTCTGATTTATAAAATTAACATGGACACAGATTCTTGTAGTTTTTTTTTAAGTTTTTTTTTTCCATCCTTTACACTTTCTTTACCACTCTCTTAGGTCTCGTCTTTTTTTTATTTTTTTTTTATTATTAAATTTAGTTTTTCTAAGAGAATTTTATTTTTAAATTAAATTAATTAATTTTATTTCTTAACATTTAATTTTTAGATGTTGAACTCCTAAGTTAAACCTATATCATGAGTTTAATAAATTACAAAGTTTGAGAAATAAACTCAAATTTATAATATTTCCATATCTTTTCTACGATGTAAAAAAACTTTCCAAACACCACTCCTGCTAAGCTCATGCACATTTGAGCTCACATCAACCACTTGATAGTTGGTGTCTTGTACACCAGATATACAACCTTAATATTAATAAGAAAAATAATCTCAATAAATAACATCATCTAATCATGTATCATCATCATCAAGGTAAATTAATGTGGAGATTGATGGTAAAATGATGGCAACAAACATGAGAAAAAAGCTACTCTTAACTCTTTTTTTTTTGTCAAAATATCTACCCCCAACATTCTATTTCAACAGGTACCAGTGATGATCACATTCAGCATATGCATGATAATAACATAGAAATCAACCAAGTTTAACATAATAGTCAATGCATCAGCTTCGAACAGTGACTCTGCAACAATTTTACATCACATGCTAGGCATCCACAAGTTCCTATATTTATTTGAGGAAACCTTTCCCATGTTGGTACCGGAAGAGAAAAAAAGGTGTTCAACCGATTTCAAAATCCAATATGTCAAATGAACTCAATGACAAAATTACAATCCCTTCACCTCCAGTCCTTTGACCAAAAAAAAAAAACTGTTTTAACAGCCTCATTTGATTGCTAATAAGAGTGTAAGCCCGTCATAAGCATGCATGTTCACCGAAAAGGTGACTGCAAGGCAATAAAACCTGCTCTTGTAACTATCAACTAATCTGCAACCATAAACGGATCTACTTCTCCAAGATCAGCAACTAGAGGTTCTGCATTATCATCATCTTCTGCACCAAAGTAAGTTGGGAATGGAAGCATCTGAATATCAGGTTTCTTGTAAACAGAATCTTTTATGAACACAAAGTTCCCTTCAGCTCCAGGGACCTGAAAATAATTGAAGTCTCCGTTAAGATTGTTTCAGATGAGAGACATAAAGGATTGGAAAGCTTGGTTTATTGCGGCGGAAGCATATGACTCAACTAAGATCCATCAAGACAAAAGGGGAAGATAAAAGAGGGAGATATAAAAACAGGGACCAAAAGAATTAGATCCTTCTAATTCAGTGTTGAAGTTTCATAAATTTTCTTTGCTCCATTATAGAACATGTGATTAGCATTGCAGAACAAAAAAATTGAGATGGGTAACTCATAAATGCAATTGCCCGTAGACCCAATTATCCTAGACACCCATCTTAAACAACAAGAAAACTTAAACCATGACAGTGGACTCCATCCTTGTTTCACCAAAAATGAACTTGCTTTTACATGCTTTACAGAATGCTTCAACATTATTCACCATTACCTCAACAAAACTTCAAACTGGCATCCTAGATACAAGACACATGTGATACAAAAAACATTGCACTTAGACCACAAAAAAGCAAATATTTTCAGCGGGCATGGTATAACCTCCTTAACCTTCTATTCAAATTTCATTTCTTTTTTTAATGAAAAGATAAATTTGGTTCGAGAACCATACTTGGCCTTTCACCCACATCAGGTTCCTTGCAGGATCTATTTTGTAGACCCAAACATTTTTAACCGTTCTCTGAACTCCACCCATGCGCCCAGGCATCTTTTTGCCTTTAAATACCTGTCAAGAAGAGACAAGAGATCATCACCACTACAGATGAAGTGGAGCAACATAAAACAAAAATATGTGGTGCTATACTCAACGAGACCTTAATAATGGGATATCCTTGACCAGATTGTGTAACTTTTATCATCAAAATAAGGAAGTGAGATTGACCAAGCCAATCTCAAAGAACATGGCTTTAGGCAGGACAGCATGGAGGAAGAGGGTTCAGTAGCCAACCCAGCTAGTTTAGAATTTCCACTCGGTTGATTTGAGCTGTGTCACTGATCTCTATCTTCTTAAAGGAGTAAGAAACAAATGCTGACAAAAAAAATTGTACAATAGTCATGGTGAGAACGAATGTATTATATTCCACAGGCAGGAAGGTTCCAGCCACAACTCAAGGCAGAATTCATGTCAGTGTCACTTCCAAAGGTCCTAGCAGAGGATCTTGGCCCATTACCTAGCTTTATGAGTCTAAAATAATGATAGGTCAGACAAATCACTCTTTAGTTCACTCGAAGAAAGAGACACGCACCTTCCCAGGAGCATCCCTCTGACCAGTAGAACCAATGCTTCGATGCGATAAGGATGCACCGTGACTTGCTGGCCCTCCTTTAAATCCATGCCTTTTCATACCACCCTATATAGAAAACAAAACAGTAAATATCCATGACAAATAAATCCTAAACCTTTTCTTCTCACTCTGAATTAACAAGAATTTTAAACAAGAGAATTCCTGGAACTTGTGAAAAGGGATTTTTCTTGTAACAACGTGTACAATTCATCACATGTAATAATAATAAATAAAAAAAAAAAAACATGAAAAAGAACATGCTTTCGCAGACATAATCACAAGCATAAGCTTTGGACCTAAGAAACCGATGAAATACTCATTCAAATGCCATTGACAAAGCAAACTGGCTGTCATTATGATAATAGCAATGCACAAATAACAAGGTAAGAAAATTACTCAGCGACCTAGTAAAATTTTCAATATAGTCAGATAGTTAAATTATGTTAATCAAGTGATACCCTACTACAAAGAAAAATGTTGGGTAATCTCATTCGAACTTCCTGAGTCTAGTAAACTCATTTTCAAGCTTAAACAGGTGCAACAAGAACACACTAAGAAGGAAAGGGAAAACGTATAGGCTAAAATGAAAGCAAAAGGAAGATTACTAAAGGAGAAATAGAAATAGACCTGAAAACCTTTACCCATAGTGATTCCAGCGACATCAACAAATTGACCAGGAACAAAATGTCGAACGCCAACACAAGTACCAACAGGAAGAAGAGCATCTTCTGTAACAGGAAACTCCCTTAATTTCCTCTTCATGGGGACACCTTGAGCTCTAAAATGACCCACTTCCGGCTTCGTCAAATGCTTCTCTTTCTTCTGCCCGCAACCAACCTAACACACAGTAGAATCACAATAGCAAGGCCAAATTAACAACAAAAGGATAAAAAAGAAATAAAGAAACTTTACGCAAATGATAGCACCTGCAAAGCAAAGAAGCCTTCTTTTTCAACAGTTTTAACTTGAGAGACAATATTATCATCGACCCATAAGACAGTAATAGGAATCCTAGCACCCCATTTATCCCAAAGAGCAGTCATTCCACATTTAACCGCAACGACTCCTGTTCGCTTTGAATATGGGGTCATTACACCCGGTTTTGCTTCAATGACCCGGCTTTGTTGATGGTACTCAACCTGGGACCCATCGATCAGAGCATCAGCGCTGAAACATCTTAAGAGGTAGAACTTTGTTGTTGCTGTTGGAGGTGTTCTTGAATTGGCTGACAGTATCCGATGGAGACGAGAAATGAGGCCTCTCGATAAGGCCGACATTATTTACTGTTTTTAGCTTTAGTGGTTATTTATAAAGAGATCAAACTATTTTTCAATAGACGGAGGGAGGGAGAAGACTGACTGCTTTTTTCTTAGAAGCATCATGCGAAGTGGAAACTGGGGAGGGTATGGAAGGTAGGGTTTTAGGGTCGGGAAGGAAATGGTAAAACGGCACCGTGTGGTATAGCCAAAAGGGCGCCCCCAAAGCTTTTTATTGACAATTTTTCAGCCCCTTTGCACCAGTGAAATTCAACGCCATCCGGTCCAATGACCTGTCAATCCTAAGACTTGAACCGGGCTGAATTTTATGTGAAACCAAGTAGAAGGGTTGTCCCGGTTAAATTGGTGAATTAAATTGGTAAGAAATTGAAAAGCCTGAAAGTTTGACAATTAAAAAAAAATTTCATAGCGATCACATTTCAATTTTTCATGATGTTTTAAGTTAATCCATGATTAGATCTTGAATCAAGTTATAATTAATTTTAATTTCTTTTATTAGACTAGCTTCTTATGTTAATATCTTTCATTAAAGATTTTATTTTAAATACCTAAGGGTGCATTAAAATAGTCAAACAACATCATTCATTGTTTTTTTTTTTTAATAAAGAAATTCATAACTATTATTAAAGGATGAAAACTGGTTTGGAGGATTTTAAGAACTATAAAGCTAATATAAAAAAATAAATTATAGGGGTCAAAGTTGAGTTTAATTGAATTTAACTTAAAATAGATAAGTCTAGTTATTTAACTCGTGTTTTTCAGCGGGTCAAATATTCTTTTTTGGAAAAAGCAAATAAACATATCTGCAAGCTTTTCAAATATATTTTTTTATTTAAAAAATCTAATTATAAATAAAAAAAATTTATGCATGCATTTAATTAAATATATAAATATCGAGAACCATTTATGTTAATAAATACAAAAAATAAAGTGTTAACACATTTATTCAACTTGTTTCTCTACAGGTAGAACATTTTTTTCTAACACAAGAATTAATTTACAAGTGTTATTAACGTGTTTTTTTTACATCGAGTAACAAATATAATCGTATGCTCACATATAATAAAATATAGTAAAGATAATGTGCGTTAATAAAAATAAAAAAAATCTAAAGCTAATTCTTAACATAGCAGAAGAATAAAATAATGTTGTAATTACTATAGTGAAACTCTATTTTCTTAGTTTTTGTATAATAATATTTTAAAAATAAAAAGTGTAAAGAAAAAAAATTAAATACAAATTACAAAAAAAATAAAGATTAAGAACAAAAGGAATGGTATAAATAGGTCAAGTGTAAAGTGATAAATATTCAAAGTGTAAAAAATAATATTTTTTTTCAAAAAAAAAGAAAAAAACTAAAAAAATATTACAAAAAAATAAAGTTAAGAAAAAAATAATGATAAATAAATCAAATATAAAATGATAAAAATACCAAGTATAAAAAGCAAGAAAATATAAAGAAAACTTGTTTTCTAAAAAAACAACAAAAAAAAAATAAAATTTTGTCATCGTTACAGAAAATTTTTTTATTTACAAAATCTATAATCTTGTCATTTCCACGGGAGGAAAACACCGTGTTCTTTTAGTATATCTATATTTTACTTGATAACATTTGTGATATTAGAATTATTATATCATGACAGAACATGATGCAAAATGCTTTGAAGTCATCTAGCAATGTTAGTTAGAACTTAGAAGCTCATTTAGTTGTTTGTGCTCATGCAAATATAAAACAAATTTTTACCAAAAAAAAATAATTAGAATTTTTGTATATCATATTTCAAAGATAATTTATATATTTTAAAATTATAAATATAAAAATAATTTATTAAAAAATATTAATTAAGATTTTTGTCTAACATATAGGGTAGTTTAAGTATTTGAAAAATATAAAATATAAAAACAATTTCTACAAAAAAAAAGTAATTAGAATTTCTATTTAAAGTATTTCAAGGATATTTTAAATATTTTAACATTATAAAAAATAAAAAGTAATTTATATGAATACATTAATTAATATTTTTGTATAGGATACTTGTATGATAATTTAAATGTTTTAAAATTATAAAATAAAAAAACAATTCTAAAAAAAATAATTTAAATTTCTGTTCATGATACTTCAAGGATGATTTATATATTTTTAAAATATAAACTATAAAAATAATTTATAAAAAAATATTAATTAGGATTTCTGTCTAACGTACTTGTAGGGTGGTTTAAGTGTTTGAAAATTATAAAATATAAAAATAATTTAAAGAAAAAAGTTATTAGGATTTCTATTTAGGATACTTTAAGGATAGTTTAAATGTTTTAAAATTATAAAATATAAAAATCATTTTAAAGAAACATTAATCAAGATTTTTGTCTAGGATACTTCAATAAAAGTTTAAATATTTGAAAATTATAATATATATAAAACATTTCTACAAAAAAAAGTAATTAGAATTAATTTCTCTTTAGAGTATTTCAAGGATAGTTTAAATGTTTTACGATTATAAAATATAAAAAATTATTTATAAGAAAACATTAATTAATATTTCTGTTTAGGATACTTGAAGGATAATTTAAATGCTTTAAAATTATAAAATATAAAACAAATTTCTACAAAAAAATAATTAGGATTTCTGTGTATCATACTTTAAGGATATTTTAAATATTTTAAAAATATAAAATATAAAAATAATTTATTAAAAAACATTAATTAAGATTTATGTCTATAATACTTCAAGGATAGTTTAAGTGTATGAAAATTATAAAATATAAAAACAATTTCTACAAAAAAAAAAGAGTAATTAGAATATTTGTTTAGGGTACTTCAATGATAGTTTAAATGTTTTGAAATTATAAAATATAAGAATTAATTTATATGATGACGTTAATTAATATTTCTATATAGGATACTTGTAGGATAGTTTAAATGCTTTAAAATTATAAAATATAAAACAAATTTCAACAAAAAAATAATTATGATTTCTATGTATCATACTTCAATGATAGTTTAAAATTTTTAAAATTATAAATATAAAAAAAAATTATTAAAAAAATTAACTAAGATTTATGTTTAGGATACTTGAAGGATAGTTAAAGTGTTTAAAAATTAGAAAATATAAAAAATATTTCTAAAAAAAATAATTAGGATTTTTGTTTATGATATTTCAAGGATAGTTTATATGTTTTTAAAATTATAAAATATAAAAATAATTTAAAAAAATTAATTAAAATTTATGTCTAGGATATTTGAAAAATAGTTTAAACATTTTAAAATTACAAAATATAAATAAAATTTCTACAAAAAAGTAATTAGGATTTCTGTATATAATACTTGAAGGATAGTTTAAGTGTTTTAAAATTATAAACTATAAAAATAATTTCTAAACATTTTTGTGTATGTTTCAAGGATAGTTTATATCTATTAAGAATATAAAATAAAATAAAAACATTAATAAAAAAATTAGTTAATATTTTTGTCTAAAATACTTGAAGGATAGTTGAAATGTTTGAAAATTATAAAATATATATAAAAAATTCTATAAAAAAAAAGTAATTAGGATTTTTGTATATGGTACTTCAAGGATAGTTTAAATGTTTTAAAATTATAAAATATAAAAGTAATTTATATGAATACATTAATTAATATTTCTATATAGAATACTTGTAGGATAGTTTAAATGTTTTAAAATTATAAAATATAAAAAAAATTTATAAAAAAAAGTAATTTAGATTTCTGTTCATGATACATCAAGGATGATTTATATGTTTTTAAAATATAAACCATAAAAATAATTTATAAAAAGACTTTAATTAAGATTTCTGTGTATATTTCAAGGATAGTTTATATGTATTAAAAATATAAAATAAAAAAACATTAATTAAGATTTTTGTCTAGAATACTTGAAGGATAGTTGAAGTGTTTTAAAATTATAAAATATAAAAGAAATTCTACAAAAAAAAATAATTAGGATTTTTGTGTAGGATACTTCAAGGATAGTTTAAAAATTTTAAAATTTTAAAATATAAAAAATAATTTATAAGAAAACATTAAGTAATATTTCTGTCTAAAATACTTGAAAGACAATTTAAATTTTTTAAAATTATAAATTATAAAAACAATTTAAAGAAAAACGTTATTAGGATTTTTGTGTATGATACTTTAAGAATAATTTAAATGTTTTAAAATTATAAAAAATAAAAATAATTTATAAAGAAAACCATTAATTGAGATTTCTCTTTAGGATACTTCAATGATAGTTTAATTGTTTTAAAATTATAAAATATAAAAACAATTTCTAAAAAAAAGTAATTTGGATTTCTGTTCATGATACTTCAAGGTTGATTTATTTTTTTTTAAAATATAAACCATAAAAATAATTTATAAAAAACATTAATTAAGATTTCTCTATAAGATACTTCAATGATAGTTTATATATTTAGAAATTATAAAATATAAAAAAAAATTATACAAAAAAAAAAGTAATTAGAATATTTGTTTAGGTTATTTCAAGGATAGTTTAAATGTTTTGAAATTATAAAATATAAGAAGTAATTTACATGAATACATTAATTAATATTTCTGTGTAAGATACTTGTAGAATAGTTTAAATATTTTAAAATTATAAAATATAATTTTTTTTAAAAAAAAAGTAATTTGGATTTCTGTTCATGATACTTTAAGGATGATTTATATATTTTTAAAATATAAACCATAAAAATAATTTATAAAAAAAAACTTTAATTAAAATTTATGTCTAGCATGCTTGCATGATAGTTTAAGTGTTTGAAAATTAAAAAATATAAAAAATATTTCTACAAAAAAATAATTAGGATTTTTGTGTATGATACTTTAAGGACAGTTTATATGTTTTAAAAATAATAAAAATAAAAATAATTTATAAAACAAAAATTAATTAGGATTTCTGTTTAGGATACTTTAATGGTAGTTTAAGTGTTTTGAAAATTATAAAATACAAAAATAATATCTAAAAAAATTAATTTGAATTTCTGTTCATGATACATCAATGATGGTTTATATGTTTTTAAAATATAAACCATAAAAATAATTTATAAAAAAACTTTATTTAAGATTTCTATGTATGTTTCAAGAATAGTTTATATGTATTAAAAATATAAAATAAAATAAAAATATTAATTAAGATTTTTGTCTAGAACACTTGAACGATAGTTGAAGTGTTTGAAAATTATAAAATATAAAAAACAATTCTACAAAAAAAAGTAACTAGAATTTTTGTGTTGGGTACTTTAAGGATAGTTTAAATCTTTTAAAATTATAAAATATAAAAATTAATTTATATGAATACATTAATTAATATTTCTATATAGAATACTTGTAGGATAGTTTAAATGTTTTAAAATTATAAAATATAAAAAAAATTTATAAAAAAAAGTAATTTAGATTTCTGTTCATGATACATCAAGGATGATTTATATGTTTTTAAAATATAAACCATAAAAATAATTTATGAAAAAACATTAATTAAGATTTATGTCTAGGATACTTCAAAAATAGTTTAAATATTTTAAAATTATAAAATATAAAAACAATTTCTACAAAAACAAATAATTATAATTTCTATTTAGGGTACTTCAAGGATAGTTTAAATATTTTAAAATTATAAAATATAAAAAATAATTTATATGAATACATTAATCAATATTTCTGTATAAGATACTTGTATGATAGTTTAAATGTTTTAAAATTATAAAATATAAAAAAAAATTCTAAAAAAAATAATTAGAATTAATTTCTCTTTAGGGTACTTCAAGGATAGTTTAAATGTTTAAAATTATAAAATATAAAAAATTATTTATAAGAAAACATTAATTAATATTTATTTTTAAGATACTTGAAGGATAATTTAAATGCTGTAAAATTATAAAATGTAAAACAAATTTCAACAAAACAATAATTAGGATTTTTGTGTATCATACTTCAAAGATAACTTATATGTTTTAAAATTATAAAACATAAAAATAATTTCTAAGAAAAAATAATTAGGATTTCTGTGTACGTTTCAAGGATAGTTTATATGTATTAAAAATATAAAATATAAAAAACATTAATTAAAATTTCAGTCCAAAAAACTTAAAAGATAGTTTAAGTATTGGAAAATAGTAAAATATAAAAAACAATTCTACAAAAAAATAATTAGGATTTTTGTTGAGGGTACTTCAAGGATAGTTTAAATGTTTTAAAATTATAAAATATAAAAAATATTTTATAAGAAAAAATTAATTAATATTTATGTTTAAGATACTTGAAGGATAGTTTAAACGTTTTAAAATTATAAATTGTAAAAACAATTTAAAGAAAAACGTTATTAGGATTTATATGTATGATACATCAAGGATAGTTTAAATGTTTTAAAATTATAGAAAATAAAAATAATTTATAAAAAATATTAATTAATATTTCTCTCTATGATACTTCAATGATAGTTTAAATATTTGAAAATTATAAAATATAAAAACAATTTCTACAAAAAATAGTGTAATTAGAATTAATTTGTGTTTAGGGGTACTTCAATGATAGTTTAAATATTCTAAAATTATAAAATATAAAAAATTATTTATAAGAAAACATTAATTAATATTTATGTCTAGAATACTTGAAGAATTATTTAAATACTTTAAAATTATAAAATATAAAAAATATTTCTACAAAAAAATAATTAGGATTTCTGTTTTAAAATTAAAAAATATAAAAATATTTTATAAAAAAAACATTAATTAAGATTTCTGTTTAGAGTACTTGAAGGATAGTTGAAGTGTTTGAAAATTGTAAAATATAAAAATTATTTCTACAAAAACATAATTAGGATTTCTATTTATGATACTTGAAGGATAGTTTATATGTTTTAAAATTATAAAATTTAAAAATAATTTATGAAAACATTAATTAAGATTTATGTCTAGGATACTTCAATGATAATTTAAGTGTTTTAAGAATTATAAAATATAAAAACTCTTTCTACAAAAAAAAAAGTAATTAGAATTAATTTCTATTTAGAGTACTTCGAGGATACTTTAAATGTTTTAAAATTATAAGATATAAAAAATAATTTATAAGAAAACATTAATTAATATTTCTGTTTAGGATATTTGAAGGATAGTTTAAATGGTTTCAAATTATAAAATATAAAAAACATTTCAACAAAAAAAATAATTAGAATTTCTGTGTATCATACTTCAAGGATAATTTATATGCTGTAAAATTATAATATAAAAATAATTTATTAAAAAACATTAATTAAGATTTCTATCTATAATATTTCAATGATAGTTTAAGTGTTTTAAAAATTATAAAATATAAAAACAATTTCTACAAAAAAATAATTAGGATTTCTGTTTATGATACTTCAAGGATAGTTTATACGATTTAAAATTATAAAATTTAAAAATTATTTATAAAAAAAATTAATTAAGATTTATATCTAGGATACTTCAATGATAGTTTAAATATTTAAAAATTATAAAATATAAAACTAATTTCTACAAAAAAGTAATTATGATTTATGTGTATGATACTTCAAGGATAGTTTATATGTTTTAAAATTATAAAATATAAAAATAATTTATTAAAAAAATTAATTAAGATTTCTATTTAGGATACTTCAATGATAATTTAAGTGTTTTAAAAATTATAAAATAAAAAAATTCTACAAAAAAAAGTAATTAGAATTAATTTCTATTTAGGGTACTTCAAAGATACTTTAAATGTTTTAAAATTATAAGATATAAAAAATAATTTATAATAAAACATTAATTAATATTTCTGC